>Ga0316194_10001504_pt1 | contig 16098 bp, 15 predicted proteins | sample CroRivsedime1_MG_FD_204936 | JGI IMG/M metagenome (GOLD analysis project Ga0316194, IMG submission 204936) | Coastal sediment microbial communities from Maine, United States - Cross River sediment 1 | ecosystem: Environmental > Aquatic > Marine > Coastal > Sediment | place: USA: Maine...
GGGTTGTTCTTGTAAAGCGCATCGAAGAACGCCTGAACGGTAAAGTTGAGTTTGTTTCTGCAGAAGATGAAAATATCGACCTCGTGCTGGCAGTGGAAGGCTGCAAGACGGCTTGTGCCGATCTAAGTGCATTTAAAGGCATAAAAATTCGGTCCGTCACAAAAATTGAAGATGTGGAGTTTCTATGCATAGAGCATGGACATAGTGCATAGAGTAAAGGCCTGAAGAAGTAAAAAATAATGTTTGCGATGGGGGGCAAAAGGGGATTCATATATTTAATCTAAAACGACAATCAATCCGATGTAGAGCTTATAAATGAGATTTTTCAATTCCACTATAATTGTTTTGGTCTTGCTATTTTCCAGAGGAATCACTTTAGCAGGAGATGAAGAAATATCTGCTACTTGGATTAATACAGATTACAACCATTTTACATTTCAAAAAAGGGTTTTTAATCCTGACGGTAAATTCAGATTTTACAGATATGAGTCATCTCTTTCACCTGAAATTGAAGGCACCTATTCGATAATTGAGAAATGGACTGACTCCGAAAAAATTCTATGGTACAAACTAAAAGCGACTGTAATAAAGAAAGGTAAATCAACAGAGGATTATTATTATCTATCTAAGATTAGCGATTCAGGAAAGAAACTTGAATTTGTTTTCCATGCATCTGATTATCTAAAAGTTATAAACCCTGATAAGCCAACGTACCGGGTTTATTACAGACATAGGTAAAAATAAAATATTTCCCATTTCGAAAATTCTTGACAAATGACCACAAAGTGATATTTCATTAATGTTGTATATGGTCACTGCCTGTTTTCTTGATAGCTTACTTAAGTCCAATTTCCACTAACAATTAAAAGGTAATTTTTTCTGCTCAATGTTGACCGATGCTTACATCTTGAAAGGACTCCCATGTGGACACTTAATATCAATGAAGAATATAAGCTATTAAAATTAAAAATTTCTGATACTCTTACATTGGATGAATTATCAGAATTTTTAGAAGAGATTTATGATAAAAATGATGGTAAGTTTGCCACCTACAATAGATTTACAGACTTATCCGATCTTAAAGATATAAAATTAGATTTTGAAACATTTTCTTCATGTATCCATGAATGCCGTAACAAAATTACACCTGACACCCCTGTCAAAATTTCATTATTTATACCGGAAAATTATATTGGGGGATTTCCCCATCTTTACAAATCCATGCTTAGTAATGACCAGTTTCAAATAGAAATTTCTGATTCACTTGAAGAATGTGCTGAATATCTATCGGTTGACAAAAAGTTGTTGGAGGATGCAGTAAAGTAATTTTTGTTCCCTGAAACTTTTGACAAAGCCTTCATATCATTAGGTTTTACATCTCTGCCGTTATCCATTTCAATTAAATGTCAATATTGGCTTAACATTATTTTTCTTTTTAATTGCAATCCCTGCCTACAGTGGATTACTATATGGAAAAACCTTGGATAAAAATCTCAATTGAACTTATTCCCACAAGCGCTTTATTCATTTTGAATCTATTTTAGAATAAAATCCACTTTATTCAGTTTGTTCTGTCTCAATCTCTTTTACTGTTTCTTCCTTCGGTTCTTCCAATAAGTGAGGATAGTCTTTTTTAAGCCATTCCATAAAAAACCCCACCTCACATTTCAGTCTGCAAAGCAGGGTTTTTACAATATGGTCATAATCCCCCCTGTTGGACTCCAACTTAAAGGATTTTTGCTAATTCAATTAATCTTCTGATTATTTTACACATATTTCCTTAAGTGTCAAATTGAAATTAACATAAGCTTATCCCTTAATTTGTATACCTTTCCTCATCTTGATCGTTTTTTCTATCCATCACTATTCCTTTAATCCAAGCCTTCTATAAAAAAATCCCTTCTAAAGGGATAAAGGTAACGTACCGATATTGATTGTTATGATCACGTAAAACCATAAAGCCTATGTAAACGGATAGAAATTTAAAAATAAGTTAAAGGTTATTTAGCCATACAGAAACATTAAACGGGGATAACACAGGAGAGTTTTAATCCTGTACAGCATTCACCCCGAATGGAAATTAGCCAAAAAAAAATTTAAATAGGAATGATCAATGGATTGCGATGAAAATAGAAATGATTTACGTGAATGGGTAGAATGCAATATTTATGGTCTTCATTATTGTTTGGAAAAAGTAAAATTAATATCTTTGATTTCAGAAGTACTTGAAAGATTGCCATCAAAAGATCGGGAAATTATCATGTACAAACGTGGTGTCCGTTTTATCGCACCAATTTCTAATAATTCGGTAACTGAACAGGTTTTTATTGACCCAATTGCCTTTAGAAATAAACAGACTACCTTGTGCCGATGTTCCAAATGTAATGAACTTCATTTTACTCCCAAAAATGGAAGATATGACATGATGGTTGGCGTATGGTTAATATGTTTGAGTCATGATATTTTGAAAAGATCAAGAAAGGAGTCCTTGTATACCATAGCTCGCGAACTTGCTCATGTTTACCTTGAGATTCCAAAAACAGCATCTATGTTAGAAGGATTTACGGAAAAAGAAAGAGAAGTTGATAAACAGGTGATCAAATGGGGTTTTGAATCAGAATCACGACAAAAACAATTCGGTTATAACTATGAAACCCGTTCATCCATATCTATGTCAAACATTCTTTAATATTTAAACAGATGGTGAATTTTCTTAAAAGAAAAGCAGAGTCAATAGTAGCTCTGCTTTTTTTCAATTAAACTAAAAAAATTTTGTTGAATTTAAAATTGAATATCATTCCAATCCTGTTTATTTGTTCCTTCAATTACATCTAAATAAAATGTTTGAGTTTGATAACCGAAAGTTGAAGCCACACGGCTATAAGAATCTTTTGGTAATTTAGTTTCATATTCTGCCATATTCAATACATTAATGGATTTTATTTCTACCAGTTCCTTAGTGACACATCCAAAACAATCTAACTCTTTCCGATAGCTAATTGTAGCGTACTGTTCTGTATTATTACCACCATTTATTAAAACTTCACCTTCAATTGTGCCTATGCCACTAGCATCAACAAGCTGAAAGTCTGTAATGTCCGTGTTTTCTGATATTTCACCTGCTACTGTTTCAATTCTTTCAGAAGCAAATTCTTTGCCATCGGCATAAGCAACGAGATTGTAGGTACCAGGTTTTACAAATAGTGAATAATAGCCTTCATCATCCGTTATGGTTCCTGCCTGAATAATTACTTTATCTTTTTGGTCTAGTGCTTCAGAATAAAATATTTGAGCACTAACATAAGCATTAGGTATGCCTGCATCGTCAGAATTATTGGTCACTCTACCATTGATTATTGAATATTCCTTAAGTTCACCAACCTTTATTGTCGGTTTCAAAATCCATTTACCACTATTTCCGGCTTCAACTACCGAACTCATTGCATCGAAATCAAGGATTATTTCAGTTGTCTCATTTTCACTAATTGTAAATCCCTTGACAATTTTAACTCCTGACTGAAAACCACTAGGGACTTTGAGTTCATGTTGTATGTTATCATCCGAAATAGCGTAATTTGCGAAAGGGTGTAATTCACTCAAAATATTCAACTCATTATCTTCCGGTGTGTCTACAAGGTGCAATCTCAATTGATTATAACTGCCTGAAGCTATCCTTAATGATCCAAGTTTTTCAAATACACCATTTGTCAGTTCACATAGATTAATGGTATCTTTTTCCATAGGGATTGCCAGCCAATTTTTATCATTGTTATCATTTCCCCCTGTATGAACCTCAACACTTTCAATGGTGATATAAACGGCTTTATAGGAACCCGCTGAATCAGTTAAACTAACGGCAAGAGTTCCAGTTCCACCGGAATCGCTACCTCCACCCCCACCTCCACCACATGCAGAGATGAAAAGCAAAAATGTTACAGAAAATAATAGAGCAAGTGATTTTGACAACTTCATGAATTATCCTCCTGTCTTCTTCGATTAAATTTGGAAATGGTTTGATTAAAACCCAATATGAATAAGCAAAATTTATGCCACCTAAATTAATTTATTTTTTTATTAAAATGCTGATATAATGCGATAAAATTTTTAACAACTTTATGCTTATTTCAATCATTAACAAAAATTTGTCAAAAACGTAGGAATTTTGTCACAAAATTATGCTGTTGTAAATTTAGATTATCATTTTGACCTTATAATTTCACTCCCACAACTCTCTCAAGATATCACCTGAAATTGACGATACAAGATTTAGAAGGCTAAGAAAAAAGGAACAATTGACAGGTAATTTATAAAAGGAGCAGGAGTTCCTTTTATTCCCCTTAATTTGAAATTTCTGAAAATATTGAACCTGGTTATCAGATAGGAATTTAGATATTCATAGTGCGGAATGATCAAAATGTTTTTCGCAATGCCAAAATATGAATGCAAATATAACGATAAAGAAAAGTGGGAGGATGTTTCTGAATCAGACCTATTGATAGACCTAAACGAATTTTATGTAAGGGTTACTCCTGTCATTCAGCAAATTATCAAAGGTAAGCATATCCTGACCCCAAAAGCTGTTTATCGTTTAAAATTGAAAGAATGAGGGTCAGTAAAATATCTTTTATATGGATATCAGAAGTTGTAAATTCACATCAACCGACCTTTAACAATCTCAACACAATCAGAATCCACATCAATTCCAATGAACTTTCGATTTAGCCTTTTAGCAACTCTCAAAACTTCACCTGTTCCCATCATCGGGTCAAGCACAACATCAGCCGGGGCAGAGAGCATTTCCACAAAATATGAAAATCCTTTTTCGGACATTTGATTATTTTGGGAATTCCTATTATTTCCACTATCCTTGAGAAAATCTTTTAAAATCTTGTCTTGCCTGAAGGGTGGCTTGAAATAGACCAATGCAGGTTGCCATTTTTCAATTATATTATTTTGGCTAAAATTTTTCCCATTGCCGTTGAGACCAATACAGTACAGCCAATGGTAATTTAGATGTTTGGATAAAATATGAACAACCTTATCAATGTAACGATGCCCACAATAGGCAACTAAGAATCCTGATGGTTTCAGCACCCTTGCAGATTCTTCAGCTAACTTTTCCCACAAGGGAAAATCCTTTTTGGTACATGGAGGTTCTGTCAAAATCAAATCAATAGTGTTATTTTTCAGATTCTCTTTGCACCATTAATAAAAATCAGCACAAACTATTCGAATATCATTGTCAGAACTATACTTATCCCTATTCTTTTTTAACTTGCGGATTCTTTCAGTTTTTTTGATCTGATTTACAGCTTCTGTGATTGTCTTTTTTCCATCTCTTATTTCTTGTGTAAGATTTGGGTCTTTCTCATTTATCTGTTTGGCATAACCTACGTATCTTCCGCTTACACCAAAAACCTTTGCTGCAATATCCCTAGATTGGCCGAAATGGTCAGGCACTTTTGCCTTACCTTTTTTCCCTCTACCCTTGCTTAATTTCTGTCGTTTCTTTGCTACTTTCACATAATAGGGTAAGGCATCTACCGCAACCAAAGCTTTTTGGCTTGCATTTAAATGCCTTCTTTTGAGATTCAAGGATATAACAAAATCCACAAGCTCATTTCCATTCACAGGTTTCCATTTTTTTTGCTTTGACTTTATCCCCAACCGTTGACATGCAAGATATCGGTTGCGTCCATCAATAATCTTGCCCTCATATGTCCATACAGGTTCTAAAAGTCCATGTTTTTCAATATCGGATTTCAGACCTTCAAATTCTTCAGCATTCATCATGGAAAAAATACCTGCTGTCGGATGAAACTTGATAGGCATTTCCTTATCTGTTCTACCCAATGGCTTTTTCTTTAGCATGTGATTATTATCAGTTCCCATGTAATATGCTTTCTCCAAAAATTCTTCTTTAGTGTGTCCAATCCATTCATATATGTTTCTATTCATAGAGATTTTGATAAACCCACGCAAATGGGTGCATAATCTGCTCACTCCCCTAACCAAATTTTCATCCCAATGCTTGCCGAAATATTGATTTCGTTCCAAGGCATTCAAGGGTTCATACCTTTGGGGAAATAAAGAGATGCACTCCCCGATATCATCCACAATCTCTTGGGTAATCTGTATCCTTTTCAAAAAATCATCGGGAGTATCAATCCAATTATAAAGCATGTAGCAAAAAAATTAGGCTTTTACGTCTTCCCCCACCACATGTCTTAAAGCTTTGTGGATGCCATCGGCATATTTCAGCTTATCAAAGGAAAATCTCAAGTATGGTGAACCATTTTCCCCTTGGGAACACCATTTCAATTCTGCAAACCTTTTAGCATGGTGCCGTGTAAAGCTGTCCACATGCAGTCCGTGGATATCAACAGGAAGACCAAAATCCTTTAGCTCATTAATGATATTGTCAAAGTAAGGATGGTCGGTGAAATTGTTATCATATAGGACTACAGATTTTGCTTCTGGAACTTCTATTCTAGCTGATTCAAGAGAACTTCTAATTGACTTGAAAGACTTCATATCCCCTTCAATACGGGGAACAGCACAAAAACTGCATTTTTTCGAACATCCCCTTGAAGAATACAAAACAATCTTGTCTCTTGGATATGGGTTATCATCTTCACTTTGAATGTCCACATCGTATTTTGGGGCAAGGTTTTCAATTTCATGGCACAATCCTTTATGAACCGTTACAGCACTATTCCATTTTTCAAACCATTTGGAATTCAAGGATGGAAATGCACCACCAACGGTGATCTTTGCTTTAGGGAATTTTTTTAGATAAAAATCAATGGTCTTCTCATACACCTTTGAATTGTATGAAAAGATGCAGGACATTAGGATAGCATCTGGTGTTATCTTTGGTTCAACCTTGCCCCTCACATATTGGTATTTGTGACCATTTTGTTCACACCATCTACACCATTTCATTAAGGCAATATTGGGAGCAATGGCTTTGACTTTTGGTTCTAAAATCAGGTAATTCATGGCATCTTGTATTTTAACACATAATTATATTTTTGGCATTTTCTGTATTTTTATTAAAAAGGTTAAGGAATATTGACATAAAAATATAAAATTGATAAATGATGTTTGATAATATGAATCTGCCAACCCAAAACAAAGAGGTTGCCATGCGATGAAGTTCAATGACCCTGTTATCATAAGATGAATGGGGTTTTTTTATTTATCTGATTAACGAAAGGAGGTCTAAGATGGCAAACTACAGCTTAATTCTCTTGAGTGACCTGCATATCGGAAGCTCCGAAAAGGTACTCAAAAACACCAATCAGATCGTCAAATCAATTGGCAAATCATATCAAGGCATCCCTGTAATAATAACTGGTGATTTGACAGATTCGGCAACGAAAGGTCAGTTCAAAATAATGCGGGATATTTTAAGAGAACTTGCAAAAACAAATCCCATTCTAACGGCACCCGGCAATCATGACTATGCGTGGCATGGAATCATCTTTCGTTATAGTGGATGGGAAAACTGGATCAAATATCTAAGCTCTCCCCTTGGATGGGGTACAGATCAATATTACTGGATGGGAAGTGATTATGAACCTGAGGGCTTAGAAGGGTTAGGAGTCTTTAAACATGATGATTGTGTTTATTTAGGAATAGATTCTGGTGATCCTGAAGACAAAGAAAATACCGCAAGGGGATACATAAGCTCAAAATTGGCAAAAGCATTGAAAGAATCATTAAAGAAATATGAAGGCAAAACCCGAATTGCGTTTTTGCACCACCATCCTTTTGATGATCATTATTTTACTGCTTTAGATGGTCATAGAAAGCTTATGAATGCCGTTAAAGACAACTGTGAACTGCTGCTTTTCGGTCATGAACACAAATACGGTATCTGGTGGAATCATAAAGGGGTTCCATTGATTGTATCTTCACATAAAAGCTCATTGCCAATGTCTGGATCATGTCTAATGGGAACTATTATAGAAATTGATAAAGTTGGAACTCCAGAGGTTTCTTTTCATCATAAATTGGTGGCATTTTGAACTGGTTGAACGGAAATGATCAATGAATCAGTTGGATTGGTTTTGGTCTTCAAGGTAAACAATGGTTTTTATGAACCTGTTTTTCAGTCTGAACCACTATCTATAATTCATCACAGGAAGCTCTGTTGAGCCGGGATTTAACTTTTCTTAATGGTGAGTATCTGAACACCCTTAAAAACTCCATGTAATCCGGGCAGCATATTCTGGTTGGTATCGGCTCATTACTCATTTATTGATTATATTTCGGGAGATGGTCGAAAAAAGGATTTACATGATTGGCAGCAATCTGAAGAACCTTTTGAATACCTTATAGAACGGTTCTCAAGTGTCGGTGATTTGGTTTTAGACCCTATGGCAGGGGCAGGTACAGTACTGAAGGTTTCAAAGGATTTAAAGAGGAAATGCATTGCTATTGATAAAAATAGGGAACAGGCTCATGTTACACCTGTCTTTGGTCAACTATGTGTTGAATGGTTTGAAGATAAAAAGGTTGATCCTGATGTTCGTGAAGATACAGTAGATAATTACAAGGGAATGCTTAATGCTCAATTCCTGAAAGCACCATTTGTTAATAAGCCAATTGACAAGATCAATCGTTTTGAATTTGAGGATTGGTGGAAAAAACACCTTACAAAGACCTGTTGCAGCAGTACCATCAGATATCATCTTACCATTTTGGGTAATATTTTTAATTATGCTGTAGGTCGATACGTTGATTTCAATCCTACAAAAGGTATCAAGAAACCAAAAGCAAAGAAAGTTGAAATTGATCCATTTACCAAACCTGAAGTTGAAATCCTGCTTGATAAAGCTACAGAGCAGGAAGAATATTTCAAAAAGCATATGGAATCAGTACATGATTATCTTGTGGGCAAGATTTGGACTGGATTAAGGATTTCTGAAATCAATGCCCTTGAGACTCACAAACATATTGATCTAAAAAATAATCAAATCAAGGTCAGACAAAGCATTGTAAAGGGTAAAATCAGCCCACCAAAAACAAAATCATCAAAACGTAAAGTTGATATGTGTCCAATGGTTCGTGAAGCTGTCAAGCGGCAAATGGAAAGGTCGATTAAAAGAGGTTCAAAATTCCTGTTTTTTAATTCACAAGGTAATTCCATATGCAGTCACAACTTTGGAGAGAAGGTGTGGAGACCTTTAATGAAAATGATTGATATCCCTTACAGGACATTTGAGCAGACACGGCACACTTACGCTAGCTTGTTATTGGCAGATGGTGAAAGACCACATTACATCTCTAAACAGATGGGTCATGCCAATCTTTATGTAACTTTATCAAGATATGCTAAGTTCATCCCAAGTGAAGATGATGGTAAAGTTCTGTCAAAAGTGACATAGAAGTTACATAGATTGGTTTCTGATGAAAATGTTGTGGTTGATATCAGGTTGTAATTATTGGTGATTTAAATGGTGGAATTTTCAAATCCGCATTTCAATCAAATGGGGTCCCGGTTCATCCAACGCCTTTCTCAATTCCTTCGCCAGAGTTTCACAACTGTCTACAGCAACTGCCGGCACTCCCATCCCTTTGCTGATCTGCACCCAGCCGATGGCCGGATTGCTCAGATCCGTCAAGGTTTGCGCGTACCGACCGGGTGCAGTAATTCCGGAGCGGGAAAATTCTATGTTCAAAATATTATAGCTGCGGTTGGAACAGATGAGGGTGGTGATGTTTAAGCCATCCCGGGCCTGCATCCAAAGCGCCTGGATGGTATACATGGCGCTGCCGTCGGCCTGAAAATTGATGACCGCCCGCTGGGGGCAGGCGATGGCCGCGCCGACCGCGCAGGGCATTCCGTAGCCGATAGCCCCCCCGGTCAGCATCAGCAGCGTATGGGGCGGCAGACCGGGTCCCAGCGGGAAATAAGCAGCCCCGGATGTTATGGATTCGTTAACAATGATGGCATTTTCAGGCTGCAGCGCCGCCAGGATGAGGCAGGCATTTGGGGCCGTCAATGTGCCTTGAGGAAGCTCCGGACGTCTAACCTGCGAGAAGCCGGCTGTGGCAGCATCGACCCTGCCGGGTGCTCTGACGTCATCGGCCAGATTTTCCAGCGCTTGCGGCAGGCCTTTATCAGCAGCCTTTAACCGAAAAATATCCTGATTATCGCTAAGAAGTCTGCTTTCATACCCTTGCCAGCCAAAAAAGGTCACCGGTACGTCGGCGCCCGCCAGCACAACCGCCTGGTATTTTGATAACAGGTCCAATGCCTGTCTGGGAAAATAGGGTATGAATTCCGTCGCCGGAATCCCGGCACCCCTTTCCATGCGGGCCGGAGCACGTTCCGATAAAAGATCACAGCCGGTTTTGACTTTAATTCGGCCGGCCGCCGCCAGGCCCCTTTTGCGCAAGGCCCGGCCACCCAGGATGAGGGCGGTTTTTTTATCGGATTGCAGCACTTCGGCAGCGTGGTTAATGGAATCTTTATCAACGGTAGTACTCAATATTTTCGGGCGGTGAATTTCTGTATCCGAGCATTCGGTCCATTGTATGTCACTGGGTACGATTAAGGTAGCCACCTGTCCCTCCAGCGCAGTGGCAATGGCATCCGCGGTATCCTGTGATATCGTATCGGGTGTCGAACAGGTGCGCTGCCATCCGGAAACCGAATCTGCCAGCGTTGCAATATCCATGGTCAACGGTGCATTGGCCTGCAAGTGCCAAGTTGCGTGTTCGCCAATCACATTTAACACCGGTGTCCCCCCCCGCCGGGCATTGTGCAGGTTGGCAATGCCATTGCCCAACCCGGGGCCCAGATGAAGCAACGTCATGGCCGGCTTGTCGGTCATCCGTCCGTAGCCGTCAGCGGCTCCGGTACAGCAGCCTTCAAAAAGGCCTAAATAGGGTTTTATTCCAGGGATGGAATCAAATCCACATACCAGCGGCATTTCCGTCGTACCCGGATTGGTAAAGCAGACTTCTACCCCGGCTTTTGCGGCCGTCTTTATCAGTATTTCAGCACCGTTCATATCAGGATCTCTCCAATCGAGTAAAGTTTAAATCTATTTTATCAAAGCCCCTAACGTCGAACTATAGCTCAATAACAGAGGACAGAGGCCAGAAGTAAGAAGTCAAAGGTCAGAGGTCGGAGGTTTAAAAGATTGGAAGACAGATATCAGATTCAATTTTTACTTGATCAACTTATTCAACCCTGTCAACTAATCAACCATACATTCTCGCAACTCGAAGTCTTTTTTTTCACATTCCGCATTTCGACTTCCGACTTCTTCTATATGCCCTCCGCCCTTTGCCCTTTTTGCCCGCAACTCGCAACCCGCAACACGCTACCCATCGATAATTATCGTAGCATCCACCGCAATGGGCTTTCCTTCACTGACGATCAACGGATTCAGGTCGATTTCCTTGATCTGCGGATACGTTCGGCCCAGTTCGCCGATTCGCACCAGTATGTCTGCCAGCGCATCGCGGTCGACAGCCGCGAAACCCCGAAACCCATTCAAAAGTTTTTGGGTCTTCAAGCGTCCGATCAGTTCAAGGGCTTCCGGGCGCGAGAGCGGTGCCGCAGCAAAAACAGTGTCTGCCATCACTTCGGCCAGGATGCCGCCAAACCCGCACATGACACAGGGTCCGAATTGAGGGTCTCGAATCAGTCCGGCAATAAGCTCGGGATAACCCTGAATCTGTTTCTGAATTAAAAGGGTACCGTTACCGGACATTGCTTCTTGAAGTTCGATCAGGACGGCCGCGACGTGTTCGACAGAGGTGATCCCGGTGCGTACCAATCCAAATTCAGTTTTGTGTATTTCCCCGGGTAAAAGTCCTTTCAGAACAACCGGAAAGCCAAACTCGCCGGCAATCTCTTTGGCTTCGTGGGCGGAGGATACGATTTTTTCCTCAACAACGGGAATATTGCATAAGGCCAGAATCTGTTTCGAGTGGTACTCATCCAGGGTGCCGCTTACATCCAGCAATAGATTGTGCAAATTTTTCTCAGCGACGGAGGTTTCCGACAAAGTAATTCGGCTTGGACGATCATCGGGCAATTTGCGCCGGGAAAGGACGGCCGCCATGCATTCGACCGAGCGGTAAAGCTCCCCAAAAATCGGCAGTCCCGCTTTCTTGGCCTGCAACTGCAAGTTATGCGCTTCGGATCGTTTTCCCATGACCCAGCCGAACATCGGTTTACCGGCTCGCTTGGCCATTTCAGCCAGATTTGAAATATCAGGACGAAATGCCTCTCCCCCGACAAAGCCGTGAAATAACAGAGCGTCCACCCCGGGGTCGGCACAGACGGCCTCAAAGGCTTTGGTATAGGCCTTCTTGCGGCCGTGGAGTTCGACCGCCGGCCAGAGGTCAACCGGATTGGATACCGGCATCCAGCCGGGATAGATCTCCTTCAAGGCTTCCACCGTGCCCGCAGAAAGTTCAGCCACCGTTAAACCATGTTCTTCAATAAAATCGGAGGAGACAATTCCGGCGGCACCGCTCATCGTCAAAATGGCGACCCGACGGCTGTCCTTTGGTGCAATATCCGGGTAATCCGCCAGGGAGCGGCACAAGTCCATCATTTGTTTAAAATCATGGGCCTCCACCGCTCCAACCTGGGTCAGTGCTCCGCTGATCACCGCCCCGTTGCCGGCCAGACTGGCGGTATGGCTCATGGCCGCCTCCGCACCTTTTCGGCTCTTACCGCCTCTAAGTACCACGATGGGTTTTTCAGAGCGTCGACACAGGTCGATAAATCGCCGCCCGTTGGGTATTGATTCGAGATAAAGACCGATGACGCCCGTATCGGCATCATCAATTAAATATTCCAATATGTCACCTTCGGTTATATCCGCTTTGTTTCCGATCGAGCAAACCTTGCTGATACCCATGACGCCATTGCTCATGATGTCGATCAGAAATCCGGCGGACAGCATGCCGCTTTGCACCACCAGCGATACATTTCCGGGATCCAGGCCTTTTTCCCAGATAGCCGGCAACACGAAAGAAAAAACCAGCCCCTGAACCGCATCGACCAAACCCATACAATTGGGTCCCCAGATCCGAATCCCGGTTTCCCTGTGTATCTTTACGATACTATCCTGAAGCTGTTTCCCCTGCTCGCCGCTTTCGGCAAAACCACCGGATTCGATCATCGCTCCCCGGATTCCACGTTGGGCGCATTCACGCAGCACCTTGGGAACAAAAGCGGCCGGCACAAAAATGATTGCCAGATCCACCGGATCCGGAACCTGCAGAACGGATGGGTAACATTTTATTCCATTTATATCCGAATAGCCGGGGTTTACAGGGTAGACCCCAGCGATAAAACCTTTCATGACATTGTTTAGTATGAAGTGACCGCCTTTGGTAGGATTGGCTGAGGCACCGATCACAGCGATCCCTCGCGGTTTGAAAAAAAAATCCATGAATTTAAACAGCCCCTCGTATGAAACTCTTCATTCATTTAGACAGGATTTACAGGATTAACAGGATTTTTTTTCCCAGTCTGATTATATCCTGTCCATCCAGTTGATCCTGTCAGAAAAATAAAATTGTATTTGTTAAGTTTTTTATTCGATTAGACTGGCCGCTTTTCAGGCCAGCGGCGCCGCTTGTATGTGTTCAGAACAGTTTTTCCCTTTCAATCAAACCCGGAAAAATCCGGTTTGCGGCGTTCGAAAAAGGCGGATAGGGCCTCCGCGCATTCGGCCGAACCGAGCCGTTCGGAAAAATACTTCATCTCTTCTGCCATAGTGTTCGCGATATCCCCGGAGATGGATCTTTTCAACAGTGCCTTTGTCAATCGCACCGAAGCCGGCGGCTGTTGCGCCAGCTTCTGGGCGTGGCCATAGGCTTTGTCGATGAAGTCCGAATCCGGATAGACAGCGTTGACCAGTCCGATTTCAAGGGCTTTTGCCGCAGAAACAGGCTCGCCCAGCAGCAACAGCTCGGAGGCAAGCTGATGACCGATAAGTCTGGGCAATAAAAAACTTGAGGCCGCCTCCGGGCAAAGTCCCAGGCTCACAAAAGGCAACCTGAATTGCGCACTTTCGCCCGCATATACCAGATCGAAATGAAGCAACATGGTCGTACCGACACCCACGGCAACACCCCCTACTGCCGCCACCATGGGTTTTTTAGCGCGGCGGATGGCCACCAGAAACGGATTAGCGGGCCTGACCTCGCCATCCGGCTGGTAATCTTCAAAATCCTGCAAGTCGTTGCCGGCGGTAAAACAATTCGCCGTGCCGTGCAAAAAAATAACTCGAATTTCGCTGTCCTCATCCGCTTGAATAATGGCATCGGCCATGGCGGCATACATGGCGATTGAAAGTGCGTTTTTCTTTTGCGGCCGGTTGATTTCAATCCGTAGGATATGCTCCCGACTTTCCGTCAGGATATCGGTGAAAGTGTTGTCATTACCCATTTATAAATTCCTTTGGCCACAGACCCACACAGACAAACACAGACCTGTATTCGTTAGGATTGTTCGGCTCGTTAGGATCGTTGTGATCGTTTAGATGGTTATGATTGTTATGACCGTAAATATTCTCCAATAGTCAAGGCTTAAGGCGAGCGGCTTTTGGCTGTTGGTAGAGCGCTTCGCTTTAGGTTGGAAGTTTGAGGCAAAAAAGCTCAAGACTCAAAGAGAAGGTTTGAAACGAACATGATGTTCTTAACGTTCCAAACCATCTCAACCATCCAAACCATCCAAACGATCTTAACGAAATTCAATTACAATTTTCCCAGATAACCGAGTACCCTTGCCCGCGACCGACACACATGGTGGCCAAACCGTAGCGTGCTTGAGGATTCTCCCGGAACAAGCCGCATAAAAAAGCCACCAAACGGGGGCCCGAGGCCGCCAAGGGATGACCGTATGCGATGGCCCCACCCCATTTGTTGACCCTGGGATCATCCGCTTTCAACCCGAAATGGTTCAAAAAATACAATGCCTGGACGGCGAAAGCCTCATTGATTTCGATGAGCTCGATATCATCCATGGTCAGCCCTGCTTTTTTAAGGACTTTCTCCGTTGCCGGAACCGGGGCGATGCCCATGACCGTCGGGTCGACACCGGCCACCGCGGATGCCACCCAGCGCATTTTCGGCTGCAGATTCAGTTCCTCCACTTTCGACCGGCTCATCAGCAACACGACACAAGCTCCATCGTTTAAGCCCGAAGCATTTCCGGCGGTCACTCGACCGCCCTCTTCCCTGAAAGGCGTTTTCAGGCAGGCCAACCCTTCCAAGGAGGTACTCGGCCTTGGTTGCTGATCGCTGTTGGCCATCATTTTAGTACCGTCCGCCAGCGTGACTTCAATGGGAATAATCATATCCTGCATCTTGCCGCCCGAAACTGCCCGTGCGGTTTTATCCTGGCAGGCTTTTGCATAAGCATCCGCCATTTCCTTGGTGAATTCCGGATAGCGATCGTGGATATTTTCGGCTGTCATGCCCATATTAAATGCCGAAGGACCTCCCAGGAGTTCTTCGCCCCGGGGGTGAGGGTCCCGCATAAATCCCATCGGTAAATGGCCCATGTGTTCGACACCGCCGGCGATCAGACAGTCGGCCATGCCGCTGGCGATGTGGCTGACACTGAATCCGACAGCGGTGAGGCCACTGGCGCACATGCGATCGATCGAACAGCCGGGAATTTCCCAACCCCATTCAGCCAGTATCGGAATCATCCGGCCGATGGTCCCACCCTGTTCTTTGACCTGGTTCGTCACTCCCCAGATGCTGTCTTCGATCATTTCCGGCTTCACGGCCGGATTACGCGCAATCAGGGCTTTCATTAACGGCACACACAGGTCTTCCGCCCGTGTATTCCAGAATATGCCTTTCTCCCCTGCCCTGCCGAAAGCGGTCCGCACGGCATCGACTACTACAACATCATTGAGTTGTTTCGACATGTTGATTTCTCCTCCGTCCTTTAAATGCTTGTACCTGATCCGGATCAACCGGAAAAGTTAAAAATGCACTAAAATTTAAAGACGACTAACCTTCGGCCGTTGTCGGAACGCTTCGCTTTTGATTGGAGGTTTGAGGCAGAAAAGCCCCAAGCTCAGGGAGAAGGTTTGAAAC
>Ga0316194_10001505_pt1 | contig 16095 bp, 15 predicted proteins | sample CroRivsedime1_MG_FD_204936 | JGI IMG/M metagenome (GOLD analysis project Ga0316194, IMG submission 204936) | Coastal sediment microbial communities from Maine, United States - Cross River sediment 1 | ecosystem: Environmental > Aquatic > Marine > Coastal > Sediment | place: USA: Maine...
GATTGACATCAGTTCCGAGACTGTCATTTCGCGGAATGGCCGTGCCCATAGAAACTCAACTGCACCGTCGAGTATTGCCTGGCGTGTTCGCTCCGACTTCCTGGGCTTTGGGGAGGAGCCGGCAACCGCTCTCATTTTCTTGCGCTTTTCCTTTGAATTTGACATGGTGTCATAAAATAATGACAATGTGTCTGGATTGCAAGGGCGTTATACGCAACCAACAACCCGATAGAGGTCGATGAAATGAATAAAACCGTACGATATGCAAGCCTTGGGCTCGCAGGACTACTGAGCTGCACTGCCTATGCAACTGAAACGAAGATTATTTCGTCACACAATGAATTTGAATTCGGGATACTACTCGCGGATACCCGGGGTATGGACCGGCGCGATGATCGTCAAGACGACCGTCAGGATGATCGGGGTGACCGACAGGATTGCCGGCAAGAGGAAGGCGTTGCTGGACATGACAAGCGAGACTGCAAGCAGGATGCACGTCAAGACGACCGTCGCGGTAATGACGATGACTCGTAGATATCTTCCGTGGAGTATCGGAAGAAGGTTTTACGTCGTGTGCGGCGTCAGAAATGGCACCCGATGGAATTCCATTATCTGAAGTGAATGCAACGGCCGGTCCGGCGAATCGTGGCCACCGGCGCCCCCGCCGTGACCCACACCAAGGGACTTTGGATTCCTTGGTCTCAATGCCATAACTATATGAATTCTATGAGGGTGGTGGGCCCGCCAGGACTCGAACCTGGGACCAAGGGATTATGAGTCCCACTAACTGAGTCCTCATTGATTATGTAAGTTGAAGAACCCCAAGGCGCTTTCCAACCGACCCTTCAGCCGAACGACCGAGACCGAACCTCGATGCCGAACTGAGATGAGGTAAGTCGAAGAAACTCAAGAGATCGACCGACCGAAACCGATCTCGGACCGAACCACGGACACCGATTACGGCGTACCTGTATAACTTAGAGCCTCGATCTCCTTTTTGCCCACACTTGAATCCACTAATTCAGGATAAACATGGCCGACGAAAAAACCAATTGAAATAGACAGGCGTACATAGCGATTCTGCCCTTCTTCCAAGGTGAATGACAAGCTACGATCCACCTCAGTGGACATCATAATTGTGTACTCACCAGGTGCACGGTCGACAAAGAAGAATCCGTGCGATATGGCTTCTCCGATTACTTCACCATTAAGCTTAACATTGGGTCTGACGGCTGCACCCATTGATGATTATCGATATACGTAAATCCTTCCTTGTGATTTGTCGAGCCGGTAATTCCCGGGATTCAGGTGAACTTCCGAGTTGCAGCAATGGAAGTTGCCGTTCCCGCCCAGTTAATCGTAATTCAGTAACCAGCCACAACTTACCCTTCCCTAGTGCAGTAAACCTGCTCCGACTCCCTTTTAATAATGCGAGAAGGGATTCTTTGCGCCACTGCATCCCGCTTGAATTCTTCCGTATAGTTCCGTCTCTTTCTCGTTTCTGTTGCCATCTCTCACCTCGTTATGGCATTTTACCGCCTTAACTCGGTGTCCGGATTTAGTAGACCACTTCATCTCAAGGTGACAGCATGAAATATACACAAACCGGTTCAGCGGCACGTACCACCCTCATAACACTGGTTGCTATTGTGGCCTTTTTAGCGGTTGCAATCATGTTGTTGCCCAAAGGGTTTAGCAGCGACACCTCCGTTATCGGACAGGGTTCCCATGTCGCCGTGCTTGCTCACAACAAGGATTCCGTACAAAGCCTGGCCCTCATGGACTTACTAAATAAAGTTCGTTCTGAATATTCCAGTCGAATTGAATTTCGAGTAATTGATATGAACACACCGCAAGGACAAGCGTTTCTCCAGCAACAACAAGTCCAACTCGGCTCCTTGCTATTTTTTGCGCCAGACGGCACGCGGCAACGCGTCGTTAGCAACATCGACGACGAAACCGAGTTGCGTGCGAGCCTGAATTCAATTTTAAATTAGTCGTAAGTACGACATTCCGTCAATAGCAACAAGCAAAACCGGGGTCAGAACACAGTTTTCGCGTACAGCAACTTACGGGGAATGACCGGGTTGGCTCGACTCCCGCTGTTTAGTATTTCTTATTTAGAATCAGTATCCAGGTCCGGAATCTGGCGGTAACCTGCCGTTCACGGCGAGGACTGGGTCATCCCATCGCGTTGCTGCGTACGGTGACGTTCGGCCACTTTCGGACCTTTAGCATCAAACGAAAACGGCGACCGAAGCCGCCGTTTAGACTGGATCAATACAGACTAACCAGTCTTTCTTCCTGAGTTACCGTGCTTTTCCAGGCGGAATCACTGTGATATTCCACGTATTGGAAAACGCCGCAACGAAGTTCGTGCCGTCTGGCAGCGGTATAGTTATTGTTGCATAGAGTTGGATCATGTGCTCACCAGGCGTTAGTGGATTAATTACCACCGCAAGCCCCTCGTAGAAAGCGACCGTATCTTCCCCCAGTGTAATGGGAGGATCGAGGTATGTTGGCCCAATATAGTAGTCTTCATTAGGTTCTGCAATTGGCAGTCCATCAAGGGTGACCGCACCAAAAAATTTGCTTACCCCAAGTTCCGGATCACCGGGAAACCCAAGCCATAACGCAATAGGCAACACCAGGGCTGTTCCCGATTTCACTTCAACCTCAAAGACATTATCGCTAGGATCAATAGGCAGGAATGTGACATTATTTTTCGGGACTGCAGCACCTTCGAACCACGATCTTAGGTAGGCTTCGACCCAAGCATCCAGGGACCTTCCATGTGCCATAGAATTGGGTTGTGAAGCAGAATTAGGTGTTGTTACACCTGGCCCTGGATCACCCAAAGTGCCTAGAGTGACACCACCCAGCGTATGGACAGAAAACAGAAATATAAATAACGTACATATAGTTCGTACTATTTTTTTCATGACATCCTCCTCCAGATATTCGGACACATAACACCATGTCCGTTTGATATTAGCCGCACACCGTGCAGCGTTCTCTAACGTGAATGAGATAGGATTTGAAGTAACTTGATCTGAACACCTCCCTTTACCAATATGAATTAGTTGCTCGATCATTTTCAATACGTTGGCAGTTTAAATGTTGGCTGCCTTGTTTGCCTTGACACCAGTCAACAAAAAGCAGGTTGTTGCAAAAAGCTTAGAGTGTTATGTACGGGAATATACCTATATATAAGTATTATCTGGGGTAGGTGCATGATCATATGCAGCGCAGCTTGATGCTGCACAAAACAAAACGGCGACCCAAAGGCCGCCGCGCGAGAAAAGTAAAACAGTTAAGTTGCTTTCTTGCGTCTAGCTATTCCAATCAAACCCAGTAGGCCGGAGCCGAAGAGCCAAATGGCAGCGGGGATGGAGCTCACCGATACGACGATATTATCGAACTGGTGAAAATCCGCTTCCTGTACCCATTCTACGTATAGCAGGTTGTCCCAACCGGTAAACGTGAAGGTCTCGTCTCCGAAAACTCCATTCAAATTGAATGTAACACTAAGAGGGACTGGCGAGTCCATCTTATGGCCCGTAAATGTAACGGGAACCGTGCCACCAGTGGAAAAGAGTTCAGATAGATCAATTGATCTCTAGGGTAAAACCGAGAAGAGGTCCAGTTACTGGCGCTTCGTCCAATCCAATCACTTCACCAACGTTGCCAGCATTGATGCTTCTAGAGCCCGTATAGTTTATGTTGGTGGGATCCCACGACCCAAATTCAGTATTAATTGATTCTACCCTAAAACCATCTTCATTATAGGGGTTGCTCACGATTGCACATGTACCAACCAGAACAAGGAAGACCTCCATTAGGAATGGATTCAAAGTCCAATACAGCAGCGCTTGCTGAACTCATTGTGCTAAGTAGCAAGATGCTTGCGCCGGGCGCAATGAATGAACACTTTCGAGCATAGCTGACCATCTGCATCAGGATCTGTACGACCTATTACAGCTTATTCAAGGCATACTTGGTGGTACGACGAATGTCGCATTAGTATATGGACTCTTCCTGTTAAGCAAACAGTTTTGTTACAGATGTCAGACGCGTACGTATATTCGGCTTTTTAGTGGAGACGCTATCTCACAGCCCTCAATGTATGTGCACCCCAGTGCCTATTTGGGTCGATGGACTCTATGGCCTTAAACGCGAGCAGGTTTCACCAGTGCGGATATCTTTATCTGAACAAGGTCTGTTTGCTGAACTCATTGTGGTTATATCTCTATAAACACAGGATTATGCTGCTGCAAGGGATTCCCCATAGTTTCTGTCATAGGCGGCACCCTGCGTGAGCAAGGCCCATGCGGTGCGTGCATTCTTGTTTGCCAGTGCAACAGCTGCACGTCCATATCCGGCGCGCTGGATCAATGCCCAGAGCCAACGCTCCTTGGGTGTCTTGTGGGATCCTTCAAGCGATGTACGTATGCCCGGGCACCCTGTATGAGTACAGCGCGCAATCGTTTATTGGCCACATACCGACTGATCCCAATCAACACCGTCTTACCACCGCTACACCCCTCTCGCCATGGCATACACCAAGGGATTCCATTCCTTGGTCTCAATGACATAACCATGTGAAAATTATGCAGATGGTGGGCCCGGTAGGACTTGAACCTACGACCAAGGGATTATGAGTCCCCTGCTCTAACCAGCTGAGCTACAGGCCCTGAAGATAAGTGGAAAGTATAACGGCGTTGTTTTTTCCAGCAACGCCGTTTTTTTATTGATCGATTTCCAGGAAGCTGCGTAACGGTTCTGATCGGGTCGGGTGGCGCAGCTTGCGCAGGGCCTTGGCCTCGATCTGGCGAATACGTTCGCGTGTCACATCAAATTGCTTGCCGACTTCTTCCAGCGTGTGGTCGGTATTCATGTCAATACCAAATCGCATGCGCAGTACCTTGGCCTCTCGTGGCGTGAGGCCGGACAGTACACCCTGGGTGGCCTCTTTAAGGCCTTCCATTGAAGCCGAGTCAATGGGCGAGTCGATGTTCTGGTCTTCGATGAAGTCACCCAGGTGCGAATCTTCATCATCGCCAATGGGTGTTTCCATGGAGATCGGTTCCTTGGCAATCTTCAGTACCTTGCGAACCTTGTCTTCCGGCATATCCATGCGTTCCGCAAGTTCTTCAGGTGTAGGCTCACGGCCTATTTCCTGCAGCATTTGCCGGGAAATCCGGTTTAGCTTGTTGATGGTCTCAATCATGTGCACCGGTATACGAATGGTGCGTGCCTGGTCGGCGATCGAGCGGGTAATTGCCTGCCGGATCCACCAGGTTGCATAGGTCGAGAACTTGTAGCCACGGCGGTATTCAAACTTGTCCACTGCCTTCATCAGGCCGATATTGCCTTCCTGGATCAGGTCAAGAAACTGCAGGCCGCGGTTGGTGTATTTCTTGGCAATGGATATAACAAGTCGCAGGTTGGCCTCTACCATTTCCTTCTTGGCGCGCCGTGCCTTGGCCTCACCAATGGACATGCGGCGGTTGATGTCCTTGATTTCCGGGATGCTCATGTGCGCATTTCCCTGCAGTGCAATCAACTTGTTCTGTGCGCGTAGTATCTCGTCCTTGTACTGGACCAGTGATGCCGAGTGCTTGTGCCCACCGGTTGCCTGTGAATCAATCCAGCCCAGATCGGTTTCGTTACTGGGAAACGACGTGATGAAATCCCTGCGTGGCATGCCGGCACGGGTCACGCAGATATCCATGACGTTACGTTCATTCGTGCGTATTCGCGTAATTGCCTGGCGCAGGTTGGTCGTCAGGATATCAACAATGCGTGGGACCAGCTTGAGTGTATTGAGCTGTTCAGCGAGCTGGTCACGAAGTTTCTTTAAGCGTGCGGCATTATTGCCGCCTTTCGCATAAGTCGACACCAGTTGATTGTAAATCTTCCCGATTTCCGTAAAGCTCTGTTTTGCTTCTTCCGGATCCGGACCAGTATCAACCGGCTCTTCATCCTCGTCTTCTGTATCTTCGTCTTCGTTCTTCTCGCTACCCGCTGCCTGTGGTTGTTTGGGCTGCGGTATCTCGACCTCATCAGCATTGGGGTCAATAAAACCGGAAATCAGGTCGGTGAGGCGCATCTCCTCGGACGTGACCCGCTCATAGCCACGCAGCAGGGTGGCAGCGGTTTCAGGGTAGGAGGCGAGAGCATGCAATACCTGGTTAAGGCCATCCTCAATGCGTTTGGCGATGACGATCTCACCTTCGCGGGTGAGCAGTTCAACCGTACCCATTTCTCGCATGTACATGCGAACCGGGTCCGTCGTACGGCCAAATTCGCTGTCAACGGTAACCAGGTTGGCGGCAGCTTCTTCTGCTGCATCCTCATCAGCGGAATTCTTGGTGCTGGCAAGCAACAGTGAATCGCTATCCGGCGCTACTTCGTGTACCAGAATGCCCATGTCGTTGATCATGCCAATGATGTCTTCGATCTGCTGGGGATCGACAATATCCTCCGGCAGATGGTCGTTGACTTCGGCGTAGGTCAGGAAGCCCTGTTCCTTGCCTTTTTCTATCAGCAGTTTCAGTCTTGATTGTTGGTCTTTGTCCATAGTCATCCGCGGGCAAATCGACGGCCCAAAAAATATATTCGAAAAGGGGGCGAAGTTAATCGACCATTATAAACCAGTATGTGGGGATGAGCCAGTCAGTATACAAGACGTCTGCTTGATGGCTGCATATCGCCTTTAGTGCTGACGCGCTGCGTGGCTTTGCAGCAGCAGTTTACCGTATTCCTGTTTTTCTACCGTGCTGAGGGGGCGCTGTTTTTGCTCTGAATTAAGATAATTTATTCTATTTTCAATATGTTGGCGTTCAATCTCGTTGAGATTGCCTTGCAGGTCTGCCGCCAGGTCCAGGTCGTCCAGTGGTGGGATCCAGCACGCCAGCCTGGTCAGATTCTGTCCATCTTCGCGGTCACGCCAGTGCTCCAGTAATGTCGCCGTATTGAGACCGGGTCGTTGTTGAAGTAATTCAATGATTTCAAGCAGTAAGGACACACCAGGCTGGTTGCACTGGCTGATGAGTGCAGGCAGCGTGATTTCAGAGAGCAGCGCCGGCTGGTACAGCAGTAGTTCGATTGCCTGTCGTACCGGGCTCTTTTGCCCTGGACGGCGTGCCACGGGTGGTTTTACGGGCGGCGCGGCGGGCTCTCTCGCTGTCTGTGCAGTATCCAGTTGGCCGGCGACACGGTCTGTTGAGGTATGGGCCAGTTCGGCCAGGCCCTCGATCATCAACTGCCTGAACATGCTGTCGGGCAGGCTGGACAACAGGGGTTTTGCCAGTGTCACCAGGCGTGCACGGCCATCAATGCTGGTGATATCCAGTTGACCGGAGAGACGGTCGAAGAAAAAGTCGGAAAGATGCATTGCTGTTTCGATGCGCTTTTCAAAAGCATCCCGGCCAATTTTACGCACCAGCGAATCGGGATCCTCACCGTCCGGTAAGAACAGAAACCGTGCCTCGCGCCCGTCACGTAATACCGGCAGGGTGTTAATCAGTGCTCGCCAGGCAGCCTCACGGCCGGCACGGTCACCATCAAAACAAAAGATGACTTCCGGCACAGTGCGAAATAAATGCTCCAGGTGCTCGTGTGTCGTGGCCGTCCCCAGCGTGGCCACGGTGTAGTTGATATCGAACTGCGCCAGCGCCACAACATCCATGTAGCCTTCCACCACGAGAATACGCTCAAGATGTCGAACGGCCTTGCGTGCTTCAAACAGCCCGTACAATTCCTTGCCTTTGTGAAACACCGGTGACTCGGGACTATTGAGGTACTTGGGTGTGCCGTCATCCAGTACGCGGCCACCAAAGCCGATGGTGCGGCCACGCCGATCATGGATCGGGAACTGTATCCGGTTACGGAATCGATCGTATGCGCTGTTGCGGTCATCGCGTTCGATGGTGAGCCCGAGTTCAAGTAGCAATTTGCGGGTCCCTGGATCTGTACCAACCGCAGCTGCAAGGTTCTCCCAGCCAGGCGGCGCAAAGCCGATTTTAAAACGTGCAGCGACCTCGTCGCTAAGTCCCCTGTTTTTCAGATAGCTGACGGCATGGCCCGCTTCCGGATGACTGCGTAGTTGCTCCTGGTAGAAGTCACTGACTTGTTCCAGCAGGGCATAGTGGGGCAGGGTCGAGGGCGTATGGGTCTTTTCGCTGGATGCCTCGCGTGGTACCTCGAGTCCGGCGCGTCGTGCCAGCTCTTCGATGGCCTCTACGAACTCCATGTGTTCGTAATCCATCAGGAAGCTGATGGCAGTGCCGTGTTCACCGCAACCAAAACAGTGATAGAACTGCTTTACCTGGCTGACGGTAAATGAGGGTGTCTTTTCACCGTGGAACGGGCAGCATGCCTTGTATTCGCGACCGGCCTTCTTTAGTGGTACGCAGGCATCGATGACCTCAACAATATCTGTGCGGTTGATTAGCTCATCGATAAACGATTGTGGAATTCGCCCAGCCATGTGGACTAGGTTAGAAGGGAAACGGCTTTAATGGAAGTGTCTGTCCCCGGATTACGCTGCGTTTCATTCGGGCTACCTGTGGTCAGCAGCTACCCCAGCCGGGCTTTGATCATGGCGCTGACGGCGCTCATGTCTGCACGGCCCTGCAGTTTGGGTTTCAATTGTCCCATGACCTTGCCCATATCCTTGATGGAGGTGGCACCGGTGTCGGACATGGCCGCATCAATCAGTGCAGCAATTTCGTCGTCACCGAGTTGCTTGGGCAGGTAACCCTGGATGATCTCCATTTCACGGACTTCCACGGCGATCAGGTCATCACGGCCGGCTTTTTCAAACTGGCTGATCGATTCGCGCCGCTGCTTGCACATCTTGTCGAGTATCAGCAGTACCTGCTCGTCATCCATCTCAATGCGTTCATCTACTTCACGCTGTTTGATTGCCGCGGTAATCAGGCGAATGGTGGCGAGGCGCTGCTTTTCCCTGGCGCGCATGGCATCCTTCACGTCCTGCTGAATACGGTCCTTGAGGGACATGCGAAGTAATAAGGGGGGTTAGTACATGCGAACGCGGCGAGCGAGTTCGCGGGAAACCTTTTTCTGGGTGCGCTTGACGGCCGCGGCCATTTTACGTTTACGTTCCTGAGTCGGCTTTTCATAAAACTCACGACGGCGAACTTCGGCCAGAATCCCGGCTTTTTCACAGGAACGCTTGAAACGGCGGATCGCTATTTCAAAGGGTTCGTTATCTTTTACACGTACACTTGGCATAAAAATTCCAGTTAATACAGCAACATTAATGGGGCTGCGCATTCTATACACGTCGGCATCAAAAGGCAAAATTTCCTTGTGTAACAATCCCTGGCGATTACCATACAGGCCATGATTGTGTTGGGAATCGAAACCTCCTGTGATGAAACCGGTGTGGCTGTCTACGCTGGCGACCGTGGTCTACTGGGTGATGCGCTGTATAGCCAGATCGGCTTGCATGCCAAATACGGCGGTGTGGTGCCGGAGCTTGCCTCCCGGGATCATGTCCGTAAATTGCTGCCAATGATACAGCAAGCTATTGATAAATCAGGGGTATCTGTGAGGGATATTAACGGGGTCGCGTATACCGCCGGACCGGGGCTGGTTGGTGCGTTGCTGGTGGGTGCTACCGCCGGGCGCAGCCTGGCCTGGACCCTGGGGGTGCCGGCCATTGGTGTTCACCACATGGAGGGACACCTGCTGGCGCCGATGCTGGAACCTGATCCGCCAGAATTCCCGTTCCTGGCATTGCTGGTTTCGGGCGGGCACACCCTGCTGGTCGAGGTTGACGGCATTGGCAGCTACCGGGTGTTGGGTGATTCCGTCGATGATGCGGTCGGTGAGGCTTTTGACAAGACGGCGACCCTGCTGGGGATGTCCTATCCTGGCGGACCGGCCCTGGCGGCGCTGGCCCTTAAGGGTAATCCGCGGCGTTATAGATTCCCGCGGCCCATGACCGACAGGCCCGGGCTGGATTTCAGTTTCAGTGGTCTGAAGACTTTCGCCCTGAATACCTGGCGTGAGTCTGCGCAAACGGACGAGGACCGCGCAGACATTGCACGTGCCTTTGAGGATGCGGTTGTCGATACCATGGTCATCAAGTGCCGCCGTGCGGTTGCCCAGACCGGTCTGCAGACGCTGGTGATCGCGGGCGGGGTTGGCGCCAATGTTCGCTTGCGCGAACGGCTGGGTGATTTGATGAAGAATGAGGGCGGGCGCGTGTGTTACCCACGTCCCGAATTTTGTACCGATAACGGCGCCATGATCGCCTATGCCGGTTACCGGCGCCTGCAGGCGGGGCAGCACGAGAGCCTGAGTATCAGGGCGATGCCGCGCTGGTCGCTGGAGGAGTTGCAGGCGGCTGATTCATAAATTGCAGGAGCGCTTCGCAAGCGCGATTTCAGGTGCAGGGTATTATCGTGGACGCGGTCCGCTCCTACGGACTGTCCTGCTTACCAAAACCGATCTTGCCTTCCTTGCCGCTCAACAGATTGGCAATGTTACTGCGGTGCCGCCAGTAGAGCAGTATCGTCAGCACCACCATGGCAATTATGATTGGCCGCTCCGGCAGTAACCACAAAAAACCCAGCGGTGTCAGCAGAATGGCTGTGAGCGCCGCCAACGAGGAATAGCGGAATACGATGGCCATGGCAAGCCAGATGCCCGTGATCAGCAATCCCACCGGCCAGTACAGGCCATAAATTACCCCCAGTGCCGTTGCGACGCCCTTGCCACCCTGGAACCCGAAAAAGACCGGGTAGAGGTGACCGAGGAAAGCAGCCAGTGCGGTTGCGGCAAGAATGGTTGGGTCAGCCTGCAGGGCCCTGGCAATCAATACCGGTACAAGCCCTTTCAGCATGTCACCCGCGAGTGTCAGTGCAGCCGCTTTCTTGCCGCCGTGTCGTGCTACATTGGTTGCACCCGGATTACGGGAACCCACGCTACGCGGGTCCGGCAGCCCCATCAGTTTGCATACAATAATGGCAGTGGATATCGAGCCAAACAGATAGCCACCGACTACCAGCAGAATATCTTGTGTCATGGCGATATTGGAAGCGTTAGCCGGCTGGAGGTCAAGTACTCATTCAAGGTGATATTGCCAGCCTGCTGTCACCGCTGGTCAAGCGGGCGACGAGGCTCTATATTGAGGCGCACATTAAAAGGCAGGCGAAACATGGACACCGTATTTATAAGTGACTTGAAGATTGAAACCATCATTGGTATCTACGACTGGGAGCGCAAGGTCAGGCAGACTATCAGCCTTGACCTGAAAATGGGCACAGATATCCGCAAAGCAGCGGCGACAGATGCCATTGAAGATACGCTGAACTACAAGGCCGTTGCCAAGCGCCTGATTGCCTTTGTCGAGGACAGTGACTATCAGTTGGTAGAAACGCTGGCGGAAAAGATTGCCGGGATTGTATTGTCCGAATTCAGTGTGCCCTGGCTGAGGCTCACGGTACACAAGCCGGGTGCCGTGCGCGGTTCCCGTGATGTCGGTGTGACTATCGAGCGTGGTGTTTAGCTTTCATGGCGCAGGTGTATGTCAGTGTCGGCAGTAATCTTGATCGGGAGCGGAATATTGCCACTGCATTGCAGTTGCTGACAGATAGATACGGTGAACTGCAGCAGTCGTCGGTGTACGAAAGTGCTGCGGTCGGATTTGACAGCGCCCCGTTCTATAACCTGGTGCTGGGTTTTTCAACACAGGAATCACCACGGGTCATCCAGGACCAGCTGCATGCCATCGAGGAACGTTGCGGCCGGCAGCGCACGGCAACACTCTCGGCGCGCACCCTGGACCTGGATCTGCTGCTCTATGATGATCGGGTGATGGCGGATGGAAAACTGGTGTTACCGCGCGAGGATATCAACCGTTACGCTTTTGTACTGGGCCCGCTTGCAGAGATTGCCGGCACGGCACGGCATCCTGTGACAGCTCTCAGTTATGCAGACATGTGGGCGGCCTTTGATGACAGGGACCAGCTGCTGACACGTATAGACTGGCCGCCGGCAGCAAGCCCGGCCGGGGAATAAGTGACCGATCTACCCGCTCCATCACAGCAGGCACTTGAGCTGAGTGCCGAACTAGCGGTAATCATCCGCAGAGAAATCGACTCGGCGGGTGGTTCCATCCCGTTTTCACGTTACATGGAATTGTGTCTGTATACACCGGGCCTGGGCTACTACAGTGCCGGTCAGCAAAAGTTCGGCTCTGGCGGGGATTTCGTCACGGCACCGGAAATCTCAACCTTATTCGGACGTTGTCTGGCTAACGCATGCAGTGTGGCGCTGGCGTCTCTGCAAGGCGGCGATATCCTGGAGTTCGGAGCAGGGAGTGGCCAGTTGGCCATTGATGTGCTGGGCGAACTGGAACGACTGGCGTGCCTGCCGGAGCGCTACCTGATACTGGAGCGCAGTGCCGAGCTCCGGCAGCGGCAACGGCAGGCGATACAGAACCAGTTGCCGCAGTTGCTGGACAGGGTTGTATGGATTGATGCCCTGCCGACGGCCAGTTTTCGTGGTGTCATGCTGGCCAATGAAGTGCTGGATGCGATGGCGGTTGAGCGCTTTCAGTGGGACGGCAAGGCAGCCAACCTGTTTCATGTGAGCTGTGATGGTGATGGCTTTCACTGGCATCTGCAGCAGCATCGGGATGCGGTGACTGCTGCAGTCGAGTCGTTTGTCTCTACGAGCCAGTTGCAGCCCGGTTATATTTCGGAAGTCAATATCATGTTACCCGCCTGGCTACAGAGCGTGGCAGCTGTGCTTGAGCAGGGCATGATGCTGCTGATTGATTATGGCTATCCGCGTCATGAGTATTATCATCCGCAGCGCAGCAGCGGTACCTTGATGTGCCACTATCGGCAGCGTGCACATAATGATCCGTTCCTGTGGCCCGGACTGCAGGACATTACTGCGCATGTGGATTTCACGGCGGTTGCCGAAGCGGCGCTGGCGGCAGATCTGGAGGTCACCGGCTACACCACGCAGACCTGTTTGCTGCTGGACTGTGGCCTGGATGCTTTGTTGCAGCAGGCGGGCCCGACGGATTCCTCGCGCTATATAGAACTTGCACAACAGGCGAAAACACTGATACTGCCGGGTGAAATGGGTGAGCGCTTCAAGTGTATTGGCCTGACGCGCGGCATGACAACGGCTATCCCGGGTTTCCGCATGCAGGATTACCGCAACCGGCTTTGATAAAAAGATCGCTATGGATACATTGCAAACCATACTACTGGCCCTGTTGCAGGGACTGACTGAATTTTTACCGATATCGAGCTCTGCGCACCTGATCCTGTTGCCGCGGCTACTCGGCTGGGGCGATCAGGGCCTCGCCTTTGATGTGGCCGTCCATGTCGGTACATTACTGGCCGTCGTGCTCTATTTCCGGGATGACGTACAGCGCCTGTTTGGCGCCTGGTTAATCTCCTGCAAGGACCGGCAGATGAACGCGGATGCACGCCTCGCGTGGCTGGTGCTGCTGGGTACGGTGCCGGTCGCGGTGGCCGGCTTATTACTGCACGATGTCATCGAGACTTACCTGCGCTCACCGCTGGTCATTGCAATGGCTACGATTGGTTTCGGGATAGTACTGGGGCTGGCGGACTGGCGTGGCCGGCAATCCCGTAGCGAAGTCACCTTGACGGTGTCCGATGTGCTCTGGATCGGCCTGGCCCAGGTACTGGCCCTGATACCCGGTACCTCGCGTTCCGGCATCACCATGACCGCAGCGCTGGCACTCGGTCTGACACGTTCCGCAGCGGCGCGTTTTTCTTTTTTGCTGTCTATCCCGGTGATCCTGATGGCCGGGGGGTTAGAGTCATTGAAGCTGGTGCAGCAGCTAGAGCCGGTCGCCTGGGGCAACATCCTGCTGGGTACGGCGATTGCCGCCGCCAGCGCCTACCTGTGTATTCAGTTATTTATGCGCTTGATCGAGCGCGTCGGCATGTTGCCGTTTGTCGTTTACCGCTTGTTGCTGGGTGCCTTTCTGCTGGTCCTGTTTTATTGACCTGTCCTGATGTGCTCAATGGCTTCGATGCGTTTTTGTTGTAACGCCAGCCCGATGTCCCTGCCGGATAATCCCTGCTGTTGTAATGCCTCCGTGCCGATTGATTTTGCGGTTGCCAGTGCCTGCTGCAGGTAATCACTGTTGAGCTCGCGCTGACAAACTGCTGCATCGGCCGCACACACCAGCAGCAGGTCATTGAAACGGTCAGCTCTCCGGAAGGCGTCCACACTATACAATAGTTCCAGCAGTGCTGCGGCAGACAGGTCGGCCGCTGCCTGTAGCTGGTGACGTTGCAGCAGTGCCAGTCGTGCCAGTTCGCGGCAGGCATTGGGCACCCGGTAACGGTCACAGAACGCTGCCAGCACTTCATCGTCCACCCTGCCGGGATGCAAGTTATCCATATCGCAGACCAGAGCGGCGAAGCGGATAGCAGTCCGGGTACTGAGGGTGACGGCCTGTTCCAGTATCGGCAGGCCGAGATCGTCCTGCCCATGACCCTTGTTCACGGCACTGTCATCCACGGGTACAAGCTCGGGAAACAGCACATCCAGTGCGCCACAGCCGGCCAGCACCTCGAAGAAGCGTGCCGGCGTCTGTGTGCCCAGTGCCTTCACCAGTTCTGCCCAGACGCGTTCCGCTACCAGGTGGCTGACCTCGCCATTTTGTACCATGCGGCGCATCAGGGCATTGGTGTCGTGTGCGACATGGAATCCCTGGGGTGCAAAGCGGGCCGCAAAGCGGGCCGTACGCAGCACCCGTACCGGGTCTTCCGAGAAGGCGGGGGAAACGTGCCGCAGCAGGCCGTTATTCAGATCGTCCATCCCCTTGTACGGATCGATCAATTCACCATCAGGGGTTTCGGCCATGGCATTAATGGTCAGGTCACGACGCAACAGATCCTGCTCTAGGGTGGTAGCAGGGTCTGCACAGGTTTCAAAACCGGTATAACCGTGACCCGTCTTGCGTTCGGTGCGTGCCAGTGCGTACTCTTCCTTGCTCTGCGGGTGCAGGAATACGGGGAAGTCCCTGCCTACCGGTTGATAACCCAGCGCCAGCATGTCCTGTGGCGTTGCGCCGACCACAACCCAGTCGCGTTCCTTTACCGGCAGCCCGAGTCGTGTGTCCCGTACTGCACCGCCGACCAGGTAAACCTCCATTGTGGCTAGGACTTAATTTGACGTCTGACGTCGGGACTGGCGACGAAAACCATCGTACTGTCCACGTGCATTGCGGCCCGCAAGGTAAGCCGGAACGACGGCGGCAATCGGGGTTGGTGTGATGCCCAGAGTCGGCAACGCATTGTCTGTACAGGTACTGTCCTTTTGCAGGGAGTAGTAATTATCAAGTGAGAACGGTTTACCCGGCATGAAGCCGAGCATTCTGGCCTGCAGGCGTGACAGGCTGTCGTTGAGGCCGGTGATGGTACACCGCAGTCCAAGCTGATCGCGGGTGTAGCCAACCAGTTCACGCAAGGTAAATTCCTGCGGCCCGCAAAATGCCAGTCGCTCGCCACCGGTCGCACAATCCAGTGCGCGGCACATGGCTTGCGTCACATCACCTACCCAGACCGGGGCAAAGCGGCTCTCGGGGCAGGCGAGTGGAAAGACCGGTCGGGACAGTTTCAGCAGGGTGGCGAAACGGTTAAAAAAACTGTCACCCATGCCGAAGATGAGCGATGGCTGAAAGCTGGTGACAAGCAGACCCTTTTCCGCGGCGGCATGCACCAGGTTCTCACCCTCGCCCTTGGTCTTGAGGTAGAGGCTGTGTTGTTCGCTGGCATCGGCATTGAGGGCGCTCATGTGCAACAGGCGGCTGACGCCCGAGCTGAGCATGGCTGCGACAATCTTTTCCGGCAACTCGACATGTACCTGTCTGAAACCTGCACCTTTGTTGCCACGTTCATTCAGAATGCCAATCAGGTTAATGACAACGTCAACACCGGTAAATTGCTGGCGCAGCTGATCCACATTGCGTATGTCGGTTTCGATGAGGGTGACGGCCGGGTTTGCGATCAGGGCACGGTGGCGTTCGCGCCGGCGTGTCAGTACACGAACCTGGTA
>Ga0316194_10001506_pt1 | contig 16093 bp, 15 predicted proteins | sample CroRivsedime1_MG_FD_204936 | JGI IMG/M metagenome (GOLD analysis project Ga0316194, IMG submission 204936) | Coastal sediment microbial communities from Maine, United States - Cross River sediment 1 | ecosystem: Environmental > Aquatic > Marine > Coastal > Sediment | place: USA: Maine...
ACGCTTCGGCTACCTGGATGGCCAGCTCACGCGTGGGTGTCAACACCATGATCTGCACGTGTTGCCGATCCATCTCCAGGCGTGCGAGCAATGGCAATGCAAACGCTGCCGTTTTACCGGTGCCGGTCGGCGCATGACCCAGCAGGTCCATCCCTTCCAGCAGGTAGGGAATCGCCTGTGACTGGATCGGGGACGGCGTTTCGTAGCCGACCTCATCCAACGCGGCCAGCAGCGGGCCGGGCAAGTTCAGGTCACGGAACGTAACTGCGGAAGGGCGATTGTCAGACATTGGGAATTCCTGTTGAGCGGGAGGGCGCGGGGGCAAGGGAACAGCACCGGCGGCGCAGTATAAGGGTATTGTACGCCCATGTCGTTAGTTGCCGGATGGCTAACCGTCCAGGCTGGCCAGCCAGATCGTATGCCTGGCCCCTTTCTTGCCATGAGCAAAGACAATCTCCTCTTCGACCAGCAAGCCACAGCGCCGCAAGCGGTCATGAAACGCCTGGTCGGGCCCGGCCGACCAGTAGGCGATGATGCCGCCGGGTTTTAAGGCTGCCTGGGCTGCAGTAATGCCCGCTGTGCTGTACAGCCAGTCGTTGTCGCTTTGAGTCAAGCCCTCGGGCCCGTTATCCACGTCCAGGGCGATCACGTCGAAACAGTCCCGCTTGTTACGTAAAAGTCTCGCAACATCCCCCACATGCACCCTGGTCCGAGGGTCATTCAAAGGAAAACCGCTGTGCTCACCCAGTGGGCCGCGATTCCATTCCACCACCTCGGGAATCAACTCTGCGACCGTTACCTCGGCATTTGCACCCACTTCCTTAAGCACCGCTGCCAGCGTGAACCCCATGCCCAGGCCGCCAATCAACACCCGGGCCGCCTCCTTGTTACGGAGCCTCCGGCAGGGCAGCGCGCCCAGCGCATCCTCTGAACCATGCTTGCGGGTACTCATCAATTCACCACCACCAGAGGATATGGAAATGACGAAATCATCCTTGCCCTGGTGCAGGCTCAGCGATTGCCGGCTGCCGGGAATGGGTGCTTCACCAAGCAGAGTCCAGTGCCTCATGTGATCTCCAGAAAGAACAAAGAGGCTATTTTACGTTGAACAAAGCCGCCGGTGGCTCTATCTTGACGTCACTGTTTTATTTGCCAGGATTGAACCATGCCTTCTTTCGACGTTGTTTCCGAAGTCAATCATCATGAACTTACCAATGCCGTCGACCAGGCCAACCGTGAAGTCAGCACGCGCTTTGACTTCAAGGGAACCGGGTCAAATTTTGAACTCAACGAGTCGCTTATCACGATGAATACCGAATCGGAGTTCCAGCTTCAGCAGATGTACGACATGCTGTGCAGCAAGCTGGTCAAGCGTGGTATCGACATCAGCTGCCTGGAGTTGTCAGATCCGGTGGTGCAGCTAAAAACAGCGACCCAGGTGGTCACCGTGCGCGAGGGCATTGACACGCCCGAGGCCAAGAAAATGGTCAAGCTGATCAAGGAAAAGAAAATGAAGGTGCAGGCTGCCATCCAGGGCGATCAGCTGCGGGTCACCGGTAAAAAACGCGACGACCTGCAGGCCGTGATGGCATTGCTGAAAGAAGGTGGGTTTGCCGTGCCATTGCAATTCAAGAACTTCAGGGACTGAGCCTGTGCGTGATGTTGAAATTCGCAGCGAACCCGTCGAGCTCTACAAGCTACTGAAGTTCGAAGGCATGGCCTCCAGTGGTGGCGAAGCAAAGAGTGTGATCGCTGAGGGCCTGGTCACGGTGAATGGCGAAACAGAGACCCGCAAGCGTAAAAAGATCCTTGCCGGCGACATTGTCGGTTTTGCCGGTGAAGAAATTCGGGTTCAAACCACACCCCACTCCCAGGAAAACCGATCACTATGAAACTTCCGTTGATCTTGCTTGCGGTGTTCGCACTTGCCGGGCCTGCCCAGGCTGAGGACCTGCAGCCACTGGTTGAAGAGTACCTGCTGCTGGAGCTTTCAATGGCCCGGCATGACCCGGCACAGGTCGATGCCTATTTCGGGCCCGGGGAATTCAAAGCGATGGCGGAAGAACAACAACTTTCGCTCGAGGATATCGAGAGCCGGGCTCTTGCGCTGTCCGAGAAACTCGGAGAGTTGGAGGCTGAAGGTGCGGATGCACAGCGCATCGAAAGCCTGCAACTGAGGCTGCTGGCGCTGCGGACCCGAATTACCCTGGAGCAGGGAGAGAAAATACCGTTCGACCAGGAGTCACAGCTGCTATTCAGCGCGGTAGCGCCGGCTTACGGGGAACAACACTTCAAAACGATCCTGGAACAGATCGACGATCTGTTACCGGGCAATGCTCCGCTCCCGGAACGCGTGAACGCGTTCCGAAAACGCTTCATGATCCCGCCGGAACGCATTGAGTTCGTGTTCACGGCGGCGCTCGAAGAATGCCGTCGACGGACCCTGGAGCATATCGAACTGCCAAAGCATGAGAGCTTCGACATCGAGTATGTCACTGACCAACCCTGGTCGGCCTACAACTGGTACCAGGGCAATTCACACAGCCTGATCCAGGTGAACCTGGACTTGCCTGTCTACATCGACCAGGCCGTGGACCTGGGTTGTCACGAAGGTTACCCGGGACATCACACCTACAACGCATTGATTGAGCAGAACCTGGTGGAAGGCAATGGCTGGCAGGAGTTCAGCCTCTACCCACTATTCAGCCCACAATCCCTGATTGCCGAGGGCAGCGGCAACTACGGGGTAGACCTCGCCTTTCCGGGCGATGAGCGCATCGAATACGAGCGTGATCGCCTGTTCCCCCTGGCCGGACTGGATGCTTCGGACGCCGACCGCTATTACCGGTTACTGGCTTTACTCGTGCAGCTGAACTACGCCACTAACGAAGCCGCCCGCCAATACCTGGATGGAGAATTTTCCGCGGAACAGGCACAACAATGGTTGGTCAGTTACGCGCTGGCCACCCCGGAAAGAGCTGAAAAATCGATCGACTTTATCGATGCTTACCGCAGCTACGTGATCAACTACAACTATGGCAAGGACCTGGTCGCTGGCTGGGTAGAAACCGGCACTACCAACTCCACGGAACGCTGGGAAAAATTCACCCGTCTGCTGTCTTCCCCCCTTAACCCTGCGGACCTGGAGCAGCCATGACACTGTCGCGGCGAGAATGGCTTCAATACACAGCGGGTTCAGTGCTGGCGGTCGCCGCACCATCTTTGTTCGCCCAGGACGCTGCATCCCGGCTCTTTCGCGAGGGTATTATTATCGACGGCCTGGGTTTTCCGGGCGGCTTGTCCAGCGACGACAACGCCCGGCTCAGTCAACTGGAACTGGACCATATCCGGGCGTCCGGCCTGACCGCGACACACCTGACCGTGGGTGATGTCGGCGGCATGGCGCCGCTGGCTGCCTTCGAGAAGATCGTCCGCTCAATCGCCCAGTGGGAACATGAAATCGATACCCATCCAGCCTTTCTTGCCCGGGTGAGGAGCGCTGCTGATATCCCTGCAGCCAAACAGCAGGGAAAGACCGGCCTGATCTACGGCCTGCAGGATGGCGTGTCTTTCGAAGACGACCTGGGCCGGCTTGACGCCTTGCATCAAATCGGTGTACGCATCATTCAACCGACCTACAACCGTCGCAACCTGCTGGGCGACGGCTGCATGGAACCCGCTGACGCCGGCCTCAGCCGCACCGGTCTCCAGGCCATCGAGAAGTTGAATGAACTGAATATCCTCATCGACCTCAGTCATTGTGGCCGCAGGACGACGGCGGACGCCATCGCCGCTTCAAAACGCCCGGTCAGCTTCACTCACACGGGCATGTACACGCTGGCGGAACATCCCCGGCATCGCACCGATGCGGAAATAAAGGCCGTTGCCGACACCGGCGGCGTGATCGGTGTGTTCATCATGCCTTACCTGGCCAGGGGCAAGCAGCCGACCGCAAATGATGTTGTTCGCCACGTTGAACACGTGATTAATGTCGCCGGGGAGGACCATGTCGCCATGGGCACCGATGGAACTATTTCTCACACGACGCTGACTCCGGAGTACATCGAGAACTTCAGAAAATCAACGCGCCGCCGGGCGGAACTGGGTATCGCCGCTCCCTACGAGACGGAAACCGGCTACCTGTTCGCCAATGATCTGAATACGCCGCAGCGATTCGAAACGCTGGCGGACTTGCTGCTGGCCAGGGGCTACAGCGAAGCCCGGGTGGAAAAACTGCTGGGCGCCAACCTGCTGCGCCTGTTCAATGAAAGCTGGTCATGAAGGTTGTCATCGCATCTCATAATCCAGTGAAAATCCGTGCCGTCGAAGCCGCTTTTTCATTGCAATTCCCTGCCTCCCGCATCAACTACTTATCCGTCAGTGTCGACTCCGGGGTCAGTGAGCAACCCCTCTCGGACCAGGAGACCAGGCAAGGCGCCAGCAACCGGGCCACCAATGCCCTCCAGCTGCACCCGGATGCAACATTCTCCGTCGGTCTTGAAGGCGGCATCGAAACCATTGACAAGCAGCTGGTCGCATTTGCCTGGATGGCTATTCACAGTCCGGACGGTAACATCGGCGAGGCCCGCACAGTCTGCCTGCCATTGCCCATGGCCATAAAAGAGCTGATCGACGCGGGGATGGAACTGGGAGAGGCGAATGACCAGGTTTTTTCCACCGTCAACAGCAAGCACCAGGGCGGTGCTTTCGGATTGCTGACCCATGGACTCTATACACGGGAAAGTGTCTACACCGAAGCACTGGTCATGGCACTCGTGCCACTCGTCAACACATTGTACTGACAAGAACGGGAGAACCGGTAAATGAATTTAGCGACAGCTGTCATGGTATTAATTTCAGCAAACCTGCTTTGCTTGACGACGACCGCAACGGCAGCTGAGCAACCGGACCTTCCCCATGCCTTCGACGCGGGCTGGAAAGGCCAAAAAACCTGCGAAGTTCAATATGAAGATGAAACCGTTCGGGTTGGACGCTGCGTTTTTCCGCCGGGCGTGGGCCATGAAAAGCACTACCATAACCCGCACTTTGGTTACGTGCTGGAAGGAGGCACGCTGAGCATCACCGATGCCGCCGGACAGCGAACCGTGACCACCCGGTCTGACGGCACCTGGTCCACAACCGAACGCACCGTTCATGAAGCAATAAACATCGGAGACACACCCACCAGCTACCTGATCGTGGAACCCCGGACCAGGTAACGCTCGTTGATGCCTTCGGGTAGCAACCCACATGTCGGTCCGGATGGTCTATAATCCCCCGCCTCCATCGCCCCAGGATCCATAAATGTTTCGCAATTTGCGCTTTTACCGAATCACCAGCCCATGGCCAAAAACCGAAGAAAAACTGTCGGAAATCCTCGCTGAAAACGCCTTTTCGCCCTGTGGCGCTTATTCCGAGCGCAGTGCAGGTTGGGAAGCTCCCGCCGAGTTTGATGGCGCCCCCCTGTGCAGGCGCCTGCACGGCGCTGACCTGTTGCAATTGCGCACACAAAGCCGGGTGCTGCCCGTCGCCGCCATCAAGGAGGCGCTGGTCGACAAGGTGGACGAATACCGCTCGCGCATGACACAGGAACCACCCCGTAGTGAGCTGCGCCGCCTGCGAGAGGAAACCAGGGAGGAACTGCTGCCCAAAGCCCTGCTGAAATCGGATCGCAGCCGCGGCTGTTTCATTCACTCTGAATCGTTGCTGGCCATCGATGCCGGCACCGACAGCAAGGCCGAGTGGTTTATCGATCACCTCAGGACCTGCTTCGGTGAATTCACCTGTGTGCCCCTGGCATTTAGCCATGAACCGTCAGAGTTGTTGAAACGCATTTTCCTGGGTGAATCACTGCTTGGTTTCAGCCTCGGGCGCGAATGCCGCATGCAGGATGTGTCGGACAGCAAATCGATCGCGACCTGGCGGGAATTCGAGCTGACCGATGCGTCTATCCGCAAGCACGTGGTGGATGGCATGAGACTGACCCACCTGGGGGTCGGCTTCGATGAAGTGCTTAGCTGCGTGATTAATGAAGCCGGTGACATCAGCAAGCTTAAGTTTATCGAAGGTGACGCCGTCGATACGCCCGATTACGAGGATCCCCTGGCTCGCATGGATGCAGATTTCGTGCTGCTGACCGGCACGGTCACCCGCATGGTCGAAAGCCTGAAAAAACTGCTGGGCGGCTACGCCACCCATAGCTGACCCGAACTTGAAGGCTGAACTAGAATAGTCCGATGGAAAAATACCTCGTAGCCGCTTTTTACAAGTTTGTTGCGCTGCCCGATTACCGTGCGGTCCGCGAATCACTGCAGCGGCGCTGCGAAGAACTTGGTCTGCTGGGCAGCATCCTGTTGGCCGAGGAGGGAATCAACGGCACCATCAGCGGCCCGGAAACCGGAGTACGCCGCCTGTTCGAGGAACTGAAAACCGACACGCGGTTCCAGGACCTGCATTACAAGGAATCCTGGGCTGATGAGCAGCCCTTCTACCGCATGAAAGTTCGGCTGAAGAAGGAAATTGTGAGCCTGGGCGTCGAAGGCGTCGACCCGAATCAGGCCGTCGGCGAGTACGTGGCGCCGGAAGACTGGAACGAGCTGATATCACGTGAAAACGTGCGCTTGATCGACACCCGCAACCATTACGAGCACCACCTGGGAACTTTCAGCGGCGCCGAAGATCCGGAAACCACTTCGTTCCGTGATTTCCCGGATTGGGTAAGCAGCCACCTGGACCCGGCGAATGACCAGGAGGTCGCCATGTTCTGCACCGGTGGCATTCGCTGTGAAAAAGCGACTTCCTACCTGCTGGGCCTGGGCTTCAAAAACGTTTACCACCTGGATGGCGGCATACTCAATTATCTCGAGTCCGTGCCGCAGGAAGAAAGTCTTTGGCAGGGCGATTGTTTCGTCTTCGACAATCGCGTCACCGTTGACCACAGCCTGCAGGAAGGTGACTTTGAAGTCTGCCCCGCCTGCCGCATGCCGTTGACCGACGATGACCGTGAATCACCGCTGTTCGAACTCCATGTTTCCTGCCCGCGTTGCCATCATCGGCTGAATGATAAAAAACGCGAGGGATTGCTGGAAAGAGCCCGCCAGATAGAGCTGGCAAAAGCTCGCGGTGAGCGACATATCGGGGTCAAACCACCCGTAAAATCAAAGGCCTGATCAGTCCCTTCCCTGCAATTCCTGCCTACTCTGCTAAGGTTAGTAATACACCCGGCGATAAATCCTGATCCGCATGGAAGCCCTTATATCTGGCTGGCCGGGCGTTGCAAGACGTTCATGCGGCATGAAAAAAGACCACTTCAACAAGCACGATCCCGAACAATCCGTTGAGGATATCCTGCATCGCTTGAGTTCTTCAGACCCGGGACCTGCGTGGGTGAAATTCCTGGATCACTATTCCGGGCTGATCATGAAAACAGCCATTCAGTTCGAGTACCAGCACGATCGCAGCAACGAATGTTTTTTGTTCGTGTGCGAAAAACTGGTCGATGACGGTTTTCGCCGCCTGCTGAAATATAACGCTTCCAGTCCCTGCAAGTTCCGCACCTGGCTGGGAGCCGTCGTCTTTAACCTTTGCGTGGACTGGCACCGGCACGAATACGGGAGAGCCACACTGTTACCGGCGATTTCCGCACTTCCTGCCTTCGATCGGGCCGTCTATCGACTGGCCATCGAACAGGGCCTGGACAAGGAATCCACCTTCCAGGCGCTGCAGGCCGATTTCCCTGATCTGACCCGGGATATACTGGTCAGTTCCATCAAGCGGGTCTATGCCCTGCTGACGCCACGTCAGCGCTGGCAGATCACCGTGCAAAATCGCCGCAGAAAAAAACACCGCCAAAACCAGACTGCCCGCCGCGTTGAGTTTTTGCCAGATCCGGGTATCGGGCCCGAACTCGAAGCCCAGAAACAACAGGAACTGGAGCGCCTGCAGTGGGCTCTGGGTCAGCTACCACATCGCCAGCGATTGCTGTTGGCCCTGCGGTTCCGGGAAGGCCTGAGCCTGAAAAAAATCGCCGAACTGAACCACCTGGGCGATACCAACCGCGCCTGGCGCCACCTGCAAGCCGCACTGAAAGCACTTTTTCAGAACATGCGCTCTATGGATTTGCAAAACAGGCGAAAAACCTGATTTCCAATCCGTACACGGAATGTGATGGACAAGTACAAACATACGGACCCCCTTGTTCTGCAGTCTGCAGAACTGACTGAACGCACCCCGTTTTGCCCGCAAGACCAGGCCATCGCTGAATATTTCGACGGCCAGGTCCTGGAAGCGGAACGGCAGAAGCTGGAGCGTCACCTGGCCGACTGCCGCTACTGCCAGGCACGTATCGGTATGCTGCATCGCCAGCACAATGACCCCCAGGCTACACCTGCATCCGAGGATGCCATTGCTACCGCCAAATCCCTCGCAAGAACACCTTCTTCCCAGCGGATTAGATGGGCTCCTGCATGGGCTATGGCAGCGGTTGTTCTGCTGGGAGTGCTATTCATAGCCGTAAAAGAGCCAGTCAAAGCACCGGCCATCGCGCCAGAAACCCGGCAACTGAGAAATATCGACCGGCCTGTAAGCGGGCTTGAAGTCATTTTACCCGGCCGCGACCAGGTACTTTCAATGGGCTCACCGATCCGCTGGACAGAATTTCCCGAGGGCAGCCATTACACCGTGTTCGTTCTGTCGGATGCTGGAGACGTGTTGTGGACCGAACACCTGCAGGACAACGAGTGGGCTGTCCAGAATGAAATGAAACTGGATCCCAACGGAGACTTTTTCTTCAGGGTCGAAGCCGAGCTGCCCAATGGTGAGACGATTACGTCGAAACACCTCGCATTCCGGGTAATGGAACGGTAGCGCCATGCAGCCGAATCGCCACCGTTACCTGGTACTGCTGTTCGCCGCCCTGGTGCTGCTGCCAAGTGGGCAAGTGGCGGCGGAATTCAAGGAGTCGGCGGAACTGGATGCCGTGATCAAGCAGTACCGGGCCGAGGGTCCGGAGACGACCCTGCCACAGTTCGAAAAACTACAGGTTCTGTACGAACAGAATGGCGACCGGTTCAATGAAGCCAGGGCCGAGCACTTCATCGGTGAATGCCACTGGCGGCTGGGTAATTACAAACAGTCCCGAAAATACCTCGAAGGCTCGCTTGAAGACTCGCGTGTACTGCGACACCGCCTCGCGGAGGGTAAAACGCTGAACGTGCTGGGCCTGCTCGAATGGGACCTGGGAAATTATGACCAGGCCATTGCCTGGTTTCAGCAGGCCAGCACCATCGGCAGTGAACTGGGGGACGCACGGCTGGCCGGGTCCACCATGAACAATCTCAGCCTGGTCTATGACGAACTGGGTGACTACCAGACCTCGTTGAAGCAGTACCAAAAAGCGCTTGAATTGTACGAAGGGGCTAACTTTCCACGTGGTGAAGGCGACACGCTGGGCAACATCGGCGGCACCTACCTGCTCCTCGGGCACTACCGGGAAGCCCTGTCCTATTACGAACGTGCGTTGGCCATCAGTGCAAGTCTCGATTCCAAGCCGTCGATGAGCCTTGATCACGGTAACCTGGCCTTCTGTTACCTGGGCCTGGGCCGGCTGGATAAGGCCCTGGAGCATATCGACCGGGCGCTGGCACTGGCCGTGGAAACCGGCATGCGCAAGGAAGAGGCCCTGTGGCTGCGGGGCAAGGGCAATATTCTGATTCGCAATGGCCGCTATGACCTGGGCCTGGCGAATCATCGTGCAGCACTCGCCATCTACGAAGAAATCGAAGCTCGCGGCCTGTTGCTGGACGGCCTGCACGACATGGGGCGGCTCCACTTGATGCTGGGCGATTTACAGACGGCTGAGCAATATTTTCTACGGGGGACTGAAATGGCGCGTGAAATCGGCCTGACACAGGCCGTCACCGCCAACCTGCTGGCATTGGGTGACCTGCAGCTCCGGCGTAAACATCACGAACAGGCCGAGGCGCTTTACCAGCAGGCGCTGTCACGTGCCGTTGATGCAAGTGAATTGAATTTTCAGTCTGAAAGCCTGCTCCGCCTGTCGCTGGCCCACCGTGAACTGCAACAGTTTGCCAAAGCGGAGAAAGAGGCCAGGCAAGCTTTGGCCATTGCCGGTGAAACCGGTGCATCCGATATTGAAGCAGAAGCCTGGTTTGCGCTTGGCGAACTGGCCCGTCTGCAAGGCGATGCGAACCCGGCGCTGACGGCCTACGGGCGAGCCGAAGAGGCCGTAACGTCCGGCACCGATCCCGACTTGATGTGGCAGGTACATTACGGCAGGGCCCGGACGCTGACCGGTCGCAATCAACGCGAGGCGGCTGTCGCTGAGCTCAAGGCTGCCGTCGAAGTCATCGAAAGCGTCCGGGAGCGCCTGCGCGAAGACCGTTTCAGAACGGGTTACATCCAGGACAAGTACCAGGTTTATGTCGACCTGGTTCAGCTTCAGCTCGAACTCGGCCGGACTCAGAAGGCCTTCGATACGGCGGAGCGGCTCCGCGCCCGTAGTTTCCTCGAACAACTGGAACGCGGCCGGCCTGCTGGCAAGAGCCGGCAGCAGGATCTTGAGGAATATGCCCTGCGCGAGCGAATCCGGCAACTGCAGGCTGCGCTGGACGAGGAAAATGAAATGCCGCCGCCGCAGCGCAGGCAACTGGCCGTTGATTCATTCTCCAGCGAATTGCGGACTGCCGAGCATGAGTACCAGACCTACCTGGATGACAGGAACGCCCAATCGGTAATCCGGAACATCAGCAATGTGCCGACATCGCATGAGGTGCAATCCATGCTGCAGCCCGGCGAAGCGCTGATTGAGTATGTGGTTGACAGAGATCGGGTGATAATTTTCGTGCTGCGGCCCGGCTCCCTGGCTGCAGTCAGTAGCATCATGGATCAGTCCAACCTGCAATCCAAAGTCAACCTGTTACGTGAGTTGATACAACAGCCTTCCAATGAGCTCTGGCAATCGCCGGCAGCCAGCCTGTCTGAATACCTGGTACAGCCGCTACAGGCGCAACAATTGCTCGATGATGTGCAGCACCTGTACCTGGTGCCACACGGCATCCTCAATTTCCTGCCATTTGCAGTACTAACCATCGATGAACCCGGTAACGACCAGACGGTTATGGAGCGTTTCACCCTGACTTACCTGCCCGCCGCAGCGAGCCTGGTCCATTCACCGACAGATCAGAGGATTACACCTTCATTGTTGGCAGTTGCCCCTGAAAGCACCCGTTTGAAATATTCACTGGTCGAAGCACAATCCATAGCGGCACTGTACGAACCCAATGTCAGTCTGCTTTCCGGCAAAGACGCCACGGAAAGCGCCTTCAAAAAAGCAGCAGGGTCTTTTGGCATTCTTCACCTGTCCACGCACGGCTATTTCAACACCAGAAATCCCCTGTTTTCCGGCCTGGAACTGGAGGCGGACGAGCGCAACGACGGCCTGCTGGAAGTACACGAGATCCTCGACCTGAAACTGCATGCGGGGCTGGTAACCCTCAGCGCCTGCGAAACCGGGCTGGGCAGCGGCTATTTCAACCGCCTGCCGGCAGGCGATGAATTCATCAGCCTGACCCGGGCTTTCCTGCTGGCCGGCAGCCAATCGGTCCTGGCTACGCTGTGGGAAGTAGACGATCGTTCGACCGTGGAATTGATGAAAGGGTTCTACACCAGGCTGGAACGTGCAGGAGGCGCCAGCGGTCATGCAGCTGCCCTGGTACAGGTGCAGCGCGAATTAAGAAAATCGACGAAATACAGACACCCATTTTACTGGGCACCTTTTGTACTGGTCGGGCAACAAGACCAGACCAGGGATACCCCGGAGTTAGTCAAACGAGGATGATCTTATGAGCACCAGACGTCACACAAATGTTGGTATCTTGATACTGCTGCTGGCAGCCTGCAATATCGCGTTGGCTGCCCCACCCGTCAAGATAGAGTCGGCTACCCCTGCTGAAGCAGAGCAGGGCACCAGCCTGAGCGTCGAGATTGAAGGCAGTGGTTTCGATACTGAAGACGGAGCGGTCACTGCTGTCCGGTTCCTTTTGCCGGATTGCACCGAGGAAAACCGAAGCCTGTGCCCGACCGGTGACGTCATTGTTGATGATTACTCCGTACCTGATCGTAAAAAAATCATCGCTACGATCAGGGTTCTTGATTCTGCCGAAGTAGCCTTTCGCGATATCGAGGTACAGATGACCCGCGGCCGCGGCGGCAAGGGTACGACTTTGTTCAGCGTGAAGGAGAAGAACACTGGTGGACCGGAGTTCACCACCTGCACTGATGCCTATTTCGGCGGAACAAGCGGCATTTGCATGGACATGAACGGTGACGAATGCGATCTCCGCATCGGCAATCCCGAGCGGATCAAGCTGATGACCGAGGACTGCTGGACGACGGAAACCATCTGGTTACCCAACACCGGAGCATTGAACTCGGACGCCAATATAGAATCGCCCGCAGATTACAAGACTCTAACCGCGGTCCCCGATTCCGTTTCCAACGATTTCACCGGTACATCAGTAATCGTCAATGCCGGTCACCGGGCAGCCGTTCGTGCCCTGAACATCGAGATTGCCGACGGCGTGACAACAGGTTGCGGTACAGGACTCGAGTCAGCCATAAGTTTCGTGTTGGATGGTCACCTGATCACCGATCAACCGGACGCGGACGATCCCAACCGTGCCTCCACTTTGTATGTTAACGCCGTTCACGTTACTACCGCAGGTGGGCCTCTGTGTGAACCCATCGTCGTGGCCCGCAAGCCAATCTACACCAGCCAAACGTTTGGGGCGACCAACGACTGGAAGATTTCTGTCGAAGGTAATGATATCTCTTCGGGAAGTTACACCCGGACAGGGATCCGCTTTGAGGGCTTTAAGCAACAGCAGGAAATCAATCCGCCTCGCGTGAATGACAACTTTATCGGCAGCCCGCACTGTGAGTATTCCGTTGATGCGGTGGGTATCAGCTATGGCGCCCTGATCGCACGTGACTTCGACCCGTCATCGGAAGCCCTGATCGAGGGCAACACGGTAATCATGTCAGACGCAACAGGCTGCGAACCCACCATCGGCATCCTCATCATGGGTGACAGCGACACCAACATGCAGATCAACCTCAACAACAACAACGTCACCGGCGGGGACGTAGGAGTATTGATCGATGCAGACGGAGACACCGACAGTGTCAACATGAAAGGCAACACGCTACATGGAACCGGGGGAGTCGCGGCCGTATGCAGCAACATCCCTGTGGACGAGAAAGGCAAGCCCAATCGCATCAGCGGCAGTTGGGAAACCGACCTGGACTCGTTGTGTGACATTCCGTAAATAATCCTCGGCTGGCGGCAGAGCCAATCTGTCGCCAGCCGTTGCTGCCGCGGACCCTGAACCATTCTGTTAGTGCAGCTAAATTGAGCAAGCTTGCAAAATCCCCTCGACGAGACAAAGATGCATTATCCGAAAAACGACAAACCTTCAACCGGGCTACACCTGGTCCTGATGATCGTTATGTTTGCGTTGATCATGATGCTGGGTTTCGCCACCTCCGCCAGGGAGAATGGACGCCAGAACGGGTCACAGAGCAGCCTCCTGCCGGACAGCCAGACGGTACAGCAATACAGCTACCGCAGCCAGCATCGAAAGCCCCAACCAGCCGCCAAAGTGCCATTGGTCGGGTAGCGCCAGAACGCTGGCCGAGCCGACAGCAACGATCGGCACGGCCATGAAGATCCCCATCAATGCCTCGCCGGTGATCAGTCCGGCCGCGAACAGCGTGCCTTTCTGGTGAACCTTTTCCTTCGCTCCTTCCTCATCGCCGGGTTTCAGGTAACGCTCGACCAGGTGCGCCACCAGGCCGCCGGCAAAGATCGGCACACTGAGTTCGATCGGCAGATAGATACCCACGGCGCAGGCCAGCACCGGTGTTCGGAAGCTGGATCCGCGTTTTTTCAGTGTCTCGTCCAGTACGATGATGGCCGCGCCGATCGCCGCACCGATACCGATCATGGTCCACGGCAGTTCACCACCGAAAATACCGTTGGCGACCGACGCCATCAGGTTGGCCTGTGGCGCCAGCAGCGGGCTGGGGTGCTCTGCGGTCGGTACACCGATGCCGTAAGCCTGGGCCAGCAGGTTGAGCACCGGCGCCATGATCAATGCACTTGAGACGCCGCCCACCGCCAGCATGAACTGCTGCTTCCACGGCGTGGCGCCCAGGATGTAACCACATTTCAGGTCCTGCAGGTTGTCTCCGCCGATACAAGCCGCGCCACAGACCACGGCGCCGATCATGATGGTGGCCACCGCGCCAATCGTTGACTGCGGACCGAGCATCGTCACCAACACCAGGGCGGCGAACAGGATCGTGGCGATGGTCAAGCCGGATACCGGGTTGTTCGACGACCCCACCAGGCCTGCCATGTAGGCGGAAACTGAAACGAACAGGAACCCAGCGACGATCATGATGACCGTCATCGGGATGCTCACCGCCCAACTGCCGACAATGGCCTGGTACAGCACCATCAACGGCAGTACGAAGATCACCAGGCCGAGCAGGATCAGCTTCATCGGCAGGTCACGTTCGGTGCGCGGGATGGCTTCACCTCCGTTGCCGCGTTCGGCGTGGATGCCGCTCTTGATTCCGGACACCAGGGAGTGACGCAGGGAAATCAGTGTCCAGACACCGCCGATCAGCATGGCGCCGACACCCAGGTACCGCACCTGGGCTGACCAGATGCCATAAGCGGCGTCTTCAGCCGTCGCACCGGCCAGTTCCACGCTCAAAGCCGGATCGGCCGCCAGGAAAAAAGTGCTGTAAAGCGGGATCGCGATGTTCCAGGCAATCACGCCACCGGCCAGCATCACGATGCCGATGTTCAGGCCCACGATATAACCTACGCCAAACAGGGCCGGCGACAGGTTTGTGCCGAAGTAGGCCAGCGTATTGCCCCACCAGGCCGAGGAGGCCGCCGTATCGGGAATCAACCGTAAACCGCTGCCGGCCGCCAGTTTCATCAGGCCCCCGATACTCGCTGCGCCCGCCAGGATCTTCAGGCCGGCACCCGGATTGTCACCGGTTTTCAGCACCTCCGCAGCAGCCTTCCCCTCCGGGAAAGCCAACCCCTGCTCGACAATAAGGGAACGGCGCAGCGGCACGGAGAACAGCACGCCCAGCAACCCACCCAGCCCGGCAATGGCCAACACCCATGAATAGCGAAAGTCCTGCCAGTAGCCTAGGATCAGCAGCGCCGGGAGCGTAAAGATTACACCGGTGGCAATGGAGGTCCCCGCCGATGCGCCCGTCGCCACAATGTTGTTTTCCAGGATGTGCCCGCCACCCAGCAGCTTGAGCACTGCCATCGAAACCACAGCGGCCGGAATTGCCGAGGCTATGGTCATGCCGGCGAACAGGCCCAGGTAGGCGTTGGCTCCGGCCAGGATCATCGCAAGGATGATGGCCAGGATAATGGCCCGAGGCGTCAGTTCAGGAGGGGGCGAGTTGCTCATGGGCGGGTCCAGTGATTGTCTGGGCTCCAATTCTGCACCAAATACCGTAAAACATTCTAATCAATTGGTTTCCATCCGGAGAAGGGGCCGTGCAGCGTTTGACACGATTGACGCTTGACGGAGTTCTTCCCCGCGCCAGTGAATTCACTGGGTCAATGCAATTCCTCAGCGCAATAACGCCAAAAAATCGGCCGGGGCTGGCGTTTCAAACATCAGCGGCTTGCTCGTACCTGGCCTGGTGATTTCCAGCCGCAAGGCATGCAGGCCCATTCGCGTCCCGGCCGTACCGTATCGTTGGTCGCCAACGACCGGGTGTCCCAGCCATGCCAGGTGAGCTCGTATTTGATGTTGGCGGCCGGTTTCCAGTTCGACCCTTAACAGCGTTCGCAGACCCACGCTGCGTTCGGTTGTGAAATGGGTCACAGCATGCCTGGCGTCTGGGTGAGGCCCGACATGCATCTGGTAGATTACGGGGTCAAGACGCAAAGGTTGATTGATGGTGCCAGCCGCAGGTTTTGGACAACCCTCCACAATCGCCAGGTAGGTTTTTTTCGCAGCGCTCCAGCCCC
>Ga0316194_10001508_pt1 | contig 16090 bp, 19 predicted proteins | sample CroRivsedime1_MG_FD_204936 | JGI IMG/M metagenome (GOLD analysis project Ga0316194, IMG submission 204936) | Coastal sediment microbial communities from Maine, United States - Cross River sediment 1 | ecosystem: Environmental > Aquatic > Marine > Coastal > Sediment | place: USA: Maine...
AATCGCCAGGAGTTCTGGATTCGCGCTCGCTGTGTCGGCCTGATCGCCACCGGGAGCCTGGGCGCCCCCAAGGGCGACTCGCTCAAGGCCTCGCCTTTCCATCGCTCCCCACTGCAGGTCACTGCGGGCGGCGGAGACCAGCCCGCGCAGGCGCCACCACGTCAGCACTTGCCGGTATCCGAAACTCTCGATGAGTGCCATCGCGAGGAGGACAATGAGATCTCTGAAGCGCCGATACCTTCGAAACGAGAGCTCTTCCAAGGCAACTGCCGCCACCGAGATCGCAGATCCGAGAAAAACGGCCAGAGCGAGAAACGCAACGATGTACAGGGGCGACCCCCGGCCGGTGACAATCGCAGCCACGAAGGCCACATATCCGAGGAGCTCGATCGCAGGACCAAGGAGTTCGAAAGCAACGAAGTACGGAAGCGCAACCATCCCGGGTACGCCGTACCTCGGATTCATGACCATCCGGCGGTGCCGACCAATGACCTGAGCGAGGCCGCGCTGCCATCGGTCACGCTGACGACCGAGCTGGGAGATGGTCTCGGGCGCCTCCGTCCACGCAACCGGGTCCGGAATGAACTCGATTCGGTAGGGTCGGTCGAGATCCCGGCAGTGCCGGTGGAGCCGCACGATGAGCTCCATGTCTTCACCGACTGTGGTTGTGTCGAATCCCCCGGCATCGGCAACCACAGAGCGGCGGAATGCGCCGAAGGCACCGGAGATGATCAGAGTTGCCCCGATGGTATTCCAGCCCACGCGTGAGGCCAGGAAGGATCGGAGGTACTCAAGAACCTGGAATCGCACCAGCATGGACTGGGGCAACCTCACGTCATCCACCGATCCGCCATCGATCGTGCAGCCGTTGGCGATGCGCACGATTCCCCCAACAGCCACCGTCGTGGCATCTTCGAGGAACGGCCGCACAATTCGTGCGAGAGCTTCCGGCTCCAGAATCGTGTCGGCGTCCATGGCACAGAAGAGCGCGCTGCGAGAGTAATTGAGCCCCACGTTCAGCGCGTCGGCCTTGCCCCCGTTCTCCTTGTCGACGACGATGAGATTCGAGTGTCGAACGCCCTGATAGATCGTACGCACGGCGGCCGCCGGAAGGTTGCTCGTAGGCACTCGAACGATCGGTTCGAGGTCGAACGCGGCGACGAGGGCATCCAGCGTGTCGTCGGTCGAGCCATCATTCACGACAACGACCTCGTAGTCGGCGTACATGAGAGTGAGCAGTGACCTGACTGATGGCACAATCGTCGCCGATTCGTTGAATGCCGGGACGATCAATGAAATGGGAAGACCGCCGCTTGATGCCAAGAGATCATCGATCTGAAGCGACTCAAGTCGGTCGATGTACTTCCTGAGACTGAGAAACGCCACAAGGCTCAAGATGAGATATGTGCCGTTGAGGACGGCAAAGTAGAAGAGGATGAACACGTTGAATGCAGCGAGAGGATCGATCATGCGGCGCCGCCGTACAGCGTCTCAATCGCGGCTTCAGCCGGGAGGCCGCCGTTGCTGACGAGATCCGCCAGATCGGCCGTAGCGTGGAGCGCCGCAAGTGCCTGGGTCGCCCGTATCGCGACCCACGGCGAGTCCGGATCGAGGGCACCCACGATCAGAGTGGCATCGTCCCGCGACCCGAGTCTGCCAAGAGCGGTCATGGCCGCACCGCGGACGAAGAATCGGTCGTCGTCGATGAGTGGCCGAACGGCCCCGGCCTGGGCTTCGGTGCCGACCACGGACAGCAGCCGAAGGCACGCTGCGATCAGTTCCGCGTCGGCGTCCTCAAGTTGATCAGCAGCAACGCTTGCGGCTTCGATGTCCCTGAGGAGCTCAAGGGAGCGTGCCACGGCCGCACGAGCGTGAGTGGGACGATCATTGTCATCCAGGTGGGCTCTCATCGCGGGCGCGGCGTCCATGCCGACCTCTGCCAGCATCGACGATGTCAGGGCCTGGCTCCAGCGTTCGTACCTGTCAAGTCGATCCAGTACCTGACCGATCTGCAGCGCATGGCTCGGTTGCGAGAGAGCGCGTGCGGCGACAAGCGACACCAACGGCGAAGGGTCGTCGAGGAACTCGACTGCCGTCTCCTCGTATTCTGCCCCGCCGAGGGCTGTCACAACCTGGAGTGCTCGTGCCCGGGTTTCTGGTCGGCGCGCCTTGAGATCTGGAATCAACATCTGGAGGAGCGGAGTGACAAACTCCTCGACACGCGAGCGATCGGTCCCGCGCAAACGCCGGGCAATGTCCCACGCGATCTCAACAACATCGCCCTGCTCCTGAGGCTCCACAAGAGCCGTCAAGGACTCCGGAACGGACCCGTCGGAGATCAGGGCGATGATGCGCGGGTACCACACCAGCTTCCGTGCTTGAAGTCTCTTCGCGCGTCGGGCGTTGTTCACACGGAGGAGCACGACGAGCGCCGCGAACGCCAGATTCACGGCCGCAAGGACGAGTACAGCAAGGATGAGCCAATTCATGGCGCCGACGTGTGCCGCCGCACCCGAACAGCAAGTTCGGCCGGCGAGAACGGTTTCACGATGTAGTCGGTGGCACCGAGGTCGAACCCCCGTACGACATCTTCCTCGCGCCCGCGGCCCGTCAGAATGATGACGGGCATATCGGCTGTCTGAGGAGCGGAACGAAGCCGCCCGAGCACCTCGAAACCGTTCATCTTCGGCATCATCACATCGAGGATCGTCAGATGTGGCGGCGAGCTCAGCGCATCGGTGAGAGCGCTCTCACCATCGGCCGCCCGACGAATCTCATAGCCGTCTCGTGTCAGGCGATCCGAGACCAGAGCCGCAACGAGATCATCGTCCTCGGCTATGAGCACGGTGATCGTGTCAGCATGCTCGTCATCCAACGTGCCGCCCGCGGGCACCACAACCTGGTCGTGCACGCCGGCAAGAAGGTCATCGACAGCATCCGACAAGACGGACGGATCGAATGGTTTCTCAACAAACGCGTCGGCACCGGCGTCCATTGCTGACTGCCGAATCGGATTGCTCCCCGATCCGGAGAGGACGATGATCGGGATGCGTGCTGTCTCGGGATTTGCCTGCACGAATCGAAGCAACTGACGCCCGTCGCCGTCCTGCAGCATGAGGTCCAGCAACACCAGATCGATCGACCCGTCGATTGTGACGCGCGCATCGGCGAGCGACTCCGCCATAACGAATTCACGGCCACGGGATTCGAGCGTCTTGGCCAGAATCAGCCGAATGAGCGGGTCGTCGTCGACGATGAGGATCCGCTGTCGTCGTTGATCCTCCGACAGAATCCCGGCCAACGCGGACATCAACGTCTCAAGCGCCGGGGGGAGATCCGCATCCGGAGCGTTGAGCGCCGCAGCCGCGAGTGACGTGATCTCAGGGTGGCCATAGCTGGTCCCGGACCCCTTGAGTTGGTGGCTGCATCGCCGCGCAGCCGCGACGGCCTCACGGTCTCCGGAACGAACGCCCGGCAAGGCGGAACGGAGTCCGCTGAGGAGAGGCTCGACTCCCGTTTTGTACGCCTCGGAGAGATCCTGCATTTCGGTCCCTTTTCGTGACCATGGCAACCATCGAGTTGGCGAGTCGCAATCCCAGAGTTCGCCGGCACCTTTGGCGTTCCTGCCTGTCCCATAGCCTTCGGCACCCATCCAGGCCGCCTTCAGCACTTCCGGTCGGCCGTCCGCTAGGGAATCCGCTGGATTCCGACGCCGACGAGGCCACACGGAACGTCGAACAGTTCGCTCGATCCGAGCAAGCACGGTGCTGCTGGGTTGACCCCGGCTGCCGGTCTGTTCTGTGCAACAGAGGTTCGAGCGGGCTTCGCGTTCGCGACTCGACGGGAACGCGATCATCAACGCCGGGTGATCGAGCAACTCAGAGGCATCGGTGGCACCCCAGATCGATGCCGCAGGTGACGACATCACCCGACCGAAGGCGCTGATACCGGGTGGGCATTCGAAAGCTCCGCGCTCCTCGGATGTGGGGCTGCAGCGACGCGCCGCCATCACTCCGTGACAACGGAGACCCGTCTGCGAAACCTCGGCCCGGTGACAGGGCTCGCTCCCGCCGGACGACGCTTGATCCAGGCCTCCACCTCGTCCGCCCTACTTGAGGAGTCGAGCCGGGGAGAACTCGGCTCGGCTGAGTGCTCGAACGGTGATAGCGCCGACGCCCAGAAGTCCGACCCGCCGTTCGACAACGACCTCGACAACGCGGGGGTGCCAGCTTCGATCGATCGGACATCGGCACGCTACGAGCGTGGCACCGTTCGCACCTGCGAACCGGCGCGCTTCCTCGACCGGACTTCCCGCCGCTCCGAACGGCCGGAACGTCACCGGAGCGGCGGCAAGGGCCGCCGCATCCGCAGCAGCCGCCGCCTGGAGACGCCCGGCGAAGGCGAGGCCAACATCGGCCAAGCCGATGGTGAGCATCAGGACGAGGCCGGCGACGGCAAGGAGCAGGATCGTCGCGGAACCCCGCTGCTCGCTCATCGCTCGACACGCATCGCAGAGCGAGCCGTGACTTCGACCGCGAATCCGCCAAAGAGCGGGGCTGCGACCCGGTAGGGCAGGACCACCCGCACTTCTGCACGCTGTCCGACAACGTCTGGCCGGCGCACCGATATCCGGGCGGATCCGCCCGTGCCACCGAGCGCTGCCCGTGCGGCACGGACCGCGTCGGCGGGATCCGGCGATGCGGCGGCCTCCCGCGCACCTTCACGCGCCGCATTGACCACTTCGAGTTGGGTCCGAGCAACCAAGGCGACCTCGACGAGACCAAGCACGAGGGCCAGCACGAGCGGGATCACGAGAGCGAATTCGACGACGGCGCTCCCCCGATCGCTCACCCGAGCGATGCTCCGTTCGCCACGGAGGTGACCTTCTTGAGAACGGTGCTGAAGAAGGACGGCAGCAGATCGGTGGATGTCGCCCACACGATGAGGGCAAGGGCGATCGCCGCCGCAGCAACGATGACCAATGCGTACTCGGCGGTGGCCTGTCCACGCTCGTCGTGGATGAAGTGGCGCATTCTCATTCCTTTCGGTGGCCGGCTTCCGGCCGGAGCGGTGGGAAGTCAAAGACCAAGACGTTCCAGGCTGCCGAGAAGAGCCGGACCAATCGTCAGAATCAGAAACCCGGGGAGAATCAGCAGCGCGAGGGGGAAAAGCAGCTTCACGGGGAGGCGACGTGTAGCAGCGAGTCGGCGTGAACGTTCCTCGTCACGTAGCGCCGTCGCGTACCCGGTCACGGCGGGCAACTGGGACGCTCCGGTTGCGAGTGCCCGGCGGGCAACGACGAAAAGGCCCGGATCGCCAGCGTTGACGTCGTCACGTCCTCCTGTGGTCCTTCCGGCTCGCCGCAGCCGATCCGAAGCTTCGCCGGGCACCGCTGTCGTTGCCGCTTCGACGGCCGCAGGAAACGTCAGGCCGGCAGTGAGGCCAAGCGCGGTGAGTTCCGCGAGGAGTGCATCATCGTCGTCATCCGGCCGGGGCCGCACCACCGCACGAGACACTGCGCCGATACCCAGCGCGAGCGCCCCGACGACGACAACGAACGGAGCCGCGGCCACGAGCAGTGCGACCACGGCAACAGCCGCAAGCTTCCATCGCCCGATGAGTACCGTGCCACAAAGTCCAAGCGCAGCCAGCATCATCATCGATCCTCCCGCCGGATGATCAGCGCCACGACGAGCAGACCGAGCACTTCGAGTGTCAGCCCGGCACCAAGAATCAGCAATCCGATCCAACCGTGATCCAGGAGTCCCGCTCCTCTCCCCGTGACGAGCAGAAGCGCAGCAAAGGCAATGGGTACGAATCCGATCACGATCGCAGACATGCGGGCTTGCGCGGTCGCCGCTCTGCGTTCCCGTGCCAGTTCGGCCGATGCCGAGGCTCGGTCGGCGAGTCCAGCGAAGGTGTCCGCGACATGGGCACCGGACCAGTCGCTGAGCCGGAACGCCGCTCCGGCGAGCCGTCCGTTCTCCGGCAACTGAACCTCGACGATATCCGCGATCTCGGTCATTGGAGCGCCGGCCGCCGCATACCGGACCGCGCGGTCCAGCGACAGGGTCGGCACACGATCTACCGCTTCGCCGAGCGCACCACGCAAGGAGGCCCCCGCCCTCAGCTCTGCCGACAACGCTCGGAAGTAGGTCGCCTCGTCGTCGGGGGTGACCCGCCTTCGACGACGCCGCATGGCGTGGACAACCGCCCAGATAGCGGCACCGAGCAGAAACAGTCGCGGTTCAATTGCAGCGAGCGCCGCAAGCGCAAGCACCGCCGGATGGACACCGAGGGCAAGGCCGCCTGCGAGGAACACGGTGATCAGCATGGGTAGATCCCCTCGACTCCTTCCGGGTTGACGTCGCTGATCGACACGACAACGCGGGCCTCCGGTCGGCGGGCAACGAAGATCACTCGATCAACGGCCGAGCGGATCTGTCTGCGGAGCGTGTCGGCCGAGGCACCGGTGTCGGCGGTACCCGCCAGGCTCTCAAGCCGCCACAGCGCCTCCTCGGGTCCGTTGGCATGGATCGTCGACATCGAACCGTCGTGACCGGTGCTCATCGCCTGGATCATGTCGAGCGCCTCGGGGCCCCTGACCTCGCCGATCACGATCCGGTCCGGTCGGAGGCGGAGCGCGTGGCGCAGCAGTGCTCGAAGCCTGATCTCGCCGGCACCTTCCGCATTCGGAGGGCGAGCCTCGAGTCGGACTACATGGCCGTCGAGCTTGAGTTCCGCTGCATCCTCAACCGTCACGGTCCGTTCGGACGGGTCGATCTCCTTCGAGAGTACGTTGAGGAGGGTGGTCTTCCCGGCTCCCGTTCCGCCTGCGACCAGCAGGTTCATCCGGTGTGCGACCGAGCTTCGCAAGATCTCGGCACCATTCGCCGTGATGCCGCCGGCGTCCACGAGAGCGGCCAGGTCGGTGACCGCTTCGGAGAACCGACGCACCGCGATGATCGGCCCGTCGACGGAGGCGGGCGGGATGACGGCATGGAGTCGAGACCCATCGGGCAGGCGGGCATCGACGGCGGGGCTCGCCCGATCGATTCTCAGGCCGAGGGGTGCAATCACCCGTTCGACCGCTGCGACGATCGCCCGTTCATCGACGAAGCACATTTCGCTTCGCTCGAGACGCCCGCGTCGTTCCACCCACACCTCGGTCGGGCTGTTCACGAGTACGTCGGTGACCTCCGGATCGCGGAGCAGGCGCTCGACGGGCCCCAGTCCGGCAAGGGCGTCCACAGCATCGGTGATCTCATCGGGTCCAGCCAACGGCGCGACGTCGGAGACGATGGTGGTCGCTGCCGCGGTCAACGCCCCACGCTCGAGCGGCACATCAGACTCGAGAAGGCTTCGAACGATCCGCTCGGTCACGCCCACGACTGGCTCCACACCTTTCTCCATGCGCGAATCCAGCGGTCACCCGGGTGCGGAGCCCGACCGGCGAGGAACCCTCCGATCGTGGCTGCGCCCGGTCGCGGGAGCACCACTCCGCCGGCGGGTATCTGTACCCGCCAGGCGGATCGCTGGTACACCGCCGCCCCGGTGGGTCTCCGGGTCAACGCCCCCGGGACGAGGGGGAGAACCGGGATCGCACTTCCGTCGCCCACGTGGTTCGATGGCAGTCGGAACACGACAGCAGGCCAGCCCTCGATGAGCGCGTGGAGAACCTCTTCTGCTTCGTGTGGATCGACTCCACCGTTTCGCACAATCGCGACGCCACGCCGCTGCGGAGAGAGATCGACCTTCCTCGGGCCGTCTTCGACGAGGCTCGCCAGCGTCACGTCTCCGGGATAGCGGGGTCCGGAGGGATCGAGATCGACCACCAGCGCCGTACCAGCCGCCGCACCGAGAGCAAGCGGTGCGACGGCTCCGAGGACTTCGTCCTCCGGCGACCAGATGGCGAGAGCCGGCATTCTCAACTCCATGTGACGACTCCGGGCACCGTATGACGCAGAGCCGTTCGTATCAAGGCCTTCGATTCACGATCACGTTGGCATCACAATCTGCCGATACACTCGATCGTGATGCAGCAGGCAGCCTTCTTCGATCTCGACAAAACGGTCATTGCCAAGTCGTCGACCCTTGCGTTCGGCAGACCCCTCTACAAGGCTGGCTTCCTTGGCCGCAAGGCGCTCGCACGAATGGGGCTTGCCCAGGTCTTCTACCTCCTCTTCGGAGCCGACGCCGACCAGCTCGAACGGGCCCGCGACGAATTGCTTCATCTGATCGCCGGTTGGCAGCGTGACGAAATCGAACAGCTTGTCCGCGAGACGCTCACCGATGTCGCAGAACCGCTCGTGTACGCAGAGGCGCTCTTCCTCATCGATGAGCACGCTCGGAGGGGGCGCCGTGTGATCATCATCTCGGCGAGCCCTGAGGAGATCGTGCGACCCATCTCCGAGTACATCGGAGTGAGCGAGGTCATAGCAACAAAGGTCAAGACCGATGCGCAGGGGCGCTACCTCCCTGAGGTCGACGTGTATGCCATGGGTCCGGGCAAGGCAGAGGCCATGGAGGAACTGGCCAGGACTGCAGACATCGACCTCGAGGGTTCGTTCGCCTACTCGGATTCGATCACCGACCTGCCGATGCTCGAGGCGGTCGGAAACCCCGTCGTCGTGAATCCAGAGAAGGAACTGCGTGCCATCGCCGAGGAACGTGAGTGGCCGATCCTTGAATTCCAGCGTCCGGTCGCCGTTGGCCCCACGATTCCCCGCCCGTCCCCGCTCACCGGGGCGGCCGTTGCCCTTTCGGTCGCCGCCCTCGCTGCAGCCGTGGCTCTCCTCAAGCGGAGGTCTCGGGCCTAGGCGTCATCGCCCGGTTCCGGGGGGATCGCACCCGGGACGCCGGTCTCGGCGATGGCTTCCCTCCCGGCCTCCGCTGCGTCGCCGGATGGCGGGTCACCGTCGGCCTTCTTGGCTGCGATGCCTTCCGCTCTCGCGGCCTCGATCTTGGCGGTGGTGAGCTTCGGAGCCGCGTAGATGAACAGCAGTACGTAGGCGGCTGCCGCCACGAACCAGGGCATTCGGAGCGCCAGTTCGCGTGATCCGCCGGCGCTTTCGACGCCGGCGACGATCAGACCCCCCGCTGCGAGCCCGATCGGCATCATCCCCCATGCGAAGAACCGGTACACCGAGTTCACGCGGCCGAGCAGATGGTCGGGGATGATCGTCTGACGCAGCGACACCGTGATGACGTTCCAGAGCACAGCGGTGAATGAGAAGATCCCGAAGTTGACGAACACCACGATCCAGTTGCTCGTCAGCCCAATGATGATGGAGGTGACGAACGCGGCGATGAACGTCGTGTAGAGGGAGGTGCCGCTGCCGAGCAGCTTCGAGATGCGCGGCGAGAGCACGCTCCCGAGAACGCCACCGATGGCGCCGGCGGCTCCGAGAATTGCGAACACGAAAGCGGTGACGCCGAGTACCTCCTGGGCGAAGAGCACCAGGGTGGCGAAGACCAGCGAACCGAGCGCGTTGAGGCATCCGAGAATGATGGCCATGGGTCGCAGCAATGGGTGATGCCACAGCCACTTCACGCCTTCCTTGATCTCGCCCCACCAATCGACCCTGGCCGCGAGTTCCTCCTCGGAGCGGTCCACGGTGAAGGTTCCTGCAACCAGGAGCAGCAGAACCGCCGATACCGCGAACGTTCCGGCATCGAAGAAGAACGGCAACGCGAAGGCGACGCCGATGAGCACGCTACCCAGGGGCGGCCCGATGAAGCTGTTCATCACCATCTCGGCGCCCCACAGATTGCCGTTCGCGCGTTCGAGCGCGTCTGGTTCGACAACGGCCGGCAGAATGGTCTGCGCTGCGTTGTCGTAGAGCACCTCGGCCATGCCGAACAGCAGGGCGGCGATGACCAGCGCTCCGTACACGATCCAGTTGGTTTCGAGGTCGATTCCACCGGCAATCTCATCCGGGGACGGCAGCGTCGACGACTGCCCGAAGACCACCAACGCGACGATGGCCGTGATGGCCGTGCGAAAGACGTTCATCGACAGCATCAGCTTGCGGCGGTCGACCCGGTCGGTGATAACGCCCGCTGGGAGTGAGAACAGCAGCCACGGAAGGCGCTGCACGACCGCAATCAGCGCAATGAGGATGGGGCTGCGCGTGACGGCCGACGCGAGCCATGGATAGGCGATCTGGGCGACACCATCACCGAGATTGGAAACGACAGAGGACGACCACAGCTTCCAGTAGTTGGCGCCGAGCGGGATCCTCGGCTTCTTCTCGGACTTGACATTGCTCACGTCTCGTCCTCCGGCCCAAGCGCCGGGAGGCCAGTTGGGAAGACGCCGGCAACGAGTCCGTAGGTTCGTCCACCGGTTCGCGGTTCTGCTGCGAACTCGGCAGCCAGCGATGCCAGCGCCGACGCGAATTCGACGGCCCTCGATTCGGGGATGCGAGCACGCCGTGCGGTGAACATCGGGAGTGGTTCGCCCTCGATGATCTGCACGTCGCTGAGTGCGTCTCGCACGATGAAGAGCGGATCCTGGATCGGCCCGGAACTCGACATGATGATCGTGCGACCGGTGCGGCCGTAGTACTTCTCGGTGAGCGCGCGCACCTGGCGGGTGCGTACGATGCGGACGAGCCCGCACTTCTCGAGCACCTTCAGGTGGTAGCCGACGGTCCCCTTCGGCTTGCCGAGGGCTTCAGCCACGTGGCTGGTCGTCGCAGCCCGTTCGAGGAGAAGGTCGAGAATCGCGAGACGGGTCCCGTCGGCGAGCGCCTTCAGTGCCTCGGGTGTGTCGGCCTGAACCTCGTCGGCGATCTCGTAGTCGAGTCCGCCGGGCTCAGCTTCCGGACGCGGTGTCGGGTTCTCCGTCGGTTTGGTCGACATCTGTCGTATTGTCGGAGTTACTCGACCGTTTGTCAACCGACCCGGACAGCACCCACCAGAGCAGCAGCCCAAATGCGGCGATCCCCGCAGCGATCCCCCCGATCAGCCACCAGTTGGGGCCGGGCTCCGGTGCCGGCGGAACGGTGGGGCGGGTCGGCGACACGACCGCAGGATCGACACCGAGCTCGGTGAGCGTCGAGAGTTCGGAGATATCGCTCGAACCGTCGGGTTCGATGGCCTCAAACGCCACCTGCACATCTTCTCGCCCGGAGAACCGAAGGATGCCGATCCAACGGCCGTCGCCCTGATTTACAAGAGCCACTGGCGGGAGTTCACCGGCGAACGCCACTGTCCGTGCCAGGACCGCGGACCGGCCGCTGTCGACCGCAACCGATACCTCGATCGTCATCCCGGCGTCGACCTCGAGCGCACGCGCCTCGGCCTCCCCGAACGGGGCGCCGAGCACGACGGAGAGTGCGAGGGCGAGAAGAACCGGCATTGGGGTGAGCGTACCGCCGACCGCTCGCGCGACGCGTCTCTCGACATCTTGGCGGCCATGCAGCGCTCGGGCGTGGCTTCTCACAGTCGGTGTCTGTCAACCGCGCTCGCCTCCCTAACCTGCGGCGAACCATGAACACCCCGCGCACCCTCTACGAGAAGATCTGGGACGACCATGTCGTTCGGACCGAGGACGACGGCATCGATCTCCTCTTCGTCGATCTGCACCTCGTCCACGAAGTCACATCCCCACAAGCCTTCGAAGCTCTGGAGATGTCCGGCCGCCCCGTGCATCGACCCGACCTGACGCTCGCCACCATCGATCACGGTGTGCCGACCGCCGACCGTGCGCTCGGCATTCTCGACCCACTATCGAAGAAGCAGATCGACACGCTGATCGCCAACTGCGAGCGCACCAGCGTCACGCTGTTCGACATCAACGATCCTCGCTCTGGCATCGTCCATGTGATCGGCCCCGAGCAGGGACTCACCCAACCCGGAGCGACCATCGTCTGTGGCGACTCGCACACGGCCACGCACGGCGCCTTCGGTTCCCTGGCGTTCGGGATCGGCACGTCCGAGGTCGAGCATGTGCTGGCGACCCAGACCATGCCACAGCGGCGACCGAAGTCGATGTCGATCACCGTCGACGGGGAGCTGCCTTCGGGAGTCACCCCGAAGGATGTCATTCTGGGCATCATCGCCCGCATCGGCTTCGATGGTGGTGGTGGACATGTCGTTGAATACCGCGGGTCGGTCTTCAAGAACATGTCGATGGAAGGGCGGATGACCGTCTGCAACATGTCCATCGAGGCGGGCGCTCGCGCCGGTCTCATCGCCCCCGACGAGACAACGTTTGCCTATCTCAAGGACCGTCCATACGCCCCATCCGGCGCCGATTGGGATGAGGCGCTCGCCTACTGGCGGACGCTGTCAACCGACCCGGGCGCCTCGTTCGACACCGAAGTCGTGATCGACGCCGCCGACTTGGCGCCGTACGTCTCGTGGGGCACCAACCCGTCGCAGACCATCCCGGTCGGAGCCGTCATTCCCGACCCGGAGTCATTCGACGATCCGCTCGACCGGGACGCAGCCGAGCGGGCGCTCGTCTACATGGACCTCGAGGCCGGAACGCCGGTCACAGACGTCGACATCGATGTTGTGTTCCTCGGCTCATGCACCAATGCCAGAATCGAAGACCTCCGCGCTGCGTCCGCCGTCGTGGAAGGGAAACGAGTGGCGGAAGGCGTTCGGGCGTTGGTGGTGCCCGGCTCCGGACTCGTGAAGCTCCAAGCGGAGGAGGAAGGTCTCGATCGGATCTTCATCGACGCGGGGTTCGAATGGCGCGATGCCGGATGCTCGATGTGCCTCGCCATGAATCCGGATGTGCTTCAGCCGGGAGAGCGTTGTGCTTCGACCTCGAACCGCAACTTCGAAGGTCGTCAGGGGCGGGACGGGCGCACCCACCTCGTCAGCCCGGCCATGGCCGCGGCTGCCGCAATCGAAGGCCATTTCGTCGACATCCGGGAGTGGTCCTGATGCAACCGGTCACCGTCATCGCCGGCCAGATGGCTCCGCTCCCCCGGGCCAACGTCGACACCGACCAGATCATCCCCAAGCAGTTCCTCAAGCGGGTCGAACGGTCCGGATTCGGGCCGTTCCTGTTCTGGGATTGGGCCCAGGACGCCGAGGGCGAGCTCGACCCGGACTTCATCCTCAATCGTGCGGAGTACGACGATGCCGCGGTGCTCGTCTCAGGACCGAATTTCGGTTCGGGGTCTTCTAGAGAGCACGCCCCGTGGGCTCTCGAGGACCGCGGTTTCAGGGCGATCATCGCCCCGTCGTTCGCCGACATCTTCCGTGGGAACTCCTACAACGTCGGCCTGCTGCCGATCGACCTCACCGACGAAGAGGTCGCGATCCTCACCGAGATCGCCGACGATCCTTCGAACGAGGTCACGATCGACCTGCCGGCCCAGACGGTGACATGCGGCGACTTCCAGGCTTCGTTCGACATCGACCCGTCCGTCAAGCATCGCCTGCTCAACGGGCTCGACCACATCGCATTGACGATGGAGCACGCCGACGAGATCGAGCGCTTCGAGGAGACTCGTCCCGCGTGGAAACCGAAGCTGTGAACACACCAGAGCATCGGGCCGGCGGTGCCGGGTTCTCAGGCCGATACACGCCCCGGCGCCGATGAGCAGACCAACCCGTCAGGAACAGGCTCAGGCGCTCCTCCAGAGAAGGGCCAGGAAGATGGCATCGGCAGTGCTTGGCCGTCGCGCCACGACCGCTGCCGACTTCGCTACCGCGTTCAATCTCGAGCGGGTCGACATCGTCTCTGAGATCCCCGACCGTGAGACCCTGCTGGGCCTCGGACTCAGGCGCGTCGGGCCCCGCGACGGTCTCTACATCCTGGAAGACGGCGATGGATTTCGCATCTACCTCCAGGAGCGCGGCATCCCGATGCGCGAACAATCCGGTTTGGACTTCAACGAAGCGCGGGACAAGACAATCGACGAAGTCCTCCTCTTGAACGGCATCCCGTTCAGTTTCTGAAGACCTCGTCACCGATATTGATCTCGACCGGCCGATCGAGATGGTCAACGGCCACGATGAACCCGCGGGTACCGGTGGACAGAAACGAGAGATGATCTGCAATCTCTCGCCGCTCGAGTACCTCGTCCGATTCAAGCAGGAACGAAGTGAATCCGGCACAGGCAACCGCGGGTTGCGGAGTGCGGAGGACCGTCTCGGTGCCGTCCGTATGGCGGATGAGCACGCCATCGACGATATCGGCCGCGGCAAGTGCCGGACCATCGACAATGATGTTCTCGCCGGCGATGCCAAGCGGTACGGAACCGAACCGGTCGGACATTGCTGCGTAGTGTCCGGTGAAGCCGACCGACAGGACCCGGTTTCCGCCACCTTTTGCCCTCGGATGCGCCCGGTGGTGGGTGTCGACGATCCAGCCGGTGCTATCCCATCCGAGCATGCCATCGATAGTGATCGATGCTCGGTCGACCGACACGAGCGAATCCGGCACATAGGCGCCGTCCTGTTTCAGCGGTTCGGCATGGATCTGCAGCCGCACAATCCGGCCAACTGCCTCGGTCATCGTCGTGTGGTTGTAGTCGACAGCATTTCCACACGCTACCCCCGCGTCGTGGGGTGTGGCGGAGGTTCTGCCCGACGCTGCTCGCCCTGCGGGATCTCCCAAGCCGGATGACCCCGATGCCGCCGGTCTCGCTAGAGCAACTCGCTTGTCTCGAGCACCTGGGAGTTGTAGAACGTGGCCAGGTACTCGATCGCTTCGGCCTGCATGTCGTCGTACCGATCGCCGGCCATCGGAGCGAACATGCAGGTGGCATCGGACACCACGGACACCTCGATGCCGCGGAGGAACGCGTCGTACGTGGTGTGGCGGCAGCAGCAGTTCGTGTGCTGACCGACGATCACCATCTTCTTGATGTTGTGCACCCGGCACGTCGCATCCAGGTCGGTCTCGGTGAACGCCGAGTAGAACCGTTTCGGAACGACGATGTCGTCGCCTTGCGGGGACAACCCCGGAACGACCTCGGCTCCGGCGGAGCCGGCCAGCGCGTGCTCGCCGAAGACCTCGAACTCGACGTCGCCCGGCCGGTGAGCATCGTTGGCGTACACGACCATCCAATCGTCGCGTCCGCGTGCGGCTTCCGCGAGTTGGCCGATCGGGTCAATGATCGGCACGGCTGCCGAGTTCGCGAGGGTTCCATCAACGAAATCGTTCAGCATGTCGAGGACGACGAGGGCGGTCTTCATGGTGTTGCTCCCTGGAGATTGGGGCGGGATTGTAGGTCGGATCGTGGACACTATCGACGGTGAGACTGTGGGGCGAGCGATGCTGTTCCTGGTCGTGGCTCAGACGCCCAGCACGTCATTCAGGATGTCCGGCCGGTCGGTGACGATGCCATCGACGCCCATGTCGAGGAAGCGCTGCATGTCGTCGGCCTCGTTCACCGTCCAGAGATGGATGTGGGTTCCTGCACGATGGATCGCGTCAATCAGCTTGTCATCGATCTTGAAGCCCCGGTAGTTGTACGGGAGCTGATAGGCCTGGACCTTTCGCCGCGTGGTGCGGCCGCCGCGGGAGGCACTCCACATCGCTGCAGCAGCCGTAGGACCGGCCGAGACCGCGACCTGACCCTGCGTGATGCGCCTGAATCGAGCGATACGGCGGTCGTAGAACGAGCCGATGAGCGTCCGGTGCTCGGCATCGGCGGCACGGATCACCTCGGCCACGGCCCACTCCTCGCCGGAGGCTTTGAGATCGACGTTCAGGCGGACCTCGGGCCACGTCCGGTACAACTCCTCGAGCGGAGAGATTCCGATGCCGGTTCCCCTGAGCGGATAGTCGCGGTCCGGATCGAAGGAGTACGCAGCGTCGATGCCCTGGAGGTCCTCCAGCGTGTAGTCCGAGATCTTCCCGATTCCACTCGTGGTGCGCTCGAGCGTTGCGTCGTGAAAGACCACCGGGATCCGATCGGCCGTGAGGCGCACATCGAGCTCGAGGTAGTGATAGCCCAATTCATCGACGGCTCCGGCGAAGGCGCACATCGTGTTCTCCGGCCACAGCACGCGGCTGCCGCGATGCGCGAGGCGGATCGGATGCTCGATCGAGAAGTAGTCGCTCACATCACCTCTCCACGCTTAATGACCGCGGCGACGATATCGGCGTCGGGTC
>Ga0316194_10001511_pt1 | contig 16074 bp, 13 predicted proteins | sample CroRivsedime1_MG_FD_204936 | JGI IMG/M metagenome (GOLD analysis project Ga0316194, IMG submission 204936) | Coastal sediment microbial communities from Maine, United States - Cross River sediment 1 | ecosystem: Environmental > Aquatic > Marine > Coastal > Sediment | place: USA: Maine...
CAATAAAGCACTATCAAATTAATGCGAGAATCGACATCTGGACGTTTGCCCGGGGATCGTTGCCGGTGCTATCATGCATGAGTGACAGCTGCCTTGCAGCAGCATGGGTTCGGCGGAACCGATAAAGTTGCTCTGGCACTCCAGAACCGATCAGGTTTATGATTTTGACAGCAACAACCAAAACCATCCTGATCCAGAGGCGAAACCCGGATGACTGAGCAATATCTCGATGGAAAGATGCTGATTGCGATGCCCGGTATCGGAGATGACCGATTTGACCGGGCCGTGATCTTCGTGTGTGCTCATTCCAGTGATGGCGCCATGGGCCTGGTCGTCAATCATCAGGTCGACAGCCTGTCTTTCGGCGGGCTGCTTGAACGACTTGACCTGGTCGACAATGAAGACGCCATCCGCCTGCCCGACGCCATTGCGTCCACGCACGTGCTGCAAGGCGGGCCCGTCGAGACAAGCCGCGGATTTGTGCTGCATTCCAGGGATTATTTCAGTGCGGAGAGCACGTTGGGTGTCGACAGCAATATCGGGCTGACGGCGACGCTTGATGTGTTGCGGGCCATCGCACGCGGTGAGGGACCACGCAAATCGCTGCTGGCCCTGGGATATACCGGTTGGGGACCGGGACAGCTGGAAAGTGAAATCCGGCAAAACGGCTGGCTGCATTGCGAGGCCGATGAAGCCTTGTTGTTCGACAGCGATCTGGACGCCAAGTACCAGTCGGCGCTGGCGCGCATCGGGGTCAGTGAGGCCAGTTTGTCAGGCGGCCATTTCGGCAACGCCTAGAGCATCGGGCGTTTAATCTGCAAGGCACCCGGCAGCTTTGTCGATATGACATTTCCTGTCCCGGAGAATTACTGTTCGCGCCAAAGGGAATTCTCAAGCGTTCACACTTGTCCCCGCACGCTCCAGGACCTGTTTTGACGCGCCTTAAACCGCGGTGGTTCCCTTGGACTTTTTTGTCGCCCGGCGCTTTTTCCTGGCGGAGGTTTTTTTCGCAGGTTGTTTCCTGGCTGTCCTGGGCTTGCGGGGTGCCTTCGGCTTGCCGGGCTGGCCGGGCTGGCCGGTTTCAGACCTGGCATCGGCAGCGTTGTTTGACTCGCGGGGCGTTGGTTTTTCGCTCTGCTGCGTTGGTTTTTCGCTCTGCTGCGTTGCCGCCTTTTCAGACACGGTTTCACCTGCGGCGGGCGCAGCCGGCAGTTTTTCAGCTACCGGTTCCGGTTTGCCGATAGCCTCATCTTCCGTCGAGGGCTGTGGTGCGGGCACAGGTTCGGCTGTTGGCAGGGGTTGTGTCTCCATGACCGGCTTTGGTGGTGCTACTGGTGTGGTTTTGCGTATGGGCCTGACGTCTGTTACCGGTTTTGCATCGGCCACCGGTGCCGGCCGCGCAACAGGCTCCGGCGTCTGCGCCGAACTGTCCTCAATGTCGGCCAGCGCATCCCTCATCTGCTGTGAAACCGTTTCCAGGTCGACACCATCAGCCTCGTGACCAGTCTGAAAATATTCATCCGGCGCCGGGTATCCGGTTGGCTGGTGTGATATCGCATACCCGGCTTCATCAGGATCGTGCTCTGAATATTGCTCAGGTGTCGGATTTGCGACCCGCGGTGCCCACGGTGCCGGATGGAAGTCATATGGCGACCATGGGGCCAGCATCTCCTCTTCAGGTTCAGGCTCCGGCTCCACAACTACAGCAGGGACGGGCGCAGGCGGTTGCCGGCGCGTCAAACGGTTCCACAAGGCTGTGATGCCGGACTGGCTGGAGGATATGTCTCGCGACGGTGCGCCAAGGGCTGCCAGCACCTGTTGGGCATCGATGGGCTCGCCAATCAGGAAACCCTGCGCCAGGTCGCACTCAAGTGTTATCAGATGGTCCAGTTGCGCCTGGGTTTCGACACCTTCCACCACCACCTGCAGCCCGAGATCATGGGCCAGCAGGATGATCGCATCCAGGATCACCGATCCGCGATCGGTTTCAAGACCGGCCTGCAGGAAGGAGCGATCCACCTTGAGAGTATCGAACGGCAAGCGCCTCAAATAGGACAGTGACGAGTAACCGGTTCCGAAATCATCGCATGAAAGCCCTATGCCCAGCGCTCTCAGCCTGTCGAGCATCTGCAAAGACAGTTCCGGGTTTTCCATGACCATGGTCTCGGTCACTTCCAGCTTCAGGGTGCCCGGCACCAGTTCTTCGCGCGACAGGACCGTGCGGGCCAGATGCAGCAGGCGCGGCCCGGTCAACTGGGAGGACGACACATTGACTGACACAAAGACAGGTTGTGCAGGAGTAAACATTCTCTGCCACACGCCCAGTTGGCGGGCTGATTCAGCCAACACGAACGCCCCGATATCTCCGATCAGCCCGCACCGCTCAGCCAGGGGCAGGAAACTTGATGGTTGCAGGACTTCCCCGTCAGGCGTGCGCAGCCGAACCAGCGCTTCAAAACCCGCCAGCTGGCGATCGGACAAACGCATGATCGGCTGGTAAAGCAGTTCAAAGCGGCGTTCCTGCAATGCCTCCTGCAGATCAGCAATCCCCAGTCCGGTCGAGGTCTGCTCCAGCAACATTCCCGGCTTGTAGAAAGCCACCTTGTCCTTGCCGCGGGTCTTTGCCTCGAACAGGGCAGTATCGGCACATCTGTGCAGCACATCTGCGCTTTCCATCTGCGGATCCCAATGCGCAACGCCAACGCAGCAGGTCAGATAAATTTCGTTCGGCGGCACCCGAACCGGCTGCGAAACGGCATGGCGAACCTGATCCACGAAAATAATCGCCGATTCCAGCGCATCCTGGTCGGAAGACGTTTCATGAATGATCGCAAACTGATCTCCCGGCATCCGGGCAAGACTGCTTGTTTCAGGCAACAGTTTCTCAATCCGGCGCGCGATGGTCTTCAGCAGGCTGTCGCCAATTTCCTGGCCAAGCCGGTCATTGACCACATTGAACCGATCAATATCGACAATCACGATATTGAGCAGCACATCTTCGTTGGCCATTGCCCGATGGGTGGCTTGCGACAGACGATCCTGATAGAGCGCATAGTTCGGCAAGCCGGTGACGACGTCGAATATGGCGTCAGACAACAGGCGATTCTGGGAATTGCGCTGCTGCGAAGCATCGCTCAGCACGCCTGTCAGGCGCAGTCCCGTTTCTGATCCGTTATGCAGCGAGCTGCCTTTCAGTGTGTACCAGCGATAGCGGCCGTCGGCATGGCGCACGCGCAATTGCTGCTCAAAATGCTGGTTGCCGCGCAGTTTCGCCACTTCCAGGGCGGCAAAATACGGGTTGTGATCGTTGGGATGAATCAGTGCCAGCCAGGCCTGCGGGTCAGTATTGTCCAGGCTGCCGTCTTCGTAGCCCAGTACTTTTTCCAGCTCGGCACCGACAAAAAAGGAATTGTCGCCCGGTTCGTAATCCCAGACGACCTGCGAGGCGCTGGCCAGTGCAAGCGCGTTGCGCTCGGCTTCCAGCCCGTCGCGTTCCGGGTTCAACGCGCTGGAAAACGCGAAGTATGCCAGTACGAATGCAAGTGCCACCAGGACCAGCGCCAGTCCTCCGACCAGAACCGGAGAGGCAAGTTCGCTGGGGGGCCGGTTGATTGCAATGGCACCAGCGGCAACGGTCCACAATCCCAACATGACCCAGACCATGATGGACGACTTTGCCCGCACCCCGCCGCGATATGCCAGGACTGCGGCTGCAACAAGCACGGTAAGCACACCAACCGCGAAGCCAATGCGTACGATCTGTTTCACCAGCACCGGTTCAGTGAAGGCATAAGCGGCAAGCGCCACGCCTGCCCCGCCTGCAAAAATCAACACCCCGCTCAAGGTTGGCATTTGCCGGCGGGTGCGCATTATGGTGACACCCATGAACATCACACCGGCTGTCATCAGCGCCTCGGTAATGGCACTGAGCACTTCGTGCCGGGGGGCAAGCACCGGCAGGATGGAGTTGAGCGCAGCCTCGAGCTGACCGGTCTCCAAAGTGATGAAACCAACTGCGGGCACGGCGAAAATCATCGACAGCGGAAACACGATCTGCGGCGACAGCAGCACCAGGCAGGTGATGACCACCACCGCCAGCATCGCCATTCCCAGCACGATGCCGCGATACAGTGCCTGTCGATAGGCGTTGTGATCAAACGCGGCCCGCTGCCAGAGCCTGACGCCCGATACCCCGACTTCAGACAGCTCAAGAGCAACCGTGAGGCTGCTTTGCGGCGGCACTGTAAACGCAAATGCGTCGCGATCCGGGATGTTCAGACGGCGCAGTGTCACGCTTCGCGAGGACGATGCTGCCGATATGCGGCTGCTGGAGTATGACGGCGCAACAATACCGGAACCGGGAAACGACTGTCGTGCAGCATCAATGACCAGCTCTTGTGCAACGGCTGCGGGATTGGCCGTCGTGAATATGGCCCAGCGATAGGGAGGGCCGGGGCCGGTCGCCTGCAGGCTCATGCTTTCGCTCTGGCCGGCACTGTTTTCGGGAAGCTTGACCACCACCTGTTTCTTGTCGCTTTGAACAGCGCCCAGAAACGGCACCACGTCGATGTAACTGGTGGCGAAATCAGCGCGTACAGCCTTGCCGGATTCCTGTGCCAGGACACCAGCCGAACTCACGATCAAGGCCAGGCAAAAGCCGACCCACGCCGCAACTGTTATCCGCCAAGATGGCATAGCCGCACTTTCCATAACTTACCAACGGTAATTCCATCTTAAAGCAACACAGGTACAGAGGAACCCATAAAGTTGCTCTAACTCTTTAGAAACGATCAGGTTTATGGCCTTTGGCCTAAACAGCAGGAAACCATCCCGGTCCGGCCAGACTATGGCCGAAGACGGGAGCCTGTTGATAACAATCGCGATTGATATCCACCGATTCCGGTTTTGGTGACGTATTCTCTCATCCCGGCGGGTCGGCATCCAGCAATGCAAACAGCAGGTGATCCTGCCATCTTCCGTTGATTTTCAGGTATTTGCGGGCATAGCCTTCCTGCGAAAAACCGCATCGCAGGAGCAATCTTCTGGATGCTTCGTTGACCGGCAGACATGCGGCTTCAATACGGTGCAGGCGCAAGCTGTCAAAGGCAAATGCTGTAGCCGCATTCACGGCAGCGGACATATAGCCCTGATTTGCATACGGCTGGCCGACCCAGTATCCCAGCGAACAGGTTTGCGCCACTCCGCGGCGCACATGCGAAAGCGTCAGGCCGCCGACCAACTGGTCGGAGCGCCGGCAAAACACGAAAAGCGCATAGGCATAGTCGTCTCGCATATCCTTGTTGTACCGGCGTATACGCTGACGATAGGAGGATCTGGTCAGGTCGTCGCGCGGCCAGGTTGGTTCCCATGGCTGCAGAAACGCCCTGCTGGACGACCTGAGTTGCGCCCACTGCACATAGTCGGCTCCTTCGGCGGGGCGCAACACCACCTTTTCGGCCTGAATGACCGGGTCGCTGTCCAGATATGCGTAGGTTCTCAGGAATGACATGGTGATTGCAGCATTCGATGGCCGGCCACGCGCCGATGGTTCATGCAAATCTTGCCGCAAGTTCACTGCCTTGTGCAAGCAGTGATGTGTCGCCGACCGCGGCGCGTGACAGGCAGGCTCCGCTGAAAGTCGCGCTCGCCAGGCGTTTCACGTCATCGGTGGTCACCGCATCGACCTTGGCAAGGATGTCAGCCACATCCGGTATCCTGCCATAGGCGAGGAACTGGCGTGCAATCTGGTCGGCGCGCGACGACGGGCTTTCCAGGCTCATCACCAGAGATGCCTTGAGCTGCGCGCGGGCGCGATCCAGTTCGGCCTGTTCTATGTCCTGTGTGCTTGCCAGCAGGACATCACTTGCCACCTTGCAGAACTCCGCCGCGGTATCCGGCGCCGTGCCCGCATAGACCTGCATCAGGCCGGTATCGGCAAAGGCAGACACGTGTGCGAACGTCGAATAGCAAAGCCCGCGACGCTCGCGGACTTCCTGAAACAACCGCGATGACATGCCGCCGCCGAGAATGCTGGCCAGCAGATGAATACCGTAGACATCATCGTCATGATAACCCGGCGTTGAAAACGCCATCACCTGATGTACCTGGTCAAGCGGCCGTTTGCGCGCTGCATCGCCACCGGCATAGCAAGGCGTGGTGCGGTTGATACCGTCGCCACGTTCAATGCCGGACAGGCGGTCACTGGCAGCTGCAACCAGTGCATCGTGATCAACGCGCCCGGCTGCCGACAGCACCATGCGCGAGGCTGTGTAGTGCTTGGTGCGATAGGCGGCGAGCTTGTCCGCGCTGAAACCCTTTACCGTCTCCGGTGTACCGAGAATATCGCGCCCGAGCGAGTGATCCGGCCATGCCAGCTTCTGTACAAGATCGAAAACCAGGTCATCCGGGGTGTCCTGCGCTGCGGCAATTTCCTGCAGGATAACGCCTTTCTCCAGCGCCAGATCATCGGCGGCAAATACCGGGTTCATGACAATGTCGGAGATCACATCCAGCGCCAGTTCCCAGTCATTGCGCAAGACGCGGGCATAATAGGCAGTGGTTTCCATGGATGTGGACGCATTCATGTCGCCGCCTGCAGCTTCTATCTCGGCGGCAATCTCGAATGCAGAGCGGTTCTTTGTCGCCTTGAACGCCATATGTTCCAGGAGATGCGCCAGGCCGTTCTCGTCGTCCGCCTCGTCACGGGCACCCGCCCTGGTCCACATGCCCAGCGATACGGTTTCGACATGCTCCATGTTGTGGGAGACAATGGTCAGGCCGTTTTCAAGTGTGGTGGTGCGTGCGCTCATGAGGTTTTACCTGCCTGGGTGCGGTCTACAATGAACTGCTTCACTGTCGACAGATCGTTGGCCAGCACGTCGAAACGTTCCCGGCGACTCATCAGATCGCCCATTCGTTGCGGCAGTTCGGGACGAATGCCGCACGCGGCTTCAACTGCATCCGGGAATTTCGCCGGATGGGCGGTTGCCAGAGTGACCATCGGCACATCCTTTCTGGCCAGCGCGCGCGCCACCCCGTAGCCCACCGCCGTATGCGGGTCGAGCAATTCACCGGTTTCGGCCAGCGTGGTACGAATGATTTCGGCGGTCTGCGCCTCGTCCGTGCGACCGGACGCAAAACCTGCGCAGATGTATTTCAGCATTTCGTCACTCAAAGTAAAACTTCCGGATTGTTTCAATCCCGCCATCAGGGTTGATATATGGTTGGCGTCTCTGCCGCAGGCTTCGAACAACAGACGCTCAAAATTGCTGGATACCTGTATGTCCATGGACGGGCTCTGTGTCGCCTCAACGCCCAGCACCTCGTAGCGGCCGGTTGCCATGGTGCGGTGCAGAATATCATTGATGTTGGTTGCCACAACCAGATCGCCTATCGGCAATCCCATGTGACGCGCGACCTGGCCGGCAAATATGTCGCCGAAATTTCCCGTCGGCACGCAGAAATCGAGCTGGCGATCGGGAGCCCCCAGAGCCAGTGCCGTGGTGAAATAGTACACTGTCTGCGCCATGATACGCGCCCAGTTGATCGAATTGACACCGGACAGCAAGACGGAGTCGCGAAAACCGGCATCTGCAAACATGGCTTTGACATGTGCCTGGCAATCATCAAAATTGCCTTCAAGCGCGATGTTGTGAATGTTCGGCTTGTCCATGGTGGTCATCTGTCTGCGCTGCACATCGCTGACGAGACCGTGCGGATGCAGGATGAAGATGTCGGTGCGCGTTGAGGCTGCAAATGCATCTATGGCGGCACCACCGGTATCTCCGGATGTGGCTCCCACGATGGTGGCGCGCCTGTCTGCCCCCTGCAGTGCATGATCCATCAGCCGGGCCAGAAGTTGCATGGCCACGTCCTTGAACGCCAGCGTGGGCCCGTGAAACAGCTCCATCAACCAGTGATTTGCGTCCAGTTGCTTCAGCGGCACCACCGCCTTGTGGGCAAACGTCGCATATGCCTCGTCAATCATCGCGCGCAATTGCGCGTCTTCGATCTCGCCACCCGTAAACGGCTTGATGACCGCAAAGGCAATTTCGGCGTAACTGCTGCCGCGCAGGCCAAGCATCTCATCGTGCGTCAGTTGCGGCCAGGTTTCAGGCACATAAAGCCCGCCATCAGGCGCCAGGCCTGCCAGCAGCACGTCGGTGAAACCAAGGGCAGGCGCCTGCCCGCGTGTCGAAATATATTTCATTTGTCGTGTCACTTTTTAGCGATTACGCGTCATCTGCTTCCTGCTCGCGACGACGCTTGCGGATGAACAGCCAGCTCATCACCGCCAGCACCAGAGCCAGTGCATACCATGTCAAAGCGTATTGCAGGTGATTGTTGGGTAATTCAACCTTCAAATCCTCAGGCACCGGCCATTTTCCGGCTCCCGGTTCGCCGCCCGGCTCCAGTTGCACGAACATGGCCGAGGTAATCGGGTCCGGTCCGTCATAGCCATCCAGCAAATTGTCCGGCATCGAGGCAGAGATACCGACCAGATCATACCAGTACCAGATGCCCTGCCCGGTGTCGGCTTCAGGCGAGAACATGTTTCGATCAGATGCCCTGTTGCGGGTAATACCGGTGATGGTGAGATCACCTTCCGGTTTGCGGGTATCGCCTGCAATCGGTGCCTTGTGCATCCGCTGATCAATGAAACCGCGATCCACCAGCACAATGAAGCCCGACTTGTCGATAAATGGCGTGATCACCTGGAACCCCGGCCACTTTCCGCGGGGACGATAGACATGGCGCGTGGCATCGTGGCGATATTTGCCGTTCAGGCGAACGCGCAGGAAATCCACGTCATAGCCATGCTCCATGCCGGCCTCGATGTCATATATGGTCACCGGGTTGCCGGTCAGGGACGAACTGCGTTTTTCAATAAGCTCCAGCTTCCACTGCAGGCGCAGTACCTGCCACGACCCCAGCGCGGCGAGCAGCAAGACGCCGGCAACAGCGGCGGCAACAATCGGCCAGGTGCGGCGCGCGACATGTGACGTTGCAGGTGTCACTTGTCTTCCTGCCTGCCTTCGCGCGCACTGGTGAGATATTGCTGGTTGAGGAAAATGCCCTTGACCGGTCGCAACAACAGCAGCGGCAGGCCAACCGCAAGCGGCAAGGCCACCAGTGCATGCACCCACCACACGGGTTGCCAGTTCAGCTCGACAAACAGCACACCGCCCATGGCAAGCGTGCCGCACACCAGCATGATGAACCAGGCAGCACCGTCACCGCTGTCCGAAAAGGAAAAATCAAGCCCGCAGTGATCGCATTTGTCGGGCACCGTCAGATAGCCCTTGAACAGCTTGCCCTGGCCACATCGCGGACACAGCCCCTTGATGCCGTTGCTGACCGGTGATTGTGGCGGGTAATAGGGTTGCTGGGTCATCCAGTTAACGGCCTCTATTTGTACTCATGTACTGGATCAGGATGATTTCTGGTTGCAGCAACCTAAATCCGTAAACCTGACAGGTTCCAAAATGGTAGAGCAACACAGCCGGTTCAAGTGAGCTCTGCGATGCTCCATATGGAAAGACCGCATGCGAGGCCTTCAGACGGCCCCTCATGCGGTCGATTGATCAGATGATCAGGAACAACTCCCCCGATCAGTGTGCTCCGGCTATTGTCGCACCCACACTGCCCCATACATAAATGCAGGCGAACAGGAACAGCCAGACGACGTCAACGAAGTGCCAGTACCAGGCAGCAGCCTCAAAGCCGAAATGTCTTTCAGGGGTAAAGCCTCCGCCCACGGCACGGAACAGGCAGACAAGCAGGAAGATGGTACCAACCAGAACGTGGAAACCGTGGAAACCGGTCGCCATGTAGAAGGTCGACGAATAGATATTGCCGCCATTGTCAGCCTGGAAGGCAAATGCTGCATGTCCGTATTCGTAAGCCTGGACACAGGTAAACAGGGCACCCAGGGCAACGGTGCAGATCAGGCCCCACTTGAGGCCCTCACGGTCATTGTTGAGAAGTGCATGATGAGCCCAGGTCACCGTTGTACCGGACAAAAGCAGAATCAACGTGTTGAGCAGCGGCAGATGCCATGGATCAAACACTTCCATGCCGGCAGGTGGCCACAGGCCCTTTGTCAGTTCCACACGGGTCACCTGAATTGCGGAATCCGTATACAGCGAGGCTTCGAAGAATGCCCAGAACCACGCCACGAAGAACATGATCTCGGACGCAATGAACATCAGCATGCCATAACGCAGGTGAAGCTGCACAACCGGTGTGTGATCCCCCCTGTTGCTCTCCTTGATGACGTCACGCCACCACATGAACATGGTGTAGAAGACAATGGCGAAGCCCAGCAGAGCGCCTGCCGAGACACTCCAGGTCTGGCCATTGTGCATCCAGTAGACAGCCCCTATTGCGAGTATCAACGCGCCAATGGAACCGACAACCGGCCAAGGGCTGGGGTCAACCAGATGATAGTCGTGATTTTTAGCGTGGCTGTCTGCCATTGCCCTTTTCTCCCGCTCAAACTGTCCTGCCAATATGCGTATTGGCATTGGACAAAGTCAATTAATTCACTGTTTTATCATTTCGAGACTGCAGTGCCGATGACGTCTTCACCGGCTCTTCGTCCACTGCATAGAAGGTATATGAAAGCGTAATCGTGTTCACCAACTTCATGTCCGGGTCGTTCACGATATCCGGGTCCACGAAATAACTCACCGGCATGTCGACCTGCTCGCCCGGTTTCAAGGTCTGTTCACTGAAGCAGAAGCAGTCAATTTTTGAAAAATAGGCTCCCGCTGCCAGCGGTGTCACATTGAACGTGGCCGTGCCGGTGACCGGTTGGCTGCCATTGTTGACGGCCTTGTAGAAGGCCAGCGTCTGTTCGCCGATGCGAATGGTCTGGCTGTGCTGAGCGGGGACAAATGTCCAGTTGAGTGATGAATTCACATTGGCATCAAAGGCAACGGTGATTTTGCGATCAAGTACGGTGTGCGGCGATGCTTCGGCACGCTGCGTGGTGCCGCCAAACCCTGTGACCTGGCAGAAAACCCGGTACAGGGGAACAGCGGCATATGCCACACCTACCATGCCCACGGCCACGCAGCCGGCCATAATGGCGACCCGCAAATTGGATTTTCCCGGAGGCTGCCTCTGAACCATGTCAGCCTCCCGCCTGCATGGCGATATTCGAACTCAGCCGAACCATGGTCGTAACGAAAAACAGGATAACCAGGGCCACCAGTGACCAGGCAATCACGATCGAACGCTTGCGCTGACGCGCGCGCTCTTCGCTGGTTGGAGTATGTGTCTGCATGTCTTCAGCCATCTGTCAGATCAACCCCGCGAGGTGGACTGCCCGGTCGGCGAGCAGCGAAACAAACATGGCAAACAGATAGATGATCGAATAACTGAACAGCTTCTTTGGCGCGCGCTCGGCTTTTTCGCCTTCACGCAGCGAATATACTGCCCATGCATGCCAGATGAACTTGGCCGTCAGCACCAAGGCGGCCACACCGTAGACCCAGCCGGCAATGCCGGCAATGATCGGCAGCGCTGCAACCGGGGCCATGGCCAGTGAGTACCACCAGATTTGCCGCCGGGTCGCGTCAACGCCAGCCACGTTCGGCAACATCGGCACACCGGCTGTCTCGTAATCACCAAACCGGAACAGCGCCAGCGCCCAGAAGTGCGGCGGGGTCCACATGAATATGATCAGGAACAGCGATACGCTTGCCAGGTCGACCGATCCTGTCACAGCAGACCATGCCACCATTGGAGGAAAGGCACCTGCTGCACCGCCAATGACAATGTTCTGCGGCGTCGAGCGCTTCAGAAACACTGTGTAAATCACGGCATAAAAGAAAATCGTGAACGCCAGAAACGCTGCAGAAACCCAGTTGACAGCAAGCCCCAGCAGAACCACCGAACCGACAGCAAGTGCCGTGCCGAATATATAGGCTTCGCCCGGCTCAATGGCTCCGCGCGGAATCGGACGCTTGGCAGTGCGGCTCATCTGAATATCAATGTCTGCATCATAGGCCATGTTCAGTGCACCGGATGCACCTGCCCCGACCGCTATGCACAAAATCGCGACGAACGCCGTCCACGGGTGAATCTCACCCGGTGCCAGCAGCAGTCCGCAAATGGCGGTAAACACAACCAGCGACATGACACGGGGTTTGAGCAGCGCCCAGAAATCCTCGACAGCACCATTGCCGCCGAGCCCGAAGGGGGCGGCGTCATGGCCTTGCTGCAACAGATCTGTGCGAATGTCGGTCATCTTGTATCTCAAAGTTGCCGGCTGCGGGAGCCGGTTGCGGACCCGGCCCGCACCAATAAGGCAACGGGCCGGATGTCTGGTTCTTTCCTAGCGGATAACCGGCAGGGTCGAGAACTGGTGGAACGGCGGAGGTGACGACAGTGTCCACTCCAGCGTAGTTGCGGACTCGCCCCATGGATTGTCACCGGCAACGCGCTTCTTCATGAAGGCTTCAACGATGCACCACAGGAAGATCAGGATCGAGAACGCAGAGATGTAGGATCCGATCGAGGACACGTAGTTCCAGCCTGCAAACACTTCCGGATAGTCAATGTAGCGGCGCGGCATGCCGGCCAAGCCGAGGAAATGCTGCGGGAAGAACAACAGGTTCACACCGATGAACTGAATCCAGAAATGTGCCCGTGCGAGGGTCGAATTGTACATGTAACCGAACATTTTCGGGAACCAGTAATACCAGCCACCAAAGATCGAGAACACGGCACCCAGCGACAGCACATAATGGAAATGCGCCACAACATAGTAGGTATCATGCAGCGAGCGGTCGACGCCTGCATTGGCCAGCACGACGCCCGTCACACCACCAACGGTGAACAGGAAGATGAAGCCGATAGCCCACAACATGGGTGTCCGGAATTCGATCGACCCGCCCCACATGGTTGCAATCCAGGAGAAGATCTTGACGCCAGTGGGCACCGCAATGACCATGGTGGCCGCCACAAAGTAGGCTTGCGTGTCCACTGCCATGCCGACTGTGTACATGTGATGCGCCCAGACGATAAAGCCGACAAGGCCGATGGCAACCATGGCATAGGCCATGCCGAGATAACCGAACACCGGCTTTTTCGAGAATGTAGAGACGATCTGCGAGACAATACCGAAGCCGGGCAGGATCAGAATGTACACTTCCGGATGCGCGAAGAACCAGAACAGATGCTGATACAGGATCGGGTCGCCGCCACCTTCAGGGCGGAAGAACGAGGTTCCGAAATTACGGTCGGTCAGCAACATGGTGATCGCCCCGGCAAATACCGGCAGCGACAGCAGCAGCAGGAACACGGTGACCAGCACCGACCACACGAACAACGGCATCTTGTGCAGGGTCATGCCCGGTGCACGCATGTTGAAAATGGTGGTGATGAAGTTGATCGCGCCCAGAATGGAGGACGCACCGGCAAGGTGCATGGACAGGATCGCCAGGTCCACTGCAGGTCCGGGCTGACCGGAGGTGGAATAAGGCGGATACAGCGTCCAGCCGCCGCCCACACCGAATGTGCCCGATGAGCCTTCCACAAACATGGACAAAACCAGCAGGATCAGCGCCGGGGGCAACAGCCAGAAGGAAATGTTGTTCATGCGCGGGAACGCCATGTCAGGCGCACCGATCATCAACGGCACAAACCAGTTGCCGAAGCCGCCAATCATGGCGGGCATGACCATGAAGAAGATCATCAACAGACCATGCGCGGTGACAAACACGTTGTACATGTTCTTGCCGGCATCAATGGCATCGGCAGAACTGTCGCCAATGCCGTACACCATGTGCGCCAGGCCATGGAAAATCTGGATACCGGGTTCCATCAGTTCCCAGCGCATCATGATCGACATGAAGCCGCCTACCAGGCCGGAAAAAATCGCAAACCACAGGTACATCGTGCCGATGTCCTTGTGATTGGTAGAGTAGACATAGCGTTTCCAACCTGACGGATTGTGGTCATGATCGTCATGTGCCGCTGTTGCGTGTGCCATAAGGCTTTCCCTCGTTCTAGATCAGTGTATTCAGTTTGCGGACGCGCCGGCAGCGCCGAGCGCCAGCTTGCCCTTGGTTTTCAGGATGGCGGCAAGTTGCTGCTGCGCCTTTTCGACGCCTGCAGTCTTGGCGGTCGCCAGCCAGGTATTGTATTCGTCTTCAGACACAACCCGAACCGAAATCGGCATGTAAGCGTGGTCCTTGCCGCACAGTTCCGAGCACTGGCCGTAGTAAATGCCTTCCTTTTCCGCCTTGAACCAGGTTTCGTTCAACCTGCCGGGTACGGCGTCAATTTTTGAGCCGAACGACGGAATTGTCCAGGAATGCAGCACGTCGTTTGCAGTGACGATGACACGCACAATCTTGTTCACGGGAACCACAACCTCGGTATCGGTGGCGAGCAGATAAGGCTCTCCGTCTTTCAGTTCCGCCTTGGTCTTGAGGTACTGATCAAAAGATACATCATGCTCGGGATACTCGTAGGACCAGAACCACTGGTTGCCGATTGCCTTTACGGTCATTTCAGGCGCGGGGAAGTCGCGCTGCAGATACAGCAGCCGGAAAGACGGGATGGCGATGCCAATCAGAATAATGATCGGAACCACTGTCCATATGACTTCAACCAGCGTGTTGTGGGTTGTGCGAGAGGCTACCGGATTGGCCTGGGCGTTGAACTTCACGCAAACCCAGATCAGCAGTGCCGCTACAACAAGACAAATTACGGTAGTCAGAATCAGCAGGCCATTATGAAAATCCCTGATGAACTCCATCACCGGCGTTGCCGCCTGCTGCAGGTTCATCTGCCATTCCACCGGCTGGCCCAGACCCGCCGCGATTGCTGCAGGTGCACCCGACAGGGCGGCTCCCAATACAGTCAAACTCGCAAACAATTTGCGCATATTGCCCTCTTAAAATTCGCAGACGGGAACTAAACCCGCCATGCATTGCATTCAAACGTGCAGGCTTGGCCATATAAAACACTGCCGCACTTCTGCCCTGTGTCTGTTGAACCACAATCGATCAATGCCTGCAACTGTCATGAGGCGCGTCAAAATTGCGCGGTTTCAGCCTGCTGCAGCATATGCGTGTCAATGATCGCAATAAAGCCTCAATTGCGCACGATGACTGCTGTCCGCGCCGGAAAATTGATCAATCAGCAAGTTTCGATGATGAAATCGAATAGCCGGGTTGCTAAAATGGCCCTGCCTCTGGCATACACGGCAATTAATCGGAACGAGCGGCAGTTAAAACTCAGTCAATCTGTAGGGAGCAGGCATCCAGTGGCCAAAACATTCAACGTGATTCGCAACACAGCTTCACTGCTGGCAGCAGCCGGTATCATGACAGCACTGGCCACGGCCGGCATGGCGCAGCAGAAGGTACCTTCGGTATCGCCAAAACAGTTTGGTCCCCGGGTCAATGCTCCGAAGACCGGCGCACCGAATCGGCCCGCACCGGAACTGATCGCTGAAAACGGCAAATGGAAAGTACAGTGCGAGACACGTCCGGCCGGCAAGGATGCCAAGGGCAAGGATATTGCGGCGAGGAAGGCTTGTGCCATGGTACAGATCAGCCGCGATGCTAAACGTCCGCAAATTGCCCTTTCACTGATTATGCGCCAGCAGAAGCAAGGCAACAAAACAGCGACCATGATGCAGATCATGGCGCCGATCGGCGTGTTCCTGCCTACCGGTATTGCCCTGGAAATCGACGGTGCCGCAGTAGGCCGGGTGCCTTTTGTCCGGTGCCTGCCGCAAACCCGTTCGGCACCGGGCCTGTGCACCGCAACGGCGGAAGCCCAGGCGGCAACAGTTGCAAAAATGAAAGCCGGCAATTCGGCCAACTTCATCATCTATGAAGCACCCGGAGCGGCCATCAAGATGCCGATTTCGCTGGACGGTTTCACAGCCTCATACAAGGCTCTGCTCGACAACAGTTAATGCCGGTCCCGGCAACTGGATCGGGCTGGTCGCAAGCAGCCTGATCATGTTTTTCCGTCCGGCAGTACGCTGGCACCTTGAACTTGTATCAAAATATGCAAGTGTCATGGCAGTTGCACTGTCGGGTGATA
>Ga0316194_10001512_pt1 | contig 16066 bp, 16 predicted proteins | sample CroRivsedime1_MG_FD_204936 | JGI IMG/M metagenome (GOLD analysis project Ga0316194, IMG submission 204936) | Coastal sediment microbial communities from Maine, United States - Cross River sediment 1 | ecosystem: Environmental > Aquatic > Marine > Coastal > Sediment | place: USA: Maine...
CCGTTTTGGATGAAGATGTAAAAAGGCAGCGAGAACAAGTAAAAGCCGATGTCCCGGTTAAAAACAGGGTCGGTGCTGCCAAAAGGCTGCTGATACAAATAGCGCAGGAGCAAATCCCATTGAGTGGAGCCTTTTGAAGCAATATAAAAGGTTGAAAACAGAATAAAAGCGATCACCAGGGTTTTTAGCGTTGCAGTGGAAAGGCCAAACTGGGAAGCATAATCGTCGGCAACTTTAAAATCCCTCCCTGTCCCGATTCGCGGGTTTAAACGATTGGCGGCGTAAATGTTTATACCGATGATCAGGGCCAAAAGCAGCCAGACCATCGATCCAAACCCGAATTTGCTCAACATCATGGTCCAGAAAACAGGCGAAAAGCCCAAATTTTCAAACCACAACCAGTCCGGATAAATTGAAAGCCCTATCCACAGCAATAGAACACCAACAAATCCGATACCGATAATAAATAATAATTTCTTATTCATAACACTCCTTAAAATAATATTGACAAATAAATCCTGATTTTGATTATCGCCAAAATATCTCCGTCTATCGACAGTTTACTTTTCTATTAACGAAGTCAGCTGTTTTTTATCACCGGAGTTAATATGTTATTTCAAAACTGTTGAACTCACCTTTGTAGTCCTCCCATGTCACATCCACATTCGTTACCTTTGCATAGGGCGGCCCCTTTTTACACCATTCAAGAATTGACACAACACTCTTTTCAGAACCTTCAAACACGGCTTCAACCGTTCCGTCTCGTTTATTGCGCACCCATCCGAAAACCCCAAATCCATCTGCTGCATGTTTTGTCTCCAATCTAAAAAAAACACCCTGAACTCTCCCGGAGATAAACGCATGAGCTCTTACTTTATCTTCCATGTTCCCCCCCCACTCATTGAAGATTGATGATTGACGATTGAAAATGGTAAATCAGTTAACAGGGATCAGGGCTCGGGTGTCAGTTTTTATTTTACCCTGATCCCCGATCCCTGGCACCTGTATCTCGTGAAGAAAATCTTCAATTATCGATCTTCAATCATCAATTTCATTAGGGTTTCCTCATCAACGATATCAACACCGAGTTCTTCCGCCCGCTTAAGTTTTGAGCCGGGTGATACCCCGACGACAAGATAATCTGTTTTCCGACTCACAGAACCGGTAACCTTTCCCCCGGCTTCCTCAACAGCTCTTTTTACTTCACTTCTTGTCAACGTTGCAAGGGTGCCTGTGAGGACGAAAATCTTGCCTGCAAGCGTGCCCTGTTTATGGGCATTGTCACGAAAAATCTGAACCCCGTTGGCAATCATATCATCGACGAGCTTCCGATTTTCATTTTTTTTGAAAAATTCAACAATGCTTTCGGCAACAACAGGTCCCACTCCGTCAATCACTACGAGTTCATCCGGTGTAGTGCGAATCAGTTTCTCCAGACTCTCAAAAGACCCAGCAAGAATCCCAGCCACATGCTCTCCCACATGCCGGATACCCAGCGCGTAAATAAAACGATTTAATGTTATCCGCTTGCTATCTTCAATGGCACGAACAATATTGCCGGCAGATTTTGAACCCATCCGTTCCAGATCTTTTAGTGGTTCTTCTTTTAGCTGAAATATATCTGCATAGGAAAAAAGCAGATCCTTGTCCACCAGTTGTTCGATCAGTTTTTCCCCCAATCCATCAATGTCAAAAGCTCCCTTTGAAGCAAAATGCTTTATCCGCTCTTTTACCTGGGCAGTACATGACGTGTTGATGCATCTTAACGCCGCCTCATTTAGGGATCGGACAACCGAAGAATGACAAACAGGACAGACAAGAGGCATGTTGAAGGTTTTTTCTTCCCCTGTCCGCTTTGAAATTATGACTTTAACAACTTCGGGGATTACGTCTCCGGCTCGCTGAACAAGGACCGTGTCGCCGATTTTGATATCTTTTCTTTTTATTTCATCCTCATTGTGAAGTGTTGCCCGGCTGACGGTCACACCGCCGATTTTCACCGGCACAAGCTGTGCCACGGGCGTCAATGTACCGGTCCTTCCAACCTGGACTTCAACACCAACGACCCGCGTCGTCTCCTGAATCGCTTTAAATTTGTAAGCGATGGCCCATCGCGGACTCCGGGATGTGACCCCTAAATTTTGTTGTAAAGAAAGACTGTCGACCTTTATCACCATGCCGTCAATATCATAGGGTAAAAGATCCCGCTGTTCACTGAGTTCTCTATAGCAATCGATCACCTCTTTGACGGTAATCTTCGGCCGGATATGTGGATTGATTCTGAACCCGAGTTTCTGCAATGCATACAGTATATCCGAGTGCGATTCCAATACAAGGTCAGTGATCCGACCCACACCATAGACAAATATTTCTAAAGGGCGTTTGGCGGTAATCTTTGAATCGAGTTGTCTTAAAGACCCTGCGGCTGCATTTCTTGGATTGGCAAATGGCGGCAAGTTATCATCAAGACGCTCGTTGTTTAAGCTTTTAAACGCTTCCTTGCCGATAAACACTTCGCCTCTGACCTCAAGAAGTGAGGGAATCCTTTTTTCTTTTTCATTGTGAAGTCGTAACGGGACAGAGCGTATGGTTCTGACATTTGATGTAATCAATTCACCGTAAAAACCGTCACCGCGAGTCGATGCGGTGATCAACCGGCCGTTTTCATAGACCAGCTCCACGGCAACACCGTCTAATTTTGGTTCTGCAGTATAAATAATGTCGCTGTCTATACTGAGATTTCTTTTGATACGTCGATCAAACGCCATGATGTCCAGATCATTGAATCCATTCTCCAGACTGAGCATCGGAATTGAGTGTTCAATGGTTTCGAATTTGTCCAGGGTAGGCGCTCCAACCCGAAGGGTCGGGGAATCCGGGCTCATCAGATCAGAGAAGTCCTCCTCCAGCTTCAACAGTTCTTGCATCATCCGATCATACTCGGCATCGGATATTTCCGGATCATCCAAAACATAATACCGATAATTGTGCCGGTGAAGCGTTTGTCTTAATTCTTTGACGCGTTCTATTATTGAAGGATCTATCATTGTTTCGATTTAGTATAAAGGTTTCGCATCAATATTTTAATGTAACTCCCTAACTTGGTCTTTTTTTCTCGATGTTGGCAGTGGAGGATCAGCGCCATTTTTTTTAAAAAAAAAGGAGATGAACCGAATTCACTATCTATTGTCCATTCAGAAATGAGATATTTTGTTCAAGATCGAGGCATGCGAGAAAATTAACCACAGGCATATAGTTGATATTCCGAGGATTAATTTTTGAGCATAACGAAGATATTGGACAAAATAGCCATTTATGGATGGACACTATCTAAGGATTTTTTGAAGCTGCCTCATCACATCGGCCTTGCCAATCTTGATAGTTCTTCTTTTACATCATCAATAATATCATAAAACCACATCACATCCTCAATGGTCAAACGACCGGCCTTACGTTGTGACTCTTTCCCGTCTTTTCTTTTAAATATCCTCGGTCCGATCTGAACTTTCGGCTCACCGTCACCATATTGATTGATGGAAACCAGCAGCCCGGTCTCATCGCTTTGCCATTTCTTTAAAATTTTGTCCTTTTCCGGATCAAATGCCATATTGTCCTCCATATTCAGTTATTACAGCAATAGTCAGATTAATATTCCTAGAACCTATCTCAAAAGCAATCTAAGAGCCCATGGCGGCGTTGTGAAACGATTCAAAATGCCTCACATACTACGTTGTATGCTCCGCTTTTTCACCGTTACACGCCCCCGAATATCGGGATTTCGCTAAGCTCAACTTGCTTTTGAACCCTAATCTTATTTTTGAGATAGGTTCTAATTTAATGCAGCGTCAGTTTCGAACTCACTTCGAGAACATATTTTCATCATATATGAGATGCATTCTTAATTATGATTCCATATTCTGTCAAACCCATTTTGAAAGTTACGCCAACGAACTTGCAGTTTACGCTATAAACAATATTAATATTTATGACACAATCCGAATAAATTCAGCTTCCATCTCCGTCCGACAGACTTTGACAGCCTGAATCATTCGGCTGAACTTATCTTGAGTATGGCGGGCTTTTTGGCGTAAATTAGCCATCTGGGTGGGACACAGATACCAGGTGCAAACCCAGGGTCTGGTCATTCTCGGCAGTACACAACCTTTAAGGCTCCAGTAGCGACAAACCTTTTGTGAATTCGAGCGGAGTTGCTTATCAGGAATTTGATGCCCGCCGAGATGAAGAAACAAAAGATCCTTAAAATCGACCCAGACTTTGGCTGTAAGACAGCAGGGATCCGGACACCATGGACACGTAGCCTTGCACAGATCATCTATAATTGAAAAAATTGACGCCAGTCGAGTCTGAACCTTATGTGCCAAAGACATGGCCCGATCCAGCTCGGACATGTTCCTTTGTATGAGAAAATTGAGGCTGCGGTTTGCCTCCTGCCATGCAGCTATAGAATTCCATGGCGGTATATCCAGATGAAAATTGCTTTGCATATGCATATGATACCATAATTAAGATAATTAAAAATTACAATGATCCATTTGTATGTCGATCGGCATACCCACTTTTTCATTTTTTATACAAAAAAGGACTTGAAAGCTTTTTAGCATTGTGTTAGGCGTTTCCTTTGGTTTTTTATGCCCATCATTTAAGACGTTGAAAGGATTGTATTAAGATGACTCCAAAAAGAGAAATGCAGATCGCTTATATCCTTATTGTTGTTTTGCTCTTTGTGGGTGTTATAAGCTATGCAGCCTTTCCTGCCAAAACACCGGATGAACCGATAAGGTTAATGTACAAAACGGTTGCGGGAAAAGTTTTATTCGACCACAAAACCCATTCTGCGGATTCAGGATATGGCCTCGCCTGTGCGGAATGTCATCATCACCCGGAAGAACCCGAAGAAGGTCAAACAGCGAATGTATCTTGCGGCGACTGTCATCAAACCCTGGAAAAAGATCAAAAATGGCCTGAATCCTGTCTTGATTGTCACGAAGCTGAGGATCTTGAAGAATCAGAAATGACCAAAAAATCTGATGCCTTCCATTCGCAATGTGAAAGCTGCCATCAGGAAGTTGAAGCCGGCCCGGAAGAAGAGAGGTGCAACTGGTGTCATGTTATGTAAACTCCGCCTTCTTTTACAGGCGAAGCTTTTTTGGTGCCAATTATTTTAACGAAAAAAATGAAAAAGGTTAAACGATGATAAAAAGATCTTTTATCGGTTTGACAAAGCCACTGCTAAAATATGAAGCCCTGGACGTTAGCACGCCGGAGCCTTCAGTTATTCAACCTTCCAAAAAGGTGACGCTTTTTTTAGATAAAGTTTTTGATTTCAAAGATAAAATTTTGTTTAATATCGGCGACAAGGTCAAGACCGGCCAGAAGCTTTCTTACTCCGAAAACAGTGATGCCTATGTTATTTCTACAGTTACAGGAACCATCTCATCTATCGCTCCATTTAACGCTGATTATGGCAAGACGTATACGGCCATTACAATAGATGTTTCTGAAAACGAAGAAATTGACGAACAATTTTCAACACTCGTAAAGGAACCCGACATAGATACAGTTAAAGATTCCCTGGCCTTTATTCCCGGAAATCTCCCCGCCGGTCTCTTTCCTTCCACCGACGCATCACCACCCATTGAGACCATCGTAATTTCCGGTGTTGACTGCGACCTATTCATTACGACCAATCAAAACACGGTACTGGTTGACGGCCAAGCAATCAAACACGGTGTCAAAATTTTAAAGCAAATCACAGGAATCGATAATATAATCATCGTCTCATCCGATCATCTCATGCAAGATGCCGGTATCAGCGGAGCAGAAGTTAGAGTCGTTGATCCTGAATATCCCGCTTCACTTCCGCATTTGATCATGCGGGATGTCCTGGGCCAGGTGGTACCTGCCGGAAAAAATTGTGAAGATATGGGGGTGTCCTTTATCAGCGCGGAAGCGGTTGCATCCATCGGCAAAGCATTTACCGAGGGGCAAATTCCACTTTATAAGCACTTTAATTTAATTAAAAAAGATGGAAGTTCCACACTCATATCAGCCCGAATCGGAACACCAATCAGTGACATCTTAAACGCTTTTGATGTCACGTTAAATGAAAAAGACCGTTTAATTATAGGCGGACCCATGACCGGTTCAACGGTCTATTCTGAGGATTTCCCGATACAACCGGATACAGATGCCATCATGGTTCAGGACAGAGGCAATATTCCTTTTGTTTCTGACTATCCCTGCATCAATTGTGGCGAATGTGTCAGAATTTGTCCGGCTAGCATTCCGATTAATGTGCTTGTACGATTTCTTGAAGCCGGACAATATGAGGAAGCCGCTGACCAGTATGACCTGTATTCTTGCATAGAGTGCGGTCTTTGCAGTTTTGTCTGTGTATCAAAAATGCCGGTGTTTCACTATATAAAGCTGGCGAAATATGAACTTGGCCGGATCACTACAGCGGAGGCAACGAATGCTTAATCATAAAAAACTCATCGTTTCACACGCGCCATTCTGGCACGATGGGAGCAGCATAACGGTTCGAAGTTATCATACAATGCTTGCGGCTATGCCGGCGGTCTTATTTGGTATATTTACCTATGGTATGCCGGCTTTAGGTGTTGTTTCGCTTTCCATTTCCTTCGCAATTATATGGGAATTTTTAATCAACAAAATCACCAAGCGTACCATCAGCATTGGAGACGGCAATGCAGCCCTTATCGGCCTTTTATTTGGCATGCTTTTGCCGGCAACATCTCCGTGGTGGCTGGTCATAACCGGCACTTTCGTTGCTGTGGTTATCGGAAAGCACATTTATGGGGGCATCGGTGGCAATCCCTTCAATCCTGTTCTTATTGGGTTTGCTATCCTTATGGTGGCCTGGAAAGATTATTTTGATTTTAATGAAGTTTTGGTGAATTACGATCTCGGCTTTGCCATGGTCTATCCCCTGGCCGCCGTCAAACATCTGGGAACATCGGGTATCGAAGCCTTTAGCACCACGGATCTTCTTTTAGGCCAGCAGTCGGGCGGCATTGGTTCAACTTTCGGGCTCGGCCTCATTATTGGCGGAATTTATTTGATTCTCAGGGGATTTATCCGCTGGGAAATTTCAGTCTCTTTTTTGGCTGGTATAGGTCTAACGGCTCTGATGTTTAACATGTCTGATCCTTCCCATTACGCAAGCCCTGTTTTCCATCTTTTAACCGGATATACGCTTATAGGCGCCTTTTTTTTGGCTGCCGAAGATTCATCTTCACCGGTCAACTTTATCCCTATGCTCATTTACGGCGCCGGAGCAGGTGTAATGACCGTGTTGATAAGGAATCTCGGTTCCTATGTTGATGGTGTGGTTTTTGCGATCCTGCTTATGAACCTTATCAATCCAATTTGTGACAAAATCAGACCAAAAGCTCTGGGAAAGGTTGTTTAAGATGCGAGAAATGGTAACAATGGTCGTTGTTCTGACTGTATTAAGCGCCTTGTCTGGCGGATTGCTTTCCGGCCTAAGGAATGCAACCGCATCTAAAATCGAAGTGCAACAGCTAAAATTTGTAAAAGGGCCTGCCATCAAAGAGATCCTTAAGGGCGCATCGAATGATCCCATTGCCGACCGGTTTGCCCTCAAAGACGGCGAAATGGAACGTAAATTTTTCGTCGGCAAATTTGACGGCAAAGTCAACACGGTGGTTCTTGAAAGTTCCGGTAAAGGCTATGGCGGTGATGTCGGCCTTATGGTCGCCGTCAATATGGAAAATGACCAGATTGTCGGCGTCGGGGTGACCACCCACAGTGAAACTCCTGGACTGGGGGCAACGGCAAAGGATGACCCCGGTTTTGTTTCCCAATTTAAAGGCAAACCCATCAATGAGACGTATAAAGTGACCAATGACGGCGGCAAAATCAACGCCATGAGCGGCGCGACCATTACATCTCGGGCTGTCTGTTCGGCTGCATCAAACGCGGGTATGATTTATAAAAAATTGAAACCCCAGCTCGAAGAAAAGTTAAAGGAATTTAAGTAAAGAGGGAGATCATAATGGCCAAAACACTCACCCAGGAATTTACCAAAGGTCTGTGGGAAGAAATTGCGCCCTTTCGGCTGGTACTGGGCTTGTGCCCGGTACTGGGTGTCACCACGACCGTAGAAAACGGCATCGGAATGGGCCTTGCCACGACATTCGTTCTGGTATTTTCGAACATACTTGTTGCATCTTTGCGGAATATTATTCCAGCCAAAGTTCGAATCGCCTGTTTCATCATTATCATTGCGACCTTTGTTGTCGTCACTGAACTGTTAATGCAGGCCTTTACCTACCCCTTGTTTCTCAAACTGGGAGTGTTCATCCCTTTGATCGTGGTAAACTGTATTGTGCTGGGCCGTGCAGAGGCATTCGCTTACAAGAACAATATAACGCTTTCAATTGCCGACGGTCTGGGTATTGGTATCGGTTTTACCCTTTCTTTAGCGGCACTCGGTGCTCTGCGTGAGTTATTTGGTGCCAACAATTTAACCATTTGGACCACACCCACTTCCGTTTTCGGCGTCCAACAAGTATTTGGTGCGAATTTCGAACCGTTCACGTTCATGGTTCAAGCGCCCGGAGCCTTTGTCTGCCTCGGGTTGATGCTCTGTGTTATGAATCTTATGGGAAGCAAATAGGAGTCAATCAATGGGCTACATGGAAATCATTATCGGTGGTATTTTTGTAAACAACATTTTACTGGCCCAGTTTCTGGGTAACTGCCCGTTTCTCGGCACATCCAAAAAAATGGAGACAGCCGTCGGCATGGCCATGGCAGTTGTTTTTGTTCTGGTATTGGCCGGGGTTATCACCTGGCTTATTTACGCGTTCTTTCTGGTACCCTATAAATTAGTCTATATGAGGACCATCGCATTTATCCTTGTGATTGCATCCCTGGTCCAGTTTGTCGAAATGTTTTTAAAAAAGAGTATCCCTGCGCTGTATGCGGGACTGGGTATCTTTTTACCGTTAATTACCACCAACTGCGCAGTATTTGGTGCTTGTATTTTAAATGTCGATAAAGAACTGAACTTTATGAAAACCCTGGTACAGTCAACGGCCTATGCCGTTGGATTTGGGCTGGCCCTGATTCTCTTTGCCGGTGTTAGAGAACGTATCATTCTGGCCAGGGTCCCGAAACCGCTCCAGGATACGTCCATCGGCTTGGTAGTTGCAGGAATATTGTCTTTAACCTTTTATGCTTTCAAAGGTATGATATAGATGATTGATGATTGATGGTTTTAGGATGGCTCCATTAATAAATAAAACAAACGTTCTTCTTCCTTCAATCGTAAATCAACAATCGACAATCAATATAGGAGGATACGGTGTTATCATTATCAGCAATCCTATTTATGTTGGGTTTGGGGGCTTTGTGCGGAGGTGCCCTCAGTGCAGCGTCCAAAATATTTTATGTTTATGAGGATCCTCGAATCGGGGTAGTGGAAGGATTTACCGCCCTTGCAAACTGCGGAGGTTGTGGATATGCCGGATGTTCGGCGGCGGCGGTGGCCGTGGTTGCCGGGGAAGCTCCTCCCAGCGTTTGCATCGTGGCCGGATCTGAAGCCACTGCAAATATCGCCGGTGTTATGGGTCTCGATCCCGGCACCGCCGAGGCGCTGCTTTCTTACAACACCTGTACAGGCGGCGATCGCGCCGAAGATAAGTATCATTACATGGGAATTAACAGTTGCCAGGCACTTGCCTCCCTTTCCGGCGGTCAGCCGGTATGTCCGGTCGGGTGCCTCGGTCTGGGTGATTGTGTCAGGGCCTGTGTTTTTGATGCCCTTAAAATCGGTCCTCATGGCTACCCTGTTGTCGATGAAATCAAATGTGTAGGATGTGGCGCCTGTGAGAAAGTCTGCCCCAAAGACATCATGGAAATTAAAACCATGTCTCAAAAGCTCCTTCATCTCAACCAGTATGATGACCGCATTGCGCCATGCCAGCAGACCTGTCCGGCAGAAATTGATATCCCAAAATATATTTACCAAATCAAAACCGGAGATTATGAAGGCGCGGTGAATACCATTAGAGAACGCAATCCGTTACTGCTGTCATGTGGGCGGGTTTGTCCTCATCCGTGTGAAAGTGATTGCCGTCGAGGACTTGAAGATGAAGCGGTCTCCATTAACCAGTTAAAACGTTTTGCCGCTGATTATGAAATGAATTCAGGCAGAAGATTGCCCATCTCCTGCGCGCCGGATACCGGTAAAAAGGTTGCCGTCATCGGTGGCGGACCGGCAGGTTTGAGCAATGCCTTTTTTCTGCGCCGTTTAGGCCATGAGGTCACCATTTTCGACGCCATGCCGAAACTCGGCGGTATGATCCGTTATGGAATCCCTGAATACCGACTCCCTAAAGAAGTTCTTGCATGGGAAATCCAGAGTATTCTCGATTTGGGCGTCGAACACAAACCCAACATGGTGCTTGGCAGAGACTTTGATATCGGATCGCTGATGGCGGCCGGATTTGATGCTGTTTTCTTAGGAATCGGTGCCTGGAAAGATTACACCCTGCGTGCTGAAGGTGAGGACTTGGAAGGCTGCTACACAGGAATCAATTTTCTGTCCAATTTCTCGTTATGGCAGCAGGAAAGGCCCCATGAAAAAAGGCCGTTTGTGGGTAAAAAGTGTGTGGTGATCGGCGGCGGAAATACGGCTATCGACTGTGTACGCACCCTGGTTCGTTTAGGTGCTGATGAAGTATCCATCGTCTATCGCCGGACCCGGAAAGAAATGCCGGCCAACATGGTTGAAATTGAAGCTGCCGAACATGAAGGTATAAAATTCACATTTCTCGCTGCACCCACCCGTGCTCTCGGAGATGAGGAAGGCAAGGTCGTCGGACTGGAATATCTGAAGATGGAGCTTGGAGAGCCGGATGCCAGCGGCAGACGCAGCCCGGTACCCATTGAAGGTTCTGAAACCGTCATGGATATTGACATGCTCATTACCGCCATTGGTCAGGGTCCGGATATCTTCTTTAAAGATGAAAGTAAACGGCTCGACGAGGATCTGCAAGTTACCCGGTGGAATACCATTGACTCTGCTGATCCCATCGCCCTTCAGTCAAGCATACCCTATATTTTCACCGGCGGAGATGCCGCCACCGGAGCTGATCTCGTTGTTTCCGCCATTGGCGCCGGTCGTAGAGCGGCCCGATCCATACACATGTATTTGACCGGTCAGGATGTAACACCTCCGGAAAAGACTTTGTTTACGAATCACATCCCTGTCTCCATTTTTGAATCGGTTCCTGGATTGACGAAGTTGGCCAGAACAAAGATGCCTGAATTGCCGGTAGACGAGCGTATCAAGTCCTTTGTCGAAGCAGACCTCGTCATCAGTGAAGAGGAAGCCCTGTTCGAATCGAACCGGTGCCTGCAGTGCTGCCTGATTTGCTATAACAAGGATGTGGCTTAAACCTAAGTGTGGGATTGACGATCTTACCCCATCTACTGTGTCAGATGCCGTCCCGCATAGTTGACTATAGCGGAACGACATCTTCTTTCGCAGAGGGGGATTTAGCTGCGCTCAAGACTTGTCGTAGCGAAGCTAAGATCCCGCAACGCGGGGCTTATCTGCGGCAACACCGCCAAAGGCGGGCAACTTCGACAATCGCACAACTTAGGTTATATTAAAACGATCACAAACAAATTTAGCTCCTTTGGGGTTAGAGGCCTCTAACTGCCTGCCATTCTCTAAACATGCCATGACAAAAATCGTTAACATTCAAGCCTATCGAGCCAAAGTATTACAACAGCGAGCATTTGGACATTGGGAAAAACGTTTTGAAGAATCATATAACCTCAAAACCCGTTTGTCAGATCTTTCGGACAAAACGCTTTATTTCCTTGCCCAGCCCGGAGAAGACAGCTCCATTGGCTATTATGAACTCATCATGGGAATCCTTGATTTCGGACCGGCCACAAAGTTCAACTACCTTCCAAACAGAGAACAAATGCAGGTCGTGGACATTCATCTCTTTTTAGCCGATCAGGTGCGGTTTGAAGTTATGCGCCGATTGAAATGGCTCATTCATCTCCCCTGTGAAAAATACAATCTATTAGAAATGGTTCAGGACTTTCACAAGATCAAGCCCGCATGCAAAGCAAGCCCCCCCGAACTAGCTGCATCACATCCGGACAACATTTCCTACCGGCAACTTGCCAACGGCGACAAGGAAGTTTTTATTCGTCGTATGCTGCGAGATGCAATCGAATCGTTTAAAGACCGCTTAATACCCTCTTAAGCCCATGCCATCAAACATGATTTATAATGATTAATTGACGAAATGAAACAATTCCCTTATCTTTTTATTATGGGTCTTCCCCATTACATACTTGATGTATTCAACCCCCAATGCCGCTACCATTTCTTCTTTGCTCATGTTGAACCAATGGTCTGAATTTCTAGATAGTTTGGATGGGAAGTTTTTCGACGTCGAGCCAAACGTGCCATACCTGTTTTTTAATATTTTTATATAGATCTCGGTTTTTTTCTTCAGTTCTTCTTCCGGCAGCAACTCCATCCGCATAAAAGTCTTCGCCAACTCGTCTGCATCGGGCATTTCAGGATATTCCATGATTTCTTTGAAAGATTCGGCAAAACGCATCAGTCCTTTATAAATATGTCTGTTTTTCACAAAGTTTATTTGTGACCACCCGGCTCGAATCCATCGAAATGAGCCGCATCGCACCCGTGGTGCTTGATTATTAAGTTCGTAATAAATCGTAACTCCATAAGAGTCATACATATATGATCGTACCCACCCCAGACCTGATATATTAGTTCCAGGTTCACCGGAATAAAAATAGTCCCAATTATCATCCGAACCCAGTACATACCCCTTTTTGCCGACGTTGGAGACATCCGTTTGTTTGGAGATGGAAATCAGTACGTTTCGACCTTGGTATTTAAATAAAATCAAGGTCCGATAAAGATGATAGCTGTAATATGCTCCAGAAAAGATATCCGGCGTATTTTCAATGAATTCGACGCCTTTAATAATAATAGGTGTGTTCAGATCACTTAAATAATCCGCCAACCGGGGTAATTTACGTCCATATCCTTCAACCTCTTTCCAATAAGACAGCCGGGCTGAATTAGGGATCATGACTGAGCAGGGAATATCCGGGTTAAATGTATATTTTAAAATGTATTCCAGATTTCGCTGAACATCAAACTCGTGATAAGCAGACGGTGATTCACCGTCAGATCCAGCATGATATAGGGTATTTGTATCTTTTTTTCTTTCCATAAACGCCAGAATGTTCGAAGTTATTTGGGGAGTAAACGTACTTCTTTGGCCCGGTTCAACAGTTTGAAGCAGATGGATTAATTCGGAAGAGATATTTTCCGGTAGTTTTACCTCAGTTCGTTTACCGGTGGCATGAACATGAGTACTAACAAGGAATATGATGGCCCATAAAATTGGTAAAAAATAACCCTTTTTCTTCATTCTTTTCCTCATCTCTCTGTAAAAAATAATCGACCCATTAGCAACTTTAGCAATATATATTTATTTATAATTATTACTTTTTTATAGCCCTGTCACTATTTGAAACGCTCAGTTTAGGTTGACGTAAGGCTGTAATCACAGCCTGCATATCAGATGGTATGGGAGCTTCAAAAGAAACCATCGCTTCTGTCACCGGGTGAGTTAGCACAATACGCCAGGCATGGAGCATCTGTCTTGGAACCGATCCGAACAGATTTTTACCGTAAGTAACATTTTTCCCTGTCTTACGAGGGCCATACACACTATCGCCCATAACCGGATGCCCGATGGCAGCACAGTGAACCCGAATTTGATGGGTCCGGCCGGTTATTAGATTAACCTCGATGAGACTTGCCAATACAAAACGCTCTCTGACTTGCCACGTTGTCTCGGCAACGCGACTTTTCCTGCTATTTGTCGACATTTTTTTCCGGTCTACAGGATGCCGGCCGATGGGAAGTGAAACCGACCCTGAATCCGATTCCATTTTTCCATAAACTAGGGCCAGATACTCCTTTTCAACCCGTCTTGATTTAAACTGTCTTGACAGGTGATGGTGTGTCCTATCATTTTTAGCCACCACCAGCACACCGGACGTATCCTTGTCGAGTCTGTGCACAATTCCCGGCCGCAGTTCGCCACCAATACCTTCGAGCTTCGGACAGTGATAAAGGAGAGCATTCACCAGTGTGCCGCTGTGATGACCGGGTGCAGGGTGAACCACCAGCCCGGGTTGTTTATTGACTACGATAATATCGTCGTCTTCATGCAGAATATCGATGGGAATTGGCTCTGGTTTGGATAGGATAGGCGTTGGGGGTGGTATACAGCCGCAGATCTCATCCCCAGCCTTTATACGATAACCGGGCTTTCTGACCATACCCTGAACCCGTATTTTTCCATTACGGATCAGGTTGGTTGCAGCAGAACGGGAACAATCAGAAATGAAAGAGGCGATGTATAGATCAAGACGCTTGCCGGAATCGGGTGTATCAACAAGAATTGTAAAAGTACTCTGGTCGTGCATGTTCTAAAAAGGCGGGTTATTTGTCGGGAGCATCGCCATTGTCCGTGCTCTCGGAATTTTTAGGAGGAAAAAGCATTTCCATTTCAGAGATAATCGTCTTTTCATCCGTATTACTGGCAGTTGAAAGTTCCATTACAAGCAAGGTTTGGGCGGTATCATAAAGTTTGCGTTCACCAAAGGATAGATCTTTTGTCAATTTCAGCAGGGAAAGATCTCTGAAAACCTCAGCCACATCGTAAAGGGAACCGGTTTTAAGCTTGTCCATGTATTCTCTGTATCGGCGATTCCAGGTCTGGGTCTCAGAAGTTGAATCCTCCCTTTTTTTCATGACTTCGTAAATTTTAGTTATCTCTTTTTCATCAATGACGTCCCTTAGCCCGACCTGTTCAACATTCCAGATCGGAATCATGATCGTCATTTCATTTTCGATAATTTTCATCATATAAAAATCATGTTCTTCGCCGTTGACCACTCTGGTTTCAATGGAATTAATTCGTCCAACACCATGTGCAGGATAGACCGCAAGGTCTCCAACTCTGAATTCCCGCACCTTTTGTTTGGGTGTTTCTGTTTCTTCTTTATCTGTTTTTTTCGTCATAGTAACACCGGTTCATTTTATTAAAAACCTGAGACCTTTGCAAAACCTTCTTTTTTGCCCAATTTTTGTGTCAGACTCAAATTTTAATCCTCGAAATACTCAAATGTATGGATGCCTGTCCCGATGGGTTTTTCATCGGGGTGGTTAAAATTCTCGTCTTCCCCTCCGGGGCGTAGGCTCTACGGGCCGGAGGCTTGAACTTGAACAAAAATGAATATTTTTCAAAGGTCTCACCTGGAAACAATCTTCCACTACAAGTCGGAATTGACATTATTCGCTCCAACAATCTTTTAAAATGTATACCATACAATCAACAAACAATCAACCGGCAATACAATAAAAAAGGATCGGCGTAATGATGCGCCGATCCTTTTAAATTTGTATCTGTTTTTATGAACGTTGCATTACATCAAGAAGGGTACCATCAGCAGTGCCACAACATTCAGGATCTTGATCATCGGGTTGATGGCCGGACCTGCAGTATCCTTGTAAGGATCGCCCACAGTGTCACCGGTAACCGCCGCTTTATGGGCATCGCTTCCTTTACCGCCCAGATGGCCGTCTTCAATGTATTTTTTGGCATTGTCCCAGGCAGCCCCGCCGGTGGTCATGGAAATGGCAAGAAAAACACCGGTAACGATACTTCCGATGAGAAGTCCGCCAAGAGCCACCTTGCCCAGCAACAGTCCGACGACAACGGGCATCACAACCGGCAGAAGTGCGGGAACGATCATTTCTCTTAGGGCAAACTTGGTGACAATGTCAACACAGGCTGCATAATCGGGTTTAGCAGTGCCTTCCATGATGCCCGGAATTTCGCGGAACTGGCGGCGCACCTCTTCAACCACGGCCCCACCGGCCTCTCCCACTGCTTTCATGGCCATAGAAGCAAAC
>Ga0316194_10001514_pt1 | contig 16064 bp, 11 predicted proteins | sample CroRivsedime1_MG_FD_204936 | JGI IMG/M metagenome (GOLD analysis project Ga0316194, IMG submission 204936) | Coastal sediment microbial communities from Maine, United States - Cross River sediment 1 | ecosystem: Environmental > Aquatic > Marine > Coastal > Sediment | place: USA: Maine...
ACTTTTGCGTCAGGAGTTGAATCCCAGGACTCCGCAAGTTCAGGGATGGCATTGAAATTGTGATCGATTTCAACAAGACTGTTTCTTATCTGCCAGTTGACGTTCTGGTTCATGTTGGAAGTCAGTGTTCCAGGGTCCATGGAATCAGTGGTTGAGCCGCCAGTCATCCCTATTATAAAACGTCCTCCTTTTTTGGGGACGGAAGCTTGGGCTGTGCCTGCGAGCAGTGCAGGAGAAACAGCCGTTGCAAAACCAAGAGCTGAAACCTGGGCAATAAACTGTCTTCTGCTGATTTTGTTTTGGTTAAACAATTTAGTTAATTTTGATAGTTCTGACATGCTAATCTCCTTTTCTATTATTGATTAATCGAAGCCGATGTATAAGAACACCTTCTGCCACGAGTTGATCTATAGCAGATGTCAAGGATAGGAACCTGCTTTTTTCGAAATAGAGTATGTCAAAACGATGCTTGTGCGTCAATAACTTATTCTTGATCGTTTTTCCCCCGAGTTCATTTCCTGTTAATGCATCCAGTTGGTAAATGCCTGTGATACTTTCATAGCAACCCCCTTTCGTTTTGTTTAATTGACATTGCAGGCCGGAGCTTGTAATGTATCGTACACACCATTTGAATAATTTCTATCAATCGCAGGGGGATACGCAATGGCGCTGACAAAGACGGACCTTTTTGAAACAATACAGTCAGAACTCGGTTTACCTAGCGTGCAGATTTTGCCGTGACCCCAATTCTGAAAATTCAACATCCGGAATATTTAAGAGTAGGAGCAAATTAAAGATAGTCAGTTGAAGTGACAAGCTGTTTTTGATTCATTGCATAAATTTAATTTTTTTTAGAAAGTAAGGTACACGACGCTCATGAGTACAGCCATCTTAAGCATATTATCTGGAATAGCAGGTATGTTTGGATGGGGAATATACGACTTTCTAGGCGGTGTTTATGCCAAACAGATCGGACCTTTTAAATCTTTCTTTTGGTCACAACTGGCTGGTTTAATATTTGCCTTTCTGCTTATATTCGCTTTTACAATAAGCCTCAACGTCCCTATTCTGGTAATCATTTTGCTCCCAATCGCAGCAATTGTTTATTCTGCTGGATACTTATTTTTTTTCAAAGGTTTTGAGATAGGTAATATATCGATTGTTGCCGCAACCATGAATCTATGGGCTGTATTTACAATGCTGTTTGCTTTTATCTTTATGGGCCAGCGGCTCTCGGCACTACAGTCCTTAGGTGTCTTCATGATTATTTCCGGCGTTACCTTAGCATCCTTAAATTGGAGCGCTATTAGAAATCAAAGGTTTCAACTTTCATCAGGTGTCAAAGAAACAGTTTTAGGGGCTTTTTTCTTTGGTGTTTTTTGGAATATTAGCGAGGTTATATCTGAAGAAATTGGGTGGCTATTAACGACCCTATTTGTGAAATTTGGAATTATTTTGTTCTTGCTGCTCTTCTCCTTTCTCGTAAAACGAGAGCTTGACTTAACCAAAGCTGCCACTAAAACAAAATGTATGGTTGTATTAATGGGTATTATTGAAGCTGGTGCAGTAGCCATCGTAAATTACGGATTAACGATCGGAGATGCAATATTGATTACGCCGATAGCTTCTGCCTTATCGATAGTGACCATAACCCTGGCCATTATTTTTTTGAAAGACAACGTCACGAAACTTCAGGGGTTCGGAATCATAACAGCTGTGGCCGGTATAATTGTCACTGCATTTTAAATTCTCGCCCGATTTTTCTATCGGCAGGTTCAGGACTCAAAACTTTAGGGCATCTCCAACAAATTTAAATCTGTAAGGATTTACATATTCGATCAGCGCCCATAAATCTGATACAAAAGCTTGACTTAAATATCAAATCTTAGTTTATAGTATTAACGATACAGGTAAACCCCAAAGTTGCATAAACATCGCGCAAAACCGGAGAATGACAACCAGAAATCGGAAAGGAGGTGAAAAAAACGAATACTTTTGATTAATTATTGAATATTCAAGCTTCCGGCTCGTCCCGTTCAGGATTCACGGTTAAGATAACTTTGAATCTGTAAACCCTCATGAAAGAAATGTAACCCTGTATGCTGTACCCGGCATCTTTGAACCCTTACAAAAAGGAGATTGTTCACAATGAAAAGGTATCAAATAGTTAACGCTAGCGTGGCTCTTTTTATCTGTTTATTTTTTTCCTATGGTTTTTTAGAAAATGCGCTGGCCGCAGGCAAATATAAGGACTACCCGGTCCCCAAGGAGTGTATGGACCAGGTCAAGAAAGAGGGCAGTATTTTGCACATTTACGATTGGGCAGAGTGGTGGCCGGAGGACTTGTTTAAGAATTTTACCAAAGAATTCGGAGTGAAGATTACGCGGGATCATTATGCCGACACGGAAGAAATGGTCACAAAAATCAAGCTAAACCCCAAGACACCCTATGACCTGGTGCTTGGCGCAGGGCCCAGTGATGCGGTGCGATTAAACGGTATGAAATTGCTTCAACAATTAAACCACGCCTGGCTGCCCAATGTAGATGCCTATTTAATCGATAAATATAAAAAAATGGATTTTGATCCCGGAAACCATTTTCAAATCATCGATACCATTTTTCTGACCACCTACACCTACAATTCTAAATTCATTGATCCCAACGATCCGATGATCGGTTCCTGGAAAATGTTGTTTGATGGCGCCCCTAAATACAAGGGCAAGTTCACCATGATCGACAACCAAGCTGAAGCCATTGGCGCCGCGCTCAAATATCTCGGTTATTCGTATACTTCAGATAATGAATCGGAGCTGATGAAGGCCCGGGATGTTCTCATGAAGCAAAAGCCTTATGTGATGGCCTATGATTCCTGGCCCCGGAGGCTGTTGGTCGAGGAAGAGGCCTGGATGTCCCATTTGTGGGTTGGCGACGGTTGGCTGCTCGCCAAGGATGTGCCGACATTCCGGGGAGTAATTCCAAAAGAGGGGTCTTATATTGCAGGCAATACGGATTTTATTCCCATCGGTGCCAAACATCCGGCCGCAGCGCATCTGTTTCTGAACTATCTTTATCGGACGGAAGTGAACGCCATGCTGGTCGAATGGATCGGTTATCCGCCGGTGCACAAGCATGTCATGGAGCTTATGTCCGATGAGATGAAAGCCTGGCCAGGTTTCATACTCGATGAGGATTACCTTAAGAAGTGTGATGAATTTAATCCGAGAATGATTACCGGAAAAGGTCTGGAATTAAGAACTCAGATATGGGAAGAATTGAAGAAATAGTGCTTTACTGCAATAATGGGGCGTTGGCGGACTTTTTCCTGAATCGCCCCGCATCTTTTAGCCCTCATTTCGGCTTGGGGAAAAACCGAGTTACGCGCTGCGTGATACGGGTTGCAGGTTAGTACTCAGAATCCGACATCATCAGTCAATTCCGCGGAACACGCAACTCGCATCACGTAACCCTTACAGCCATTGACCAGTAAACGGAAACCAATAAGTTGGAAACGTGCATGAACACGCCGGATATCGAAGCGACCGCTAAAGCCGACAGAAGCAAAAAGCACAGGCTCCTTCTGGAGATAACGGCTTATTTAAGTCCCATCATCATTATCGTGGTTGTCTTTGTCTTCGCACCTCTGACGATCATTTTGTTTTACAGTTTTCTAAAATCCGGCCTATATGGCGAAATCATCTATGCTTTCTCATTGGATAATTTTCGAGCCATTCTGGGCGGCGGATACGGAAAGGTTTTCCTTCAATCCATATATCTGGCTTTTCAAACCAATTTTTTTTGTATCCTCATCGGCTATCCCATCGCCTATTATATTGCCACGTACGGTGGAAGATGGAAACCGCTGCTCCTTTTTCTGGTCATCGTCCCTTCCTGGGCTTCCTATCTTATCCGGCTCTATGCCCTGAAAACCATCATCGGCAGCAAGGGACTCGTAAATACCGTCCTGATAAACCTGGATATTATCTCAGCTCCGCTTGAAATCCTTTACACGCCTTTTGCCGTAATGGTGGGGCTCGTATACGCCTGGCTGCCATACATGATTCTTCCCATTTACGCGGCGATTGAGGGTCTTGATCTGTCGGTACTGGAGGCCGCAACGGATCTTGGCGCCACCCCGGTGCGCCGTTTTTTCCGGGTAACCTTACCGCTGACCAAGGGGGGCCTGCTGGCAGGTTCTATCCTCGTCTTTATTCCTACAGTGGGCGAGTGGCTGGTACCGCAATTGTTCGGCGGATCCAAGATCATGATGGCCGGTAGCCTGGTAGCCCTGAAATTTACGTCCGTCGGAAATATTCCTGAAGGTGCGAGTCTTGCCATTATGCTGGCAGCAACCTTGATTTTGATCCTGTACCTTACGATAAAATGGGGCGGACGAGAAGCGATTGAGAGAATGCTATGAAACAGAAAAGTAATATCGTCGCCAAAATATTGGGCGGGCTCAGTATTCTAATTTACTTTTTTCTGTGGGCGCCGGTTATCGTGATTATTGTTTTTTCGTTCAGCAGCAACAAGTACGGCACCAGCTGGGACGGCTTTACCTTAAAATGGTATGGCGAGCTTTTCAACAATGTTGCCGTTAAAGATGCGCTCATCAGAAGCCTTACGGTTGCAAGTATCACCGTGATCGTATCGACCATCATCGGCACCATAACGGGTTACGGTTTATACAAGCTCCATTTCCGGGGTAAGCAGTTTTTGCGGACATCGATTTTATTGCCGATTGTGTTCCCCTCCGTTGTGACGGGTGCCGCACTATTGGTTTTTTTTACACGGTTTATTCAAATTCCGCTGGGCTATCCGAGCATCATCATCGCGCATATCGTGTTTTCAACACCGCTAGCGGTGTTCGTCATTCTTGGAAGGATGCAGCGTTTTGACTGGTCCTGGGAGGAGGCCGCCATGGATCTGGGGGCCACCCGTTTCCGTACCTTTTTAAGGGTGATCGGTCCGATTATGCTGCCGGCGATTGCCGCCTCTGCGATGTTGATCTTTCCATGGTCGTTTGATGATTTTGTTGTCACCTACTTTGTGGCCGGTATCGGCAGTACGACATTGCCGATTTACGTCTTTTCTCAGCTCCGATTCGGTGCGACGCCCGTAATCAATACCATCGGCACACTTTTCGTGGTTTTAACGATGGCGGCTTTGGCTCTCATGTATTTCGTACAGAAGAAAAATGAAAAAATTTAAAGGGAAGGCAAATCGCGGTTTGAATAAAGGTCCAAAATGACGGATTCGAAAAATGATAACGAAGATAAACGGGGTACCATCTGCCTTGACATTAAGGACGTCGTCAAGCAATTTCCCGATGTTACCGCTGTCGACCATGTCAGTGTACAAATAACGGAGGGAGAAATATTCTCGTTGCTGGGTCCCAGCGGGTGCGGGAAATCAACCCTGCTGCGGCTTGTGGCCGGTTTAGAAAGCCTGGACCAGGGTCGTATCAGTATCGCCGGGCAGCTCGTGAATGATCTGCCGCCATACAAAAGGGATTGCAGTACCGTCTTTCAAAACCACGCGCTTTTCCCCCATATGTCGGTAGCCGATAACATCGGATTCGGTCTGGTGGAAAGGAAAATGCCCAAACGTGAGATCAGGAAAAAAGTATCTGACAAAGTCGATCTCGTCAATCTGGCCGGACTGGAAAGCCGGTATCCGGACCAATTAAGCGGTGGTCAAAAGCAGCGCGTCGCCCTGGCCCGTTCCCTGGTCCTCGAACCCACTGTTCTGCTTCTGGACGAACCCCTGGCGGCCCTGGATCGCAAATTGAGAAAGGAGATGCAGGTCGAATTAAAGCGAATACAACGGGAAGTCGGAACCACATTTTTAAATGTCACCCATGACCAAAAAGAAGCGCTTAGCCTTTCCGATCGAATCGGGGTGATGAGAAATGGCAAACTTTTGCAAATCGGAACCCCCAATCAGATTTACGAGACTCCCCGCACTAAATTTATTGCGAGATTCATGGGAGCTACAAATATTTTCCCCGGGCGGGTGGTTTCGGAAATTGGCGGTAAAATAGAGTTGGAGATTAAAAACGGATCAAAAGTATTTGCACCGTTGCCGGAAAATATCGCTTCCCATTCAGTTATCGGTTTTTCCGTTCATCCCGAGTTGATAGATATCGTTACCGATAAAGAAAAGAAATTGCGAACAGATCCTCAAAAAGAGACGGTTTTTCCCGGCAGGATCAAGGAAATGATTTACCAGGGCGACTATTCTGAATTGACGATTTCATTGGATCATTTCGATTTGAATCTAAGTACATTTATTACGAGGGGATCTGAATATGATACCCAGGATATTCGCGAAAATCAGGATGTCGTCGTTTTCTGGGATTCCGATGATAATAATATTCTTCTGGCAGACTGACCGCAGCTATGTATTTTTATTGGAGGCATTTGGATGATCAGGAATTCAGCAAATTGTTCGAAAAAAGCGGTTATGAGGTGATTCGCGTTTCCGGTCCGCAAGGGTTTGATCATCGGCTTCCCGGCGGTGATCACACCCACACCGCACTGTATGCCAACAGCCTCATGATGAACAAACGCATCCAGACAAATGCCGGCGGCACCATAAACTGCAGCAGTAAGGAGATCCCGGATGCAGCACGACCCCCGCTACGACATCCTTTTTGAACCAGTGAAAATAGGTCCGGTCACCGCAAAAAATCGATTCTACCAGGTACCGCACTGTACCGGCATGGGCTATATGATGCCCAAAACCCTGGCGGCCATGCGCGAGGTTAAAGCCGAGGGCGGTTGGAGTGTGGTTTGTACCGAGTACTGCTCGATACACCCGACCTCGGATGACAGCCCCTACCCTTATGCAACGCTTTGGGATAATGAAGACGTCAAGGCCCAGGCCTTGATGGTGGAAAAGGTTCATCGCCACGGGGCCCTGGCAGGTGTGCAACTGTGGTATGGTGGTGGTGCGATGCCCAACTGGCTGACCCGTGAGATCCCCCTTGATGTCGGCAGCTTCCCGTCAGATTTTCGCAATGATCCTGTCCAGAGCCAGGCAATGGATAAAAAGGATATTCGCCAACTCAGACGTTGGCAGGTCGATGCCGCCCGCCGGGCGAAGCAGGCCGGATTCGACATTGTCTATGTTTATGCCACCCATGGATATCTGCTCTCCCATTTTCTGTCTCATGACTGGAATCGCCGTAGTGATGAGTATGGCGGATCGCTGGAGAATCGGGTCAGACTGGTTCGTGAGATGATTGAAGACACCAAGGCGGCCGTTGGCGACAAGTGTGCGGTTGCCGTCAGGTTTTCAGCCGACGGCAGCGGAAGTGGCGATGGGATAATTGAAAGCGACGAGCAGCGTGACATGCTGGCGATGCTGTCGGATTTGCCGGACCTTTGGGATATCAACATCACGGATTATTCGAAAGAGATGGGCAGCTCGCGATTTGTCAAAGAGGCCGCTCTGATGGACTACGTTGCATTTATCAAGGACATCACCGATAAACCCGTTGTCACAGTAGGCCGCTTTACCTCCCCGGATACCATGGTGAGCCAGATCAAAAATGGTCTGATTGATTTTATTGGGGCTGCGCGGCCCTCGATTGCCGATCCTTTTTTGCCGGTAAAAATTCAAACGGGCCGGTTAGATGATATTCGCGAATGCATCGGTTGCAATATCTGTTATTCTGCAGATTCGCGCGGCGTACCCATCCGGTGTACCCAGAATCCGACCATGGGAGAGGAATGGCGGCGCGATTGGCATCCCGAAAAAATAGCGGTGAAGCAATCCGATAATAAGATCCTGGTGGTCGGTGCCGGACCGGCAGGACTGGAAGCTGCGCGTGCTCTGGGACAGCGGGGCTATAAAGTAACAATAGCGGAGGCAACCAAAGAACTGGGCGGTCGCGTGGCGGCTGAATGCCGGCTGCCGGGCTTAACTGAATGGCGCCGGGTAATTGAATACCGTATCCAACAGATTAAGCGCATGCGCAATGTCGATGTGTACCTCGACAGCCGTTTAACCGCCCGGGATGTTTTGGGTTTTGGTTTTAACCGTATTATTGTGGCAACCGGCTCCCGCTGGCGGCGTGATGGTGTTGCCCGCTGGCATACCTCTCCGGTCAAGGGTTTTGAAAGTAAACAGATCTTTACTCCGGATGACATAATGGCAGATCTAGACGTGAGCGGACCGGTTGTGCTCTATGACGACGATCATTATTACATGGGTGCCGTCTTGGCTGAAAAACTGCAAACAGCCGGTTTGGACGTTACTTTGGTCACGCCCGCAGGTACGGTTGGAGAATGGAGCTTCAATACCGAAGAGCAGGCTCGCACGCAAAAACGCCTTTTAAATCTCGGGGTAAACATATTAACAGCCAGGGCAGTTTCCGGGTTTGACGGCGATAGTGCCGAAATCACCTGTGTGTATACCGGAAAAACCACTGATCAGCCGGCATCTTCGATGGTAACGGTGACCGCCCGCAGTCCAAACGATGCGCTCTATCGGCAGCTAATCTCGGATCAGGGAGCGCTGGCCGACAGCGGCATCAACCGGGTTGAACGCATCGGCGACTGCCGGGCCCCGGGTATCATTGCCGCAGCCGTTTATGCCGGCCATCGGGCTGCGCGCGAGATGGACGCCCCCGACCCGGACGACGTTTCTTTCCGCCGTGAGAGGGTCACAGTTTAAAGGGGTGGATTCTATTTTTATTTTAATTAGACAGGATTTACAGGATTAACTGGATCTTTTTGTTCCTCATTTTCCGAAAAAAATGAGGAAAGCCAATCCGTCTGCTCCGGAACCAAATAGTTATCAAAAATAGGATCAGAAAATGCAAACACGATTGCAGGTTTTATCCGAGGACGAAAAATGCCAGATACACGATCGGACGCTTAAGATTCTGGCCCGAACCGGTGTGCGCGTGGACACCGCCAGGGGGCGGCAGATACTCAAAGAGGCCGGCGCTCAGGTGGATGAGAACACCCGTATTGTGCGGTTTCCGAAAAATATGATTGAGCAAGCCCTCGCTTTAGTGCCCCAAAACGTTACCCTTGGCGCCCGTCGACCGGGTTGGGATTTGCATTTGAATACAGGGGAGTGCAATCTGCTCCTGGATGGTGAAGGAACCTCGGTCCTTGACCGCAAAAACGGAAAGCACAGGGACTCCACCTTCCATGACTGGCTGGAGGCCACCCGTTTGGCCGATGCGCTGGACGATATCGGGATCTATTGGCGGATTGTCCAGACTACCGACAAAGGCGATACTGTTGGGGATTATGTCGATTACCTGGTTACCCTCTTGCGCAATTTTTCCAAACACATTCAGGACCCTATCTATGCCAAGGAGCAAGCGCCCTGGTTCCTTGAGGTATTGCAAACGGTTTTTGGCCCCAAGGACACCATCCGTCAAAAACATCCGGTATCCTACGTGCTGTGTCCACAGTCTCCGCTGGTCATCGATGAAATTTACACGGATGCTTATCTGGAACTTGCCGGCTGGAACATTCCGGTAGCCGTTATGCCCATGCCTTTGATGGGGGCCACGGCACCGGCAAGCCTGATTTCCACCGTTATTTTAGCCAACTGCGAAGTTCTGGCAACTTTGTGTTTGGTCCAGGCGGCTGAAACCGGTGTTCCATTTATCTATGCGCCCGTATCCGCTCTCATGGACCCCCGATCCGGAATGTTGAAAAGCGACGCTGTCGAAAGCGGCGTGCTGGGGGCCGCAACCATTGAAATGGGCCGATATTATGACCTGCCGGTGGAGACTACGGGCTCCGGTACCGGTCAGTTTGTCCCAAATATTCAGAGCGGTTATGAACGCGCCCTGAGCGCTATGCTCTCGATCCTTTCGTGGCCGGATATATTGGTCGGCGCCGGGTTGCTGGGCAGCGCGATGATCCTCAGTCTTGAGCAAATGTTGATTGATACGGAAATCTTTCGGATGTGCAAGCAGGCCCACCGGGGAATCGTGTCAGGCGATGATAAATGGCTGGATGACGCAATTGACGGTGTCGGGCCGGGAGGCCATTTTCTGGACCATTCCACCACGGTAAGTGCGGTCCGCGGTAATGAATGGTATATCAACCGGCTGGGAGTAAACGCATCATTGGAAGAGTGGGAAGCCGCCGGCCGGCCGGATGTCATGGAAGAGTCCCGCGAGGCGGTAGACCGTATCCTGTCGACGCATCAACCCTTAGCGCTTGATGAGGAAACCGACCGTGAATTAGACCGGATCAGGAAAAGAGCTGCAGACAGTATTTTATAACTTAGTACGGAATTCCACAAATACGGTGAGCTTTTTATATTTTATCGATTATATGAAATTGTGTACTTAGGAATCCAGCAAAATCGTTTAGTAAAGAATCCTGACCCAAAGGACCTGATTTTAATGATAGGATAAAAGAGAGGGAGAAAAATGAGAACATTTGCCGAGAAGGCCTACGATCTTTTACGAAAAGTACCTGAAGGCCGGGTAACGACCTACAAGGAAATCGCCCACGCCCTGGGAACCAAAGCCTACCGGGGGGTTGGGCAAGTTATGAAAAGAAATCCATATGCACCCGAGGTTCCCTGACATCGGGTTATTGCCACATCCGGTCGGATTGGGGGGTTTCAAGGAAAGACGTCTGGTACAGCTATACACACAAAGATCAAAATGCTCAAAGCGGAGGGAATCGAGTTTGATGGCGTAAAAATTAAGAATTTTGAAAATGTTCTTTTCCGCTTCCCGTGACCGACTTCTATGGAGGCAATTATGACGGAACATCAGGAAATCGGGTATGACGATAAGATTGTCATCGAACAAAGCGGTGTTGAAATCTTGGGAAAGATTATTAGAAATGCGTCCAATTTAATTGACATTAGCAGGGGTTGCTGATTTAATTACAATCATAAAAAAAATGACAATTGGTGTTGGGCACTCAAAAAAAAGCACCGGTAATTTGTTGTTTTCAACAATCGCGGGAGGTCGCTATGAAGTTTTTGGTATGTTATAACGGGACAAATGAAGCGAAAGAAGCCTTACTGGTGGCTCAGGGCCATGCCAAGATCTGGAATGCAAAATTGGAAGTCGTCAATGCAGTTACCCGCATAGAGCCGCTAAAACATGCCGCCGTCAAAAAGATGGAAGAAAAAATGGAAGAAGCGGTTAAAGAAATTTTAGGAGGCGATGGTCCCCCTTATAGGGTGCAATTGCTGCTGACCGACCTGACCCCCGGGGAGCAACTGTTGAAATTCGCCGAAGATCAGAAAATGGATCAAATATTTCTAGGAATCGAAAAAAAATCAAAGGTTGGTAAGCTTTTATTCGGCTCCACAGCTCAGTATGTCATCCTGCATGCCCCCTGCCCGGTGGTTACCATAAAAAAGTAAAGGCCGATAAGGGCTTAAGTACTTAAACGTTCTCATACCCCACCTGCGGGTGATGGGCTTCAAAGGGAATGGTCAGTACATATAAGCCATTCTTTACCCGGGTGTTTATCGGCAAATCCCCTCTTTCAAAAATTTTCATCATCTTTTTGTTAGCCTGGAGCACTTCAGCGGTAAACCCTTTCAGCCCACGTTCTTTTGCCAACCGTATCAGCATTTCATAGAGGGCCGTCGCGATTCCCTGTCCATGGTATTTTTCATCCACAACAAACGCCAAATCCCCGTATGAACTTTGCTCGTCCTTGACAAATCGTGCCTCGGCAATGATGGTGGCCTGATCGGGTTCTCCTGTCAGGGCAACCACCGACATATCCCGGCTGTAATCTATATTGACATATTCCTGCATTTTTTTGTGGGGCATGGTGGAAATGGGATATAAATATCGACGGTAGACTGTTTCATGTGAGAAACGGTAAAAAAGACGCCGCATGGCTTCTTCATCGGAAGGTTTTATGGCCCTGAAGTGGACCTTCAATCCGTCCCCAAATATACGCTCGGTTGCGATTTCCATGGGGTATAAGCGTGCGCTTTCAGACAAAAAAATCTGATCCGAGAACAGGATCCTCTTTTTCTTGCCCTGTTCGACAAGTTTCAGCCGGTCGTCCGGATGCGCAATATCGATCAATGCTTGAGCCCGTTCCCGGATCGTGCGCCACTTCAAGTTGGCGATGCCGTATTCGGTCACGACCACATCGATCGATTCGCGCATATGGAACTGATTGCGAAGATCCCGCAGCATCACCACGATATTGGGATCACCTTTTGGGTTTCGGCTTGGCAATCCGAATACGGTGCGCCCCCCCGCAGAGATCTCGGTGCCGGTAAACAGATCGGCCCCTTCGCCCGGACCGGAGGAGATGTTTCCCTTCCCCACGGAGAAAGCAACCCTGCCCAACAGATCCACTTTGCGGGCCCGAAACACGGCCACAAAATTGGGATTGCGTCCGATTTGGGTCGGATCGAACACCTGTTCGACACCTTGAAATTCAATCAGTGGATTGCGGTCCAGCCATGCCATCAGCTTCGGTGTTCCTAAAGCGTAAGAGGCAACGGACTTGCCCCTGAAAACTTCCTTGCGGTAGTTGGTCACCGCACCGCTTTTAACGAGGTCCATCAAGGCATCGGTAAAACAGGATGAATGGATACCCAGGTGTCGCTTGTGGGTTAGGTGCCGGCCCAAAGCCTCGCACAAAGAATCCGTGGTAAAGCTGAGACAGTCCCCGTCTTCAATTACCTGTGCAATGTTGGCGGCCACTTGATCGATTACTTTGTTTACAGGCTGGCGTTTGAAATAGGTTGGCGGTTCCGTTGACTTCACCATCAGATCAAAATCCGAAAGAGAGACAATCGTGTCACCGAATGTGAAAGGGATCCGGGGGTTGATCTCCCCCACCACCACCGAGGCCAGCTCCATGGCTTCCCGAGCGATGTCAACTGCCACACCGAGACTGCAATATCCGGCTTCATTGGGAGGCGTGATTTGGATAAAGGCCGCATCGATGGGAAATCGTTTGGATTTGACAATTCGTGGTATCTGAGAAATGCGGCCCGGAATCAAATCCACGCTTCCTGCGACAACAGCCTCGCTGGTCACCCAGGTGGAAAAAAATGTTTTAAGACGGTACCTTTGCCAGTCACGTTTTTTTAAGGAAAGGATATCCCCGTGGCTGGTCAGCTGGATCAATTCCAGGTCATTCGTATTTGAAAGCCCCGATTCGATGAGACATTTCATCAGTGTTCGGGGTTCCGCCACGCCGCTTCCGAGAAATATGGTCATGCCCGGCTTGATATGGGCCAGGGCCTCCTCGGGCGAAACAACAAGCTTTTCCCATTGATTTTTTGTGTAACCGCTCATATTTTGTTTACGATTCAAACCACCAGCGTTCCGGGGCTCTTTGGCCGTCCATCTCCCAATTGCCGGCCGGGACTTCAATTTTCAGTTTGTTGGTTGCAGCCTCAATCCAGTTGGCAAAAACCGGTATGACAACACCACCTTCGTCGCACACAATTCTTTGACATTCCGCATACAACTCACTTCGTTTGTCATCGTCAAGTTCTGCACGGGCCTCTCTGAGCAGCTTATTGAACCGCTCGTTTTTCCAGAAGGTGTCGTTCCAGGGCGAATCCTGCGCGTAGGCGGTGGAAAACATCCAATCCGCGGTTGCCCGGCCGCTCCAGTAGCACATGACCCAGGGTTTTTTCATCCAGACGTTCTCCCAGTAACCGTCATTGGGTTCTCGCACGACCTCTATTTTAATGCCGGCTTTGGCGGCATGTTCTTTGAATAGCACCGCAGCGTCCACAGCACCCCCGAAGGCAGCATCGGCACTATGCAGCTTAAAGGTGTAATCCAGCAAGCCGGCCTTCTTCATATGGAACCTGGCTTTGTCCGGATCGTATTTTCTCTGTGGTAATTCAGATGCATAATATTTCTGGGTTGGGGCGATGGGATGATCGTTGCCGATGCTGCCGTAACCGCGTAAAATCTGTTTCAGCAGATGTTCACGATCGATAGCGTATTTCAGTGCCAGCCGGACATCGTTGTTGTTAAACGGTTCCCTGTCGGTCAACATGGGGATCGAAAAGTGCCTGTATCCGGTTACATTGATTATCTGCAGACCGGTTACTCTTTTTAACAAATGAATGGTTTTCAGCTCAAATCGATTCATGGCGTCGATTTGTCCCGTATTCAGCGCAGTGGCTCTGGCAGTCACATCCGCAATTCCGATCGTCTCGACCTCATCAAAATGGGCGCGGCCGGACTTCCAATAATTCGGATTGTGCTTGGTCAAGGCATTGTAGCCGGGTTCATGGCTGACCAACACATAGCCGCCGGTGCCGGTACCTTTCTCCCAATCGGCACCGGACGTACCGGCCGGAACGATGGTCAAGTGGTAGTCACTCATGATAAACGGGAAGTCGGCGTTTCCTTCTTTCAAAGTAAACACGACGGTGTGTTTGCCATCGGCCTGGATGTCTTTGATGGGATCAACAATACCCTTAGCCGCCGACTTCGAGTCTTTCCCGCGGTGATGATTGATGGAAAAAATCACATCCTCGGCCTCCAGGGCTTTGCCGTTGTGAAATTCGACGTCCCGGCGCAATTTGAACATCCATTTGTTAGCACCGGGTAAGGCTTCCCAGCTTTCGGCCAGTTCGGGTACGGGATGGCCCTTATAGTCGACCTCGACCAGGCAATTTCTGACTTGCCAATTGATACTCTGCGCCATGGCGTCTGTCATCGTCCCTGGATCCAGCGAATCGGTTGTGGACCCCCCGGCCAGGCCGAGTCTGAGCCGCCCGCCTTTTTGGGGCGTGGCGGCTTTGGCCGGCGTAGCCAGCAACGCCGGTGATAGCGCGGCCGTGATTCCTAAAGCAGATAGGCGAGCTAAAAAGTCACGTCGAGTAATTTCACCTCGTGTCAGTAAACGCTCAAGTTGTTTCAGTTCTGACATAATTACTCCTCCTTTCCCTGGGCCGGACTTTTGTTTGCGAATTTCCGACCGATTGGTGATCAGCTGCCAAATAAGCTAGATTGCTTTGAAGGGGCGGGGTTTAACCCCGCCCCCCCAAGGTGGTGGTGAGAAAATAACAGGTTTGGTTTGGGATAGTCAAATAAAAAGGGAATTATTAATTATTTTGGGGACAAAAACTGATAGAGAAGAAATTTAAATATTATCCTTTCATTTTCATAAAATTACTTGAGAAGGTCCGTCGGCAGGGGTATGCTCTGGATAATGAAGAAAGGGCAATCGTTGTCTGCTGTATTGCCGCATCGGTGAGGCATCAATTTGCCGAACAGATCGATGCCGCCGGCGATGCCGTGTCTCTGGCCAAGCGGCTGCTGGCAGAACCACAGACTTGTTAACTAAATAGATAGAATACAATCCTTCGGCACTCGACATTCATTATTCGATATTCGCTTTTTTATTGCCTTCGCAAAGCCAAAGTCTCTTTTTCGATCAAACTGGCCGCTTTTCAGGCCAGCAGTGGGGCTGAATCCTGAACACCGAGACCCTCAGTTTCTCACAATATATTGTCAGATAATGGTCCTTAAGGGCATCACTCAATGAGGAGAAAATAATGAACTCGCGCGAACGTGTAATGACCGCTTTGAATTTAAAAGAACCGGATCGGGTGCCGTTTATGGATTTTTTCGATACCATCGTCAAACAGAAAATCATGGGCAGCGATGAGATCGATGAAGCTGAATTTGCCAAAAAAATAGGAATGGATGCTATATATTTTGTCGATTACACCACACCGCTGTTCTGTAAAAGCCATTCCGATGATGAAGATGTGCCAAAGGCGTACGGCATGACCGGTGAAACGGAGTTTATCGGAGAAGGGCTCATTCGGACCGAAAAAGATTTAGACAAAATCGTGCTGCCCAACCCCCATGATGAAAGCTATTATGATCCGGCCAAGCGATTTATGGAAAAATATCATGACTCGGATCTTGCTATTTATGCCGGGTTGCGTCCGTTTGGCATGTTCAATACAATTTACTCGATGCCCATGATGGATTTTGCCATAGCGCTTCACGAGAATTTAAAGCTGATCGATACCATGATGGATATTTTTATTGAGTGGAATCTCGTCGTTATTGAAAAGCTGCAGCATTTTGGTCTCGACTTCATAG
>Ga0316194_10001515_pt1 | contig 16052 bp, 15 predicted proteins | sample CroRivsedime1_MG_FD_204936 | JGI IMG/M metagenome (GOLD analysis project Ga0316194, IMG submission 204936) | Coastal sediment microbial communities from Maine, United States - Cross River sediment 1 | ecosystem: Environmental > Aquatic > Marine > Coastal > Sediment | place: USA: Maine...
GTGCCGGAAGGCTGGCGAACTGGGAATCGCAATCTACGTCGGAACCATTGAAAAGACCAGGGACCGTGGCGGTTTCAGCCTTTACGCCACGCTGGTGTACATCGCCCCGGACGGGCAGATTGGCTCTACGCATCGCAAACTGATGCCCACCTATGATGAACGGCTGGTCTGGTCGCCTGGAGACGGCAATGGTCTGCGGGTTCACGACCTGGGAGATTTCCGGGTTGGCGGGTTGAATTGCTGGGAGAACTGGATGCCGTTGCCGCGGGCGGCGCTTTACGGGCAGGGGGAGAACCTGCACGTGGCGGTATGGCCCGGCAGCCGGCGCAACACCGAGGACATCACCCGATTCATTGCGAAAGAGTCCCGCTCTTACGTGGTGTCCGTCAGTGGCATGATGCACGCGGACAGGATTCCTGAAGACGTGCCGCATGCCGGCCTGATTCGCGAAGCCGCCAGCGGCTGGCTGGCCGACGGCGGTTCCTGTGTAGCCGGTCCGGACGGTCAATGGGTGCTGGAACCACAGGTCGGAGAGGAGGGGCTCTGGGTGGTAGAGGCGGATATCCGCAAAGTGGCGCGAGAGCGACAGAGTTTCGACCCGGCCGGTCATTATTCCAGGCCCGATGTGACCCGGCTGAAAGTGAATCGTAAGCGGCAAAAAACCGTAAAACTATCGGACTGAATCATCCTGAGGCATTAGATCCTGATGTTCACTTATATCAACCCAGACGTCCGCAAACGGCTCATTGCTCAAGGTAAGCTGCTGCGCATCGACGAATCAGGGCAGCTTATCGACGTGCACGCACCGGAGCCGCCAAGCGGGCTGTCGATCAACTTGCTGGGGCCTGTTCCGCTGCCCATTGCGTTGCCCTCTGTAGAAACGACTGTGGACTGGTACGCAACGGTTCGAAGTACCGAGCTTGGCCGGGTGGAATCACTGGCATCGAAGCTGCGCGAACGGGGTGAACAAAATCTGTTTGCCCACCTGGTTTCGCCGCTGGCGATTAACAGCGTGCTGGTAATCGGGAAACCGGCTGAAAACTGCTTGATCAGGGTCCACAGCAATTGCCTGAGCGGAGATGTGTTCGGTTCACAACGCTGCGATTGCGGGCCGCAACTGGACACTGCCATTGCGCGGATCAATGCGGATCCTGCCGGAGGGTATTTGGTATACATGGCCGGTCACGAGGGTCGCGGTATTGGATTGTGGGCCAAAGCGGCTACTTATTTATTACAGGATTCGGGAGAGAACACTTACCAGGCCAACCGCTCCCTGGGCTTGCCCGACGACTCGCGCGATTTCACCGACGCGGCTGTCCTGATCAAGTACTTCGTCGGTGACAAGCCTTTCCGCCTGCTGACCAACAACCCGAAGAAAATTGAAGATCTCACCCGGTGTGGACTGCACGGCATTACCCAGGAGAAACATGTGTCCGGCGTGGGCGAGTGGAACAGGCGGTATCTTCACGCCAAGAAGGAATGGGGGCACCGCCTGGACGATGAAGATATCAGCTTTTGACTGATTCTGGTCGGTATCTAAACGATTTCCGCCCGAAGATTATCCAGGAACTCACGCATCAGGCCTGCCCGCCGGTGCGCTTCGGCACGTCCGGCTTCCGTCTGCATCGTATCCGGCAGCTTAAACAGCTTATTGTAGAAATGATCGATCGTGTACCGCGAATCGTCCGGTTCACGGTCGTCGCAAAAAGGATCGGTGGCATCGCAGAGCGGACGGTTCAGGTGCCCGCCTACCAGCAGGCAGCGGGCGATTCCGATGGCGCCCAGCGAGTCGAGCCGATCCGCGTCCTGGACAATCTGAGCTTCCAGCGTGCGCGTGGGGATAGCAGCTGTGTAGCTGTGCGCTTCTATAGCGTGATAAACCTCGTCCAACTGGTCTTTCGGGTAATTGTGTTCAGCCAGGAATGCGACCGCTGCATCGGCCGCCAGACGCGAGCCCTGAGCTCTGAGTGGGCTGTCTTTGGCCACGGCGACGCAATCGTGTAACCAGGCTGCGGGTATCGTAATGGATGAATTAGCATCTTCAATATCAGTAAGATAGACACAATTCTTAACAACTCTTCTCACATGACTGATGTCGTGCGCACCGTCCGCAGGGATCGTTTTTTCAAGAAATGCAAGGCACTGTTGCTGCAGCCGTTCCAGGTTCATCTTCGACGTTGTCTGCGCGGCTTCTTGCGCGCGGGGGGCTTGTTGATGGTACCTCCCGTTTGCTTCAGAGAGAGGCCCTCTGAGGTTGCTGCCAGGCCCACGTCCTCGCGCAACACCTGGTGATCGGCCGGGTCGATTTCCGACCACTGTCCCATGCGTAACCGCTTCGGCAGAAAAGCGGCGCCATAGCGCACCCGTTTCAGCCGGCTGACCATCAGTCCCTGCGATTCCCATAATCGCCGCACTTCGCGATTACGGCCCTCCATGATCGTCACGTGATACCAGTGATTTTCACCGCTGCCGCCGGCAGGCTGGATATCGCTGAAAGACGCGGGCCCGTCATTAAGCTCCACGCCTTCCTTGAGTTTTCTCAGGGTTTCTTCAGAGGCCTCGCCGCGAATGCGGCAGGCGTACTCGCGATCGACTTTGTTGGAGGGGTGCATCATCGCGTGCGCCAGTTCCCCGTCGGTCGTCAGCAGCAGCAATCCCGTGGTGTTGATATCCAGCCGGCCGATGGCCACCCAGCGCCCGTCCCTGACCCGCGGCAAGCGGTCGAAAACCGTTTTACGCCCCTGCGGATCGGACCGCGAGGTAACCTCGCCCTCGGGTTTGTTGTAGATCAGGGTTCGCTGCCGGACCGGGCGGGTATCCACCTGCCAGCTCTTGCCGTCGAACTTGATGGTGTCGCCCTGGCTGACCGAGAGCCCAAGCACGGCGGTTTTGCCGTTGACTTCGACTTTGCCGTCCGCAATCTGTTTCTCCAGGGCGCGCCTGGAGCCCAGCCCGGCCGAGGCCATCAGTTTTTGCAGCCGCTCAGCTTTCTTCGGTGGATTCAAGTTCCAGCTCCGGCTCGATGGTATCCATGTCCTTGATTTCTGCCAGCGAAGGCAGGTCGTCCAGGCTGGACAGGTTGAAGTAATCGAGAAAAGCCTTGGTGGTGCCAAACAATGCGGGTTTTCCAGGCACATCGCGGTGCCCCACCACCCGGATCCATTCGCGTTCCTGCAGCGTGCGGATGATGTTCGTTCGGACCGAGACACCGCGGACTTCTTCGATGTCCCCGCGCGTGATCGGCTGACGGTAGGCGATCAGCGCCAGTGTCTCCAGCAGCGCCCTGGAATAGCGTTGGGGCCGTTCCTCCCAGAGCCGTGTCACCCAGGGGTTGGTGTCTTCCCGGATCTGAATTCTGAAGCCATTGGCGACTTCCTTCAGTTCCAGTCCCCGCTCTGCATAATCTGCACTCAGTTGTTCCAGGGCTTTGCCGATTTCCGCGGCGCTGGGCCGTTCCTCATCGGTAAATACCGTCTCGATTGCTTTGAGTGACAGCGGTTCCCCGGCAGCGAGCAATACAGCTTCGAGGATGCTTTTCAGGGAGGTTCGAGCCGTGTCTCCTATGCGCGCCATGCGTGTTCCTCGTTCATTCGTAGGCCTGGGCGGACGATTCCGGGCTCTTCACGTAAATCTGGCCCATCGGCTCATTCTGGATGATGTCGACGATCCGTTCACGGGTCAGTTCCATCAGGGCCAGGAAAGTCACCACCACGCCCATCCGGCCTTCTTCAGCGGTGAAGAAATACTGAAATTCCATGTACGGGTTCTTGCGCAGCAGGTCGATGATCGAGGTCATCCGTTCCCGCACCGACAGGGGTTCCATTTGTACATGGTGACTGCCGAACAGTTCGGCGCGGCCGAGTACGTCCTTTAGCGCGTCCAGCATGTCTCCCAGGTCAACCTCCGGTGGGATCTGGACAATATGTTGCTCGGTCATAAAGGCGCTGGCAACAACGAAATCACGCCCTTCACGCGGCAGGTCATCGAGATTTTCGGCAGCCTGTTTGAAGCGCTCGTATTCCTGCAGGCGCCGGACCAGTTCGGCCCGCGGGTCGTCCTCGTCATCCTCGTCGCTCTGCAGACGAGGCAACAGCATACGGGATTTGATCTCGGCCAGGATCGCGGCCATGACCAGGTACTCCGCAGCCAGTTCGAACTGCATGTCTTCGAGCATCGCGATGTAACCCATGTATTGCTCGGTGATATCGGCAATCGGGATGTCCAGGATGTCGAGATTCTGGCGGCGGATCAGGTACAGCAGCAAGTCCAGCGGCCCTTCGAATGCTTCCAGGAATACTTCCAGCGCGTCCGGCGGAATATAGAGGTCCTTGGGTACCTGCGTGAAGGGCTGGCCCTGCACGATGGCAAAGGGCATCTCGGCTTGTTGCACCGGCTGGTTTTCTTCCGTTTGGGGCTGGTCGGTGACGGATTCCATGGGTGGCTAGAAGTCTACCACGCCCTGTCCCTGGCGGAGCACGCGAGGTGAGTCTTCGGTCAGGTCCAGCAGGGTAGTGGGTTCGAGCGGACAATAGCCGGCGTCCACGAATACATCCACTTCCCGATGCACCGCGTCGTACAGGTCCTCGGTGTCAAAAATCTCGTCTTCCATGCCGGGCAGGATCAACGAGGAACTCAGGAGGGGTTCGTCAATGGTCTCCAGGATGGCCTGCACCACGGCGTGGTCGGGTATCCGGATTCCGATTTCGGACGGCCGTTTCTGGCCGTGATGCTTCGGTACCTGGCTGGTTGCCGGGAGTATGAAGGTATAGGGACCAGGTGTAAGCTGCCGGATCAGGCGGTGCGCCCAGTTACTGACTTGAGCGTAACGGCTGACATCCGAAAGTGTCCTGCAACAGTAGGTAAAATGAATCCGCCGGTTCAGTTGCCGCAGGCGAATCACGCGGTCCTGGGCCTTGCGATTACCGGTGCGCCAGCCCAGCGCATAGCCCGAATCGGTGGGGTAGGCGATCAGCCCGCCGCGGACAATGACAGCTACGATGTGTTCGATCAGCCGGGGTTTTGGCCCGTTAACACGGACTTCGATTCTTTCGCTCATGATGGTTATTCTGACTGGCAGTGCCTGCGCGCTATTCTAATGCACATCTGCACGCCTTAAAACAGCTGTATGCACGCTCTTTACGATGCGCCAATCTGCACGTAAGCTTTATCCATGTGGTACTCAATATATTCAAAAGACAAGGCGGGCAGCCTGCAGGCCCGGATGGATGCGCGGCCTGCCCACGTGGCTCGTCTGCAACAGCTGTTATCTGAAGGGCGCTTGTTGCTGGCCGGACCGCGACCGGCCATTGACGCGGAAGATCCGGGTCCCGCCGGATTTCTCGGTTCACTGGTCGTTGCCGGGTTCGAATCACTGCAGGAGGCGCAGGCCTGGGCCGATGCGGATCCCTACGTGGAATCCGGCGTTTATGAATCGGTGGAAGTTACTCCTTTCAAACGGGTGATGCCGTTATGAATCCCAAGGAACGTAAAAATGAAATCATTCGCCGCTTGAGGGATGCCTTCATGCCCGAATCTCTCGGAGTGGATGACGAAAGTTACCTGCATGCCGGGCATGAAGGGGCGAAGGATGGCCGGGGTCACTTCCGGGTGCTGATTATTGCCGAGGCGTTTGAAGGCAAGGCCATGATCGAGCGCCATCGCATGATTTACCGCGTCCTGGACGAAATGATGCGGCTGGACATCCACGCCCTGGCAATCGATGCCTGGTCACCGGGGGAGCTCGACCGCTAGTTTTCGACTGCCGGTTCTTGGCAGGCCCTGCTGCCCTTGTCGAACACGATTCGCCACTCGCCGGGGGCTTCCTGGCGCCAGATCGAGTTGAACGTGGCCACGACCTCTCCCTGGCTGTTTTTGACCGGACCGCTGCTCAGTGCAAGCGTGCCGGAATCGAGTACCTCCACCGATTGAGGTTGCCAGGAGAACGGTGCGTCCGGACCTGAAAAATAGGCCGCCCAGGCATCCGCCACCTGCTGCTTTCCGCGTAGCGCAGATTCACCCGAAATAAAAATGGCCTCGCTGGACAGGAATTTCATGAACCCGGCATGGTCGCGCCTGGCCATGGTTGCGGCAAAGGCTTTTTCGGTGTCCTCTACTTGCTGGCGAAGGTGATCTGTTTCGTTATCGGTGGCTGCCAGGGGGGCAGAACCGAGCAGGGTGATTACGACGAGCGCTGAAAGTCTGTTTCTGAACATGTATTCTAAGCAACCGATCCAAGTGTTCTCCGAGTGTAGGTGCGAAGAGTGCGCCGGTCCATAGAAACCGCAGAGGTGAGCTCATGAAACTGCGCTATAAAATTCTCGGTTCCTTGCTGGTACTCGTTATCGTCGGCCTGACTGTCCTTGCCATTGCACTGAGCTACAATAGGCCTTGCGGGCCTGCTCCAGCGCCAGGAGGTAGTGCAGAAACGATGAAGGCAATTGTTTATCGCTGCTATGGTTCCCCGGATGTTCTGACTCTCGAAGAGATCGAAAAGCCGGCCATCAATGACGAGGAGATCCTGGTAAAAGTTCACGCGGCGGGCGTAAATCCGCTCGACTGGCATTACATGAGAGGTTCACCCTACATCATGCGCCTGGGGACAGGCATGGGAAAGCCCAAAGACATTCGGCTGGGCGTCGATTTCGCCGGCAAAGTCGAGGCCGTGGGCGCGAAAGTCCGTAAATTCGAAGTCGGAGACGCCGTGTTTGGCGGAGGTGCAGGGGCCTTCGGTCAATACCTCGTTACCCGCGAAGATCGTGCATTGGCGCACATGCCTGAAAACCTGATGTTTGAAGAGGCCGCTTCAGTCACCGTCGCGGCGATAACGGCCTTACAGGCACTTCGTGATTACGGCAAGGTGGAGCAGGGACAGAAAGTTCTGATCAACGGGGCTTCGGGTGGCGTGGGCACCTTTGCGGTACAGATCGCCAAGTCAATGGGTGCGGAAGTCACAGGTGTTTGCAGTACCCGCAACCTCGCAATGGTCAAGTCGATCGGGGCGGACCACGTCATTGATTACAAAAACCAGGATTACACCCAGGGCGGGCAGAAATACGATGTCATTATTGATATGGTCGGCAACCGTTCACTGCTGGAGAATCGGGGGGTATTAGCCCCCGAAGGCAGAATGGTTATCGTCGGCGGGCCTCCCGGTAACTGGCTGGGGCCTCTTGTCAGGCCGATCAAGGCGATGCTTTTGTCGCCTTTTGTCGACCAGCAATTCAAGATGATCCTGGCCAGGCTGGATGTCGACGACCTGCGCACCCTTGCTGACCTGATGGCAGCCGGTGAAGTGACTCCGGTGATCGACCGATTATTCAAACTAAGCGAGACCCCCGATGCGATCCGGTATTCGGAGCAAGGGCATGCCAGGGGCAAAATCGTGGTCAGCATCGATTAAGACGCCCGCCCGGGAACCAGGTCCTCAATGTCGATCAGAATTGAGAACAGTCACAACCGGATTGAAATTACTGCCTGAAAAGGGCTCGCACCTGGTCTTCCGGCAACTCTTTCACTCGAAATCCCGCCACGCCAATCACGGTATCCGCCGCCACCATGGCGTTCACAATCGCTTCCTCAGTGGCTTGCATGGTACCCCTGAAAACCGCAGACAGCTGATTGTTGGGATACAGGGTGACGGAAGACATCTCGTTCTCGCTGATCTGACCGGGGTTGGCGGTTGAGAAAGCAATGAAGATGTCCCCGGAACCATCGCTGCTGAAACTGCCCAGCCTGCCGATGGCCAGGGAGGGACGCTTGGCGACCCGCATCAATTGGTGTGGCAGCAGCGGGGCGTCGGTGGCAACCACTATGATGATCGAGCCATCACGGGTTTTTTGGGTCACTGCTGCTGCGGCGTCATCGCAATAGGGGTACCAGTCGACGTGTCGCTCGATCGAGCGGTCCGTAAAGCAGTGCTCACCGACCGGTAAAAGGTGGCTGACAGGTATTCCACCCAGGCGCAGATCTTCACCGCTCCAGTTGTAGTTGCACTGCACCAGCACCCCAACGGTGTATTGCTCCCCAAGCACTTCAAAGCGGCGCGAGGCTGTCCCGATACCACCCTTGAAGCCGTTGCAGACCATGCCGGTGCCACCACCTACTGCACCTTCTTCGACCGGGCCGGATTGCGCTGACTGCATGGCCTGCAGGGCGTGTTCCGGGTGTACATGAAACCCATTGATGTCATTCAATGCCCCGTCATAGGTCTCGCCGACCACCGGTGCATGCCAGTCGGCAGCCCAGCCCTTGCTGACCATCCAGGCGACAGAGGCATCTCTCACTACCCCAACGCTGTGCGTGTTGGTGATGGAAATGGGGCCATCTACCAGGCCGCGTTCCTCCAGCCAGGTGGTGCCCGTCAGTTCGCCGGAGGCGTTGAGGGTAAACCAGCCGGCAAACACCGGGTCGGTGGAGTCCTTGCCCCTGGGGTGGATTGAGGTGACCCCCGTTCGAACCGGGCCTTTTCCCACTTCCAATGTTCCGTTGCCGCTGATCAGGGTGACCTGGCCGACCTCGACTCCGGCGACGTCGGTAATGGCATTCAATGGCCCCGGTTGGCCGACAAACGGAATGCCCAGGTCACGCGCCCGGTTGGTGGACTCTGCTGCAGAAGCGACTGCACAGAGAAAAACCAAAACAATGGTGACGTGGGGAAGTCGCTTGATTCGAATTCGGTGCATTGGCTTTTTCTCGTGTTGGTCAATCGCGGAATGAGAGATCTTCCCGGTCCGGGAAGGTCTTCAGCTCAAACTTCCTTGAAGTGCTCCGCAACCACCGTGGTGTAAACCCCGCCGCGGACATAGAACTCCGCTTCCAGCCGGGCATAAGTCGGGTCGGTCGCGGCGACCATGTCATCCAGGATCTGGTTGGTCACCGCTTCGTGAAATGCACCCTCGTCCCGATAGCTCCACAGGTATAACTTCCAGGATTTGAGTTCAACGCAGGACTGGTCCGGAATATACTCCAGCCTGATGGTGGCAAAGTCCGGCTGACCGGTCTTCGGGCACAGGCAAGTGAATTCTGGTGAGTCGATCTGGATGGTATAATCCCGGGACGGTTTGGGGTTGGGGAAAACTTCAAGTTCTTTGCTGGGTAAAGTGCTCATGGCAACTCCGTAAATTTCCCTGTAGATTAGCCCGAAACAATAACAACGAGCCACATAATTAACCAAAGTCAGGCAGTTTAGCTATTTCATGAACATTACTTCAACGTCGCGTCGGGCGACAGTCCGTAAATGAGACTATCCGCAGTCAAGCTGGCCGGCTTCAAGTCTTTCGTCGACCCGACCGTTTTCCAGGCCCCAACCAACCTGACCGGCATCGTCGGTCCCAACGGCTGCGGTAAGTCCAACATCATCGATGCCGTGCGCTGGGTGATGGGTGAGGGCTCGGCCAAGGTGTTGCGCGGCGAGTCGATGGCTGACGTGATCTTTTCCGGTTCCTCCACCCGCAAGCCGGTAGGCACCGCCACGGTCGAATTGATTTTCGATAACTCGCTGGGTCGCGTTGGCGGCGAATTCGCAGGCTATAACGAAATTTCCGTCAAGCGACAGGTTTCCCGGGATGGCGTTTCCGTTTATTTCCTGAACAGTGCCCGCTGCCGCCGTAAAGATGTCCGGGACCTGTTCCTGGGCACCGGGCTGGGGTCGCGCAGCTACTCGATCATCGAACAAGGCATGATTTCTGAAGTCGTTGAAGCCAAGCCAGAGGAAATCCGTGGTCACCTGGAAGAAGCCGCCGGCATTTCGAAGTACAAGGAACGGCGGCGCGAAACCGAGCGGCGCATCCGGCATACCCGCGATAACCTGGACCGGCTGTCCGACCTGCGCGAAGAAGTGGGCAAGCACCTGGGCCGCTTGAAGCGCCAGGCCAGGGCGGCGGAGCGATACCGTAAGCTGAAACAGGAAAGGCGGGAACTGGAATCCCGGCTGATGACCCTGCGCTGGAAGAGCCTGATGACCGACGCAGAAATGGGCCAGCAGGATCTTGCCAGGCGTGAAACGGCTTTGCAGGAGAGCATTGCTCTGCAGCGCACGGCCGAGGCGGCGCTGGAAGAGTTACACCAGAAACAGGGCCAGGCGAGCGAGGCATTCAATGAAGTCCAGGGCGAACTGTACGGTGTCGGCAGTGAAATCGCCCGCCTTGAGCAGACCATTCAACATGCGCGTGAACTGCAGGAACGGCAAAAAGCCGAATACCGGGAAACCGAGGCCGCCCTGCAGGACCTCGAAAAGCACATGGTGTTGGACAAGGCCCAGGTCGAAGACCTGACCCAGGCCCTGGCCGAAGTGGAGCCCGCGCTGGCAAAAGCACGTGAGGCGGAAGAGCAAGCACTGGCGGAAATGACCGAGGCGGACGACGCCGTTGCCGCCTGGCAGAAACAGTTTGAGCTACACCACCTGAAGAGCACCGACAGCAACCGCGAGTCGGACCGAGCCCGGTCCGAAATCGAGGTGCTGGATCAGCGCCTGTTGCAATCTGCCCGCCGCATTGAAGCTCTGCGGCTGGAGGCCGATTCGATCAATACGGGCGAGATGCAGGACGAGATCGACGAATTGCTCAAGCAGTCAAGGTCACTGGCGAAGCAGGAAAAAGAGCAACAGGCAGCGCTGGATGCCCTGCGAGCACAGTTCACGAAATCGCAGCAAGCACTGCGCGCTGCCGAGGAACGCTACCGCACCGTCCAGCGCGATCTGCACACGCGCGAGGGCCGGCTGGAGTCATTGCAGGCGCTGCAGCAGGCCGCGCTGGAAAACCAGTCGGTGGAAGATTGGCTGAACAGCCAGGGTTTGAATGATGCGCCCCGCCTGACCCAGGTAATCGACGTGGAAGCCGGTTGGGAAGCCGCCGTGGAAGTGGCGCTAGGCCCGTGGTTGCAGTCGGTACTGGTCGGCCAGGGCATTGATTTTGGGGCAGGGCTGGCCGGATTGGAACAGGCCACGCTCAACCTGGTCGAAGACCAACGCGGTTCGGTCAAGCCGGTAAAGGGCAGCCTGGCTGAAAAGGTCAAGGGTCCGGATGCGATCCTGACCTGGCTGAACGACGTGAGTATCCGCGACACGCTGGAGCAGGCCTGGTCGGATCGTGGTTCATTGCAGGCAACCGCTTCTGTGATCACCCCGGCCGGTGAGTGGATCGGCAACGGCTGGGTGCGGGTTGCCCGAGGGCAGGCAGAGCACGATAGCGTGCTGGCGCGCGAAAAAATGATAGCGCTGTTACAAAAGGAAATCGCAGAACTGTCGAAAGAGGAAGTTGCGCTGACGTCGCAAATCGAACAGGCTCGCGGCGCGGTCGATGCCGGGGAGCAGGAAATCCAGGTTTCAGGCGCCGAGCTGAACGCCATGCACCGTAAACGCAGCGAAGTGGATGGCAAGCTGGAAAGCCGCCAGTCCAGCATTATCCACCTGACCGGGCGCCAGCAAAATGTCAGTGAAGAAAACGCGCAGTTGAAGCAGCAGGTTAAGGAGGACGAGACCAGCGTCCGCGCAGCCCGGGGAAAACTGGAAGGCATGCTGGCAACGATGACTGATCTCAAATCAGAGCGGGACGTCCTGGACTCGCAGCGTGGAGACTTGATGGCCCGCCGTGACGCGGCCCGCAAGGACCTGGGCACTGCGCGCGACCAACGGCATGAACTGGCGCTCAAGGCTGGTTCCCGCAGAGCCAGCCTCGATTCCCTGCGCCAGTCACTGGAACGGATGGACACCCAGTTGAGCCAGTTGCAACAGCGCTACCTGAGTCTCAGCGAACAGATGGCCAAGGTCGAAAACCCCGACACCTTGCATGCCGGTGAGATGGATGCATTGCTCAAGCGCAGGGTTGAAACAGAAACCCGCCTGGCCACTGCCAGGGCCGAGTTGCAGGGTCTTGAGAACGAATACCGTGAAAAAGACGCCGAGCGGCAGAAAGCCATCCAGGCGTCCGATGAAATTCGCCAGGATCTTGAGCGCGCCCGCCTGAAGCAGCAGGAACTCGAGCTCGGAGCAAGGGCGATCCAGCGGCAAGTTGAAGAACTCGGGGGCGATGTCAATGAGCTGGCGGAATCATTGCCCGAAGACGCCGAAACCGGCGCCTGGGAAGAAACGCTGCAACGCCTGCAGGACCAGATCACCCGGCTGGAGCCGGTCAACCTCGCAGCTATCCAGGAATTCGACGAAGAGCAGAAGCGCAAGGAATACCTGGATCAGCAAAATGACGACTTGTGCAAGGCTCTCACAACGCTGGAAAACGCGATCGCCAAGATCGACCGGAAAACCCGAACCCGCTTCAAGGAAACCTTCGAACGCGTCAACAAGGGCGTGCAGGAACTGTTTCCGCGCTTATTCGGTGGTGGTCATGCTTACCTGGAATTGACCGGCGAAGACCTGCTGACCACCGGTGTCAGCATCATGGCGCAACCGCCCGGAAAGCGCATCAGCAGCCTGCACCTGTTGTCGGGTGGTGAAAAAGCGCTGACCGCCGTTTCCTTCGTTTTTTCCATTTTCCGGTTGAACCCCGCACCGTTCTGCCTGCTGGACGAGGTCGACGCGCCGCTGGATGACGCCAACGTGGTGCGGTTCAGCAGCATGGTGAAGGAAATGTCGGAAACCGTTCAGTTCATCGTGGTCACGCACAACAAGATCACCATGGAGATGGCGCACCAGATGAGCGGTGTTACGATGAGAGAGCCGGGCGTTTCCCGCCTGGTCCAGGTGGACATAGACGAGGCCGCCAGGCTGGCGACTGGCTGAACAACAGAACCCGAGAGGTAGATCGTGGAAACATCAACACTTCGCTGGATACTGATCGTCGTCGGAATCCTCATTGTGGCGTCGATATTCCTGTTTGGTAATCCGAACAAGAAACGCAAGCCCAAGGCCTCGCGGAAACCCAGGGTGGAGAATGCTGAGCGCAGGGAACCCACACTCGACAGCAATGCGGTGGAAGACGCAGCCAGGAAACTGGAGCTCGAAGGCGAAGCGGGGGATCCGGATCTGCTCGGCCAGGGTGAACTGGATATCGGTGACGAACCGGTCAGGGAAGCCGCCGCGCCGAAACCCCGAAAGCCGGCTGGACCGGCGCCCGACAAGATCATCACGCTGTTTCTGCTGGCAGCCGACAACCACGTGATCACCGGTGCCGAGCTGCTGCAGGCGACCGTCCAGACCGGCATGGAATACGGTGACATGAAAATTTTTCACCGGATTCCCGAAGGTTCGGAAAAGCCGGTTTTCAGCATGGCCAACGCCGCCAAGCCCGGCTATTTCGAGCGAGACGAATGGAATACCTTCGAGACGAACGGTGTCGTGTTGTTCCTGACCTTGCCGGCGCCGCTCAACGCCCTGGATGCCTGGGACGCGATGCTGGCCACCGGCCGCCGCATGGCCGAAGTCCTGCATGCCGATCTGCTGGACGAAGAACGCAAACCGTTTACGCGTCAGCGGGAAGCCCAGTTGCGTGAAGAGATGAGAATCTACGAGCGGCAAAAATCCTGAGCGTGCCGGGCAACGACAGACAGGCATGAACACGGCGGACGCACAAAAACGAATTAACGAACTACGTTCTGAAATCGCGCAACACGACTACCGATACTATGTAAAGGACGATCCATCGGTTCCCGATGCGGTGTACGACCGCCTGATGCGTGAACTGCAGACGCTGGAAGACGCAAACCCCGGCCTGGTCACGCCTGAATCACCCACTCAACGGGTGGGCGGCGAACCGCTGGACGGATTCGTGGCCGTCCGTCATGAAACACCGATGCTGTCGTTGGCGAATGCGTTCTCCAGCGATGAAATCGAACAGTTTCATAACCGCGTTATCCGCGGCCTGGAGACCGAGCACGTCGAGTACGTGGCGGAACCCAAGCTGGATGGTGTAGCCATATCCCTGCGCTACCTGGATGGACGCCTGCAACAGGCAGCGACCCGTGGCGACGGCGCCACTGGCGAGGACGTTACATCCAATGTGCGCACCATCGCGGCCATCCCGTTGCTGCTGAAGATCAGGGATCGCTGCCCGCCATGGCCGGGCACGCTGGAAGTGCGTGGCGAAATTTACATGCCGCTGGCAGGTTTTGAGGCATACAACGCGAAAGCCCGTGAAACCGGTGAAAAGGAATTTGTCAATCCGCGGAATGCAGCCGCAGGCAGCTTGCGGCAGCTGGATTCCCGGCTGACGGCGAAACGCCCGCTGGCTTTTTACGCCTATGCCATGGTGGCTGCAGAAGGGATGCCGGAAAGTCATTACGAGGCCCTGCAGCTTCTGCGCCACTGGGGGTTCCCGGTCAACCCGGAAATTCGCAAAGTTCAGGATTCCGGCGGCTGTATCGCTTATTACGAGGAAATGTCAGAAAAGCGCGTGCGCCTCGCGTACGACATCGATGGTGTGGTCTTCAAGGTGGACAGCCGGGAGCAGCAGCGCACCCTGGGCTTTGTCAGCCGCGCACCTCGCTGGGCGATTGCGCAGAAATTTCCGGCCCAGGAAGAAATGACCCGTTTGCTGGCGATCGATGTGCAAGTGGGGCGAACCGGCACGATCACGCCCGTGGCGCGGTTGGAACCGGTGTTTGTGGGCGGCGTGACGGTAACCAATGCGACGCTGCACAACCTGGATGAAATCCGGCGCAAGGATGTCCGCGCCGGCGACTGGGTGATCGTGCGCAGAGCGGGAGACGTGATTCCGGAAGTGGCGCGCGTGGTCATCGAACGGCGGCAAGGTGAGCCTGAACCCTTCGAGATGCCCCGGTGCTGCCCGGTGTGCGGCTCGGCCGTGGAGCGCGACGAGGGCGAGGCCGCTTTCCGCTGCACGGGCGGCCTGTTTTGCGGCGCACAGAGAATTCGCAGTATCCAGCACTTTGCCTCGCGGCGTGCCCTGGACATTGAAGGGCTGGGTGAAAAGCTCGTCGTTCAGCTGGTCGAATCCGGCCTGGTCACTTCAATCGCGGACCTGTACAGGCTGAACCGGGAACAGCTGATCGAGCTGGAACGCATGGGCCAGAAATCGGCCAACAACCTGCTTGCTGAACTCGAAAAAAGTAAAAATCCCGGGCTGGACCGTCTGCTTTATGCGCTGGGGATCAGGGAGGTCGGCGAGGTGACCGCGCGGTCACTCGCGCGTCACTTCGGGTCGCTGGAGGCATTGGCAGCGGCGGCGGAAGAGGAGTTGACCGAGGTTGCGGATGTGGGCCCGGTCGTCGCCAGGCACGTGCATGCTTTTTTTCACGAACCGCACAACATCGATGTGATTGCAGAGCTCGAACAGGCCGGTATGCGTTGGCAGACTGTGGAAGAGGCCGCCGGTGATCAGCCGCTGTCAGGGCAGTCCTGGGTATTGACCGGTACCTTGAGCATGCCACGAGCACGGGCAAAAACCTTGCTGGAATCGCTCGGTGCTCGCGTCACCGGCAGTGTTTCTTCCAGAACATCGGTGGTGCTGGCTGGCGAGGCTGCCGGTTCGAAACTGCGCAAGGCGGAAAAACTGGGTGTTGACGTGGTTGATGAAGAGGCGTTCAGGGATCTGCTGCAGTCTCATGGCGTATCTGCTTGAGAACAGTTTCGTCCAGGTCCAGCCGGTACAGCGGTGAGGGCCGCCTTTCTGTCGCAACGAAAATGGATTGCTGATCCAGGCTGAACGTAACCCCTTCTTCATGCAGGCCCCGGGGTCCGACAAATTCGGCCGGTTCGCGCTGGAAGGCTGCCAGCCAGGATTCGTTTTCCCTCCGCTCGTACACGTAAAGGCTGCGATAGGTGATCACGGCCGCCAGTCGGCCGTCCGCTGAAATATCCATGCCAGTGGGCTGGGAGACCCAAAATCCACGTTTGGGGTGACTCAGGATATCGGAACGGGTGGGGGGGCGCAGCGGGCGTATTTCGCCCAGGAAAGTCGCTTCCAGTTCCTGTTTTACCAGCGCCAGGTCACGGGGAATACCATACAGTCTCGGTGGCTTATCGCGCTTGCTCAGGAACAGGATCATGTCGCTGTGCGGGTCATGGCTTATCGCTTCGACATCACGGGCGCCGTCAGGATAGCGAACATCCAGTTTATGGACCAGGTTCAGTTTCTTGTCCATGT
>Ga0316194_10001516_pt1 | contig 16044 bp, 12 predicted proteins | sample CroRivsedime1_MG_FD_204936 | JGI IMG/M metagenome (GOLD analysis project Ga0316194, IMG submission 204936) | Coastal sediment microbial communities from Maine, United States - Cross River sediment 1 | ecosystem: Environmental > Aquatic > Marine > Coastal > Sediment | place: USA: Maine...
GTCGTAAATTCCGGCGGTCTCGAATCTTATGGTCTGTCCGGCAACATGCACCATTTTGGTTCCTTCGCCGGTTTAATTCTGCCGGTTCTATTTTATTTTTCCACCCAAATTAAAAGTTGGCTTCGCCTTTTATGCGTTGCCGGTGTAATTGCTGCTTTTTATCTATTGTGGGAGAGCAGTTCGAGAATCTCATGGTTTGCATTCTTCAGTTCTATTCTAATTGCCATCCTTCTTTTTCTTAGGAATAGAAAATTATTGATGAGCCTTGCCGGATTTTTTACAATTTCTTTTATTGCCGCTTTGGTTTCCGGATTAGCTGCCATAAAAATTCGTATTATGGATATCTTATCCAACTGGCGCACGGAGGAACGCGTCACGGTCTGGACCGATACGCTTGACATGCTCGGCAATAATTCCGTCAAGGACTGGTTGCTTGGGCATGGCATCGGAAGTTTTCGCTACTATTTCCCCCACTATAACACCTTCAAAATTGACGGTAAGGTCGTCGACTGGAACTTTCCTCACAATGTTTTTTTTCAAATTATCTTTGAGAACGGCTCAATCGGATTGGTAACAATTTTGGGGGGAATGGTTTTATTAATGATCGGTATATGGCGAGGCTATCACCGGCTGGAACACAAAAGCGACCGGTATTTGCTGGTTACGCTCTTTATTCTTTTTTGGATTAATTTGATACATTGTGCCTTGACATTATCCTTTTACCATAAGTATTTTATTTACCCTTTAAGTATGATTATTGGTATTTCGCTGATATTGCTGGAAAAAACCGGTCAGAATAAGCCGCTCAAATCTTTGAACTGGTTTCGGGGCTTCACCAATTTTCTTATCGCTAAACTACCTGTATTAAACAGATGGCTACCCAAGCGCAAAACCGATGCTTAATACCTGGAACCGATCAGTTTTGGTTCATCGTTTCCGCCACGCACGATAGGCAAGGTACCAATTAGATACTTTTCGTTTAAAGTCACCTAGCTTATCCGAGCCTTTGACCTTCACCCGTCTTAATGCCCACGGATCATAGGTTACAGAAGCGCTCTTAGCTGAAGTAGCGCAGGCCACTTGATAGCCGGCACGCTTGACATGTTCTTGAATTCTTTTATTCCATGCGCCATGGGGGTAACAAAAGGCTGTTACCTGACAATTGAATAATTGCTCCAAGGCGTTTTTGGAGCCTGTTAACTCCTCGTTTAATGCTTTAGACGCTAATTCAGGCAATGCATAATGATTCAACCCGTGTGATCCAACCTCCCAACCATCATCCAGCAGACGCTGGCAGGTGGCTTTATCCATGCAGGGGAGAATAGGGATGGACTTTTGCAGGTCCCAAATATTCTGCTTGCCGATTGCCTGGGCCACTAAAAATACCGTGGCCGTGAAGCCCGACTGATCTAAAACCGGTTTGGCATGATCCCAAACACTTTGATAACCATCATCAAAGGTGATAATGACCGGTTTCTTAGGCAAGGTATCCTGGCCTTGGATAAAGCTCCCTAATCGTTCTAACGAAATCGTTTCATAGCCTTTTTGGGATAACCAACTTATTTGCCGCTTAAAAGACCTTAATGAAACTGTCAATCTAGACAAGACAAGGGATTCCGTTTGAATATGATGATACATTAATATGGGCAAGTTCATAATGCCGGCTTTTTATCCTAACTCAAATTTTTCAGGGAACAAATCATACAGGGCGGTATTTTTCGTCCTGGTAATGTTCCACACCTTCCGATAGACCGCTCGCCGCTGCAGTCTTGCCAGCGGACGGCCGGCTGAATAATGGTGATAAAAACGCAGGCGGTCTTTGATGGTAATGGCGTTGCTAACCGAAGCATTCAGCTGGGCCAGGTTGTAGATTTTATTTTGTCTGCTCAGGTGCCGGATTCGCACACCGTCAAGATCCACCATAAAATATTTTCCATTTTGGTACAAAATGTTACTGGATTTGAAATCTCTTTGCCAAACATTGCTATCGTGAAAATTTCGCAGCCACAGCGCAAGCTTTTTCAGGGCTTGGCGTTTGACTTTTTCGTCGGACAAGGAGGACAAATACGTGTTAAGATGACATCGGTCAACCAGGAGTTCCGCGATAAAGCAGCTGATGTTATTTATCACGAAGTAACCCAGGGAACGGGGTACCGCAATACCGCGCACCTCAAGGGCCCTGGACATTTTCCAGCTGGTTAGGCAGCGGTCTGCATGAAAATGCCGTCTGGGTTGCTTTTTAATGCATACATCCTGGTAGGAAATTACGTGGCTACCTTTAATCGGCTGCCCCTTTTCCAGAGCCTGCTTCAGGTCCATTGGCTTCCATCGAAATGTTTTTCTTTTGTATCCTTTCCAGTTATCGCTTTTAACTACCACAAATTCCGTACTGTTCATGCAGCATCGTTTTGATCGCGAGCGATAGCGCCGCTGTTGATGGAACCTGGCCGCTTTAATAACAGCTGAAGCGCTAAGCAGTTTGGGAGCGTCTTTGTTGTAGCCTTTCAATAATTCCACGGCCCATTGCTCAGGATCGGAAAAGGAGTAAAAATTGAATAAAATTCTGCCAAGATTATGAACCCGCAGTCGATGCGGTATCCGGGGTAAAAAAAATAATTCCTGAACATCGATAAGGCAGAGCCGGCCCTGCGGTGTTAAAATGATATTGTTTCGATTTAAATCTCCATGATAGACTCCTCTGGAATGTAAAAATGATAGATATTGACCAACAATAAACGCATCTTGGTTGGAATCGAACTTTAGGGTCGCACCGGGTACCTGCTCGGTTAACAGAAAAAAGGCACCGCCATGAGGACCTTTCCGATGGCCCTTTACAAGCGGTTTGGCAGCGGGAATTCGGACCTTCCGCAAGCGGTGGAGATTGCGCCATTCCGCCCATTTTCGATAGGGCAAAAGAAAATGGCGCCAACGGTCTTTTCTCCTGGATAGGATGCTGAGCTTGAGGAAATAGCCATCGGTTGGCGTTTGCAGATATATGACCTGCCGTCTGGCATTTTCTTTGATGATGGTTACAGAGGTAACTTCAGCGAACAGTCCCTCAAGGCTGAAATCCGGCAAAAGGGGACTGCTGGTGATACGGTATCCGGCAAGCTCCCGGCACAGGATTTCCATCGATCCGAAGGTTGATTTGTTCTGATTCATATAGAGCGCTCTATAATCGTTTCCAGTGGCTTGCTGTCAATCCATAACAATCGAATAACATCCGCGTCAAGAATGAATTTAGCAACAAATCAAGCGATCCCCGGCCGACCGGTTCCAAATAAGGAGCAACTGTATTGACACAAATCGTCGTTTCATATAATTTCCCTAAAGACCAGGATGGCAAGAGATAGCCTGAAACCGGTGGTATAGGCATACCGTGGTCTCTTTTTCAGCGTGCACAGCCTTTAATTCGAAAAACCAGTCATCATGCATCGAACAGTTAAAAATCCAATTTTTATCGTGGGTGCCCCGCGGGGCGGTACCGGCATTTTTTACCGCACAATGGCAAACCACCCTGATTTGGCATGGATCTCAAATATTACCAAGAAATTTCCCTCCTCCCTTTTTCTGACCCGGCTAATAATGCTTTTCCGCGACGATCATCGCCCGACGGAAGCCAACAATGTCTGGCAAAAATTTACAAGCGGAAAGGACGAATCTCTTGGCCGGGACGACGTCACCCCCGCAGTACGACAATTTTTTCACAAGATCGTGCGGATCAATCTGCGACTATTCAACAAACCCCGTTTTCTCAACAAATGTCCCGGTAACTCGGTCAGAGTCGAATTCTTAAAGGAGATTTTTCCGGATGCCAGGTTCATCCATTTAATCAGGGACGGGAGGGCCGCATCATATTCCATCATGCGCTCCAGATTGAAGCACTCGGGGGCTTACTGGAGTGTCAAGCCCCCCGGTTGGCAGGATCTTATGCAGCGTCCCCTGGTCGAAGCCTGCGCTTTGCAGTGGAAAATGGTCGTAGAGCACGTCATGCAATCGGCAAGAGGTTTACCCGGAGATCAATATTTGGAGATAAAGTACGAAGATTTTGTCGCTCGACCGTCGGATATCTTAAAGACCGTTGGTGTGAAATATAATCTCAACTGGGAAGAAAAACTGCTGCAGACCGTTACCGCTAATATCGACAACCGTAACTTCAAATGGCAGGAAAACATGTCGGATGAGAATAGAAATAGGCTTAATTTTCTGCTGGGAGATTTTTTGATGCAATTGGGTTATGAGGTATAATACATAATACTCAACCCGGAAAAATGAGCTAATCCTCCAAAGTAACGGCGGACAAGAATGATCTAAAATTTGAAATGCCTAAAATTAATGGTACTGAACCGAACAATTGATTCTTATCATTTCGGGTTCTATTTGAACCTGACAGATTCTCAATTACGCACCCTCACCGGCCTTTTTCACCATCCAGGCCCCAGCGGTGTGTCGGTATTGGGCGGGAGAACCTCTTTAACCCCGGCCCAGCTGAATGGAATCGGATCGGTCGTCATCAAGCATTACCGGCGGGGCGGACTGATGCGGTATTTTATCAAACAGCGGTATCTCAAACTGGGAAAAACCCGCGCTCAAATAGAATTTGAAATGTTGCAGGTCGTCAGGAATTTAGGAATTAATGCCCCGGAGCCCGTCGCCTATGCTCATCGCGGCTGTATTTTCTATCAGGCCTGGCTGGTCAGTCGAGCAATCAAACATCCCCTATCGCTTGCTTTGCTCAGTTTAAAAGATGAAAAAAAAACGCGTCAAGCCATGGAATCCGTCATTGGACAAATTTCATTGTTGATCCAAAACGACATCCTGCATGTTGATTTGCATCCGGGTAATATAGTGGTTGACGGAGCGGATCAAATATTCCTGGTGGATTTTGACAAGGGACAGATTCATCCCGGAAGCAAAGAAAAATTGAGGAATCGATATCTCACCCGCTGGCAACGAGCAGTCACCAAACACCGGTTACCCGACATTCTCACTGATCTGCTGCTAGCAGGACTAAATTAGAACACTAATGGATGTTTTTTGAATTGACCAAAGACCGAACCAATCCAACAAATTTAAATAAATTAACCTCCCCCTCAATTCTGATCATATTGATGGGATCGCTGGGGGACATTATCAGAGCGCTTTGTCTGGTCTCGCACATCAAATCACATTTGCCGAAAAGCCGGGTCAGCTGGCTGGTGGAAGCGAGATGGGCGAAGCTGATTCGGCTTCATAGCCAAATCGATACCGTAATTATCTTTAGGCGAGAATGGCGTATCTCAACAGTGTGGCAACTTTACAAAGAACTGAGTCAGGAAGATTTCGACATTGCGTTTGATCTCCAGCGCATTTTTAAAAGCGGCCTATTTTCATTACTGTCAGGAGCCAAGCGGCGAATCGGCCAACACCGCAACAACACCAAAGAATTGAACTGGTTATTCAATAACGAGTATATTCCTTACTTTAGTGAGGATCTTTCCAAATTGAGTCATTATCTGAAATTCACCGAACGACTGGGTCTGCCCGAACCGGTCAATCTGGATTTCGGGTTTGATGGATTAGATGTCAACAAGGTGGCACCACCGGCGGTGATTGAAATTCAAGATTCGTTCATCGCGGTGGTAATGGGCTCATCCTGGGAGACCAAAGATTGGTACTTTGAAGGATATTGCCAACTCGTACAACGAATTTTGACCGTCCTAAAGTTACATGTGGTCCTTTTGGGAGATAGCTCTCAGACCCCCACTGCTCAGCGGCTATCAAAAAAAATGAATCCACATAGTGTTATTGATTTAACCGGTAACTCACTGGTGGAAATGACAGCCGTGTTGAAAGCTGCGGCGGCAGGAGTCGGCCCCGACTCGGGACCGGGGCATCTGGCAGCAGCCGTGGGCACACCCTATGTAACGCTGTTTGGCCCGACGCCTCCCGGCCGGCATGCGCCTTATGGGTGTGATCACCTGGTTGTTCAATCCGAGGAGGACTGCGTCCCCTGCTACAAAAAACGCTGTCCCGACCGCAACCGAGAATGCATGTACCACATAGACCCGGATATGGTGATGGATAAGCTTTCCAAGGCGCTGAATCGCATAAACCGGGAAATGCCTTAAATGCACTAAAAACAGATTAACGTATGCAAGTGACATCTGATATTGATCCAATACCGTCTCAAACAATCCTGGTCTCATGCCCCAATTGGGTCGGCGATGTCGTTATGGCGACACCAACCTTTGAGTGTATCCGCAAAAACTATCCGGCAGCCCGGATCATCGGTCTAATCCGGCAATACGCCGGCGGTGTCGTTGAAGACGGGCCGTGGTTTAATGACCTGATCAAAGTGAACGACAAAACCATCCGTGGCGTAATTCAAGCAGCTTGCCGGATCCGCCGGCTGAATCCGGGCATGGCCATTGTTTTGCCGAATTCATTTCGCTCGGCCTTGATAGCGCGACTCGGCGGTGCCAAAAAAATCTATGGTTACCGCCGCAACGGCCGCTCCTTTTTAATGAGCGGAGGCCCCCTGCCCCTTCGTGAAAACAAGCGTTTTATTCCCAGGCCCATGGCGGATTATTATCTTGAAATATGCCGCCGGCTGCATCTCAAGACGCCTTTGCAGTCCAGACCCCGTCTATTCATGTCCGCTGCCGTGCAGGAAAGGAGTCGTCGACTTCTTAAACGCTATTGCATTTCCGCTGATGATACGGTAATTGGCATGAATCCGGGAGCACAATTCGGCAGTTCCAAATGTTGGCCGCCGGCATATTTTGCGCGGCTGGCGGAATTGTTATCACAACGCTGGAAATGCAAGATTCTGCTCTTTATAGGCCCTGGAGAAGAGGATATCGGAATAAAAATCGTAAAGCTCAGTCACGCAAAAATAATAAATACCGGCCCGGATAAGGTCGACCTGGCACTCTTAAAACCGTTAATTCAGCGATGCCGGCTCTTGGTTACCAATGATACCGGCCCGCGCCACTATGCCGTCGCTTTTGATATTCCGGTGGTGGTGATCATGGGACCCACGGACCCGCGATATACCCAGTCGAATCTCGAGAAAACCATTATACTACGTCGAGAAACGGAGTGTTCCCCCTGTCACCTGAAAGAATGTACACTGGATCACGGGTGTATGACAGAAATCACGCCGGAAATGGTACTGCAGGCCGGGAAACAATTACTGCAGGAACGAACTTAGTTCGCTTCGCTCACAATTGGAATAAATCATAGAAATTCTGATACATATTAATCCATGAAATCCTCCTTCTACCGAAAAAAATGGTCGAATATAAAAGCCCACATTGTCGACTCGGAAAAAATAAAGAGATTGTCACGACAGGTTGCCCATTCGTTCATGGATTCGTATCTGAAAAATTGTCACTATGAAGAGGACTATATCGATCTGCTCTGTGAAATGACGACCTTTTCGCGGGATCCCGACCTCAACAGTGACGCCGCCCAGTCACTGTTCAGCATCATCATCGAAAGTCTGTGTGATGATTTTGAGGAACTTCAGACGGAAACATACAACCGGGTCATGACCCAGGTCATCACTTTTTGCCGCAGGCTTTCGGCAGGCAAAGAACTGGATCGCTCTTTAAACGATTTTCGGGTTTACTCCCGCATGGATTTGCTTGAACGCATCAAAACCATTCGGTTGGAGGCCAAGTCCTTATCACGACATCGAGATATAAAAAAGATTTTGCTTTTATCCCGCGTAACTATCGGCGCCGATGTCGCCGTCACCAGCGTTATCATCCAACGTCTGGCTGAGCTACATCCCAAAGCCGAAATGGTACTTATCGGCGGTGGCAAACTGGATGAGATATATGGCGGTAACCCGCGGATTCGGTTACAAAAGGTCGAGTATGAAAGGAATGGTGGATTGCTTGAACGGCTGTCCAATTGGCAGCTGGTGCTAAATATCATTCAGCAGGAACTGGCCTCTTGCTCGCTTGACAATACCATTTTGGTGGATCCGGACTCCCGCCTTTCCCAGCTGGGTGTTCTGCCCATAATTTCACCGGATCACTATTACTTTTTGGACAGCCGTTCGGCTTTCTCATTTGCTGCCAACATGTCCATGGCACAACTCACCAATGCGTGGTTGGATAGAGTAACGGGGGTGGCTGATTTTCGCTACCCCGGTGTCTGGCTGCTTCCGGGCCCGGTGCAAAAGGCAGCCGCATTGTACAACAAGCTGAAGAATAACGGCACGCGCAGGGTCATTGCGATCAATTTCGGCGTTGGCGGCAATCCGCGCAAAAAAGTGGGACGGCTTCTGGAACAAAAGCTTTTGCTGTCTCTGTTACAGGAACCGAACACCGTCATTGTGCTGGATAAAGGGCTGGGTGAAAAGGAACTTCAATATTCCAATTTTCTGCTCAATGTTGTAAAACAGAATGGTTACGCCATCGAGGAGACCGTTTTTGCCGCTGAGTTTACCAGCGATATCAGCAGTGGCGTGATCGGTTTACAGACGAGTATTGGTGAAATAGCGGCCATTATCGCAAAATGTGACGAGTATATCGGCTACGATTCCGCCTGTCAGCACATCGCAGCCGCACTTCAAACCCCCTGTCTAACTATTTTTGCCGGTTCCAACAACATGCGCTTCATTCGACGCTGGAGTGCCTTCGGTGCCAACAACTGCCGGCTTGTTCATGTCGACACATTGTCCGACCCGACCGCAATCGACGTGGAAGACATTATCATCCGCATAATGAATGAAAGAGGGATGCAGGAAACCCAGCCCGGATAGACCGGAATTGACTATTGAAGATTGGAGATTGAAGATTTGTGGATGTCGCTTCGCTCTGTCAATTTAATCTCAACTAAAATCACTTTACCACCAAAGGCATAAAAATAATCCATTAGGACCCAATCATGAAAATACTTTTCCTCTATCCCAACGCCGGCTCCCAGCTGGGATTCAACTACGGCATCGCCCATTTATCGGCGGTGCTCAAGCAGGCTGGACATGATGTTGCCTTGTGGCAACTGTGTGACGATATTGAACCCCTGCCTTTCGAAGAACAGTTTATTAGCCGTTTGCGACAGGAATCTGCTGATATCATCGGTTTTTCGGTCGTCACCAACCAGTGGCCCTACGCAAAAAAACTGGCTGCATGGGCACGTAAAGCCACAGACGCACCCCTGGTGTGCGGCGGTATTCATACCATGGCCGCCGCAGAGGAGATTTTGCAGTCTCAAGTATTTGATTACATCATCCGCGGTGAAGCGGAAGAGGCATTTGCCGAATTTGTCGATAGGTTAAGCAAAAACCAGGACTTTTCGGACGTCGAAAATCTTGGCTTTTTGCAAAACGGCGAATTACATCTCAACCCTTTAAGGCCTTTGCCGGATTTAAAAAAATTGCCGTTTAAAGATTACGACATTTTTGATTTTCAAAAAATTATCGATGTCAAAAACGGTTGGGCGGGTTTAATGGCCTCCCGGGGTTGCCCCTTTTCCTGCACCTACTGCTTTAACCACCAGCTGGTATCGGATTATCGTCGGGACCTTGGATGCAGCTTCAAAGGCCTGAATTACATCCGGCATTTCGAAGTCAATCAGATGATAAAGGAGATTGAATATCTGCTGCAAAATTATCGAAATATTTCGATGTTTATTTTTGATGACGATCTTTTTACGTTTTATTACGAATATGTGAAGCAGTTTTGCGCAGCGTATAAAAAAATCAGTTCCCTGCCCTTTGTGGTCAATGCCCATGTGGGCTTTTTCGATGAAAAAAGAGCCCTCTGCCTGGCGGACGCAAATTGCAGCATTGTAAAATTCGGTGTTGAAAGCGGCAGCGAGCGCATACGGCGCCGGATACTGCAGCGCCGAATGAAAAATGAGGAAATTATCCATGCCATTAAAACCGCCCATCAATACGGACTGCACACTTCGATTTTTTTGATGATCGGATTGCCCGATGAAACCCGTGCTGATGTCATGGCGACTATCCGGCTGATGGCCAAGGCCAAACCCGGGCGTTACCGCTGGTCATTTTTCTTCCCCTTCCCCGGCACCAAAGCTTACGAACTCAGCGATCAGGGAAACCATATCGATTTTGCAAAAATGGCTCAGATGGAAAACTTTACCGATGGTTCCTGTCTCAATTTCGGCAGAGATCATAATCTGTTTTTGAAAAAGGTCGGTCGTATCATGCCTTGGTTTGTCAATGCGTACTCGGATTTAGCAGTGGCTTATTTTTATCGCAACAAAGTTGAAGAAATCCTGGCCCTGGACGAAAAATCCTGGCAAGAGAGGACGGCAACCATCGAAGAGGAAGATAACGAAATTTCAATAAGGTTTGTCAGCCAAGGATTGAGCCACTATGCCATCAAATACAACCGTTTTATGGGCGTCATATCAGATTATTTCACGGCTGAAGATTAACTCTGTGGAATGACGATTAAAGATTGATCCGGATTAGCGTTGGGGGTCCTTGTTTGCAGCTTCCCAGATTCGTTGGTATTCCGGACGAACACTTATATCCAGTTCATCCTTTAATTCCAGCGGCAAGTTCAACGCAATAATTAAAGTCTTTTTAAGGTTTTATTATTCAGTCTGAAGCCGATTTTTAATAAAAGAGATAAAATCCTGCTCTCTGTCTCCAAAAGAAACCTTCACACCGATGACGATAAGCTCCATGGGTAAGGAGTCCTTAAAGGCGATTCGAGCATGATCCTTCTCGGTTGTGATTAACTGGTCGGCGCCTGTATTCTCGGCACACCGTAAAATGGTTGCCAAGTCCTTCGCAGAGTATCGGTGATGATCCGAAAATTCAAGAAGCCCGGTGACGTTAAACCCGAGTTCTTTGACCGTCTGTTGGAAATCATCATTGCGGGCAATGCCTGAAAAGCAGAAGACCTTGCGATGATTAACCTGTTCCAGATCGTTGGCTGAAAAAACATCCGGCACCGCCTCGAACGAATTGTGCGCCCCCTTTTGAACCACATACCAGTAAGGAACATACGATGAGGTAAACACAGGAACGCCAGGCACGAGCACCTGTATCTTGGCTACAGAAGACATCAAGGCTTCATCGGCACCGACCCGGTAACGCGTCAGAATGCAGGCTTCGCTCCGTTCCAGAGAAGAAACGGGCTCTCTAAGCACCCCCCTGGGCAGCAGGTGGGTATTTCCGAAGGGACGCATGTGATCCAGCAAAACGAGATCAAGGTCTCTTTTCAACTTTAAATGCTGGAAAGCATCATCGAGCACGATCACATCGGGTTGAAATTTTTCAATAGCCAGCATGCCGGCTGCAAACCTGTTTTTCCCGACAACAACCGGTACACCTTTTAGGCGGCAAGCGATCATGTAGGGCTCGTCGCCGGCCTGTTCGGCATCCATATAAAGTGTCCGGCCGTCGCTGACAATGCCCCCGTGTTTTTCAGCAACTCCCTTGTAACCCCTGCTGATAATCACGACGTTAAATCCGGCGTGCTTGATCTCTGTGGCCACATAAATGGTCATGGGGGTTTTGCCGGTGCCGCCCACCGTGATATTGCCGATGGATATGACCTTGCATGGCAGTTCGTGAGACGGGATTACCCGGTGCCGGTAACAGGTTGCTCTCAGCCTTTGCGCAGCGCTGTAAAAGATTGAAATACCATGAAGCAGTGAGGCCAAAGAGGGCGTCGACGATTTACCCTTGCTGCTCATGATGGATTCGATTTTTTTTTTATAGTGCCGCATCCTAAAATGATTGAATATTTATTGATCCGCCTGTGTCCGCTATCAGTCCCGGAAGCTTTGGACGGCAAATCACGCCGGATGGTTGTCGGTAAGCTGCATCTGGTAAAGCTTATAATATTGGCCCCGGCGGGCAAGCAGTTGTTCATGGCGACCCTCTTCCACGATTTGGCCGTCAGTAATCACAACGATGCGGTGGGCATAGCCGATGGTGGATAACCGATGGGCAATGACGAAAGTCGTGCGGTCTTTCATTAGATTTCCCAGCGCTTTCTGGACCAGGGCTTCGGATTCGGAATCCAGGGATGACGTCGCTTCGTCCAGGATCAATATGGGGGCATCCTTTAACAGCGCGCGGGCGATGCACAAACGCTGTTTCTGTCCGCCGGAAAGATGCCCGCCGAGCTCACCGACCGAGGTATCAAACCCGCTGGGCATACGCTTTATAAAGTCATACGCATAGGCATCCTCTGCCGCTTCGATGATCTTCTGCTCGGAAGCATCCGGATTACCGTAAGCAATATTATTGCGCACCGAATCGTTAAATAGGATCGGCTCCTGGGTCACAATGGCGATTTGGCTGCGCAGCGATGCAATCGAGGCCTTGCGAATGTCGACACCGTCAATCAAAACCGTGCCCTGAGTAACCTCATAAAACCGGGGAATCAGGTTCACCAGCGATGTTTTCCCGCCACCGCTCATCCCTACCAGTGCAATAATTTCACCGGCCTTGACTTTAAGATTGATGTCTCTGAGAACCAAAGCCTTGTCATATTTGAAAGACACATTCTCAAAGATGACCCCATGAGGCTTCGGCTGGATAATCACTGGCGAAGCCGCCTCAACGATGTCTGATTTTCGTTCCAGGATATAAAAAATTCGGTCAACCGCGGCCAGCCCTCGCTGGACAGTATTGTTCAACCTGCTTATTTTCTTGAGCGGCTGATACATCAAGCCGACCGCCGTTAAAAAGGACATAAATGTCCCAAACGAGTGTGTACCGGTAGTAACGCCCTTACCGCCGTACCAGATGATAAATGCGATTCCAAAACCGCCTAGAAGCTCTATCATTGGCGAAGACATCGCTCTGACCCGGGCTTCCTTCATTTCCAGCCTGAAAATTTTGCGTGATTTTCCTGCAAACCGCTGTTTTTCGTGATTTTCCATACTGAAGGCTTTCACGATTTTGGTGCCAAAGAAGGTTTCGTGCAAAAAGGCGTTTGTATCGGCCATGGCCTCCTGGGCTCCTAATCGCACCCGTCGAATTTTACGCCCGAAATGAATGAGGGGAAAAGCGGCAATCGGCAAGACAACAAAGGCGTATATGGCCAATTTGGGAATCAGGTAAAAAGTCACGGCCAACAACCCGATGATCGTAAAAAAATCCCTGATCGAGCCGGTAATCGCCGAAGTGAACATGGACGAGATAATTGCGACATCGTTGGTAATGCGAGACATGAGATCGCCGGTTGTTTCCCGTTGAAAAAAAGATAGCGGCAGATCCTGTATGTGATTGAAAAGTCGGTTTCTCAAGCGCATGATAACGCTCTGGCCAACATGGTTTAAGAGATAATATGACCCATAGGCCGCAACCCCTTTAGTGAAGAAAACTGCTATTATCACGAGTGGTATCAGCGTCAGCATTTGTGCGTCTTTTTGCTCAAATATTTTTTCTACCACCGGTTTAACCAGATAGGCTGAAGCTGAGGTCATGGCTGCCACCACCGCGGAACACCCTGCTGCAGCGGCCAGCTTGACCCAACGGTCTTTGATTAAAGCCAGCAATTCCTTTTGCCGACCGGATAATTTTGGTAGAGCGATCTTATTCATTTTTGTTTGCATTCATGGAGTATTGATGCAATGAACTTCTATCTACAGTAAATTTCAAATAATTTGGTGCCTATAATTTGTAATTTGTTCAACTTATCGTTGAAGCATCTCCAGCGCAAGATCCGCCACCCGTTCCGATGCCCCGCCGCCGCCCAGCACATCCCGCAGTGCAAACAACCGCTGCTTGAGATGATTTAATTGGCTCGCATCACTCAGCATATGTACCAGTGCCGATGCGATATTTTCTGCACTGGCCTCATGTTGCACCAGTTCCGGTACAAGCCGCTCTCCGGCTACCAGATTGACCAGCCCGATATTCGGCACTCGAACCAGCGCCCTACCCAGCCAGAAGCTGATGGGAGACACTTTGTAGATGATAACCATGGGCATACCGTGGATCGCGGCCTGAAGGGTCACCGTACCGGAAGCTGCCACGATCACATCGCTGCGTTCAAAGACCTTTTCCACACCGTCTGATACCAGGTCAATCTCCGCTCGCAGAGGATGTCGCTCAACGGCTGACTGAATCTGCTGTCGCTCTACAGAAGGGGCATGTGAAATGATAAACTTCACGTGTTTTAATCTTTTCTTCAATATCTCGACGGCATCCAGGATGACGGGAAGATGACGGACAATTTCGTTCTCGCGGGAACCGGGCACCAGGCCGATGACCGTTTGGCCTTTGGTACCGGCATTCAATACCGGCTTGACTGCCGGCAGATTCGCATCCATCAAGGGGTGGCCCACATATGTCACCGGCACATGGTGATCTTGGTAAAATCGCTGCTCAAAAGGCAGGATGACCGCCATGTGATCAACGAGCTTGCCGATCCGATTGACCCGACCCTGTCGCCATGCCCATATCTGTGGGCTGATGTAGTACAAGACTGGAATGTTTAGTTTTTTGGCTTGAGCGGCAATGCGAAGGTTAAAATCAGGAAAGTCAATGAGGATCAGAATATCAGGTCTTAAGCTTTTTAACAGGTTTTTAATCGTTGCCATACCCTTTAAAATAGAGGGGATTTTGGCAAACACTTCCGTAATTCCCACAACCGTCAGTTCGGAGGCTTCCATCACGATGCGCACACCGGCCCGCCTGAGAGCATCTCCGCCCATGCCACAAAAAAAAAGATCTGGATTTTTTTGTTTCATGGCCGACACTAGTTTGGCACCGTGTTGATCGCCGGAAGCCTCACCGGCTAAAATGGCGACGCAGAATTGACTCATACTGGATTTCATCTTCGTTTAGCCTTTTTCGTGCGGACTTGGGCGTCTTGCCACCATCAATATGCCGCAATAAGGGGGCATATTAACTGAAGTTTTAAATTATATAAAGTAAACTAAAATATTGATATTTTTAAAATTAAAAAAAGATAAAGCAAGACAATTTTCCAATTTTTGTCCGCTTCGTTTTTCTGTGGATTCGATATTTCAGGCACTTTAAATCGCTCTATGAGCTCATTTGCTGCCCCACTATTCGGGGACGGAATTCCCGAGACGACCAATTGCCGCATTGATTTGCTCCATTATACTCAACGCGACTTCCAGGGCTTTTCGTCCCGCATGACCTGAAACCACCGGGATTTTGCGGACGCAGACAGCTTCTATGAAGGATGCCAGTTCATCTTCCAAGGCATCGGCCTCGGAAAATGACAGCTGCTGAATATCCATTCCGGGTATCACACCGCCAACATGATCTTCCACCCGCCGAATGATGGTGATCTCACGGCCGGCAAAATCCACGGATACATAGGTATCTTTCTGGAAAAATCTGATTTTTCTTTGATTCTTGATGGATATCCGACTGGCGGTGACGTTGGCCACACATCCGCTTTCAAATTCAAGACGCACATTGGCAATATCGGCGTGTTCACAGATAACCGGAACACCCGCGGCGTGGATGCTCTTAATCTCGGATTTGACTACATTCATAATAATATCGATGTCATGGATCATAAGATCGAGCACCACACTGACATCGGTGCTGCGGTCTTTGAATATACTCAAGCGGTGGGCTTCAATAAACATCGGGTGGTGAACGATATCCTTGAGTGCTATCACGGCCGGATTGAACCGTTCAAGGTGTCCAATCTGCAGGATCCGGTGGTTTGATTTCGCAATTTTTATCAGTTCATCAGCCTGTTCGAGAGTGGTTGTCATGGGTTTTTCAATCAGCACGTCCACATCGTGATTTAGAAAAGCAGCGCCCACGGTAAAATGCGCGTCTGTTGGCACCACAACACTGACGGCATCAACGTTTCCGAATAGCTCCCGATAATCGGTCAAGGCGCATGTTCCCAGAGCGGCAGCGACATTCTCTGCCCGGGACTTATCAATATCAACCACTCCGACCAATTGCGCGTCCTGCATGCAGGAATACTTCTCGGCATGAAATTTGCCAAGATAACCCACCCCGATCACCCCCACGCGGATTTTCTTCATAAGAGGTCAGCTCCAGTCTTGATTCTAAAAAAAGATAGGGGAACTGCTGCTCCCCTATCAAAGGTGTCA
>Ga0316194_10001517_pt1 | contig 16042 bp, 12 predicted proteins | sample CroRivsedime1_MG_FD_204936 | JGI IMG/M metagenome (GOLD analysis project Ga0316194, IMG submission 204936) | Coastal sediment microbial communities from Maine, United States - Cross River sediment 1 | ecosystem: Environmental > Aquatic > Marine > Coastal > Sediment | place: USA: Maine...
CAAGTGTGTGTCGTGCTTGAAGCAGGTGCGCAGTTGAGCACGGCTGTGGCCGAATTGGGCCGTCAGGCCCGGGAGAGTGCGTCATGATGAAAGAGTTTCAGAACAATTCCTATCTGTACGGCGCGAATGCACCGTTTGTCGAGGAACTCTACGAAGCCTACCTGGACGATCCGGAAACGGTGGCGCCGGAGTGGCGGCGGTATTTCGACCAGCTGCAACAGGACGATGCCGGGCGCGATGTGGCACATGCGCCTGTTGTCGAGTCCTTTATCAGGTTGGCGAAGAACAAGAACAGCGCTGCTGCGGCGATTGCGGGTAGTCAGGCCGTCACGCAGGAGAAGAAACAGGTTTCGGTTCTGCAGATGATCAACGCGTACCGCTTTCTGGGCGTGCGTAATGCCGATGTGGACCCGCTCAAGCGCTTTGACAAGCCGTTGGTGCAGGAACTCGACCCTGCTTTCTATGGCCTGGGCGAGGCCGATATGGACCAGACGTTCAATAGTGGATCTCTGGTCGGACCTGAGCAGATGCCGTTACGCGACATCCTGCGCGCAGTACGGGAAACGTATTGCGGATCCATCGGCGCCGAGTACATGTATATCAGCGACGTGCAGCAAAAGCGCTGGATTCAGGCACGACTCGAGGGGCCGCGTTCACAGCCGAATTATCCGAATGATCTGAAAATTCATTTGCTCGAGCGTGTTACCGCTGCCGAGACGCTGGAAAAGTACCTGCACACGCGCTATGTCGGTCAGAAGCGGTTCTCTCTCGAAGGCGGCGAAAGTGTGATCGTATCGCTCGATCACCTGTTGCAGCGGGCCGGCACCGCCGGGGTTCAGGAGGCGGTGATCGGGATGGCTCACCGCGGCAGGCTCAATGTTCTGGTGAACACACTGGGCAAGATGCCCAAGGACCTGTTTTCCGAATTCGAAGGCAAGCGCGTTGAGCAACTCCCTGCTGGGGACGTCAAATATCACCAGGGGTTTTCGTCAGACATCATGTCACCCGGCGGGCCGATGCATGTTTCGCTCGCGTTTAACCCGTCTCATCTGGAAATCGTCAACCCGGTGGTGGAGGGATCGGTACGAGCCAGACAGCACCGGCGCAAGGACCGCGACGGAAAGCAGGTGTTACCGATTCTGCTGCACGGCGACGCCGCGTTCGCTGGTCAGGGTGTCGTAATGGAGACACTGAACCTGTCGCAGACCCGGGGTTATGGCACTGGCGGTACGGTGCATGTCATTGTCAACAACCAGATCGGTTTCACGGTTTCGGATGTCCGTGATGTGCGCTCGACCTTGTACTGCACCGATATCGCAAAGATGATCGATGCGCCAGTGTTTCACGTCAACGGAGACGACCCTGAGGCAGTAGCATTTGTCACGGAGATTGCGCTGGACTACCGCATGGAGTTCGCCAAGGACGTGGTGATCGATCTTGTTTGTTTCCGCAAGCTGGGACACAACGAGCAGGACGAGCCGATGGTCACCCAGCCCTGGATGTACAGTCTGGTGCGCAAGCACACGGGGACGCGCAAACTGTATGCCGACAAGCTGCAGCAGCAAGGTGTCATCGGTGATACGGAAGCCGATGACATGATTCGTGTTTATCGCGATGCACTGGATGCTGGCTATCACACCAACAAGACAATACTTTCCAATTTCAAGCCGCCGTATACGGCGAACTGGGCGCCGTTTCTGAACATCCCGTGGAATTACAAGGCGCCAACGGGTATTCCGATGGAGGCGCTCAAGGCGCTTTCGGAGCGCCTGACGGCGATCCCGGCCGGTTTCCAATTGCATTCACGGGTGGAGAAAGTCATCGGCGATCGCCGGGCGATGGGGCAAGGGAAAATCCCTCTTGATTGGGGCATGGCCGAGAATCTTGCTTATGCCTCATTGCTCAAGGATGGTTATCCGGTGCGGATTTCCGGCCAGGATTCCGGTCGGGGTACGTTTTTTCACCGCCATGCGGTGTTGCATGACCAGAAACGACAGAAAGGTGATGAGGGTACCCACCTGCCGCTGCGCCATATTGTTGAAGGTCAGCCGGACTTCACGGTGATTGACTCGATCCTCTCCGAGGAGGCCGTGCTCGGTTTCGAATATGGCTATGCCACCGCGGAACCGAATGAGCTGGTCGTCTGGGAAGCGCAGTTTGGTGACTTTGCCAACGGCGCCCAGGTGGTGATCGACCAGTTCATCGCGTCAGGGGAAGTCAAATGGGGGCGTATCTGCGGCCTGGTGATGATGTTACCGCACGGCTATGAAGGACAGGGCCCGGAGCACTCATCGGCGCGCATCGAGCGCTACCTGCAGCTGTGTGCGGACTACAACATGCAGATATGCATACCGACCACGCCCGCGCAGATGTTCCATGTATTGCGCCGCCAGATGGTGCGCCCTTACCGCAAACCACTGATCATTATCAGCCCCAAGAGCCTGCTGCGTCACAAGGAGTCGGTTTCGTCGCTGGAGGAACTGGCTGAGGGTGAATACCGCGCTGTCATACCGGATACGGAGCTGGAAAACCCCTCCAAGGTCAAGCGAGTCGTTTTCTGCAGCGGCAAGATATATTTTGAGCTCGCTGCGGCCAGGCGCGAGAAAGGCCTGGACGACGTTGCCATTGTTCGGCTGGAGCAGTTGTATCCGTTTCCCCATGATTCTTTCCAGGAGGAAATCAACCGATACAAGGAAGCAAAAGATGTTATCTGGTGCCAGGAAGAACCGGGTAATCAGGGGGCTTGGCATCGCATCCAGCACTACATAGAGCGACACTTGCTGTCGCATCAGAAACTCGGTTATGCGTTGCGCGCTTCGTCGGCTTCACCTGCCGGGGGATACGTCGCGCTGCATGTACAACGTCAGACAGCGGTGATTGAGGCTGCACTCGGAACAGGTGCCTGAGCAGGCCATCGCGTTATTCGAGATGCAGTTAAACAGTAGAACAGGAAGGAACGCATGTTAGTCCAAGTGAAAGTGCCAGCCTTGTCGGAATCCGTTTCAGAGGCGACCTTGCTTTCGTGGCATAAAAAACAGGGTGAGTTCGTCAAGCGTGACGAGAACCTGATCGACATCGAGACCGACAAGGTCGTGCTCGAGCTGCCGGCACCGGATTCGGGCGTGCTCACGAGGATTGTAAAAGGCGATGGCGGCGCCGTGGTCGCCAATGAAGTGATCGCCGAGATTGATACCGAGGCCAAAGGCGAGACAACGGCTGCCGCACCGGCGCAGCAACCAGCAAAGGCGCCACCACCGGCTCCTTCGATGGCGGCTTCTTCACCAGCGTCGGATACAGTCATCGTCATGCCGGCGGCGCGAAAGCTTGCCGCAGACAGAGGGCTCGACGCCGCATCCCTGAAGGGGACCGGACGCGGCGGCCGCGTGACCAAGGAAGACGTACTGGCGGCAGGGCAAGCAGCGCCGCCGAAACAACCGCAGGCGAAACCGGCCAGCCGGGGACCTTCACCGGTAAATATCGATCAGTTCCTGGGCGACAGGCCGGAGCAACGGGTTCCGATGTCGCGGCTGCGCAAGCGAGTCGCGGAACGTTTGCTGGAATCACAATCAAGTGCTGCGATTCTCACCACGTTCAACGAGGTGAACATGCAGCCGGTGATGGATCTGCGCAAGAAATATCGCGATCGATTCGAGAAAGAGCACGGCGTGAAACTGGGCTTCATGTCGTTTTTTGTCAAAGCGGTGGTCGCTGCGCTGAAGAAGTTTCCGGTCGTCAACGCGTCAGTTGACGGAGGCGATATCGTTTATCACGGATTTTTCGATATCGGGATGGCGGTCGGCAGTCCGCGCGGTCTCGTTGTCCCCATCGTGCGTAACGCTGACCAGATGAATTTTGCGGATGTCGAGAAACAGATCGCGGATTTCGGCAAGCGCGCCCAGGATGGCAAGTTGACCATCGAAGAACTGACCGGTGGTACGTTCTCTATCTCCAACGGAGGGGTGTTCGGGTCGATGCTGTCGACGCCTATTATCAATCCGCCACAGTCCGCGATTCTGGGTGTGCATGCCACCAAGGAGCGAGCGGTGGTTGAGGACGGCCAGGTCGTGGTTCGACCGATGAATTATCTGGCGCTCTCCTATGACCATCGCATTATTGATGGCCGGGAGGCGGTATTGTTTCTGGTGGCGATCAAGGATGCACTCGAGGACCCGTCGCGGCTCTTGCTTGAGCTCTGACATCAGGCAGCATCACAGCCTCCGGATGATCGAGGCGAGGGTTTTCATGGCATCGGAAGTGCATTCCGGGCGCCCGCGTATCTTGACTGACTGGATTGGGAAATGGCAAAGAAATTTGATGTAGCAGTGATTGGCGCAGGCCCGGGCGGCTATATCGCTGCAATCCGTGCCGCCCAGCTCGGACTGAACACCGTCTGTATTGATGAATTCAAGTCCGAAGATGGTAAGGCCAGCCTCGGAGGCACCTGCCTCAACGTGGGTTGTATTCCGTCCAAGGCACTACTGGAGTCATCGGAGAACTACGAACGCGCGCTCCACAAGTTCGGTGATCATGGCATCAGGATAAAGGACGTTACGCTGGATGTCGGAGCGATGCTGGCACGCAAGGACAAGATCGTGCAGCAGTTCACCAGTGGAATCGGCCTGTTGTTCAAGAAGAACAAAGTGACATCAATGCACGGGCACGGGCGCCTGACGGGCGGCGGCGAGGCCTATCAGATCGAGGTCAGCGGCAGCGACGGCAGTGAAACCATCAGCGCGACGCACGTAGTGATTGCGACCGGATCGGTGCCAAGGCAAATCCCCGGCGTCGAGATCGACAATGAGCGCGTGTGTGACAACACCGGTGCGCTGGCTCTGAAGGAGGTGCCCGGAAAGCTTGGCGTTATCGGCGCCGGTGTCATCGGTCTGGAAATGGGCAGTGTCTGGAAGCGGCTAGGATCCGAGGTCACCATTCTCGAGGCCTTGCCTGTGTTCCTCGGCGCAGCCGATGAGGGTGTATCCAAAGAGGCCTGGCGCATTTTCACCAAGAGCGTCGGGCTGGACATCAAACTGGGTTGCAAGATCGGTGCGGTCAAAGTCGGGAAGAAAGGGATATCGGTTCAGTTCGAGCACGAAGGCAGTGCCAACAAGCTCGAGTTCGATCGGTTGGTGGTCGCCGTCGGCCGGGTTCCAAACACTGATCGACTGGGCGTCGAGGCTGTTGGCGTCAAGACCGACGAGCGCGGATTTATTGAGGTCGACGAGCGTAACCGTACCGCCGCACCGAATATCTACGCCATCGGTGATGTTGTACGCGGCCCGATGCTGGCGCACAAGTCGTCAGAGGAAGGCGTTGCCGTGGCCGAGACCATTGCAGGCCAGCATGGACACGTCAACCTCAATCACATTCCATGGGTGATCTACACCGCACCCGAGATTGCCTGGGTGGGTCGAACCGAACAGCAATTGAAAGCTGACGGTGTGGCGTATCGCAGTGGGCAATTCCCGTTTATCGTCAGTGGCCGCGCACGCGCGCTTGGCGAAACAGCCGGTTTCGTCAAGATGTTGGCGGACACGCAAACGGATCGCATTCTCGGTGTGCACATTCTCGGCCCCTTTGCATCGGAACTCATTTCTGAAGCGGTGGTGGCGATGGAGTTCGGTGCGACGGCGGAAGACATCGCGCGCATTGTCCATGCGCACCCGTCATTGTCTGAAGCCATTCATGAAGCGGCATTGGGTGTAGACAAGCGGTTTCTGAGTCTTTAGGCCCTGTTTGGTCATGGCAACAGGGTCGCGCACCGGGGCGGCGCAGCGAAAACCGTATCTGATGCACGCGCAGGCCGCAGCACGCAATCACGGATACCAACTCGATGCCGCGCAACTGCACGCCAGTAATGAACTCGATCGTTTATATCGGGACCTGATTCGCCAAAACGGCCAACGCGGCTTGCTCCAGCGCTTGTTCCGGCGCGCATCCCCGGTATGTGGTGTGTACCTGTGGGGCGGGGTGGGCCGTGGCAAGACTTTTCTGATGGATGTTTTCTTCGAGAACATACCGGTCGAAGCGAAGTTGCGGTTGCACTTTCACCGATTCATGCAACGTATCCACCACCGGTTACGTGACCTGCAGGGCGAAGCCAATCCGTTGCAGATAGTCGGCGCTGAGCTGGCGGCACAGGCAAACCTGATTTGTCTTGACGAGTTTCACGTGACCGATATTGGCGATGCGATGATCATGCGATTGTTGCTGGAGTCGCTATTTACCGAGGGGGTGGTGATGGTGACAACCGCCAATCTGCATCCGGACGCACTCTACGAACATGGTTTGCAGCGGGCGCGATTCGTTCCCGCCATTGATCTGATCAAGCGAAACATGCGTGTGGTCAAGTTCGATTCCGGAACCGATTACCGGCTTGTTTCGCTCGAGAAGGCAGGCGTGTTTCATCCAGTGGTGAATGCGGCCTCCGAACAGGCGATGTTGACCACGTTTGCCGACGTCAGCGGCGAATCCGGCGTCTGCAACCAGATGATCGAAGTTGAGGGGCGCGAAATACCAGCAAAGCGTATCAGTCAGAGCGTAGCCTGGTTTGAATTCGAGAAAATCTGCGGCGGACCGCGCAGCAGGAATGACTATATCGAACTGTCGAAACGCTTTCACACGGTGCTGATTTCGAATGTGCCCGTGTTCCGTTCTGACAACGATAACGCGCGGCGGCGCTTTACCTGGCTGGTAGACGAGTTCTACGACCGGCGGGTGAAACTGGTGCTGTCGGCCCAGGCCGACCTGCCTGAGGTGTTTGTGAACGCGCTCGGAGGAGCGGAATCAGATCGTACCGGTTCGCGGCTGATCGAAATGCAGGCACGGCGCTATCTTGGAGAGCCACATCTGCCATAGGCGGCTGCGTATCGGCTGTCGCCGGGTCTGCCCTTGATGCAGGTATCATTGCGTGGATGCTGCGTCCCCCGAACGATCAGAAGCTGGAGCGGTTCGGCTGGCGGGCGATTTCACGCAAGGCGTTAGTGCCGAGTCTGATTCGGTGGCTGGGGGCCAGCAAAAATATCAATAAAGAAGGGGAGAGGTGTCGTCTCAATGAAAGCTTATCGAATCTTCGAGGAAGAAGGCAAAGTTGCCAGCCGGTTCGTCGATATGAAGCCCGAGGAACTGGATTCCGGTGATGTGACGATCAAAGTCGCTTACTCGAGTGTCAACTTCAAGGACGCATTGGCGGCAACAGGCGCAGGGAAAATCATTCGTCGGTTTCCGTGTAACGGCGGTATTGATTTGTCGGGCACGGTCGAGCAATCGAACGATGCGCGCTTCAAACCAGGCGACGAAGTGATTGCCACCAGTTACGACATCGGAGTGTCACGCGACGGTGGCTACGCGGAGTTGTGCAAGGTGCCGGCCGATTGGGTTGTTCCGATGCCGGCAGGTCTCGATCTGTATTCGGCCATGGTTCTGGGCACAGCCGGGTTTACGGCCGGCCTTGCCGTGGAGCGCATGGAGCACGATGGCCTCAAACCGGAAAACGGACCGGTCATCGTAACCGGTGCAACCGGTGGTGTCGGCAGCGTTGCAGTGGATATTCTTGCGGCCAGTGGTTACCACGTGGTCGCGTTGACCGGCAAGGAGGCGCAGACCGACTACCTCAAGAAACTGGGTGCAAAGGAAGTGATGCTGCGATCCAGTCTTGATCTGGCGAAGATCAGACCGCTTGGCAAGGAAACATGGGCGGGTGCGGTTGATAATCTGGGTGGTGACGTGTTGTCCTGGATTGCGAGCACCATGAAAGTCGGAGGCGCACTGGCATCGATCGGACTGGCCGCCAGCCACGAATTCAAGACAACTGTCATGCCGTTCATCCTGCGCGGAGTCAGTCTTGTCGGAATCGATTCCGTGAATGCGATGATGGATGTCCGGAACCATGTCTGGCAGCGGCTCGCGACCGACCTGAAACCGCAGCATCTGGACGCAATGGCTTCAATGGTGGAGTTCGCCGATTTGCCAGGCGTGTTCGATAACATTCTCAAGGCGAATACCAAGGGACGTACCGTCGTCAGAATCGGCGGATAGTAACGATCAGGTACGGGAGTGATCCAATGGGAAAAACTTATCAACAGTTCTATCGCCGCTCGATTGAGGATCGCGATGCTTTCTGGACCGAACAGGCTGCACTGATTGACTGGAATAAGCCGTTTGATCAGGTGCTGGAGTACACGAACCCCCCGTTTGCTCGCTGGTTCGTGGGCGGGGAGACCAACCTGTGCCATAACGCCATCGACCGGCATCTGGATACGCGCGGCGATCAAGCGGCACTGATTTACATCTCCACCGAGACCGGTGCCGAGAAGTCCTACAGCTATGCGGAACTCCACAAGGAGGTAACCCGCTGCGCGGCGGTGCTGCGAAGTCTTGGTGTAGGCAAGGGTGACGTCGTGCTGATCTACATGCCGATGATCCCGGAAGCGATTTTTGCCATGCTGGCCAGCGTAAGGCTCGGTGCCATTCATTCAGTCGTGTTTGGTGGTTTTGCGCCGGCGAGTCTGGCGCTGCGCATTGATGACGCCAAACCCAAAGTGATGATGACTTCCGACGCCGGGATGCGCGCAGGGCGCGTGATTGCCTACAAGCACCTGGTTGACGAGGCGATGCAGCTTTCGCAATTTCCGCCTGAAAAAGTGGTGATCGTGAACCGCGGTCTCGACACAAACATGGCGATCACCGAGGGGCGTGATCTCGATTACGCGACACTGGCCGATCGCCATTCTGATGAAGATGTACCCGTGACCTGGCTCGAATCCAGCGCACCGAGCTATGTCATGTATACGTCGGGCACGACGGGCAAGCCGAAAGGGGTGCAGCGCGACACCGGGGGACACGCTGTGGCCCTGGCGGCGTCTATGAAGCATATCTATTGCGGCAATGCCGGCGACACCATGTTCACTACGTCCGACATCGGCTGGGTGGTTGGTCATTCATATATCGTCTATGCCCCGCTGCTTTGCGGCTTGACAACAATTGTTTATGAAGGCGTCCCGATTCGTCCTGATCCAGGTATCTGGTGGAAGATTGTCCAGGACTACAAGGTCAAGGTGATGTTCTCGTCACCCACAGGCGTGCGGGTGCTGAAGAAACAGGATCCCGAGTACATGTCGAAATATGACCTGTCCTCGTTGAAGCATGTTTTTCTGGCTGGCGAGCCACTGGACGAGCCAACACACACCTGGCTCACCGAAGCGCTCGGCAAACCCGTCATTGACCACTACTGGCAAACCGAAACCGGTTGGCCGATTCTGACCTCGGCACCCGGTGTCGAGGAGACACCTATCAAGTTTGGCAGCCCGTCTTTCCCGGCCTACGGCTATGACCTCAAGCTGTTGCGCGAATCGGATGCGAGTGAGGCCGATGCGGACGAAAAAGGAGTGGTCGCGATTATCCCGCCGCTGCCGCCTGGCTGCATGACAACGCTGTGGGGTGACGACGAGCGGTTTGTGAAGACGTATTTCTCGACGTTCACTTCAAAGCTTGTCTATTCGACATTCGACTGGGGCATACGCGACAAGGACGGTTACTACTTTATCCTGGGACGCACGGACGACGTCATCAATGTAGCCGGGCACCGTCTGGGCACGCGCGAGATCGAGGAGGCGGTGCAGGCGCATCCGAATATTGCAGAAGTCGCCGTCGTTGGCGTTGTAGATCAGTTGAAAGGGCAGATGCCGCTGGCGTTTGCAGTGGTCAAGGACACCAGCCAGATTGAGACGGCCGAAGCGAGGGCGGCGCAGGAGAAAGAAGTCATGGCCAAGGTCGATGCGCAACTCGGGGCAATTGCCCGGCCGCGTCGCGTGCATTTTGTCACGCTGCTGCCGAAGACGCGCTCTGGCAAAATGCTGCGACGGAGCATCCAGGCGCTCGCCGAGGGGCGTGATCCTGGCGATCTGACCTCGCTGGAGGACCCCACCGCGCTCGAGCAGATTCAACAGGCGGTCAAGGACTAGGGTTTTCGTGACGCGTTTTCGTTGTTAAAAGGGAGGGGGCGCGAAATGGCTCGTCCCACAGGCGCTGGTGCGGGAGCGAAAAGCACTTTCGCGGAAGGACAGTAATGAAGTGGTTGCTTCGGTTGAACATACTGGCGCTGGTTGTCTACGCCTCTTTCGTAGCCGCTTTTCTGTTCGCCGACGCGCGCATCTTTCCGCGTTTGGGTTCGATGACACCGCCACCGGACGCTGTTGCGACCGCGATACGACAAGGCAATGACATCGAAGGCATACGGGAAATTGCACTGGTCCTGTACGATCATGTCAGTGATCAGGCGGCAACAGTCAACGTCATGGTGAACAATACGGTTTTCTGGGGGCGCCTGCATTTTCTGGCAGCACTGGGTCTGGCCTGCCTCAATGTTGCGCTGCTGCTCAGATGGCGCAGATCTTCGCCGAAATAGATGCTTAGCTGGTGGTCAATGGCCACAGGATGGCGCTGCGACGCGGTCGCGCGTTTCACTGCGAACCGTCTGAAGGAAACGGCATCATGGGCGCAGGTATTGTTGACGCATGTCAAACCTGTGCCGGCAGGCCTCAATAGACTGGGTCTGTTGAATCCGTCCAAACGTTACTGAAAGGAAATCGAATGAACCCGAATATGGGAAGCGCTGACCGGGCAATCCGGATTATTGCGGGCATCGTGCTGGTGAGTCTGTTTTTTGTCCTGGAAGGGGGCGCACGCTGGCTGGGGTTGATCGGAGTGGTTCTGATCGGGACGGCGCTGATCAATTTCTGCCCGCTCTACAGAATGCTTGGTGTGAGCACGTCGGGCACCAAAACCGGATCCTGACGCCAGGCCAGGAACACGCATAATCGAGACGGTCCATTTTCCTGCCGAATCGCTTGCATATCCGAGTGGATTGTTCGGGACGCATGGCGTCCGCCGTAATCAACTTGCGCCATGGCATCTTGCATGATCTTGCGCAAGGCCGGTGCGCGCGGACCGATTCCGTAAACTGGTTAATGGACTGTATTCGGCCCTGCGATTGGGGCGCACAGAACGTGTCGCAAGGCGCGGTGTGTTTCAGCCCCGCCCGATTGCAAATCGATGTCAACGCCTGACGGCGCGTCCGATTGTTACCACTGCGGATTGCCGGTTCCGGGTGGAACCGCTCACCGGACCACTATAGCCGGCGTCTCGCGCGAGATGTGCTGTGCTGGGTGTGTAGCGGTCGCCTCAGCCATCGTTTCGTCAGGTCTCGGCAGCTATTACACCCGCCGCGACAGCTATCCCGCATCGTCTCCAAGTGAAGCGGTTCCGGAGAGCATACGCAATCTGAAGGTTTTTGACCGGCCCGAGATCGAGGCCCGATTCGTTGCCGAGCCGGAAGCGCACGAGCGCGAAGCGACTCTGATTCTCGAGGGAATTTCCTGCCCGGCGTGTGTCTGGTTGAACGAGACACATTTGATGCGCACGCCCGGAGTCGTTGCGGTCAATATCAATTACACAACCAATCGCGCCAAGGTTCGATGGGATATGCGCCGCATCTCGCTGTCCGGAATTCTGGCCGCGATCAATGCGATCGGCTATCACGCTTACCCGTACGATGCGCGTGAGCTTGAAGCGGGGCGCAAACGCGAGTCGCGTAGTTTGCTGGCGCGACTGGCGATTGCCGGTCTCGGTGTCATGCAGGTGATGATGTATGCGTTGCCTGGCTATATTGCCCAACAGGGCGATATCGATCAGAGTCTAAATGCACTGATGAACTGGGCGGCCTTGATCCTTACCGTGCCGGTCGTGTTCTATTCGGCTCTGCCTTTTATGTCCGGTGCGTGGCGCGATGTACGCAACCGGCGGCTTGGTATGGACGTTCCGGTCGCAGCGGCGATTGTCATCGCTTTTTCTGCGAGCATTCTGGCGACCATCACAGGCGAGGGCGAGGTCTATTTCGATTCGGTGGCGATGTTTGTCTTCTTTCTTCTCGTTGCCCGTTATCTGGAGTTGAGAGCGCGGCAGAAGGCTGCGTCCTATCTTGAAAGCCTTTCTCACGCAGTACCTGCTACCGCTAACCGTCTGCAAGATTACCCGGCTACGATGCAGGCAGAGCTGGTTCCTGCCGCCGCGTTGCGTGCTGGCGAGCTTGTGCTGATCAGACCGGGTGAAACCGTTCCCGCTGACGGTGTGAATGTGCACGGGAATTCCGAAGTCGATGAGTCATTGCTTACAGGCGAGAGCACCCCGGTGAAGAAGCTGGAAGGGGATCCGCTCACCGGTGGATCGATCAACCGGGGTAACCCGCTTGTTGTACGGGTTGAGCGAGTCGGCAACGAGACGATACTGTCCGCCATCGTCAGGCTGATGGAACGGGCCTCGCTGTCGCGCCCCCGATTGCAGCAAATTACCGATCGGGTCGCGGCACATTTTGTAGCAATCGTACTGGTGCTGGCCGGTGGAACGGGGGCGTGGTGGTTGGCGCACGATCCCGCGTTGGCGTTGCCGATTGTTGTCTCTGTGCTGATCGTGACCTGTCCCTGTGCGCTGGCGCTGGCGACGCCGATGGCGATGGCGGTCGCAACGAGTTCGGCCGCACGCCGTGGCTTGCTGGTGACGCGTTCGCACGCGCTCGAGGCGCTGGCGCGAGCGACGCATTTCGTGATCGACAAGACCGGAACACTGACGGCCGGCAAACCGGTTGTCACCTCGGTAACCGCACTGGGCCTACCACGAAAGGAAGCGCTGGCGCTGGCCTCCACCCTTGAGCAAGGCTCGGAACATCCGGTTGCCATCGCGATGCGCGAAGCAGCCGGTTCAGCCATTTCTGCGCAACAGGTGCGAAATGTTCCCGGGGCGGGCGTCGAGGGCGTGGTGGATGGACGGGTTCTTCGCATCGGCAGTGAGCGATTTGCGGCGGAACTGGCGCGTAACAGCAGCACGCAAGGCGTGCAGGCGCAGATCTGGCTGGCCGATCAGGATCGCATGCTCGCCGGTTTCGATTTGCAGGACCGGCTTCGGCCGGATGCAGGGGATTTCATTGCAGCGCTGCGTGCCCAGGGTGCGGAAGTTATCCTCCTGTCGGGAGACCATGAGTCAGTCGTGCGTGACACGGCGAAGGCGCTGTCCGTGACGACCTGGCGTGGAGAAATGTCTCCGAAGGGAAAACTCGATTACGTCAAGGCATTGCAGGCGCAGGGAGCGGTCGTTGCGATGATCGGAGATGGTGTAAACGATGCACCAGTGCTCGCGCAGGCACAGATAGCAATTGCCCTGATGAGCGGAGCCGCACTCGCTCAGGGCGCGGCCGACATGGTATTGCTCACCGGGCGCTTGTCGGACTTGTCACGACTGGTGGACTATTCGCGGCGCACGATGCGGATTGTGAAACAGAATCTCGGGTGGGCGATCGGTTACAACATGCTGGCGATTCCGCTTGCGATGGCGGGTTACGTTACTCCGTGGATGGCAGCAATCGGTATGTCGGCCAGTTCCCTGTTGGTGGTTGGGAATGCACTGCGTCTGACGCGCCAACCGTATCTGCAGCGCTTGCCGTCAATCAGCAGTTGAGTCAGCAAGGCACGAGATGGCTTTGTTCCTCGCTGACGGTGGTCGTTGCCGGCCCGGTTCGCAATGGGCGGACTCTGAAGCAGTGGCACTCTGAATCTTCAGTGGGTTGGCCCGACAAAGCTGTGGGCAATGGTATGGTGTGGGTCTCCAATGGCGGGCTAATCAGGCAATGGATATACTCTTTCTGTTGATTCCCTTGTCGGTTGTGCTGGCGCTTCTGGTTGGCGTTGTATTCTGGTGGTCAGTGCGCAGTGGCCAGTTCGATGACCTGGAGGGTCCGGCCCATCGCATTCTGGATGATGACGACGCGGACGATGAAACCCGCTCCGAACAGGGGAGGTGAACTTTCAGGGAAGGCCCGGATACAAACACCTGTGCCGATTGCTTATACTGCGTTTTTTCAGGATGAATCGGAAATCATGAGTCGGCGTTTGTTACTGAAGGCGATGGCTGCGCTGTCCGGATGGCTGGCGTTTGCCGGTGGTGTTTTCGGGCGCACTTTACCTCGTGCCGCGGCGGTCCCTGGCGGGGTGGCGATTGTTCCACTTGGCGCTTCCAGCGAACCGCCGGTTGCGCACCTCAAGGCGCGACGCCTGATGGTTGCAGGTGATGCGGCGCAATGGAATGCGATCGTCGGCATTGCGCTCTCCACCAAGGAAGGCAGTACCTTGCGTATAGGCGTGGAACGACCGGATGGCACCAATGATGAGGTGCCGGTTGTGGTTGGTACAAAGCGTTACGCTACGCAGGAGCTGACTGTAAAGCCCGGGCAGGTCAATCTTTCCGAGGAGAATCTGGCTCGCTACAGGCGCGAGAGTGCGCATCTCAAGAAAATCCGCAGGACTTTTTCCGAAGCGCCTCCCGATTCATTGTCGCTGATGCAACCATGCGAAGGTGTTCGTTCCAGTTCATTTGGTCTGCGCCGCGTTTTTAACGGTGAGTCGCGAAATCCGCACAGCGGCATGGACCTGGCGGCGCCCGAGGGTGCACCGGTTCTGGCGACAGCAGCCGGCCGGGTAATCGACCGTGGCGATTATTTTTTCTCCGGAAACATGATCATTCTCGATCACGGACAGGGCCTGTTGACGCTGTATGCGCATCTGAGTGCGATGGACGTCCATGTTGGTGAACAGGTTGAGCGAGGCGCGCAGATAGGACGAGTGGGCGCGACAGGGCGGGTCACCGGCGCGCATCTGCACTTTGGTGTTTACCTCAATTCCGTTCCGGTCGATCCGGCATTGTTTCTTGGTTGAGCGCGACGTGGAATCGAAAGCGATTCATGGTGATCTGACCGCGTTCTGTTCGATTGACACGAGCAAGATGGAATGGACGTCCAGCCCGAGTGGCACCGTATGGCGAAAGCGGGTCCACCTGGTCGGCGCCGCAGAGTCCGGTCAGGTGACGTCGATTGTTCGCTATGAACGAAACTCAAACTTTCCCGAGCACGATCACCCGGATGGTGAGGAAATTCTTGTGCTCGATGGCGTTTTCTCCGATCAACAGGGCGACTGGCCGGCGGGCACCTTCCTGCTCAACCCGGAAGGCTTCCGCCATGCTCCGTTCTCGCGTGAGGGTTGCGTGTTGCTGGTCAAGCTTCGCCAGTACCCCGGCCTCGACCGCCAACAGGTAGCAATGGACACCCATTCGTTGGCGTGGCAGCCAACTGCCGTGCAGGGCGTTAGCAGCAAGCCGCTTTACGTGCAGAACGGATATGCGGACACCATGGAGCTGCAGAAATGGGAAGCCGGCGCAGATCCTGGCGAAGTCGTGTACTCCGAGGGGGCTGAAATATTTGTCATTGAAGGGGCGTTCACTGATGACACCGGATCCTACGCGAATGGCAGCTGGTTGCGCTTTCCAGCGCAAGCCCGGCATCACCCGCACACCCGATCTGGTTGTACGCTGTACCTCAAGAAAGCGGGACTGAAATGCCTGAGGTCTGAAGCAGGTCCCGGCAGCCGCTGAATGCGCCGGTCGGGGCATTGCATTGACTGCGTCGCCGCTGCGCGATGGATGACCGGACAACAGTCAGTCCGTGGACGGCCAAGCTGCTAACTGATTTACCAACAACACCACCATAGGAGAATGTATGCACTTTGCCATTTGTGCAACTTGGGGCCCGACGGATCCGACCCGTGCCGCCTTGCCTTTTATCTTTGCGGCATCTGCGCTGCAAGCAGGCGATACTGTCACTTTGATGCTGTTTCATGATGCGGTGCACATGGCGACGCAAGGCACTGCGGAAAAACTGGTGCCGGTCGGTCCACCTCCGCGTTTCGAGGAGGTTGCATCGCATGCCAATGCGTTGGTCCTGGCCTGCAAGCCGTGTGTAGAGGTACGTCAACTTCCCGAAGCCAAGATCGACAAGCGAGTCAAGCTGGCGGGAATGAATGAGTTCTACGAGGCAGCCGCCCGCGATAATGCAAGAGTCGTTTGTTTCTAGCGGTTGAGCGTTGTCTCAGCCTGACTGATGCGGCCGGGCGAGTATGTTTTTGCGCACTGCGCCTGTGTGCCCCGCCAGAAAATAGTGCATGCTGTA
>Ga0316194_10001519_pt1 | contig 16031 bp, 12 predicted proteins | sample CroRivsedime1_MG_FD_204936 | JGI IMG/M metagenome (GOLD analysis project Ga0316194, IMG submission 204936) | Coastal sediment microbial communities from Maine, United States - Cross River sediment 1 | ecosystem: Environmental > Aquatic > Marine > Coastal > Sediment | place: USA: Maine...
TCCCCTGCGGAGAGTTTGTCTCCTGGTTCGAGACGATCGAGCGAGGCGCGACTGAGGTGGCCGTAAAGAGTGTGGAATTCGATGCCGTCGAGTTGGTGGCGGAGGATAACCGTCGGGCCGTAGTTGCCAAGCCCGGAGTTGTCTGCAGCGGAGCGGACGGTCGCCGGCAGCGGGGACAGGATCTCGGTCCCTTCGACAACGAAAAGGTCGATGCCAATGTGGATGCTGCGGCGTTCGGCCGTGCCGTCGAAGAGGGGAGAGTGGCGGTAAAGGATCCGATCCTCGTCGTAGCGGCCGATGCCGACCGGCGTTTCGGCCCCGGCAATGGACTCGAAAAGATACTCGGTGAACCCGGAGACATCGTTGATGTCGAGGTGGGAGAGCTCGCGGTTGGCCCCGGTGAAGTCGAAGACCACCACTTTCCCACTGGTCAGATCGAACGGTATGACCGAAGCCATCTCGTCCCGATGGGCTTTAAGAGCTGCAATGATTGGATTTGAATTCACGGGGCGATTGTAACTGTTATTCAGCGGTTTTCGAATTACCGAGTTTAATTGACCTCGATGTCGTTGCGGTCGAGGACGAGGGTCGGGGATTGGAAAGCCGGCTCTGTTGTTGTTTCATCGGCGAAGACCACGGTCACCGATCGGAAGCGGTCTTCGCGCCAGTGGTCCTCGAGCAGCAGCCAGGACCGTACGAACTCGGCGACCTCGAGGCGGCAGCGTTCGCGAACCATCTCGAGATGGCGGGCATCCGCGGCACGCTCCGAAAGCACGGCCGTGATGCTGCGCTCGAGCTCCTCCATCTGCTCCTCTTCGTTGAAACGAAGCCAGCCGCGTTCGCTGAACTTCTCCATCCGGCCGGTGTCGATGGCCGGCGGCAGGGTCGGCCGAATTTCGGGTGCGTACACGACGCACGATTGGCCCTCGACCTCGAGCAACCACGGCTCGTCGAAGCGAAGGTGATAGCGGTAGGTTGCGGGAACCCGAATTTCAGTCACCGTCGTCCCGAGGGGGATGAGGTCCCAGCCGATGCGGAGCTCGTCGCTGCTGCGGAGGATCTCCACCGCCTCGAACGCCGCCAGCTCGAGCCGTGCGCCGCCGTCCGGAGAGAAGGAGGGGATGGCTGAAATGAACGTATTTGTGATCGTGCCGCTTTTGAACGCGGCGGCGATGTCGACCACGCTTTCGCTGAGCTCGCGCACCACCTCGGTGGCTGCCCGGCCGCCCTCTCTGGCGGTACGGCCGATCTGGTGAAAGACGAGATAGGCCAGCATTCCCAGGGCCAGGATGACCACCGGCCAGCGCAGCGCTCGGACGATATCGAGCCAGCCTTGTTGCTCGGATGGAGAGTTTTCGTTGGTCATGGTGCATCCTTCGGTTCGTCGCTTCGAGATACCTGCCAGTAGGCTTGCGAGGCAATCTGACTCAGTGTCTCAGACTCGTAGCGCCCGGTGTTCCAGTTGTGGCGCAGGCGCAGGATTCGACCCAGCATGGGCAGCGAATGGAACCTGAGCCGAACGGTCGATGGCGAGGCCCGCTGCAGGCGAACCGGGATCCTGCGGATCGAGAGGTTGTGTTTGAGCGCGATGTAGAGGAGTTCGACGTCGCCCGAGAAACTGTTGTCGGTGACGAGAGGGAAGAGGGCCTCCGCCACCTCGCCGCGGAAGCCCTTGATTCCGCACTGGCTGTCAAAAAGGCCGCCGGTCACCAGCATGCGGACGAAGTAGCTGAAAATTCGGCTGCTCAGCTTCCGCGCGACGCGGGAATCCGAGAGGGACACCGACTCCGGGAGGGTACGGTCGCCGACGACGATGTCGTAGGCCCGCCCGTTGACCAGATCGACGATATACGGCACCGCCTCGAGATCATAGGGGAGATCGGCGTCGGTGAAGACCCGGCACTCGCCCGTGGCGATGGCCATGCCGGCTTTCAGGGCTGCGAACTTTCCGAGGTTCTCCGGCAGGCCGATCAACCGCACACGGTCGTCCAGCAGCGGATCGAGTGCCGCCACCGTGCCATCCGTTGATCCGTCGTCAACGATGATGATCTCGTAGGCCGGGCATTTCTGATCGAGGAAACGACGTGCCTCGGCGACCGACTCAAGGACGAAGTCAACCCCGTCGTGGACAGGTATCACCAGCGATACCACGGGAGTCAGCCCTGTGCCGCCAGATCGATGGTCGTTTGTCGTCACCCTCTCACGCTAGCGGGTTCGAGAAATCGCCGCAAGCCATACAACCCTTTCAGGTGCATCGGCATCTCATGAATGTGGAAAGAGAAATACCTTCAAAAGGAGTGTGGCGATGCGGATGAAAACGAACTGTGCTGTGATGATGAGCCTCGTGTTTGTGACTGCCGGGTGGGTGGCGGCCGGCGCCGGATATGAAGAGATCGTCGACCAGAGCTACGCACTCGCCGCCGGCGGCAGCGTGGCGCTCGAAAACGTCAATGGTGATGTCAGCATCGAGGTCTGGGAACGGAGCGAGGTGCGCGTGTATGCGGTCAAGAGCGCGAGCTCGCCGGAACTCCTGGATGAACTCGAGGTCAAGGTCGATGCCGGGAAAAACCAGGTGCGGATTGACACCCGCTATCCGTCGATGCGTGGTTCTGACCACGAGCATCGCTTCACAAGGGTGGAATACACCGTGACCGTCCCGCGGACGGCAGTGCTCGATGAGATCGAGCTGGTCAACGGCAACCTGACGGTGGTCGGCGTCGAGGGTGGGATCGATGCAGCGACAGTCAATGGCAACATCTTGGTCCGGGACTGTGCCGGCAGCGCGAGCCTCGGCACCGTCAACGGCGGCATCGAGGCGCACATCGATCGTCTCTCCTTCGACAACACGCTGGATCTGGAAGCTGTCAATGGTCGGTTGGACCTCTACCTGGCCTCGTCGCTCGGCGCCGACCTCAGGGCCGACACAGTCAACGGTTCGCTCAAGAATGACTTTGGAATCGATGTTCGCAAGGGCAAATATGTCGGCTCGGATTTCCACGGGAGCGTTGGTGGGGGCGGAGCCAGAGTGTCCCTCGAGACAGTCAACGGGTCGATCAACGTGCACCGTTGGTAGACCGATTTTCGTGGTGATCGACAGGGGAACCGGATGCGGTTCCCCTTTTTCTTGACCCGGGAATCGGCGAGTGTACAATGAGCGCAAGTGAGCAAGAATAAAGACGAAGTGACCACCGGCCGCGTCAGTTCTGCGTCCGCGTACGAGAGCCTGGTCGGGTTTTCGCGCGCCGTGAGGCGTGGCTCGAGAATTGTCGTCTCGAGCACTCCTCCTCTCGACTCTGATGGAGAGACAGTGATCGGCGATGCCTATGTGCAGGCGACACGGTGCTTTGAGATCATTCTCGAGGCGGTCGAATCCCTCGGCGGCACGCTCAAGGATGTGATTCGAACCAGGGTGTTTGTGATCGATGTTGCCGACTGGGAGGACGTTGGGCGAGCCCACGGCGAGTTCTTCCGCGACGCCTACCCGGCGGCTACGATGGTCGTCGTAAAGGGGCTCCTCGATCCGCGCTGGAAAGTGGAAATCGAGGCCGAGGCAGAACTCTTGCCTGAATAGGCTTCCTGGCCAAAATAAAACCGAGATATTCGACATCTGGATGGCACCTCTCTGACACTAATTCTGTGCATTAGATCGACAACGCCTCCCGTGCTATACTCCCGTCGTTACGGTGAACGTCCACACTTTTCTGAACAGAGAAATTGCGTCGGAACCTGCGACGATCAGTGGTTCTGACAGCATGAGGGCGTGGCTCCCGGCAATCAATACACACTTTGGGGGATTATGAACAATCTCCCACGTGTACTGATAATCGACGAAAACGCGAACGACCGAGCGCTCGCGTCGCTGGTGCTGACGGGAGAGTTCGGGAACCTCGAAATCGACGCCGTCGGCACAGCTGCGGAGTTTGCGGGCGCGCTGGCCGCAGGACGATTCGGGATCGTCATCTCCGAGGCCGTGTTCTCGTGGAGCACCGGTCTCGAACTGATTCGACTGGTGCGGGATGTGCGCCCCGATTGCCCGGTGATCCTGTTCACGGCCGAGGTTGGTGAGGAGCTGTGGGGCGAAACTCTTCGTTTGGATGTCGACGGTTACGTTTCGAAATCCTCGGCAGGCTTTGTGCGATTGCCCGCGGTAGTCCGTTCGGTCTTCTTCCGCACCCGGCGGCAGGCGGTCGCGACCTCACGTGACGCGCCCTATCGTCGCCTCGTAGAGGGGTTGCCAGTCGGAGTTTTCGTGGCCACCCTCGAAGGCGAAATCCTCGAGGCCAACCCGGCATTTGCATCGATGCTCGGCCTCTTCGATCCGGAAGAGGCCGCGTGGAAGACCTTCCCGACCCTCTTTGCCGAACCGGAAGCGGCCGACGAGTGGCGGGACCGCATGGCGGCCACCCGGTCGGTGCGCAACCTCGACATCGAGCTGACACGGGCCGATGGCAGCCTCCTCTGGACCCGCGTCTCATCGTGGGTCGTCGAGGACGCGGGATCCGGGATGCGTCACATCCAGGGAATCGTCGAGGAGACGGGCGACTACCATGAGGCTCAAAAGAACCTGGCGGACAGGACGGAGGCTCTGGCTCGTTCCAACGATGAGCTCGAACACTTTGCCTACGTGGTCTCTCACGATCTGCAGCAGCCGTTGAGCGTGGTCTCGAGCTACCTCGAGATGCTTGGCGACAGCGTGCGTGACCGGCTCGAAGAAGAGGAGGAGTCCTATCTGGATCGTGCGGCATCGTCGGCCGTGCGGGTTCAGGAAATGGTCGATGCCGTGCTTGGGTTCGCGAGGGTGGATTCGCGGGGGGATGAATTCGACCAGGTCGATCTCGGCGCAGTGTTGGAGCAGGTCAAAACCGAGTTGTGGAAGGAGATCACTGTCGCCAAAGCAGAGATCACCAGTGATCGCCTGCCATTGGTCATCGCCGACGAAGCGCAGATGGTATTGCTCCTCCAGAACCTGATCTCCAACGCCGTCAAATTCTCGGGCAGCCCACCGGCTGAAATTCATCTGTCGAGCGAGGAGAGTGACGATGAATGGACGATTTCGGTCCGAGATAACGGCATCGGCATCGATCCCGACGCTTCGGACCGCATTTTTGTCATGTTCCAACGATTGCACACGGAGAAGGAATTTCCGGGCACCGGAATCGGCCTTGCCATCTGCAAGAGAATTATTGATCGACACGGCGGCAGAATATGGGTAGAATCTGAACAGTTGTTGGGAGCTACGTTTTTCTTTTCGATACCGAAACGGACAGCCGGTCAAGGCGGAGAGTGACTGTGTGTTGCGGTCTCGCTTTGAGGAGTTGGTGAATGGGGCCTGGTCGCGCGTCCACAGCATTGCAACGGGACGAGCTGGTTCGGGTGTTGCTGATCGAGGACTGTCCTGACCATGCCGAGCTGATCTTCACCAAACTCAAGAGATCGAAGAGGATACGGGCCGAGATCGATCATGCCGATCGTCTCGAGAAGGGTCTGCGAAAGCTCGAGCGCGGTCAATACGATGTCGTGCTGCTGGACTTCTCCCTGCCGGACAGCTTTGGCATCGAGACCTTCCGCCGCGCTTACCAGGCGGCGCCGAGAACGCCGATCATCGTCCTCACCAGCCTCGACGACAACGAGCTTGCCGTACAGGCGGTCCGCCTCGGAGCCCAGGACTATCTGGTCAAGCGCGAGGCCGACACCAGGCTGCTGGTGCGTTCGATCCTGTACGCCATCGAACGCGCGACCGCTGAGGAGGCGCTGCTCGAATCGGAAGAGCGCTATGCGCTCGCGGTTCGCGGCGCCAACGACGGCCTGTGGGACTGGAACTTCGAAAACGACCGTGTCTTCTATTCGCCGCGCTGGAAATCCATGCTCGGCTTCTCGGTGGACGACGTCGGCGACAGCCCGCGCGAGTGGCTGGACCGGATCCATCCCGACGATCGGCCGCCGTTTCGCCGGCATCTCGATGCACACCTCTCGGGCTCAACCGATCAGCTCGAGTTCGAACACCGGATGCGCAACCTCGATGGAGAGTACATCTGGGTCCTGGCGCGTGGGGTCGCGGTTCGGGACGAAAACGGCAGGCCCTACCGCATGGCCGGCTCGCAGACCGATATCACCGCCCGAAAAAGGGCCGAACACCAGCTCCAACACGACGCCCTGCATGACAGTCTCACCGGCCTCGCCAACAGGGTCCTTTTTGTGGATCGATTGGCCTGTGCCCTTGCCGACCTGCAGCGGCAGGCCTCACCCCACTTTGCGGTCCTGTTCTTCGACCTCGACCGGTTCAAAAACGTCAACGACAGCCTGGGTCACAGCATGGGCGACAAGCTGCTGATCGGCATTGCCCGGCGCCTCGAGCACTTCCTGCGTCCCGGCGATACCGTTGCCCGGCTCGGCGGCGACGAGTTCGCGGTCCTCATCCATCGGGTCGAAGACGCCAGCGGCGCGATCCACGTCGCCGATCGAATCCAGGACGTCCTCAGCATGAACTTCTCCATCGATGGGCACGATGTGATGGTGACCGCCTCGATCGGCATCGCCCACAGCTCGACCGGCTATTCGAGTCCCGAGGAAATTTTGCGCGACGCCGACATTGCGATGTACCGGGCCAAGGCCGAAGGCAAGGCGCGATACGAGATCTTCGACCGCGACATGCACCAGAGCGCGGTTGCGTTGCTCAAGCTCGAGACCGAGCTGCGCCGGGGCGTCCACCGCGGCGACTTTCTAATGAACTATCAACCGATCGTTTCCCTCGGCGGCACGAGTCGCATCGTCGGTTTCGAGGGGCTGGTTCGGTGGAAGCATCCCGAACGAGGCATCGTGACACCGGCCAATTTCATTGCCATCGCCGAGGAAACGGGGCTCATCGTACCGCTCGGCTGGTGGGTGCTGCGCGAATCCTGCCGGCAGACCCGTCGCTGGCAGGAGCAGTTCCCCAGCGATCCGCCGCTGTGGATCAGCGTCAACATGTCGGGCAAGCTGTTCATGAAGAGCACGATGGTCGACGAGCTGCTGGCGATCCTCGAGGAGACAGGGCTCGAGCCGCGCGATCTGCGGATCGAGGTGACCGAAAACGTGGTCATGGACCACGCCGACCTCGCGGTCCGCAACCTGATGGAGCTCAGGGCGCTCGGAATCCAGCTGTCGATCGACGACTTCGGCACCGGATACTCGTCGTTGAGTTACCTCCAGCGATTCCACTACGACCAGCTCAAAATCGACCGCTCATTTGTCAGCCAGCTCGGTTCACCCGGTGATTCGCGGGCGATCGTCGAGACGATCCTCAATCTCGCCAACAACCTCGGCATCGGTGTGGTGGCCGAGGGGATCGAGACCGCCGATCAGGTCGACCGCCTGCGAAAGATGCATTGTCCGCACGGGCAGGGCTTCTGGTTCTCGCGGCCTCTGGGCGTGTCCGCTGCCGAAGAGCTGATGGCCTCGTCTCCTACCTGGTAGCGCCCACCAAGCACCCCGCGATCGACCCATCGGGACAATGGTGCAATGGTGGACGTGGCACCCCGCGGCATCCCGCGATCCCCGCTACCGTACCCCGCTACCCGATGCGGACCGGCATCCGCCGGGGTCCCCATGTGCCTGGCGGGCCGTCGAAACGACCGGCGCACTGTATTCCACAGCCGAGACAGCGTCCGTCATTGTCGAGCTTCCAGGTTCCAAGCTGGTACCAGTCACGGCCGATGATGAGCTCGCCGCAGCCGTGGCAATAGGTTGAACCGCCTGCCTCGTCGACGACGTTGCCGGTGTAGGCGTGGCGGACGCCGTTGGCGCGGGCGATCTCACGCGCCCGGCTGAGGGTCCTGGGAGGAGTGGGTGGCAGCTGGTTCAATTTGAAGTCGGGGTGAAAGGCCGTGAAGTGCATCGGCACGTCCGGACCGAGGGTTTCTACGACCCACCCGCTCATTTCGTCGATCTCGGCCTCGGAGTCGTTCTCACCGGGAATCAGCAGAGTGGTGAGCTCGACCCACACGTCGGTTTCCCTGGCCAGATACTCGAGGGTCTCGAGCACCGGCTGCAGCATGCCGCCGCAGAGCTTCTTGTAGAAATCGTCGGTGAAGGCCTTGAGGTCGACGTTGGCGGCGTCCATGGCACCAAAGAACTCCCGCCGCGGCTCGGCGCAAATCTCGCCCGCGGTGACCGCGACATTGGCGATGCCGAGCTCGCGACAGGCGGCGGCGACGTCGACCGCGTACTCGAGGAAGATGACCGGGTCGTTGTAGGTGTAGGCGACGCTGCGGCACCCCGTCGAAGCTGCAGCCCGCGCTATGGCTTCGGGTGACGCCTGGTCGGCGAGCGTATCGGCCTGGCGCGACTTCGAGATCGACCAGTTCTGACAGAATTTGCAGGCCAGGTTACAGCCCGCGGTGCCGAACGAGAGCACCCCGGTCCCGGGGTGGAAGTGGTTGAGCGGTTTCTTCTCGATCGGATCGACGCAGAACCCCGACGAGCGGCCGTAGGTCGTGAGAACGACAGCGCCGTCGAGGTTTTGGCGAACGAAGCAGAAACCACGCTGGCCCTCCTTGAGCTTGCACAGCCGTGGGCAGAGTTCGCAGACCACGCGCCCGTCGTCCAGGACGCTCCAGTAACGACCGGGAAACACCGAGTCCATATCTCCATTGATGCTGCGTCATGGATGCGAAGTCAAGCTGAAGGAGGCAGTTCGTGCCGTTGTGGAGGAGCGTTCCATCGCTATCGGGATCGGTATCGAAAAAATTACGCGTGCGTTTCGTCGAAAGTGATAGCGATCCCGAAAGCGAATGCGAACCGGCCTCTCTCCGACGACCAGCATTTTTGTTTCCTGAGATACCATAGATTCAGAAGATATTTTCCTGATTCTGTTGCCAGTTAGGTTACGGATGGCGAAGGGAGTGCCGGATGGACGAAGAGATGCTGGAGCATGTCGAGGTTCCAGACGAAGACGATCCACAACTCGACCCGGCGATGATCGAGGTCGCGTTTCAGAAGTTCGAGGCCGAACAGAGCATGGCCGGGGGCTTCCTGGCCGGCGCCGCGGCGGCTCTGGTGGGTGCTGGGGTGTGGGCCCTCGTCACCATCCTGACCGGATATCAGATCGGATTCATGGCGATCGGCGTTGGCTTCTTGGTTGGACTGGCCGTGCAGTTCTTCGGCAAGGGCATCAGCAAGGTCTTCGGCGTGATGGGCGCCGCACTGGCGCTGATCGGTTGCCTGCTCGGGAACTATTTCACCGTGGTTCATTTTGTCGGTGAGGCGGAGGGTCTGGGGTTCTTCGACACCCTGACCCGGATCAACCCGGCCGCCATTCCCGAATTGATGGCGATCACCTTCAGCCCTATGGACCTCGTCTTCTACGGCATCGCTGTCTATGAAGGCTTCAAGTTGTCATTCCGCAAGATCACGCACGAGGAAGTACAGGCCGCCATCACCGGCGTCCCGACGGGGATCTGATCAGATACGCCAGCACCGGATCAAACGGTGTCCTGGGCGGAGTTTAGAGTCAAGAGTGAAGGCCGGGATCTTCACTCTTAACCCTTCACCCTTTACTTGCTTGCTATGGTTTCGCAGGCAGCAAGGTTCCGGTGACGTCGCCGAAGCCGATTCTGATCCCGTCCCTTTCACACCAGCCGGTCATGATGACAGTGTCGCCATCGGCCAGGAACTTCCGCTCCTCGCCGTTTGGCAGCTCAACGGTCTCGGTGCCTTTCCAGCTCAGCTCCAGCATCGAGCCCCGCTCGTGTTTTTCGGGGCCTGAAATAGTGCCCGAGCCGTAGAGGTCGCCCGGCTGCGCGTTGCAGCCGTTGACCGTGTGGTGGGCGAGCTGCTGGCAGATGCTCCAGTACATGTACTTGAAGTTCGAGGTGGCGATGGTCGCCGGATCGGTCATCCGCTCCGACTCCAGCGCCACTTCGAGGTGAATATCGTAGGCACAATCTCCCGGGTTGCGCAGGTAGTCGAGAGGTTCCGGATCATCCTGTGCCGGGCCGGCGCAGCGGAAGGGCTCGAGGGCATCCATTGTCACCACCCACGGCGAGATCGAGGTGCCGAAGTTCTTGCCGAGGAAGGGACCGAGGGGCACGTACTCCCACTTCTGGATATCCCGCGCCGACCAGTCGTTGACGAGCACCATACCGAAGATGTGCTCCATGGTGTCTGCAATGGGAATTGCCTCGCCGAGGGTGTTGCCGGGGCCGATGAAAAAACCCATCTCGAGCTCGAAATCCATCAGCCGGCTCGGGCCATAGATTGGCCGATCAGCATCGTCGGCCTTGGTCTGGCCCATGGGTCGTTTCAGATCAGTACCGCTCACTACAACCGAGCTCGAGCGGCCGTGGTAACCGACCGGCAGGTGCAGCCAGTTGGGCTGGAGGGCGTTGTCCGGGCCGCGAAACATGACCCCGACGTTCGTGGCGTGCTCGCGTGAGGAGTAGAAATCGGTGTAGTCGCCAATCGCCGCCGGTAGCAGCATCTCGACTCTCGATCGGGGGTGGAACGCCGCTTTACGAACCGCGGCGTCGTCGCGCAGGGTCGGCTCGTCGGTACGGAGCAGCTGGGTCAGCCGGCCCCTCGCCTCGCGCCAGGCCATGGGCCCAAGGGCCATAAATGCGTTGAGTGTCGGTTGCCGGAGGGCGTCACCGTTACGGAGTTTGCGGCCGTTGAGCAGGCCGCGATCGGCGAGGACCGAAAGATCGAGCACCGCGTCGCCGATCGCGACTCCGATCCGCGGGTTGAGCCCGGCCGACGGCCGAAAGACCCCGTAGGGAAGATTCTGAATCGGAAAGTGCGAGTCGGCCGGGACATCAACGAAGGAACGAATATTGCGATCGATGGTGGTCATTCCTGAGGAGCTCCTTTGTCAACCAATCCGAGGGTTCGCAGATCGTCGCGCGGCTCCGAGAAGCTGCAGCTGCCAAAGCTTGTGAGAACGGCGCGGCGGGCCTCAGCCACCTGGTCGGCAGTGGCCTCGTAGTCGCGCCACGCCAGGCGTTCCGGCTCGACGACAAACGCCTCCGGGTCGGTCTCGTCCACGATTTCGATCAGCTTCGTCACTGGTAGATCATGGACATGGGCCAGAGCCGACGCGGCAAAAAGATTGATAAAGCCATGAACGTCGGTGTCGAGTTCCGCGTCGTGGTGCCGGAACGGGTGATGCAGGCCCTGGGTGGCCTTGAGCGGGACGCCGGTCGCGCGACAGGTCGCGATGGCCGCCGCCACCGCCGTGACCTCGGGTATCGCGGACGCTTCGAGGCCCCCACAGCGGATCTTGAGGCCGACGCGGTTGTGGTCGCCGGCTTTGTGGTCGGTGTCGCGCACCGCCGCGGCGGCGGCCGGCAATCGCGGCCGCCACTCTCCGAGCAGCGAGACCTCGAAGAAGGATGTCAATGAACGAGATCCGTTGTTGGTCAATCGCTTCCACGCCTTCTCGACCGCGACCTTTGCCCCGCCGGCTTCTGGGAGGCGGACCTCAAACGCATCGACCACGATCTTGTCGCCGAGGCGGTCCGAAAAACCCGTCATCACTTTCTCGTCTTGATTGACTGATTCGAGGAAGCTTTCGAGATTCTCGCCACCCCGTCCGAGCACTGAAACGGCGATCGGGAGATGGGACGGTTGGGCATTCTCGAGCAGCGGATCGAGCTCATCGAGGCGTGCCGCAGGACAGACGAAGCGCGCCAGCATCCAGCCGTCGTCCGAGGAACGGTGTTCGACGAATCGCGCGAAAGCCTCGTCCATCGGCAACTTGGCCGGAGGGAAGAGACCGGCGTAATCGATGATGCCGTCGAGGAGGGATTTCGCGCAGGGGTTCATTGACTCTCCATGCTGTCGCGTGAACTCGAGGCGGTATGGTATCACCCGCCGCCGGCTCCCAATTCGTCTTCCTCGGCTACAATGCCGCGGCGGAGGAGCCTCGATGAGTCAACAAACGCGTAGATCCGGATATTCACTCTTTGTTTTTTCAGCAATCGCCATCGTAGTGGCGCCGGCAATGGTCGCGGCGACTGAGGTTTCGGTCTCCAAACCGGGCTTCGTGATCGATCTCGGGAACTGACCCGCGCCCGAGTCCGCGTCCGAACACGGGCTATACGGCTGTACGGCTAGACGGCTTTACGGCTCAAAGACCTCAAGACCCGGCCGCCGGCTCGAGTCCCTCGACGACCTGCCTCAGCAGCTCGTTGAACTCAACCGGCTTCTCCATCATCAGAAAGTGGCCGACGCCATCCATGATGACTCCATCGAAATCCGGCTGATAGGTGCGGTTGACCTCGACATTGGTCGGGTAGGTTGGGGCATTGATGTAGCGCACGGGAACGTCCACCGCCGCCAGCGCCGGCCCCATCTCGTAGTTGAAGAACTCGCGCAACAGAGCGATTGCGATCTCGGGCGAATGGTCGCACATATCGCTCGTGACCCGTTCGATGAGCTGTGGATCCGCACTCTCGAGAAACATCGAGGTCGTGAACTTCTTGCAGGTCCCGGCGAAGTCTTTGTCGTACGCCGCGAGGATCCCGTTGAATTGATCCGGATCGTACTTCGCATCGGCGTTTTGCAGCGAATCCACGGCGATGACTCCGATAGTACGGTCCGGCATCAGCCGTGCGGCTTCGAGGGCCGTCGACCCGCCCATCGAGTGGCCGATCAGTACGACATCGGTGAGACCGAGGTGTTCGACGACCGCCTGCACGTCGCCGCCGAAGCCCAACAGCGGCCATTCCTCGCGGTCCATCCCGGATAGACCGTGCCCTGGGAGGTCGATCGTGATGACGGTGTTGGATGCGCTGAACTCCTCGACCTGCGCCGCCCAGAAAGTCTGGTTGCACATCCATCCGTGGATGAAGACCATGACCGGCGAGCCCTCACCTGAAACGGTGTAGGCGACCGTAACTCCATCCGGCGCCGCGACAGTGCCCGGCCCCGCCACAATGGGCGCCGGTTCGTCGGTAACCGGCACCATTTCATCGGTTGGGCCACCACAAGCGAGCGCGAACGAAAGAAGACCGAAGAGCGCGAGGTATTTCATCGATTCCTCCTGTGAGAAGCACAGTCTAGACGAAATTGAAGTGCCACCTTCGCAAAATCAACGCAGAGGCGCAGAGGCGCAGAGACGCAGAGGCGCAGAGAATATATTTGACCTGGCGCTACTGGTTTGACCCGATTCGATTTTCATTTGGGCGGGTGGAGAAAGCCGTCAAGCCGTATAGCCGTAAGGCCATATAGCCGAATAGCCTTCCTCGGATGCCTGTCAATCTGGCGTGTTCTCGCTCCCAGACGGCCCAGTCTGCGCGAGCACCCGCGCGATCGGACGAAGATCCATCCACCACTGCGATTTTGGACGCTGATGCTCGGAGTCGACCTGCCGGCGTAGAGTCTCGAGCTCGGAAAACTCGATCTTGCCGTCATTGAGCCCGATCGCGAGCGCAGCATCGGTGCCAGCCTCGGCCTCGTCGATCAAACGCTCGACGCAGCGTTTGGCGAGCCGGGTGGCGAGGATGCGGTCGAAGGGACTGGGGTTGCCACCCTGCTGGAGGTGGCCGAGGATCGCCTGCCGGACATCGAAGAAATCACCGCCCTCTTCCTCGAAGAGCGAGACCATGAACTGGGTGTTGTAGCAGGCGTTGGCCCCCTCATTGCGAATCATCAGGCCGAGGCGTTTTCCGTTCCGGAAGCCTTCAATGAGGTCCCGGACGTCGTTCTGGAGGTCGGCAACGGTCACACCCTCCTCGTTGAGATAGACCCGCTCGGCGCCGCTCGCAAGTCCGGCCATCAGGGCGAGGTAGCCGCAGTAACGGCCCATCACCTCGACTACGAAGCAGCGTCGCGAGGCAACCGCCGACTGCTTGATCTTGTCGACCGCCTCGACAATGGCGTTGAGGGCGGTATCGGCGCCGACCGAGAGCTCCGATCCCGGGAGGTTGTTGTTGATGGTTGCCGGCATGCAGATGATGGGGATTTCGAATGCCGGAAACGCTTCGCGCTTGCGGGCGAGACGGAGCGCAGAGTCATAGCCGGACCAGCCGCCGATCATCAAGATGCCGTCGACGTCGAGGTCTTCGAGATTGCGGGCGATGGTGTAGAAGTCCTTGCCGCGCGGGATCGTTCGGTTGATTCCAAGCTCGCAACCACCGGCGGTCGTCCAGCCGCGGACGCTCATCCAGCCGAGCTCCTCGATGTCACCGTCGATCAAACCTCGGAATCCACCGCGGATGCCGAGCATCTGGTGGCCCTCATCGAGAGCGAGGCGCACGGCGGCGCGGGTGGCGGTGTTCATCCCCGGAGCGGGCCCGCCCGACGAAAGGACCGCGAGACGCAGCCGGCGTTGACCCGAGTTGGGTGGGTTGGGCAGCGACCGTAGCAGAGTCTGCAGAGTGTCGATATTGTCCGAGAAACTGCCGCCACGCAGCCGCAGCGCTTCGTTGGAGTCGTGTCGGATGATTGCCGCATAGACCTCAGCGGTGGCTTCGACACACTCGGTCAATGGCTTCCGGGTGATCCGGTTGTGTCGCACGCCCACCAACTGCGGTGCCGAGCCCGGGCCGGCCGCAATTACTTCGTGGACCGCGGCGTGCCCGAGCAGGGTTCCCATCAGCCGGTCGTAGGCCGACGGGGCGCCACCGCGCTGGACATGCCCGAGGATGGTGACCCGAACCTCTTCCTCCATCTGCTCCTCGAGGACCTGCCTGACGCGTTCGGCGGTGATCGGTTGACCGTCGTTGTCAATGGCACCCTCGGCGACGAGGACGATGCTGTCGCGACGACCCGCCTCGCGACCGGCGCGCAGCCGCCGCGGGAGGATCTCGGTCCACGAGCCCCCGGCTGGTGGTGCTTCCGGGATGAGGACAGCGTCGGCGCCCGTTGCCAGACCGCTCATCAGAGCGAGATATCCGCAGTGGCGGCCCATGACCTCAACCACGAAGGTGCGCTGGTGGCTGGCCGCGGTGGCGCCGATGCCGTCCACCGCTTCGGCGATCCGATGCAGCGCGGTGTCGGCGCCGATCGACATATCGGTGCCGGCCATGTCGTTGTCGATCGAGGCGCCGATGCCGGCGAGCGAGAGATGGGCGTGTCGGTCAGCCGCCTCATGAGGGATTCGACCCTGCTCCTCGAGCTCCTTGATCAGCCCGGACCATTCTCGATGCAGGAGATCAGCAGCGGTGAGACTGCCGTCGCCGCCCATAACGATCAATTTATCGATGCCCTGTTCGACGAGATTCTGGGCGGCTCGGAGCCTCCCCTCACGGGTGCGGAATTCGTCGCAGCGCGCGGTGCCGATCACGGTACCGCCCATGTGCATGATGCCGCCGGCCGCGTCCCAGTCCATCGGTTTGAAGGCGTCGCCGCCCTCGACCAGCCCCCGGTACCCCTCGCGGATCGCAACGGCTTCCATGCCCTCTTCGAGAGCCGTCCGTACCGCCGCGCGCAGAGCGGCGTTCATGCCGGGCGCATCGCCGCCACTGGTCAGGATTCCGAGCCGGTGTGTCAATTGGTTCTGATCGTTCATCTATTGCCTCGATCGCGTTTCATCGAGCGGGCATTCTAGCGCGTACTTACGAGAAAGCCGAGACTGCGGCGCGAATTGCGGCAATCAGAACGATAACGGCAAAGAGTCGCTTGAGGGCTGTGGCCGAAAGCTTGCTCTCCGCGATGTGGGCTCCGGCGAGACCGCCGATCAGTACCGCCACTCCCAGCGGCAGGGCGATATGGAGATCCACGGACCCGCGCAGCCCGTGCGCTGCGAGCCCTGCGATCGACAGAATGAGGACGGTGGCCGAGTTGATGGCCGCAACTTCGCGCGGTCCTGCCCATCCGAGCAGGAGGATCAGCGGGCCCAGGAAGATGCCGCCACCGATGCCGAGGAAGCCGGAGGCGAGCCCGATCGCAATGCCCGATGGAATCGCCACCGCCCACAGCCTGACAGTCGTTGGCGCCACGGGATCATCTGGATTGGTCGCTGTTTTCAGCATCGCGGTTGCGGCCGCGGCGAGACCGATCGCGAGCACGATGAGAAAAACGCGGCGCGGTGCATCGATCAGCCCACCGACAAACGC
>Ga0316194_10001528_pt1 | contig 15976 bp, 10 predicted proteins | sample CroRivsedime1_MG_FD_204936 | JGI IMG/M metagenome (GOLD analysis project Ga0316194, IMG submission 204936) | Coastal sediment microbial communities from Maine, United States - Cross River sediment 1 | ecosystem: Environmental > Aquatic > Marine > Coastal > Sediment | place: USA: Maine...
TTCCCCTATTGTTGCTGCATCTCCCCTTATATGAAACTTCATGGAATGACGAATGAAGATTGACGAATTGTGGATGTCGCTCTCCGAGGCGTAGGCGTTTCAACCCCTACGAGCCGGAGGCTTCGCGCTGCTTTTTTTAACAAATAAAATAGAAAGAATTCCTTAATTCGACATTTGTCAATCGTCAATCGTCAATCGACATTTGACATGCCGAAGTCATTATTTTCGAACAAACTGGCTATTTCAGCGGCTAGCGGCTGGGTTGACACCTCTTCATTTGTGGTGCCGACCGGTAGCGGATTTCAAGGGGAGCTTGACCTGAAAGGTTGTGCCGAGCCCCATTTCTGATTTTACGTAAATGGATCCTTCGTGCTCCTGGACAATACCGTAGGCGACGGATAGACCCAGGCCCACCCCCTTGCCTTTTTTCTTTGTTGTGAAAAACGGTTCAAACAGTTTGGGGTAATTCTCCTCGGGTATCCCGCAACCGGTGTCCTTAAAGTTGACCTGCAGTCTGTCTTCACTCAGTAAATGCCGGGTTTCAATGGTCAGCACGCCGCCGCCGGCTCCCATTGCCTCACTGGCATTGGACACCAGGTTCATGAAGACTTGCTGAAGCTGGTCTTCGGAACCCAGCAAGTCCGGCAGATCGGCATCCAGTTTTGTCTCCACTTTGACCCCGTCCATTTTAAGCAGGTTTGAATTTAAAAACACGGTTTGCTCGATGAGACGGTTCAGGCTCAAACGCTTGGGCTCCATCTTGGATTGACGCGAGAATGCCAGCAGGTTTGAAACGATGCGACTGGTTCGCCGGGTTTCGGTTTCCATGAGACTCAGATAGTGCTGAAACTGTTCGATTTCGTTCCGGCCGAGGGTGTCTTCTGCAACAATCCGTTGCATCAGCATGATTAAATTCAAGATACCTGCAATCGGATTGTTGATCTCGTGCACCACCGAGGCAGACAGTTTGCCCAAAGAGGACATCTTATCCTGGTGCAGGAGTTTCTCGTGGGTTTCCCTTACCTGGCGGGTGCGGTCTTCAACCATTTGTTCGAGGCGGCGTGTGATTTCCTTTTCTTCTTTTCTGTGCTGGGTGATGTCTCGGCTGATATGAATGAATTTTTGAATTTTTCCGTCCTTTTCCCAGATCGGATAAATATTGACTTCATAATACCGTTTTTCGCCGTCCAGCATTAGTCGGGTCTGGATCTTACGCATCTGTCTTTTGTTGCTGACGACTTCTCGCAGGGGACAGTCGGCCTGTCCGCCGTTACAGTTATGTTCTTCATTGTGGTAGACCTCGTAGCATTTCTTGCCGATGACGTCTTGGCGGGTGTAGTGCATTTTGGAAAGAAATGCGTCATTGACATCGATAATTTCCATTTGGGGGGTAATGACCAGGATGAATTCCTGAATTCCGTTTAGAATCGTCTCCATCTCCTCGGTTCGTTCCCGCAGTTTGCGCTCTTCCAGGCCGATAGCCTTCCAGAAAATTTTAAAGACATTGTAGGAAAGCAGACGGATGCGGGGGGGGCGCGTGCGCAGAATATCCTCAAAAATTTCCTGCTTGGCCGTCAGGATGATAATTAAATGGATGCTGTAGCGCCGGTCGTATAGCTGATGGCAATCAGTAAAAGTTAACAAGCCCAGTTCATCCGCCAGTTTAATTCCCGGACTGTCGGGGTCGGGATCGGCCACCGCTAAAATGGGCGCGTAGACCCCTTCCTGCTCACATACAGAGGTGGTTTTTTCGAGAATTTCCTTGCAAAATTCTCCACCGCCCACCAGAGCAATGTTGGTAATGGAAGGCGTTTTTACCGGCATATGCACAACTCCCTGTTTTCAGGTCTCGATTACCTGTGCGTGGATTTTCTAGATTACCCCAATTGAGTTAAAAACCGATTGGGAGTTATTCGTTATAAGTTATTGGTTAATCGTTTAAGAGGAATAAACTCCATTCTTATATTTCATCTATAATTGAATTATAAAATGGTGGGATCATCATATTTTAATAACGAATAACAAATAACCAGTAACGTTTAATTGAGCTTTTTTCGTTCCTTTAGGGCGTTGCCCTGGTTGAGATCTCTGCGTACCACGAAATTTGGACATTATCAAGCATATCAATGTGTTTCAGAAATCATTTTTTCCATTGACAAAAGCCGCAAAAAAAAATAAGTTCGCTCTTTCGCACATATAAGGGTGTAAGTTTCAAGCATCTAATCGCTGAGAAACATCAAATTAATGGGGCTTGAAAGACACCCTAGAAACACATCTAACTCAATTCATAAGTCTCCCCGCCTTGGCGGGATGAGAATTTAAAAGGTTCTACCGTTACAGCGAGGGCATGCGTGATGGGTGCAAATCTGATCGATGCCGGCGGCTTATGAATTGAAATAATTTTACGGCAACATTTTGATTTTATTTAAAAAATTCAGATAGTAAGGAGCAAACCAACATGACTGAAAAAGTCCATGGATCTGTACTGGTTCTCGGAGGCGGCATCGCCGGAATGCAGGCATCGTTGGATCTGGCCAACTCCGGGTATTTGGTTCATCTTGCAGAAAAGTCCTCTGCCATCGGCGGGATGATGTCCCAGCTGGACAAGACTTTTCCCACCAACGACTGTGCCATGTGAATTATCTCGCCCAAACTGGTCGAGGTCGGCCGGCACTTAAATATTGAGCTTTTAATGGAAAGCGAATTGTTGGAGCTTGAAGGTGAACCGGGGCGCTTCAAGGCCCGGATTCGAAAAAAACCCCGCTATATTGACCTTGACAAGTGCACCAGCTGTGGTGAATGTACCAAGGTTTGTCCGGTCGATCTTTCGGATGATTACCAGGAAGGTCTCGCCACCAAAAAAGCAGCCTATAAACAATATGCCCAGGCGATCCCCGGAGCTTTTGCCATCGATAAGGGAGACAAAGCCCCCTGCCGCCTGGCATGTCCCGGCGGTTTGAACGTTCAGGGCTATGTCAACATGGTAAAGCAGGGCAAATACAAGGAAGCGCTGCAAATCATCATGCAGGATCTCCCGCTGCCCGGTGTACTGGGGCGGATATGTCCCCATGGATGTGAAGACGCCTGTCGGCGGTGTGATGTCGATGAGCCGGTGGCCATTCGGGATTTGAAGCGACTGGCGGCCGACAAGTTTGACTGCCGGGAGATCGAAATTAAATGTCCGTCGCCCAGGGAGGAGAAGGTCGCCATCATCGGCTCCGGTCCCGCCGGACTTTCCTGTGCCTACCACCTTGCGAAAAGAGGAATTCTATCCACCATTTACGAGGCTTTGCCGGAAGCAGGTGGAATGCTCAGAGTCGGTATTCCCGCCCATCGGTTGCCCAGGGAAGTGCTGGATCAAGAGATCGAGGTGATTACCAATCTGGGAGTCGAAATTAAAACAGACACCCGCCTTGGTTCGGATCTTTCCGTCGATGACCTGCTAAATGACGGGTACAAATCGGTCTATCTGGCCCTCGGGGCTCACAAGGGTATCGAACTGGGTGTTCCGGGTGAAAAAGCCAACGGCGTGCGTCAGGGAGTTGAGTTTTTAAGAGAAGTCAACCTGACGGGCAAGGCTGAAGTCGGCAAAAAATTGGGCATCATCGGCGGCGGCAATGTGGCCATCGATGTGGCCCGCGCGGCGACACGTCTGGGCGCCGCCGAGGTCAACATTATTTATCGACGCACCCGCACCGAGATGCCGGCCTGGGAAGAGGAAATTCAGGCCGCCGAGGATGAAGGCACCCGGATCACGTATCTTTCCGCACCTCAGGAAGTGCTGACCCGCGACGGCAAAGTTGTCGGTTTGCGCTGTATTCGCATGGAGTTGAGCGAACCGGATTCTTCAGGACGTAAACGGCCGATACCGATTCCGGGTAGTGAGTATGATATTGAAATCGATCAGCTGATACCTGCCATTGGCCAGCGACCGGATCTGTCCTCGCTGGAGAATGTAACCGGCCTGACTTTTTCTCGCTGGGGAACCACCGAGGTCGATGCGGTGACGTTTGCCACCGAACGCGACGGCGTGTTTGCCGGCGGTGACCTGCAAACCGGCCCGTGGGTTGCCATCGGGGCCATCGGCGCCGGTAAGGAAGCCGCCGAGTCCATCCTGCGCTACATCGAAGGCCGGGACATGGCTGCCGGGCGGGAACCGATCGTCTATGAAGATCCTTGCTACATGCCGATTCCCGAAAATCAACCCAAGAAGGCCAGGGCCAGAATGCCGGAGTTGGCCGTCGACGAACGCCGGGGAAATTTCGAAGAAGTCGAACTGGGTTATGCCGAAGATGACGGTCAGACGGAAGCAGGCCGCTGTTTAAACTGCGGATATTGCTGTGAGTGTTATCAGTGTGTGGATGCCTGCCTGGCCAATGCCATCGACCACAGCCAGCAGGAAGAAATCGTCGAGCTCGATGTCGGTTCTGTCGTTCTGTGTCCGGGAAGTGAGCCTTTTGATCCTTCCGGCTTGGAAAACATTTACCATTACAAATCCAGCCCGAATGTGCTCACCAGCCTGGAATTCGAACGTATCCTGAGCGCCTCGGGTCCCACCATGGGCCATCTGACACGACCGTCGGACGATAAGGAGCCGAAAAAAATTGCCTGGTTGCAATGTGTCGGATCCAGGGACACCAACCAGTGCGGTAACGGGTACTGTTCGTCGGTATGCTGCATGTATGCCTGCAAAGACTCCATGATTGCCAAAGAGCATGCCGAAGGTGATCTGGATTGCGTTGTTTTTAATATGGATATCCGGACCTTCGGCAAAGATTATGAGAAATATTATAACCGCGCCAAAGATGCCGGAATCCGGTTTGTCAAATCACGGATCCATTCCATCGACGAAGTGGCGGACACCGGCAATCTGAGTGTCCGCTACATGGATGATGCCGGTAAATTGCAGGTAGAGGAATTTGATATGGTGGTGCTCTCGGTGGGTCTGCAGGTTCCGCAGTCCACCGTGGAGCTGGCCGAACGGATCGGTGTCGAACTGGATAAATCCAAATTCGCCGTAACCCATCCGTTTACACCGATTGAAACGTCCCGCCCCGGCGTTTACGCCTGCGGCGTGTTTCAGGAACCCAAAGACATTCCCAGCTCGGTTACCGAAGCCAGTGCGGCCGCCTGCGCCGCCGGCTCTCGTTTGGCCGCTGGCCGCGGCACCCTCACACGCATTGTCGAGGTGCCGGATGAAATCGATGTGACCGGTGAGGAACCTCGCATTGGGGTTTTTGTCTGCAATTGCGGCGTGAATATCTCCAGCGTGGTGGATGTTGCTGCGGTGGAAGAATACGCCGGTACCCTGCCGAATGTGGTCTATGCCACGCAGAATCTTTTTACCTGCTCCCAGGATTCCCAGGATCAGATGAAAGAGATCATCAAAGAGCACCGCTTAAACCGGGTAGTGGTTGCCGCCTGCAGCCCCAAGACCCATGAACCAATTTTCCAGGATACCATGGAATCCTGCGGCCTGAACAAATATCTTTTTGAAATGGCCAACATCCGCAATCAGGATTCCTGGGTTCACGCGGGCGCTTCAGAGCAAGCCAGCGAAAAAGCCAAAGATCTGGTGCGTATGTCGGTTGCCCGGGCCGACACGCTTCATCCCCTTGAAGAAAAGAAAATTCCGGTTGTCCAAAGGGGTCTCGTGATCGGCGGCGGCGTCGCCGGCATGAATGCGGCCTTTGGATTGGCCGAGCAGGGATACGAAGTGGTTCTGGTGGAAAAGGAAGCCGAGTTGGGCGGACTGGCCAATCGGCTGACGGCAACGATCGAGGGTGCCAAAATCAACGACTATCTTAGCGGTTTGATTCCCAAGATCACCAATCACTCCAAGATCAAGGTTTTGACCAACGCCCTAATTGTCGGTTTTTCCGGGTTCAAGGGGAATTTTACCACCGAGATTCTGGTGGGACCCGAAATGGTCCAGAGAAAAATCGAACATGGTGTAGTTATTTTGGCGACCGGCGCCCATGAGTACCAGCCCAAAGAATTTTTCTATGGACAAGATGACAGAGTGATGACCCAGCTTGAGCTGGCTGATCGGATGCAAAAAGAGGAAATCGGTGATCCGCAGGATGTGGTGATGATCCAGTGCGTCGGTTCCCGCAACGAGGAAAACCCCAACTGCTCCAGAATCTGTTGTCAAACAGCGGTTAAAAACGCTTTGCACTTAAAAGAGCTCAACCCCGACATGAATGTTTACGTGCTTTACCGCGATATCCGCACTTACGGCCTGATGGAAGAATATTACACCGAAGCCAGAAAGAAAGGGGTTCTTTTCTTCCGGTTTGACGCCGAGGACCCACCGGTTGTCGAAGTATCCGAGGCGGGCGTGGAGGTCACCTTCACCGATCACATCCTGGACCAACATTTGAAAGTGGCGGCCGATCTTCTGGTGCTGAGTGCCGGTATGCAGGCCGAAGACACCGAGGAGCTGTCCTCGATCCTCAAACTGGCCCGCACTGCGGAAGGCTATTTCATGGAGGCCCATGTCAAGCTGAGGCCGGTGGATATGGCCACGGAGGGAATCTTTGTTTGCGGGACGGCTCACAGCCCCAAACTGGTGTCCGAAACCATTGCCCAAGCGTACGCCGCATCCGCCCGGGCTATTACCTTCCTGGCCCAGCCCCAGTTGACACTGTCCGCGGTCACCGCCCGGGTGGAGGCCGAAAAATGCGCCTCCTGCCTCGTCTGTGTGAGGTCCTGCCCCTATAATGTACCGAGGATCAATGCTGACGGGGTCAGCGAAATCGATGAGGCCTTGTGTCACGGATGCGGCATATGTTGCGCGGAATGTCCGGCCAAAGCGATTCAACTCAGCTGGTATGAGGACGATCAAATTCTGTGCAAAGTGGAGGCTCTGCTGGAAGGAGTGCTCTGATTTTGGATTTTAGATTTCGGATATCGGATTTTGGAATGCGGAATACAAAAGCATTGGGCAAAGCGCATAGAGCAGAGGGTATAGAGCATAGAGGAGCGGAGACGACCGCAGGAATGGATTTATAACAGATGGAAGGATCTTCAATAGTCATTTTCTAATATAGCGAGGAAGACATGAGCAAGGATTTTGAACCGATTATTATCGCTTTTTGCTGCAATTTCTGAGGATATACCGCCGCGGACCTGGCAGGTTCGATGCGATTGAATTATCCGACAAACATCAAAATTGTTCGTGTTCCGTGCACCGGCAAGGTCGATGTCATTCATATCTTGCGCGCGCTTGAAAAAGGTGCCGACGGTGCCTGCGTCATCGGGTGCCTGGAGGGCGAATGCCATTATAACACCGGCAACCTGATGGCCAAGAGAAGGGTTATGCAGGCCAGCAAAATATTAGACACCATTGGTATCGGCGGTGAACGGGCAAAAATGTACAACCTTTCATCCAGTGAGGGACCTCTCTTTGCCAAATATGCCACGGAATTTACCGAATTAATCAAGGAACTGGGTCCCAATCCGATAAAAATAGCCAAAAGTAAGGCGGCATGAAAATTAGGTTAGTCCGTTTGCCAGTTTGCCCGTTAGCCGGTTGAGTAAAGGCATCAGCCTCACCAACCAACGGGCTAAACGGGTCGACGGGCGTAACTGGAAAACCATTATTAATAAGAGAGGTTCTTTTTATGATAGTTGCAGATAAGAAACCGGTTGAGGAAATCATCGAGTACCTCAAAAATCACACAAACATCCTGATTCTCGGATGCAACGAATGCGTTACGGTCTGTGAAGCGGGAGGTCAAAAAGAGGTTCAGGTTCTGGCATCTGCTTTAAGGATGAATGCTCAGAAAGATGGAAAAGATGTCAATGTTGATGAGCTCACCCTGGAAAGGCAATGTGATCACGAGTATCTGGAAGAGATCCGTGACATGATCGACCAGTATGATGCCGTGGTGTCCCTTGCATGTGGTGTCGGGGTCCAGTTTACAGCTGAAAAATACCCGTCTACAATGATTTATCCGGGGGTCAACACATGTTTTTTGGGTGCCACTGAAAAAAGAGGTCTATGGACGGAGCGTTGCCAAGGCTGCGGACAGTGTATACTGGCGACTACCGGCAGTATATGCCCGGTCGCACGATGTGCCAAACGTCTGTTCAATGGTCCCTGCGGCGGCTCGACGGCAGGCAAGTGTGAAATCAATCCGGAGACGGAATGCGCCTGGCAGTTGATCGTCGATCGCATGAAAGCACTGGATAAACTCGACCAATACGAAAATCTATGTCCGATTAAAGACTGGTCAACCGACAGGGCAGGGGGCCCCAGAAAAGTAGTCAGGGAGGATGTGCAGCAATGAGTGCAAAAACACCGAGCAAACTTGAGAAAATTTTAAGCGAAGGTCATCTTGCCGTTACTTCAGAGTGTGGACCTCCTCGCGGCAGCAATCCCCAACCCATTATTGATAAGGCCGAGATGATCAAAGATCATGTGGATGCCATCAATATCACCGACAATCAAACTTCCATGACCCGCATGAGCAGCCTGGCCGCCTGTATTCGTCTGAAGCTCATGGGGTTGGAGCCGGTGCTGCAGATGGTGACCCGGGATCGCAACCGCATCGCTTTGCAAAGCGACATTTTGGGAGCGGCTTCATTTGATATTAACAACATTCTTTGTCTCTCCGGTGATCATCAGAGTTTTGGCGACAACCCCAAGGGCCAGAACGTTCATGACATCGATTCCATGCAGTTGATACAGACGGTTAGACTCATGCGGGATGAAGGTAAATTTTTAGGCGGCGATGACCTGGATCGGCCGCTGGAGATGTTTGTGGGAGCGGCCGCAAATCCGTTTGCGGATCCTTTTGAAATTCGCGTGCCGCGCTTGGCCAAGAAAGTTGCCGCCGGCGTGGAGTTCATTCAGACCCAGTGTATCTATAACCTCGATAAATTTGAAGAATGGATGAAGGGGGTCAGAGAACGGGGCCTGCATGAGAAATGCTATATTTTAGCCGGGCTGACGCCCATGAAGAGTGTCGGAATGGCCAGATACATGCAGAAAAGAGTACCGGGAATGGATGTGCCTGATGAAGTCATCAAACGTCTGCAGGGTGTTGAAAAGGGAAAAGCGGCCGCCGAAGGCATTAAGATGTGTGTAGAATCGATCCAGCGTCTGAAAGAGGTCGAAGGCGTGGCTGGATTTCATATCATGGCGATTGAGTGGGAACAAAAGGTACCGGAGATCGTCGAAGCCGCCGGCCTTTATCCAAGACCCAGCGTGAACTGATCAGAGTACAATCCTGGCAAAAGAGACATCCGGCTGGATATCCACCTTACCGGGCAGTTCTGATAGTCGGATGTCCCTATGCCTTGATTTTAGAGGCCCCCTAAAGCAAGCGTGCCGATCAGAACACCGCTGAATTCTCCCTGTTATCAGGTTGTCGCCAGTTCTCCCCCTCCAATTCGAATGCACTCGCATACCTTGTCCGGGTACTTACGGTTGCATTCGATCATCTCATCAACAATATTCACATTGCCCTTGACCCTATTGGTAGTGACCGCCGTTCGCGAGGCGTTTATTCCCTCGGGACGATAGCATTTCTGCTCCGGGTTTAAGCTGAACGCGCCACTTCGGCTATCGCAAAGTGATTCGAAATTCCTATTATTTTCCTATGAAATCAAAGCCTTGAATTATTGACGATGGGCGGAAAAATTCCATTATGAAAGCGGATTATCATTGACATAATTTTCAACGAAGTGCTAATCTGCTCAATTCCGACATATGGGAAAGCGGGGGTTGATACCGTTGGCAACAGATTGAAATTGAAGCTTTAATCTTATATTATGGGTTCGATTAAGAAAATGAGCTAAAATTTAAAATGGATATTAAAAACAAAGACAACACGGTAGGATCTGTGATGGTAGTGGGCGCCGGTATCGCCGGTATGCAGTCGGCCTTGGATTTGGCCGAGTCCGGGTTTTATGTATACCTGGTGGAAGAGACGGCCGCCCTGGGAGGGCTGATGTCCCAGTTGGACAAGACCTTTCCCACCAATGAATGTGCCATGTGAGTCATCTCACCCAAACTGGTCGAGGTCGGCCGGCACCTGAATATCGAACTGTTAACCAATACCGAACTGCTGGATCTTGAGGGCGTTCCGGGGAACTTCACGGCAACCGTCCACCAGCAACCGCGTTTTGTAGACCTGGCAAAATGCACCAGCTGTGGAGAGTGCGTTAAGGTCTGTCCCGTTTCCCTGCCCAATGAGTATGACGAGGGCCTGTCGGATCGCAAAGCAATTTACAAACAATACCCCCAGGCAATCCCCGGGGCTTTTGGGATCAGCAAGGGCGGCACGGCACCGTGCAAGGCAACTTGTCCGGCCCATGTCAGCATTCAGGGCTATATTGCCTTGATTAATGAGGGTAAATATCCTGAAGCGTTGGCGCTTTTTAAAGAAGATCACCCCTTTCCCGGCATTTGCGGCCGGGTATGCCATCATCCCTGCGAAGAAATCTGTACCCGCAACGACGTGGATCAACCCCTGGCGATCCGGGAGTTGCACCGTTTCCTGGCAGACTGGGAGTTGGGCCAGGGTGAAACACATATTCCTGAGACCGCCGCAGGCCGCCGGGAAAAATTGGCCATTGTGGGCTCAGGACCGGCCGGCTTGGCAGCGGCCTATTTTCTTGCCAGAGAAGGCTATCGGGTAACGGTTTTCGAAAAATTACCGGTTGCCGGCGGAATGATGGCGGTAGGGATGCCCGAATACCGTTTGCCCAGGGATTTGATTCAGGCTGAAATCAACGTCATCGAAAAAATGGGAGTCTGCATTAAAACCGGTGTCACTTTTGGTCGGGATATCACCCTGGAAAGCCTTAAAACAGATGGTTTTTCAGCGCTCTTCATGGCCATCGGGCTCCACGCTGGCCGCCCGCTCGGGGTTGAGAATGAGGATATTGAAGGCGTTCTGCAGGGGGTGAATTATTTGCGCGATTGCGCTATGGGCAAGGATACTTCCATCGGTGAAGATGTCATCGTCGTCGGCGGCGGCAACGTGGCCATCGACGTGGCGCTGACCGCCAAGCGCAAAGGCGCCCGGAACGTTACCCTGGTGTGCCTGGAAAAGCGTGAAGAGATGCCCGCCTGGGAATATGAAATCGAGGAAGCGCTGGAAGGCGATATCGAGATCATCAACGGTTACGGACCCAAAGCCTTTTTCATCGATAAAAGCAGCCGGGTTTCGGGCATCGAGTTTAAGACCTGTTCCGCCGTATTTGACGGTAATGGACGCTTTAACCCCAACTATGACGAGAATGATTGCCGGCCGATTTTCGGCGATTCAGTGATCATCTCCATCGGCCAGAGCACGGACCTGTCCTTTGTCAAGGAGCAGGGCATCGCTATTACACCGGCAGGCGGCCTGGAGGCCGATCCGGTAACGCTCCAGACTGCCATTGATTGGGTGTTTGCCGGCGGCGATGCCGTTTACGGTCCCAAGTCGGTGGTGGAGGCCGTGGCCTGCGGCAAAGAAGCCGCCGGGAGTATCCACCGGTTTATCAACGGCCTGGATTTGATGGAAGGCCGTGAGAATCTCTGGGAATTTGAAAAGCCGGATGTTTCCATGGAGGCAAAAAAACCAAGAACGACGGTTCGCTGCCTGGACCCGGGCGCCCGGGAGTGCAACTTTCTGGAGGTCTCCTTCGGCTACGATGAAACCGAAGCCAAAAAAGAAGCGCAACGGTGCCTGGAATGCGGGATTTGTTCGGAGTGTTACCAATGCGTTAAAGCCTGCCTGGCCGAAGCCGTCGACCACACCCAGCAGGCGGTTGAAAAGCAAATCAAGGTGGGCGCGCTCATTCTCTCGACCGGCACCGACACTTATGATCCGTCAAGCCTGAAAGAATTTTATCATTACGGCAGCAACCCCAACGTGATGACCAGTCTGGAATTCGAGCGCATCCTGAGTGCCTCGGGCCCGACCATGGGGCAGCTGGTGCGACCGTCTGATGAAAAGGAGCCTAAAAAAATTGCCTGGCTCCAGTGTGTCGGTTCCCGGGATACCAATAAATGCGGCAACGGATATTGCTCATCAGTCTGCTGCATGTATGCCATCAAGGATGCCATGATCGCCAAAGAACATTCCGACGGCGACCTGGATTGTGCTGTTTTTTATATGGATATCCGCTCTTACGGCAAGGATTACGAAAAATATTACAACCGGGCAAGGGATCGCGAGGGCGTTCGCTTCATCAAGTCCCGGGTTCATACCATATTTGATGATCCGCAGACCCGAGATCTGCGCCTGGTCTTTGCCGATGAGAGCGGCCGGATGGCAGAAGAGATTTTCGACATGGTGGTTTTGTCGGTGGGGCTGCAGGCCTCGGAATCTACCGCAGCCCTGGCCAAACGCCTGGAAATCGATTTAAACCGCTATAATTTCATTGATACCGATTCGCTTGCGCCGGTGGCGACATCGCGGCCGGGGGTCTACACCTGCGGTAGCCTCCAGGGGCCCAAGGATATTCCATCGTCGGTAACCGAAGCCAGTGCCGCGGCCGGCGCGGCCGGCGCCGACGTCGCCGCAGCCCGGGGCCGCGACACCAAAAGCCTTGATATCCCCGACGAAATCGACGTGAGCGCCGAAGAAGCACGTATCGGCGTATTTGTCTGTAACTGCGGCATCAACATCGGCGCCGTGGTGGATGTCCCGGCGGTCAGGGAATATGCCGCCGGTCTCCCAAACGTGGTTTTTTCCGATGAAAACCTTTTTACCTGCAGTCAGGATACCCAGGAAAAGATCAAAGAGGTCATCCTGGAGGAAAAGCTAAACCGGGTAGTGGTGGCTTCCTGCAGTCCCAAAACCCATGCCCCCATGTTTATGGAGACATTGGAGGCCTGTGGCTTGAACAAGTACCTGTTTGAGATGGCCAATATCCGCAACCAGGATTCATGGGTGCATGCCTACAACCCGGATTTTGCCACTAAAAAGGCCAAAGACCTGGTTCGGGCAGCCGTTGCGCGTGCTGCCACCCTGACACCGCTGCATGGGAAAGTGATTCGAATCAACAAAAGGGCCCTAGTCATCGGGGGCGGAATTGCCGGGATGAACGCCGCCCTGGATCTGGCCAGGCAGGGATTCGAATCAACGATAATCGAAAACGCATTCGAACCCGGCGGCATGGCGCGCAAGCTGCACCACACCATCGAAGGGGCCGACATCCGAACCTATCTAGAGCGTCTGATTGAGGCGGTCGATGACGAGGAAAAAATTGAGATCCTAACCGATGCCCGGGTTATTGGATTTAAAGGCTTTCAGGGAAATTTTATTACCGAAGTGGCCATCGGGTCCGAGGATCTGACCCGATCCATCGGTCACGGTGTGATCATCATTGCCACTGGCGGCGGTGAATACCGGCCCAAAGAATACCTCTACGGCGAAGACGATCGGATCGTCACCCAAATGGAATTGAGCGACAAACTTGTTGAAAAGGGTGCGGCGGGTCTTTCCAGCGTGGTCATGATCCAGTGCGTGGGATCACGCAATGCAGAAAATGAGAACTGTTCGCGCCTCTGTTGTCAGATGGCGGTCAAAAACGCCCTGACCATTAACAGACTTAACCCGGAAACCCAGATTTATATTCTGTACCGTGATATGCGAACCTACGGTCTGCTGGAGGATTACTACAAGGAGGCCAGGGAAAAGGGAATCATTTTCATTCGCTTTAACCAGCAGGCGCCGCCGGAGGTAAAAACGTCTTCAGACGGACTTAAGGTTTTTGTTAAAGATCACATCTTACAGCGGAACCTGGCCATCAGTGCCGATCTGGTGACTCTGAGCGCAGGGGTGGTGGCCGAAGATACGGAAGATCTAAGCCGTATCATGAAACTGAACCGCAATCCGGAAGGATTTTTCATAGAAGCTCACGTGAAACTTCGTCCAGTGGACATGCCGGGAGAGGGCATATTTTTATGTGGGACCGCCCACGGACCGAAGCTGATTTCAGAATCCATCGTCCAGGCCCAGGCAGCGGCTTCCCGGGCTACAACCTTTCTGGCCAAATCAGAAATCAAACTGTCGGCCATCACTGCTAAGGTTGATACGGATTATTGCATAAAATGTTTAACCTGTGTGCGGTCCTGCCCCTTTGAGGTGCCGGCTTTTAATCCAGATGAAGGCTTCATTGAGATCGATGAAGCCCTGTGCCACGGATGCGGTATCTGCGCCGGCGTCTGTCCCCGGGAAGCCATTGGCTTGAGTTTTTACGAAGATGAACAAATTATGTGTAAAATTGAGGCGTTGCTTGCAGGAAGCTAGTGAAGTGCGGTAGGTGGAATTCGGCCTCCGGCCTCTCCGAGCTGTAGGCTCTACGAGCCGGAAGCCGTAGGGGTCATAGATGCCTACGCCCCAGAGGGAATGTGGAAAAGTGAATTTGGAAGCCGGAGTTTGGAATCTGGGTGCAGTCAAAATAGCCACAGACACACACGGACATTTTTTTCAATTGTAATTTCTTTCTTTAGCGAGTCGGTATAATGAGCGACGCGTTCGAACCTGACATCATAGCGTTTTGCTGTGATCATTGAGGGTATTCAGCCGCGGACCTGGCAGGTTCCATGCGACTTCAATACCCTTCAAACGTCAAAATTATCAGTGTACCGTGTACCGGAAAAGTGGATGTGATCCACCTGCTGCGGGCAATTCAAATGGGAGCCGACGGGGTGTATGTCGTCGGTTGCCTGGAAGGAACCTGCCATTATAACGAAGGTAACTTCCGGGCCCGGGAACGTGTTGAGCATGTGCGCACTCTGCTTGAAGAAATCGGTATGGAAGGCGACCGGGTTAGAATGTACAATCTCTCATCCGGTGAAGGGCCGACCTTTGCAGCCTATGCCAAAGAGATGACGGAACATATCCTGTCATTGGGGCCAAGCCCCTTGGATAAATATATCAATGTAAAGAAAGGATAAGAAAGGGAGGCGATCATGCCAGAGGATATCATTGCTCTTGGTGGTAAGAAAAAAAGCATGTTGATCGACGAAGTCAAAAATCTAATACCCGAAGGCGGGAATCTAAATCTTTGCCTTACCTGTGGTGCCTGTTCTTCCGGATGCCCGGCCACGGGTCTGGAAAACATGGATCCCAGAAAATTTCTGCGTATGGCGGCCCTCGGCTTAGACGATGAAATCTTAAAATCGGACTGGCCCTGGATGTGCACCATGTGCCAGCGCTGCATTTATGTTTGTCCCATGAAAATCGATATCCCCCAGCTTGTATACAATATCAGGGGTAAAAGACCCAGAGAGGAGCGTCCCAAGGGGATCCTGGGCTCCTGTGACATGGCGTTGAGAAATGACAGCTGCAGCGCCATGGGAGCCAGCCCGGAGGATTTTCAATTTGTGGTCGAAGATGTCCTTGAAGAATATCAGGAAGCACAACCCGAATTTAAAGATATGCAGGCTCCCATCGACAAGCAGGGGGCTGAATTCTTTTTAAATCAGAATTCGAGAGAACCGGTTACCGAACCCGATGAAATGGTGCCGCTCTGGAAGGTCCTACATGCTGCCGGGGTAGACTGGACCTATGGCTCCAAGGGATGGGGTGGAGAAAACTACTGCATGTTTCTTTCCGACAACGAAGCCTGGGAGCACATTGTCCGTACCACGGCCAAACAGGCTGATGATCTGGGCTGTAAGGTCTATCTCAACACCGAATGAGGGCACGTAACATTCTCAGTCCTGGCAGGACTGAAAAAATTCAACATCGAACACAACTTTGTGGTCAAAAACATCTATGAATACTATGCCAAATGGATCCGGGAAGGAAGGCTCAAGGTCAATTCCGACTGGAACAAAGACCTCAAGATTAAATTTACCGTGCAGGACCCCTGTCAGATCGTGCGCAAGACTTTTGGTGATCCCATTGCCGAAGATTTGCGATACGTGGTCAAATCGGTCGTCGGAGAAGAGAATTTTGTCGATATGATCCCCAACAGGTCCAACAATTATTGCTGCGGCGGCGGCGGCGGTTTCCTCCAGTCC
>Ga0316194_10001529_pt1 | contig 15975 bp, 10 predicted proteins | sample CroRivsedime1_MG_FD_204936 | JGI IMG/M metagenome (GOLD analysis project Ga0316194, IMG submission 204936) | Coastal sediment microbial communities from Maine, United States - Cross River sediment 1 | ecosystem: Environmental > Aquatic > Marine > Coastal > Sediment | place: USA: Maine...
ATATTATCAGCCAATAACACACTGAAATATAAAGGTAATAAAAAAATACGCTTGAATATTGACACAATAATATTGTCAGAATTGTTTACGTGTTTTCCAGTGCTCTTCAGCGCTGCCGCGCTGGGTAAATCACAAGGTATTGATTAACAATAGAAATAAAATTATGGCACGCTAATTGTATTAATTCATGTGTCTATAAAAATAATATAGCGCAGGCCGCCACGAACAGTTAACAAAATCTGTCTGATGCGGTGAGTTGTATCAGGTATGCAGTACTTGGCTTTTTAATTTTATTTATGGAGTACAAAAAATGAACATGAAAATTATTGCGGGGATGTTGGGGATTGTCTCCTTGTTGACAGTAAATCTGGCTAACGCGGCGACGCTATCACTGACGCCATCGACATTGAACGTAAACACGGGTGATGTTTTCTCGCTGACGGTACAGGGTACCGAATTTGTTACTGGCGTGAGTTCTGGTGGAGTCGAAATTTCCTGGGATGCGAATCTTGTATCTCTGGTCTCTACTCTTACTGATATACAGGCTAGTATGCAATCAAATGGTTTTCTTGATTTAGGGGGAAGCAGTGTGGGTCCCACTAACACTGTAGCCGTGGGGGGATCCTTTGTGGGTTTACCCGGGCCTTCATTTGACTTCGTTACACTTCAGTTCGTAGCGCTTCCGCCAGCGCAATCAGGACCTATAAACATGGTGAATTCAGCGTTTGGAGCTTGGCAGGATGCCCAGACCCCGGCTCAGTCTATTCCTGATGTTATCTTTGAAGGAGCCACCATCAATAGCACTGTTGTACCGGTACCGGCTGCCGTGTGGCTGTTTGGAAGTGGCCTGCTGGGACTGGTCGGCGTGGCCCGTCGGCGGTCAGCTTAAAGCTTAATACCATCAGAAATCCCTGCTCCTCGCGGTGCCTTCTACAGGTGAGAGGAGCAGGGATATTCTTTATTATAGATAGTCCCCCGCAGACATTGTGGATAAAGCCGGAAACGGTGGAATCACAAACCCACTGTACACAATACGAAACAGGCTCTAATCTAACAATCTGTTAATTCAGGGGAGTGATACAGGGACAGTAACTCTAACTCCTGAAGGAAGATCTGAAGGAGGAGAGGAAGTGATAATAAGAACTTGTCTTGTAGTGTTCGCCTGCCTGCTACTGACCAGCCTGCCTGCACATGCATTGCGCGACGATGTGCTGGTTATCGTCAACGATAATTCGGTGGATTCACCGCAGGTTGGCGCCTATTATGCGCAGCAGCGGGGCATCGATCCCGCCAATATCGTCCATGTCAATGTGCCGGACAGCTATTTTATCAGCTGGGACGATTTTCGGCGCTTGCGTGACCAGTTGATTCGCTTCATGCAGCTCAATACGCTGGATGATCCGACCCTGACGCCAGCTGTGTGCACGGATGGCGAACCGCCTTACTACTGCACCGCCTCCATGGATCAGCTGCGCACCCATAGCCGGATCCGCTACCTGGTGACGACGCGTGGTGTGCCGACGCGCATGACCGTGGATGGCTCCGCGCTGGTCTCGCCGGGCGCACCGACCTCGGTCGACAACTATCTCAAATACTGGCTGATCAATTATTTTGCCGACGATGTTCCGCTGGCGTTTAGCGAGCGCGAGATCGCCTTTGGTGACGGTCGCGACATGCGGCCAGTGGAGCCGGCCACGGATCGGGAACTGATTGTGGGGCGCATCGACGGGCTGGACCTGAATGCGGCCAGGGCACTGGTGGACCGGGCCGCCGCGATCGAGCGCCAGGGCATCTACGGCAACTGGTACGGGTCAACCAAGTTTTTCCGCTGGAAGGATGTGAACACGGGGGCGGTGATCTACCCACAGTCTGCGAGTTCCCTGCTGGGCTGGCGCTATGCGCTGGGCCTGTGGGGTGAAGACCGTCCCGAATGTAGCGACTATCTCAACTTCTCCGGTGCGCTGCCCGAGGGCAAGACCCCGTCGCACTGCCGGGTGCAGCTCAATGATGACAGCAACCCGGCCGTGCAGACGACACAGGGGATTGCTTACCCGGCCCCGGGCAATGCAGCATCCCGACAGCCCGCACCAGTGGATGCGCTGGGCTACCAGGGCTGGCTGGATGGACAGGCGAGCGCGGGCAGTTTCGACGCCTTGCTGAACTGGCGCAAGGATGAGCAGTGTACGGTGACATTGTGTGATGATGCCGCCGACCCGGAGGCGTGCCGGGCGAACTCCACCGATATCTTTGGCGAGCTCAACACCGACTGTGTCGGCGTGGCCGACGGCTTCATGGGTTACAACCACCAGTCGTATCCAGTCTCCTACCTGGCCATCTGGCCAACTGGCTGGCGCGGCCCAGTCGGCGGTGATCAGGACCGGCTGGGTTTTCCCGAGGTACGTACCGACAGCGGTTCTGACGACAACCACAGTCTGTGGTTTCGCAATACCGACCAGGTAGCGGATCCGCGCTGCTACCCGACCAGCGACTTCACACTACCCGCCAGTACGCTGTGCCCGGATGCGCGTCAGCTGCAGCTGAGTCAGACCATCGCGCTTGGCGATACACCCTACGATCCCAATAATCCACCCACCTACCAGATCAGCCTGCAGTACCAGGGTGTGAACATCAACCAGGTCACACCGCTGCGGGTACGTCTGTTGGTGCACGAAACCGGCGCCGGCACCACACTGATCGATTACGGTCTCAAGACACTTGCCACGGTGGCGGCCGGTGATAGCGGCTGGGCGCCAGCCACAGTCCGGTTCCAGCTCGACCCGTTACTGCAAACTGGCGCCAGTTACGACCGCCTCGAGCTGGTCTTTGATACTGCGGGGACCTTCAGCGGTGAGCTCGGACTCGATAGGGTCAGCGTGCAGGCACTCGGTAGCGGTGTGGAACTGGCAAGCAACGGGTCGTTTACCGGGGGGCACCGTCAGGTCGCCACCGGTGATCATGCAGCCACCTTCCTGAACCGGCTCAACGGGCTGGCCTTCTGGGGCAGTGTCAGCCATCATCAATCGAGTGGCTGTGCATTCTGTTTTAATGGCCTGGAGACGCTGGTCTACTTCCTGCGCGGGTTACCGCTGGGCGATGCGGTCTGGTTCAATGAATCGAACAACAGCGGCATCCTCTATGGGGACCCGCTGTATTCACCGGTAGCGGTAAGAATCAACCCCGTCAACAGCACGGATACCCTGAGCGGTGTCGTAGACCTGTATGGCAGTACAGTGAACGGACGCGACCCGGCCCAGGTCACCACAAACTACCGCGTCGATGTGTGTCCGGGCGATGATTTCTTTATCTGTGACCAGATCCCCGGAGCCTGGCGAAGTACCGGCATCAGCGGCCAGGGGGGCGTCGAAAACACCTTGCTGGGAACCCTGGACACCACCGTAGTGGCTGCCGGTAAATATACCTTGCGCCTGGCGGTAAGCAGCGTACAGACAGCAACCGGTCGCGGCCAGACCCTCAACGACTATTATCCGGTCGAGGTACAGGCCATTGCGCCGCCACCGATCGATCCCGCGCCTGCGCCACCACCGACGGATCCCGTGCCTGCGCCACCACCGACGGATCCCGCGCCTGCGCCACCAACGACGGATCCCGCGCCTGCGCCACCACCGACGGATCCCGCGCCTGTGCCACCACCGGCAGAGCCCGCGCCTGAACTGCCACCGGCAGAGCCCGCACCTGAGCCGCTGTCGGTAACCAATACCACGTCCTCATCGGGTGGGGGCGGTGGTGGATGCGTGTTGCGACAGCGTGCCGACGGTCGGGGCGAGGAGGGGGATTGGTCATTAATACTGCTGTGCTTGTTGCTGGTGGGTACCCGAACCGCGGGCTTACACCGCCGGATTTCGTCCCAGGGCCGGTGATATAACCGGTGGTTTGCCTGGGGCTGTCCGAGAACTCTTCCTGATCTTCAGAAACCTCGGTGGCGCCACATTCCACGGCCCACTAGCCCCCCGAGCCAAACAGCAAGCCCCCCGGAGGCAGCGGCACAGCTGTGATGTTGTCGATACCGAGTGTTGCGGAGACCAGTGGTCCGGTCCAGTCCGGATTAGCACTGTTAAGCAGTCGTAATTCAGTCACGTTGGCAAGTGTTTCCAGGTCATTATTGTCAGTAGTACCGGATCGACCGCTGACGGCTGTCAGGTCATCGGGGGCCAACGAGCACACAACATGCACCCAACCACCACTGCCACTGCCCGGGTTAACGCTGGCCGAGGTGGCAAACAGCCCGCCAATAACATTGTCTGGCTGTCGCGGGCTATTGAATGTCAGTAGCTGAAATTTCGGTCTGTTGCGTGTTCATGGCAATCCGGTTGAGTGACTATTTAAAGTCGGTTCTCCATGCATAATACTGCTCGGCTTTCAGTTTGCCGTTGATGTCTTTGGAAATCTTCACCGCATATTCATTATGCCTCAGGGTATCAGATCCCTTGGATTTATAGGCCATACGGAATTTCATTGGCCAGTAGACATGTTGTTCACTAAACGTACCCCATGCAATGAACTCAGTCTCTTCTATAGTCAATTGACCGTCACGGTTCAGGTACGTTATTGCCGCTTCTATTGCCTCGGCTTCGCTCGGCTTCTGGGCCTTTGCGCCATCATTTGTAGATTCGGATGCGCTCGGCTTCTGAACCTCCGGGAGACCAGTCGCAGCCTCGGGTGCCCCCCCCGGATTCTGTTGACCATAGCAACTGGAGAAAATAGACAGCAATGTTATTAGTGAAGCAAATCCTACAGCGTGATAATTCATGGTTCCCATATCCCTGTTGCTATTGTTTATAAAACAGGCCAACTGATCAGCTGGCTATTATGTCTGATGGTTTTGTTTGCGTCGTCTTGGAAGGAGTACAACGAGTCCCGAACCGAACAGCGCAAGGGCCGGTGGTAGCGGTACCGCATGGATGTTGTCGACACCGAGGGTGGCGGTGGTCCGGAGACCGCTCCAGTCAGGGCTTGCGCTGTTCAACAGGCGCAATTCCAGCACGTTGGCCAGTGTTGCCTGGACATCGTTACCCGTGGTGTTGCCGCCAACGCCACCACTGATGGGGATCAGATCGCCGGGCAGCAATGAGAACACGGCCCGTGTCCAGCCACTGCCGCTGTCCAGGCTGATGCTGGCCGCGCTGGTAAATACGCCACCGGTCATACCGCTGCTGGGACCAAAACCGCCATTGATGGCCAGCCGCATATTCAGGGCTTCGCTGGGGTTGAAGTTTTTCAGGTCCATGGCAATCGCAGTGATCCCCGCAGCGGTGTAATCCCCCGTCCACTGCAGCCTGTTGAAGAACGTGAGCCTGCTACCACCTGCGCTCACTGTGCTGTCCGCGGTCACCTCGAGGTAACTATCGCCAACGCCAGCAGGCCCGCCGTCGGTGATATTTTTCATAAAGCTGGTCGTGACAGAGGGGATGCCCATCCTCCAGTCCTGCAGCGTGCCGTCCTCGAAATTATCGAGCTGACCGACGCTGATCGCCCGGGCTGTGCCGGACTGGAGTAGGAGTAAGGACAACAGCACTGCGAAACCGGATACGGTCAATCTTATGTTGTTTGAGCGATTTGGCATGTTATTGGCCCCTGTTTTATTGAGCCTCTTTGATCGGCGCTGCAGCAGCCTGCGCCTGGTCCTGCGGTGTGTCGTTGCCCGGAGGCGATGTCCCGCCTGTGCGGGCAGCCGGTTGTGTCATTACGATGCTTTCAAGGCTGTCTGCTTGCGTGGGCGTCCCCCTGGCCATCGCGTTCACCCGCCGGGTTTCCGCCTGCATGTACTGGATCAGATCAAGCGCTTGCTTTTCAACCAGCTTCACATTCGGCATCGGTACATTGCCATACTGGGTGTAGAGCGCCATAGCCAGGGGATCTTTTTCCTTCAGCATGACATCGGGTTCCATCAGCCAGCGAAGCAGCCACTGACGGTCGCGTTTACTGACCACACCCAGCAGATCCGGGCCCAGTTTGTCGCCCTGGCCAATGGTATGGCAGGCCGTGCAGCGCGTATTGTACAAATCCTCACCCGGGCTGGCAGCCGGCAAGGGACGGCTCAGCGCATAGCTCGGTCTCGCTGCAGCTGCTGACGAACTCAATCGGTATTGTTGCAGGCGGCCAAGCAGCACGGAAACCAGTGTTTCGGGTAGATCAAAGGGGGTACGCTTTAACCACTGTCCGGTCCTCTCATTGCCCAGGACGAAATTAATGGCGTGATCGCTGAGTTCTTCCTCATCGTCACTGTACATACCCAGCTTGTCGCGTACCAGATCGATGTCTTCTTTCTTTCCTGTCAGGAACTGCCAGCCGGGGCCGATGTTGAATTTCTGCATATAAGCCTTGAGTGCCGCCGGTGTGTCGCGATCGGGGTCGACGGTGATGGAATACATGTAGACGTCTTTGCCGACATGCTCGCCGAGCATTTGCTGAACCTTGCGCAGCTTGGCCGTCTCCAGCGGGCAGGAATCTCCACAGCTGGTGAACATGAAATTGATTGACACTACCTTGCCCTTGATGACGTCGTCGTAGAAGTGCAGGGTCTCACCGTCCTGGTTGATCAGGGGAACATTGGGGAACCGCGGCGCCGCGCAGGCTGGATTGACATACAACAGCGACAGGGTGGTAAAAAGCAGGAGAGCGGCGGCGACAGCGCCCCAGGGGCCTGTGGAGATACGGGTACTACTCATAAGCAACCTCATTTTCACGTTTCCGGTAACGGGTCAGTCAAGACCCGTCGGGTCATTATATCAAGACTGGACAACTGCAGATTAGTCGGGCGGCTTGTCCCTGTTCCGCTGGTGCAGGTTAAGCCATCAACCTGCACCAGCGCCGCGGCCCGTTACTACGGGTTGAGTCCTGACGGTCCAACTGTACCTCCTCCAAGCGCCCCTCTGAAAATTGAAAAGTCGCTCAGGTCCACAAAGCCGTCTCCATTGAAGTCCGCATCATGTCCTGGATGTACTGGCCCGAAATGTGCTGGCCCGCCAAATAAACTCCTGAACGTGCTAAAGTCACTCAGATCCACCGTGAGATCGCTATTGAGATCCGCATCACAGACGTTGCCAAAACCATCAGCGTTGGTATCACGCTGGTTCGAGTTGGCAATAAGCTGGCAGTTATCACAGGCATCGCCCACACCATCGCCATCGCCATCCGCCTGGCCAGCGTTGGCAGCCATCACGCAGTTGTCTACATTATCCAGGATTGAGTCGCCATCCAGGTCAGAGAGCGCTGCTAAGGCTACATTGCCGGTCTTGATGGTTGGCAGCTCGATAACCGCTGTTGCCCCGGTGTTGTCCGGGTTGGTCGCGCTGATGTAGCCGACGCCGTCCCAGGTCGGCAGCGGTGTCGGTATACGCACCGTCTGTCCCGGCAGTTCATTGTCCCAGCGCAGCAGCATGGCCTTGTCCTCGTGCGTGGTGTTATGGCAGTGCTCCACGTAGGTACCGGCAAACTCGCGGAAGCGGATCGCAACCGAGATAGTGGAGCTACTGCTAGGGTCATTCAGACCGGAGACACGGTACATGTCCTTGCGCGCACCGACCTCCCACGGTGGCGGAATGGCACCATCGCGGTCCAGGTACTGGCCTTCCTCGAAGTGGATATGCACCGGGTGACCCCAGCCACCGCCACCGTTTATGATGTGCCAGATCTCCACGCCACCACCGATGGTTTCCGGGGCGGCCGAGACACGGTTCACGTCCGCGTTGCGCGTGCAGGCGGGGTCTAGTGGGTCTTCAATGAGACCACAGTAGAGCGGGTCGGTCGGTGCTAAGAGCGGGTCTATGACTTCCCCGTCAGTGACGATACCCCAGGGTGTGGGGCGACCGTCGCTAGCCAGACCCGGGAAGCCGCCACGACCAAAGTCGAAGCTGCGGTGGATGGCATTGTCGAGTTCCGCCTGGGTGAATTTCACCAGCGGGATCATGGTTTTCCCACCCACCTCGTAATCGGCCGGGTTCATGCTCAGGTCGGCAACCGCGGCTGGCTGAGTCACCCGGAACTCCAGGAACCGTTTGACGGTCGGGTCATCAGACCAGCAGGTGTCGGTACAAGCGGGATCAGTATCAAGCACGGGCGCATAGGCCCCGCTGAGGATGTTAGCCAGCGGGATGACCTCTTTGGGTCCACGGCCGTTATCGAAGGCCAGGGTGTTGACCATGTACAGTCTGCTACCCGGCGTGAACTGGCTGAAGTCGACAATGATGTCATAACGCTCGGCAATGGCCTGGACCGGCAGGCCTTCAGGCGATTGCGCATTGGGGAACGGAACGGCGTGCTCCAGGATGTTGCCGTCATTGGCGATCATGTGGAATGGAACCTGGTTATAGGACACGTTCAAGCCGGGCAGGCCGGGGAACTCGCCACCGTTTCCGGCTACCTGTTCCACAAGGGCGAACTTGAAGAAGCGCGCCACGGCGCCGTTGAGAATGCGGAAGCGGTATTTACGGGGACGCACCTCCATATACGGTTCGTACAGCCAGTTAACCGTCATCATGTCGCCCAGAAAGCCGTCCTCATTCAGGCCGCCAGCCATGTCTAACTGACCGCTCACCGGGTTCCAGGCCTTGGCGGCAATCAACAGCTGGACGTCATAGTCGCGGTTACCCCAGTCCAGTGCGGTGCCGCTGGGGAAGCACAGGTTGATGTTGTCCTGGGTGGGGGTATCGTCGTAATCGCACAGGAAGCCTTCCTTGCCGCGGTCGATACCACTGTAATAGTTCATCATCGCCGCGTTGCCCTTGTAGACGTTCTCCGAGGTGCGGTCGATCATGTGATCGTGGAACCAGTGGGTGCTCATGGTCTCGCGCCAGTCGCCCGGGATCTTGACCGTGCCAGTGGCGGGGTCACAGGTCTTGGGCTCAGGCACATGGGTAACGGCATTGGAAATCATCAGCACCTCACCCGGTGAGCACGGGGTAGAGGCACGCGGATCCAGGGCATCGACATTGATGCTGTCATAGCCGGCGAGTACCATCGGCCAGCGGTAGTCATAGTACTCGCCGGGGAAGAAATAGGCGCCGGCAAAGCCGTCGACCTCGCCCGGGTTGTGGCCGTTGTGCTCGTGGGTGGTGATGGTGTGCTCACCAAAGCCCTCGTTGGCGGTGACATCGATCGGCAGCGCATTATAGTGGCGGAACAGGATAGGCTGGGCATAACGGGCCTGCAACAGCTTTGGCGGCAGGGTGCCATCACCGAAGGTCCACAGGGTATTCGAGTTCTGGATTGGCATGGACGGGTGGAATCTAATGTCAATACCACTGGTGGTGCCATCAAAGCTCCCGCTCCCATTCCCTACTGTGTTGTGATACAGACCGCCGAGTGCGAATTCACCCAATTCGTACCGGTGGCTCTGACCGCTATCACGGAGACCGGTAGAGGTTCGTGCTCCACCCATGGCGCTCTGGAAGTAGACCTGGGGCGGGAACTCGTCCCAGCGCTGGTGGGAGAAACTCACCCCCGGCGGGCGACCCTCGATGACACCCCCGGTGGGGACGGCTCCTGGAATACATTGATCGATCCTGGCTGCCCATGGATTGTCCAGAAGGGTGTTGGCCTCGGCGGTCGGGTCTGGCCACAGTGGCGCGTCGAGGAGCTTATCCATGTCTGAGACATTGGGTCTGCCGTCACACGCGCCGGGTGCAATAAAAGCCTCAGTCTGCTCGGCGCCGGGTGCCGGCATCGGACGCACGGTGAACTCCTCGAAACGTAACATCTGCTGGCTGAACGGTAAAGCACCGAACGTCGAGCTGCCTGGCAGAGACGATGGAATGTCGACCGCCGCATTGGCCATATTCGTGCCGGCCAGACTCAGGACGGCAGCCACAGCGAGGGTGTTGAACGCTGTCATCAAGGCGTGCGGGCCATGGTTGTGTGTGACGGGTCCCGTGCCTCGATTCGTGACACCACCCCCTTTATATACGTATCCGTAGTCGTTATTCATTTCTGTTGCCTCCTGCTATTTAATCGTGGCACCAAGCCCACGACATTCATTACATGCCCGGTATACTCCGTGGTACGGGGTTCCCGGTTACGTTCGCTATTATTCTGGCTCAACATCATCACTCCGTTCCTCCTTGCTGTGCAGCTTGAGTCAGCAAGCTGCACAGAGACGCCTGTCCGTCATTACGGATTGAGTCCCGAGGGACCCGGTGCGCTCCCAAAGAATTCTCTGAAAGTTGAAAAGTCGCTGAGGTCAACCGCACCATCGCCATCGAAATCCGCATCAGGATCGGCTGTGCCAAATGCGCTCCTGAACAGGCTGAAGTCGCTGAGGTCCACCGTGAGGTCTCCATCGAGATCCGCATCGCAGATATTGCCGAAGCCATCCACATTGGTATCACGCTGATCGGCGTTGGCCACTGCGATGCAGTTATCACAGGCATCGCCGACATCATCGAGATCACCGTCTTCCTGTAGCGGATTGGCAGTAACAGGGCAGTTATCTACCGCCTCCGCAACGCCATCCAGATCCATATCATTGGCGAGCTTGCCGGAACCGACAAACAGATCGGTTTCGATGCAGTCTGTCAAATCGGTCGGGTCGTCACCCAGCGTTGGATCAGCACAAAGGTTGGTTAAACCACCCAGCCCGACTGGCCCTTCCACCCGGAAGAAATTGGTCCCGAGCGGGCTGCCGGTCATCGTATGGGGAATGTTGGGATCGCCGATATAGGCATTGCCATTCTGGTCCAGCACCGGAAAGTCCGGGGCTGTCCAGCGCAGGAACGGACCAATCACACCCTGCAGGGCGCCAGTGAAATCCGGTACGGTCGGCAATACCGCCGGTATTCCGAAGTCATCGGTGAAAGTGAAGGCATCTTTTCCGGCCGGGACATTTTCAAAGGTCGCCGTGCCGAACGGATGGGTGATGCGGAGGGTTGCGCCCGCGACCGGGTTGTCGATGCGAAAACGAATACGCACAAAACTAATGTTCTCGCCAGCGACCGGTATTCCGTTGAAGAAAGACCCCTCAAGAGCGGTGACCAGCAACGTGCTGCCAGTGCCACCCCCGCCACCCCCACCCGTATCCAGGGCGGTGGGCATATCGGCATCGACGCGGGTCCAGAAGACCTCCGGCCAGAAATTATCCGGAAAAGAGACTGCTGCCAATGGGTCCGGTAGCTCATCCCTGGCCAGCAGGCAGAGTGGATTGAGGGCAGGGAGTGCTGCATTGACATTGACCGCATCCTCGTCCAGACACAGTTCAAGGCTCATGCCGTCAGTCGCCGTGTACCAATGAGGAAAGCCATGGCCCGGCGGGCTTGGTTCATCGACTGGCCCAAAACTATCCAGCACAGCCTGCGCCGGTCCTGCAACCGTCATGGCGGCAGCGAGCGCCATGCCCATTCTGGCCCGTCGAAAGTTGCCGTTGCAATACTCAGTTAGATTTGCTTGTGACGCCTGCATTTCTGTTTTCTCCTTCGTTAGGTTCCCGGCGGCTGTTCAAACATCGGTCTGAACAGCCGTCGGCCCGTCACTACGGGTTGAGTGCTGACGGTCCCGGTGCACTTCCCAAGAAGGCTCTGAACGTTGAGAAGTCGCTGAGGTCAACCGAACCATTGCCATCGAAATCCGCATCAGGATCGGCCGTGCCGAATGCGCTCCTGAACAGGCTGAAGTCGCTGAGGTCCACCGTGAGGCTTCCATCGAGATCCGCATCGCAGACATTACCGTAGCCGTCGCCATCCGTATCACGCTGACTGATGGCGCTCGCGCCGATTGGCAGCAGGGTGCCGTTCTCGGTAGTGGTGCAGTTGTCGATGGCATCGTCCACACCATCGCCATCCGAATCGAAACCGCTGACCAGCGTACACATGAGGCCAGCGTGCAGTGTCGGGTTAATACCCTGTGGATCAGGATCAAGCGGAGGCCAGGCCATGATTTCGTTTAAGGTCAGTGGCCAGTACGACAGGAGACGTCCACTTTGGCCGCCATACACCACCGGTACACCGCCGCCCCCTGGCGGACCCACCTGGGTGCCCGGGTTCAAATCGGAGAAGGGGAAGGGGTCGAGGCTCATGCTCGAATCACCGATTGCCGTGCCCGTGTCACACGTTATCTCACCGTCGCATCCGCCACCCGGGCCCAGACGACGGTCCATGTTCCAGGGCTCGCCGGCAAAGATGAACGGTGTCTGCAGTGCGTTCAGGTTGATCTCGACAAACTCCGGATGACCGATGCCGACCGGGTTCAGGTATTCGCCGTTCTGTGAAGGGTTGCCGTGGAAGTCCAGCGTGACCACGCTGTCATCCAGCGCATGCTTGTGGCGGGTGCGACCGATGATGTCACGCGTGGGCGGGCTCAGCACCTGGAACTCCTTCGCCAGGGTAATGTTACCCGTGCAGCGGCCATTGGGGTCCGTGGTCACCAAGGTGCCAGTGACATCGGGTATGCCGCCATTGGCATAGGCCGCGTTCAGGTGCTGACAGGGGGACTGGTCGGCACCAATCGGTACGCCATTGATGAAGTCCACGTCGTGCACGATTTTGAACACCGCGGTATTGCCGACAACGCCCTGATTGGTACAGCTGCCCGGTCCGGCCGCCAGGTCACAGCCGAAGGTGGTGGCGAACACCAGTTCCTCCACGGCGTTGTTCGCCGGGTCGTAATAGAGGCCAAAGACATCCATGTGGGTCGTTCCCAGCGTACCGAAGGCGATCAGCAGGTCACGGGCGCGCTGGTTCTGAAATCCTGGTGCGTCCCAGCCCACTTCGTCGAAGATCATGTAGTCGGGCTGGAAGGGGTCATCATCCGTGGTCAGACCCACACTGACACCCACGGTGTGTGCCGACAGGAAGGTCACCCCGTCGATGGTTTCGAAGTTACCCTCTGCATTCACATGATCACCCACCAAGAGCGGGGCAAATAGGCGTGAATCGCCAACAGGATTGACACCCCTGTTGCCCGGCGGACACAGGGCATCTTGAGTGCCTGTACCATCGTCCAGTGCGGTGAGGCCAGTCTCGGCCGGGCCGGGATCGATGGCACCATCACGATTGACATCGAAGTCGTAGGTACGCGTAACCGTGCTGGGGATACACATCGGGTAACCGGTGCTGCCGGTGAAGGTGTAGTTGTCCGGGTCCACCCCGTAGCGCGTGTCAGCGCTGCAGTTCGGTCCGCTGCCGAGGCAGCCCGCGCCGGCCTGGTGCGTAAAACGCCCGTCCGGGTCATTGACGCGTACCATCGCACCTGTGGTGTCAGAGCCCGGGATGCCGTCGACGCGGAAATAGCCGTCATCGTAATTGATAAAGGATACGATACCGCTGACGAGCTCGGTGGCCTTCTCGAGGAAGACTTCTCCGGCGACGATATCACCGGCGTTGGTTTTGTTCGCCAGAATCGTCACCGCGGCCCCGGTAAAGCTGCTGTTGCAGCTGTCGGCCTTGGCCAGCCCGGTCTGGTCGGGAGGGCAAGCCGACGGTCTGTTGACGAATAGTTGCTGCAGCGTCAGGCGGTTGGCCGGCAGGTCAATGACCATATTGCGGGGGATGATGACGTTTGAGCCAGCCACCACCATGGTGCCGCGTGACCAGGTGTCGGAGGCCGTGTTGACGGTAATGCGTTCGACTTCGCCAGCGATTGTGATACTCACTGCAGCCGATGCTGTCGGGCTGTGGCTTGCCAGCATGAGCGTACCCAGTAACACCACGCTCGTGGTTAGCTTGGCATACAATGAGGGAGAGGCCGGCTGGCCGGGTCCACGCAGAGAGGCTTTTATCTTGTTCGTTGATTTCATGATCTTTAGATCCTCTTGAATTCTGTCCTGTTGTCTGAACCGGTGCCACCTAGGGTGCTGTTGTGCACTGGAGAATTGTCACATGGTCGGTGGGCGTAATGCCCTGGGCAACCGGATCGGCCGGCGGCCAGGGCAGGATTTGCGTGGGTGTCAGCGGCCAGTACGACAGGGGGCGGTTACGTTGCAAAACATACCCCGATACCACCGGTGTAGCACCGAGGACTCCCACATCACCGTTCTGGGTCCCTGGATCCAGATCGGAGAACGGGAACGGATTCAGGCGCATACTTGGATCACCGATCGCCGTGAGCGTGTCACACGTTACCTCACCGTCGCATCCACCACCCGGTCCCAGGCGGCGGTCCAGGTTCCACGGTACGCCGGCAAAGATGTAGGCGGTGTCCAGCGCATTCAGGTTGATCTCGACAAACTCCGGGTGACCGAGCCCAACCGGGTTCAGGTATTCACCGTTCTGCGCGCCGCCGGCATCGAAGTCGGTCGCGTGGAAATCCAGCGTGACGACACTGGGATGCAGCGTGTGCTTGTGGCGGCTGCGTCCGATAAGGTCACGCGTGGGCGGGCTCAGTACTTCGAACTCATCCGCCAGGGTGATGTTACCGGTGCAGCGGCCCTTGGGGTCCGTCGTCACAAAGGTGCCAGTGACATCCGGTATGCCGCCATTGGTATAGGCCGCGTTCAGTTGCTGACAGGGGGAGCGTCTGGCCTGTATCGGTACGCCATTGATGAAGTCCACATCGTGCACAATCTTGAATACGTTGGGATTGCCGACAATGCCCTGGGCGGTGCAGGTTCCTGCACCGGCCGCAATGTCACAGCCGAAGGTGGTGCCGAACACCAGTTCCTCGACGGCGTTATTCAACGGGTCGTAATAGAGGCCAAAGATATCGATGTGGGTCGTACCCAGGCTGCCGAAGGCGATCAGCAGGTCGCGGACGCGCTGGTTCTGGAAGCCGGGTATGTCCCAACCCACTTCGTCAAAGACCATGTAGTCGGGCTGGAAGATATCGTCGGCGGTGGACAGTCCCTCGCTGATGCCCACGGTGTGCGCCGACAGGAAGGTCACGCCGCCGATGGTCTCGAAGTTGCCTTCCGCCGTCAGGTGATCACCGATCTGCACGGGCGCAAACAGCCGTGAGTCATCTACCGGAACGCCAAGTGCTGGGCGATTAGCTGTTGGACACAGCGCATCGGTTGTACCCGTGCCGTCATCCAGCGCCGTGATGCCTGTCTCTAGCGGTACAGCTGTTGGGCTAGGATCGATGATGCCATCACGATTCGTATCGAAGTTGTAAGGACCGCGTGCAACCGTGCTCGGGATGCACATCGGGTAACCGGTGCTGCCGGTGAAGGTATAGTTGTCCGGATCCACCCCGTAACGCGTATCGGCGCTGCAGTTCGGTCCGCTGCCCGTGCAGCCTGCCCCGACCTGGTGCGTATGCCGCCCCTCCGGGTCATTGACGCGTACCATCGCGCCCGTGGTCGCACTGCCCGTGGCGCCGTTAACACGGAAATAGCCTTCATCGTAGTTGATGTAGCTGACGACACCGGTAACCACTTCCGCTGCCTTCTCGAGAAACACTTCTCCGGCAATGATATCGCCCGCATTGGTCTTGTTGGCTAACATCGTAACTGCAGCACCAGTGCCACTGCCATTACAGACATCGCCCTTGGCCAGTCCGGTCTCGCTGCCTGTGCACGCCGATGGTGCATTAACGATCAGCTGCTGCAGTGTCAGGCGGTTGGCCGGCAGGTCGATGACCATGTTGGCCGGGATAATGATGTTGCGGCCGCTGACCACCATGGTGCCACGCGAGTATGTGTCAGTGGGATCGTCAACAATGATGCGTTCGACTTCACCGCCGATGTTTGATAACACTGCTGCACTTACAGGCATCGCAGCGCCCAGTGCCAAGATAGCAAGCCAGGGCATCAGCTTCGTCCCATGCTTTTTTTCGTGTCTTATGTGGTTCATTGTGTACATCCCTCTGTTCCTGCAGTTTATGTATGGATTTTGTTCCTTGTTGCCACTTTTACTCGGTTATTAATCGTTTTATTGAGTCAGCTGTGCAGGTCGATGACTCGACCTGCACAGTGACATCTGCCGTTACTAGGGATTGAGTCCTGACGGTCCCGGTGCACTTCCAAACATTCCTCTTAAGATTGAAAAGTCGCTGAGGTCCACCGTGAGGTCTCCATTGAAATCCGCATCAGGA
>Ga0316194_10001532_pt1 | contig 15969 bp, 13 predicted proteins | sample CroRivsedime1_MG_FD_204936 | JGI IMG/M metagenome (GOLD analysis project Ga0316194, IMG submission 204936) | Coastal sediment microbial communities from Maine, United States - Cross River sediment 1 | ecosystem: Environmental > Aquatic > Marine > Coastal > Sediment | place: USA: Maine...
TCAGGAGGTTGAAGACCTGTTGAACGAGAACCGCGGTGTCCGGGTTGGCTTGATCGGTTTTGCATCGGTCGCGCATGTGGTATCACCGGTCACCGAGGATATGCAGGGTATTCACCGGGTGTTGTCCGCCCTCGATACCAGCCTGGTCAGGTTGCAGGGCAGCCGTTTGCTATATGCACTGGAGCGGGCGCAGCAACTGCTTGCGGGGCAGCCGGCAGAAAGCGTTAATTCAATACTGATTATTACCGACGGCGATTTCGAGGAACCGGGTCTCGAGCAAGGCCTGAAGGAACTGGCTGCTGCGGGAATACGGGTGCATGTCCTCGGTGTCGGTACTCCGAAGGGTGATGCGGTTCCCGGCCAGGGGCCTGACAGTCCCTGGATTATGAACAGGACCGGCCAGCCGGTGAACTCGTCGCTCAATGAACCCTTGCTGAAATCATTGGCAAAGGCTGGCAATGGACTCTACCTGCGTGCCGATTACCGTGAGCAGGATACCGACGAGATTCTCGCCGAGGTAAAGGCGCAGGCCTTGCCCGGCACGGACCAGGATGAGCGGACACGGGTCTGGAATGAGCGCTATTACTGGCTGGCAGGCTTGGCCCTGTTATTGTTGCTACCCCTGTTTCGTCGCACCCAGCCGGGAAACAGCTTGTGAAGTGCATGATCACAATCGTAAAAGGTGGCACCGCCCAGCGGTTTTGCCTGAACCGGACAGCGCTGCTGCTTTGCTGCCTGCTTTGGTCCAGCTTCGTCGACGCAGCCTGGTTCAAGAACCCTGAACAGCAGGCGGTGCAAAAATTCGAACAGGGTGAATACAGCGATGCGGCCAGTGAATTCAGCGATGACTACCGTCGTGGCGTCGCATTGTACCGCGCGGGCCACTATACGGATGCCGCCGAGGCCTTCGCCAGTGTTGAGCGTGAGGAAGTCAAGGCAGATGCGCTTTATAACCTGGGTAATACCCGCTACAAGCGCAGTGATTATGCCGGTGCGGTCGATGCCTACACGGCATCGCTGCAACTGCGATCGGATGATGAAGATACACTGCATAACCTGGCACTGGCCAAGAAGATGCTTGAGCAGAGCCTGACGGAAGAGCTCGAGGAACAGCAAACCGAGGAGCAGGAACAGGAGCAGGAGGAAGAGCAGGAGGAAGAACAGCAGCAAGAGGAAGAAAAGGAATCCGAGGAATCAGAAGAGTCTGAGGAATCAGAGGAATCCAGCGGCGAGGAAGAACAGGAGTCCGAGGAATCCTCTGGCGAGCAGGAGCAGGAGTCCGAGGAATCGTCCGGCGAGCAGGAGCAGGAGTCCGAGGAATCCTCCGGCGAGCAGGAGCAGGAGTCCGAGGAATCCTCCGGTGATCAGGAGCAGGAGTCCGAGGAATCCTCCGGTGATCAGGAGCAGGAGTCCGAGGAATCGTCCGGTGATCAGGAGCAGGAATCCGAGGAATCGTCCGGAGATCAGGAGCAGGAGTCCGAGGAATCGTCCGGAGATCAGGAGCAGGAATCCGAGGAATCATCCGGAGATCAGGAGCAGGAATCCGAGGAATCATCCGGAGAACAGGAGCAGGAATCCGAGGGCTCATCCGGAGATCAGGAACAGGAATCCGAGGGCTCATCCGGAGATCAGGAACAGGAATCCGAGGAATCGTCCGGTGATCAGGAACAGGAATCCGAAGGCTCTTCGGGTGATCAGGAGCAGGAGTCAGAGGACGCATCCGGTGACCAGGAGCAGGAAACCGAAGGTTCATCGGGTGATCAGGAACAGGAATCAGAGGACGCCTCAGGCGACAAGGAGCAGGAGTCTGAAGGTACCACGGGGGAGGAAGACAAGGAGGCCGAGGAGGCCGATGGCGGTAAGGAAGAGGAAACGGATGAAGCCAGTGGCGGTATGGAGGAGCAGCAGGAAGATGCCGCAGGTGGTGAGGATGAGGCGGAGAAACGGTCGGGAGAAGGTGAGGAACAGCAGGAAAAGGGCGATTTAGGCGAGCAAGGCGATGAAAATGATGATAATCTCCCTATAGACAATACTGATAAAGGGGGCGCGCCGGAGGAAACGGGTGACGCCGGAGGAGGCGAAGAGGAACGGGACCGGCAAGAGGCCGGCAGCTCGACTGAACAGCCAGCCGGTCCGGGTGGTACCCCTGAAGAGATTTCCGAGGAGGAGGCTGCCGCCAGTCAGGCTGTGGACCAGTTTGATCAGATGGGGCCTCGTCCTGGTGAGGAAGAAGATCCTGATGCAAAACCGACCGGTCTGCCAGACGATGACGCGATACCCGGAACCGGTATCTCGGTGATCATGATGGATCAATGGCTGGAACAAATTGAAGGTGACCCTGCCTATCTGTTACGCAACCAGTTTATGCTCGAGGAGCGGCAGGAACTTGATAAACGCGGTCGCGAACTGATGGAAACGCGGCCGTGGTAATGGTAGGAACGAGGCAATTAGATGTCGTACCGGGGTGTTGTTCTGATGCTGTACCCAGACAATAAATAGCAGGAGCGAGCACAGTGAACTACAAGAACTACCTACGAATCTCTATCAGCTGTTTGATTGCCGGACTCCTGACGAATGTCAGCGTGGAAGCCGGCGGTTTTTCCTTCAGCTCCAGCAATTCCCAAACAAAGAATACGCGCACCACCAGCAACCGGCCCTGGGGCAATATCGAGGCGTTCAAGCCCGGCCTGAAGAGCGAGCCGCTACCGGCAATGCCTGTTGGCGGCCCGCAGTACCTTGGCGCTGCGCCTGGTACCGGATGGTATCCGGCGCAGATGCACGGATCCGAAAATCAATCAACAACCAAACAGCCTGTTGTCGAGACAGAGATCAGCGGTGCGGTATTTTACGAGCAACAGAATATCGTTTACACGGTGCGGGTTGTCAGCAGCGATAACCTAAAGACACTCACTCCCGTCATTCCACGCATCAAGGGTGCGATACTGGAACAGGTGGATGGTCCTGTCGCCACGACACGCAAGTCCTGGCAGGACAGTTCCCGTGAAATTGTCAACGAGTATCACTTCAAACTGACGCCGTTACGTTCCGGTGAAATCGTTGTTCCTGCCATTGAGTTCACCGGTACCCATGTTGCAAGCAGGCAATGGAATGCTGCGCCGGGAAGACCCGCCAGCGGCGCCGGCAAGAGTTTTACCATTGCTGCCGACAGTCCGCTGGTTTTACAGGCGCTACCGGCTGATCCCTTCGTAACCCCCTGGTTGCCACTGAATGACCTGAGGCTGCGGATGCAAATGCCTGATAAAGCACCCGCCAAGGCCGGTGTCCCCGTCACGCTGACGCTTGAGCTGAGCGCCAGGGGAGCACTGGGTACACAGTTGCCGTCGCTGGAACAGCAGATCAAGAGTGAACACTTCCGGGCTTACCGGGATTCGGTCACTACCAGTAATGGTATTTCCAGTGATGGCACGAAGCTGATCGGTACTCGCAAGGAAACCTATACGATCATTCCACTGCAGGATGGCTGGATACACCTGCCTACCATTCAGGTTGCCTGGTGGGATGTGGATACGGACAAACCCATGCTTGCCGGGTTACCCGGCCAGGAAGCTGCAGCCAATGCTGTGGCGAGTCGCGAGGCAGCCATGGCAGCCGGTGAACAGGACTTATTCGCGGCGTATTTCTGGGCGCCGTTGTTAATCGTTCTGGGCTTGATCGTGGGCTACTGGCTGGGCGCCTGGGCGCGTACCCGGCCATTCTTCAAGTCGGCCGGTAGCAGGGCAGGCAGCTGGCTGTCAGCATCAGGACAAAGCGTGGTGCAGCACACGGTGGCGGCCGGCAGAAAGCTCTCTCCCATGCCCTACCTGGATAAGGTGCGCATGGGGTTTGCCTCTATTATGCCAAGGCCCGTCAAGTTGTGGTTATGTGTTCGCTGTATCGAGCGTGAGGAAGAACCGGAGGCCTGGTGTACCGAGTTCAGGTCCCGTGTTTGCAAGCATCTCGGACTATCCAGTCACGCACCTATTTCCGCTATCGCGGAGAAAATTATCGAGGTGCAACCAACGGCGCAACCTGCCAGGTTGCGTGCCCTGGTGCAGTCAATGGATAACGCACTCTATGGTGCCGCCCCCCTGGATTTTTCAGCCTGGAAGAATGACCTGCGGCGGCAATTACGTCCTCGCCTGTATCGCAGTCGACGCTCTGCTCAGCGGCGCGCACGCCGTGAACTTCCCGCGTTGAATCCACACGTGGCATAGCAGGCTAGCATTCAGGCGAGCAACGCCATGGCTGTACCGTAATATGGAAGCGACATGCCGGCACTGCAGCAGTACAGCCTGAAGAGAAGTTAACGCGCATGTAATACATAGAACCGCCCTACAGGGCGGTTTTTTATTTACGGCTTTTAAGTCGTCACCCCGCCCGGCGAATGCCCCGACACGGTAAAGCAGACAGTTCAGCCGAGTGTTTTTATAGAGGTTAGAATTTAAGTGATTGATAAAAATGGGTAAATAGGTGTTGTCTACGTATATTTACGTATTTATCAGCATTTGCTTAAGGTGTACCCTCAAAATAATCCAGCCAGGAAAGCAGGAAAGTCTGGTCATTAAACGGGAGTTAAGCGGGGAGAAAATCATGCAAACCTTATGTTGTGCGTGTATATCGCAGAGATTCTGATAACAACAATGAAGTGGCGGGGATTGTCGAGAAAGTCGAAACACGGCAGCAACACTCATTCATTGATTTATCGGAACTGCGAGACACACTGGATCAGTTCATCAAGTCGGATGATGCCGAAACAAGGCTGCCTGATCTATGCGGTTACCCTGCCCGGACAGAAATATAGTGCAACAATAAAACAGGCGGGTCTATCGTGAGATTGGTCGTGAGACAGAGGGGCAGTCGTCGCTTTGGGCTGCCTGTTGAGTTTCCGTTAACGGATAACCAGGGGCTTTGTGTTATTCATGATCGCAGACGGGTGCCTGATCGACGCAAGTCAAAACATGGCATTGAAGATCTGAAAGTCATACTCACGAAAATGGGCAAGGACTGACTGGCAAACCTGATCATTATAACGACTCATCAACAGGCGACCTTCGGGTCGTTTTTTCGTTCAGGGATTCGGAAATGATCGCAGTCGCGGTTGTGGGAAACAAGGAGTACGGTCCGGGGGGTAAAGGTCTCTGACGCAGGGCGGTATTTCGGTTAAACTTCTTGATTTATAATCATTCACCACAGAGACACAGAGCATACGCAGATAAAGGCTTTAAAGAAGGTCAAAACCATCGTTCTGCTTCTGGCTCTTTCCTCAATGAACGAAATAGTTAGAAACTCTGTGCTCTCTGTGTCTCTGTGGTTAACTGAATAGTAACCCTTATTATTGCATTCCGGAGTCTGCCGCATGAAGTTCACCATTGACGAGTTCCGTGCCTGGAAGCATAAAAGCATCACCCTGCTGGGGATGTCCGGGGTGGGCAAGACTCACCTGTCGATGCTGCTGCGGGCAAACAACTGGTTTCACTATTCGGGCGACTACCGCATCGGAACCCGCTATCTGGACGAGCCGATCATGGACCTGATCAAGCAGCAGGCAATGCAGACGCCATTTCTGCGCGAACTGCTGCGCCGTGACTGGATCCAGATTCGCAACAATATCAAGGTGAACGACCTCGGGCCGGTAATGAGCTTCGTCGGCAAACTCGGCAATCCCGAGCTCGGTGGCGTGCCGCTGGATGAATTTACAGGCCGCCAGGCGCTGTATCGCCAGGCAGAAATCGCGGCCATGCAGGATGTCCCCGTGTTTATCCGCAAGGCACACGAGATTTACGGCTACAACAACTTCGTCAATGATGTCGGCGGCAGCCTCTGTGAACTCGATGAGCCGTCCGTGATCGACCTGCTGGTGGAGCACTCGCTGATCCTGTATATCCGGGTCACCGAGAAGGCCGAGGAGGAAGCCCTGATCAGGCGCGCCCAGAGTAGTCCCAAGCCGTTGTATTACCGCCCCGAGTTTCTTGCCGAGCAGTTGCAGCAGTATCTGGACTTGAACAGCCTGGAGTATGCGGCACAGGTGGATCCGGATGATTTCTGTCGCTGGGTGTTCCCGCGTCTGTTCCATTCGCGCGTGCCACGTTACGAGGCCATTGCACGCCCGCACGGCTACACGGTCACCTCGCACGAGGTGGCGGCGGTGCGCGACGAGCAGGATTTTCTCGACCTGCTGGAAAATGCCATCGCCCGCAAGGCGGATGAACCGCAGGAGTAGCCGCCATGCCGATTGTCGCCCACAACGAACTGCCGACTTTTCAGCGCCTGCGCCAGGAAGGCCAGACCATCCTCGCGCCCGGCCGGGCCCTGCACCAGACCATTCGCGAGCTACACATCGGTGTGCTCAACATGATGCCCGATGCCGCACTGGCCGCGACCGAGCGCCAGTTCTTCCGCCTGGTAGGGGAGAGCAACCCCATTGCGCAGTTCTACATGCACCCGTTCACGTTGCAGGAGCTGCAGCGCGGTGAACAGGCGCGGGCGCACATCGAGCGCTACTATGACTCCTTCGAGCAGATATGCGCCGAGGGGCTGGATGCGCTCATTATTACCGGGGCCAATGTCACCCATCCCGACCTGTCGCAGGAACCGTTCTGGGAGCCGCTGCGCGAGGTGTTTGACTGGGCGCAGGAGAACGTGACCTCGGTGCTGTGTTCCTGCCTCGCCACCCACGCGGCGATGCAGTTTCATCATGGCCAGACGCGTCACGCCCTGCCTGCCAAGCGCTGGGGCGTGTTCCCGCACCGCGTCATCCAGGCAACACATCCGCTGGTGAACGACGTCAATACGCAGTTTGATGTGCCGCATTCGCGCTTCAACAACATCAGCGCCGCGCAGTTCCGGGAGGCCGGCCTGCACGTGCTGGTGGAGAGCGTCGAGGCAGGGGTGCACCTGGCCGTCAGTGCGGACGGTATTCGCGTCGTCTATTTCCAGGGACACCCGGAGTATGACACCGTGTCCCTGCTGAAGGAGTACAAGCGCGAGGTGCGGAGTTTTGCTGCCGGCGAGCGCAGTGCCTATCCGCCGTTTCCGGAGAACTATTTCAAGCCCCGTGAGCAGGCTATTTTGAACGAATACCGCTTGCGCCTGGATGCCGCGTGCGCCGCGGGCAACCCGGCCCCCGAATTTCCTGAACAGCTGGTTGCCGGGCGCATCGACAATACCTGGCACGATGCCGCCGAGGGTATCGTCGGTAACTGGATTGGCCTGGTTTACCAGTTGACCCATGAGGAGCGGAAGCTGCCCTTCATGGACGGGGTGGATCTGCATAATCCACTTGGTCTCGACTGGATCCTCGAGTCACACCAATAACCGTCACCGCTACAAGGAGCAAGCGCATGCAGTCCGGCCCAAGAGAAATCGTCACCCCGTTCAGGCCAATCCCGCTGGATGTGCCGGAGGCCATGGCGCCCAACGAGTTCTTCAATAGCACCGAGAATCTCGATGACCTGATGCACAACAACGGGCTGTTGATCAACCCGGAGAACCTGCTGCTGTACCGCAAGGCACTGGGCCACAGCCGCGAGTTCGATACCTCCATTATCTACAACAGTTCGAAATGCATTCTCAACCCGCTGGGCCGGCCGGTGCGCCGCACCCAGGTACCGTCCGATGTGAAACACATCTGGAACCGCATGAACCAGATCATTATCGATTACATGGTGGAGCGTTATCCGGACCCGGAGTCACACCTGTTGCTGGCAGGCGAGGCCAGCCTCGATGCCACCTGGCCGCTGACGTCCCCCGGTGTACCCAGTATCCGTATGCTGCACAATCATTTCATCGTCTTCGACAAGGACGAACTGCGCATGGCACAGCCGGCCGACCCGAAAAACCCGAATCTCACGGACGGTGGCCAGCACAGCCTCTTCGAGGCCTACATGCACGACGTCTACCGCGAGTTCTTCGATCGCGCGCTGGACCTGGAGATCCTCTGGCCGGTGGGGGAGGCGGGCTCGCGCATCGAGTTGACCGGTTATCCGCAGGGTTTGCCGAGCTGGGAAATCCAGGGCGGGGTGGCGGCACTGGAGGAGGTCGGTTTCTGGAACGAGTATGACGAGATCCTGAAGGGCTTCATGGATTTCTATCGCTCTTTCTTCAGCCAGGTGTCGACGCGTAATGCGCCGATGCTGGATGACCTGTACTTCCCGGACCACGTCGAGAACGTGCTGCTGTTCAATAATGATTTTCTGAAGACCGCGAAGAAGGTCCGCGATAACTGTATCGTGGATGCCGCCTACGCCAATGCCATACGCTGGCAACCGGCCTTCAAGCAGCTCATCTACCGCAACGACGAGGACAAGCTGATCGTCACCATCAGTCAGAACTCGATCGGCAATGCCATCACCGAGCTGCTCGGCGTGGTGGTCAAGCGTGTTCCCGATGCCGAGGCCTACGAACGCTTTGAACCGCAGTTGATCGAACAGTTGCTGGAAGTGCGCCGCCGTCTCATCGAGGCTGACCTCGGCGAGGCGATCGAAACGCCCTACTGGCCGGGTTGAGCCACTTGTCAGGCCAGGGCCTGCATTAGTTACAGGAGCTGCAATGTTTTGCGGCCTGCATGCCTGAGGTGATTATTTACCGAGTACGTGGCGTATTTCGGGCATCATGCGCATGACACACTGTTCACCTTCCTGGATGGCTTCCCTGGCGCGATAAAACTCCATAAGGCCAATATGTGACAGTTTAGGCGACAGCATGATGTCTGGTGGATCTCCCGCCAGTCGACTGCGCGTGATTCTGTCCTGCGCAATGTTGATGGAGCCGGCAATGGCATCAAACAGACCAGGTGCGGAGGCCTTTTCTTCGTCGTCCTTGAATAGATCCGGCGAATATTTATTCACTGCCCTTGATAACCTGTCGAAGACATTGCTGTTGTTGGTTACCGGCTCGTTTTGCTTCTGTATAAAATGCTTGCCCACGACATCGCCGTTCAGGTTCACAGATATGACGATGTCCGCGCCCAGGGCATGGCAAACGGACACCGGTACCGGATTAACCAGTCCACCATCGACCAGCCATTTCCCCTCATGCTGCAAGGGTGGAAAAAGACCGGGCAGTGATATCGATGCCCACACCGCATCGATCAGCGGTCCACTGGTAAACCAGACCTCTCTTCCTGTCTCCAGATCCGTGGCCACGGATGCGAATTTCACAGGGATATCTTCAATGGAGTCATCCTCGCGACAGACACATTGAAGCAAGAATTCATGCAATTTTTCAGTGTCGACGAATCCGTTGAGTGACAGATTCAGTTCGATGTATCTGGCGAGTTCCCCCCTGGTTAACGAGCGTACCCACTGTTCCAGCTTGTCAAGATTACCGGCAGCGTAGGCAGCGCCGACAATTGCACCGATGGAACAGCCGCAGACAACCTGCGGATGTATATCCAGTTCCGACAGGGCTTTTATGACACCGATGTGTGCCCAGCCCCTGGATGATCCACTACCGAGCGCAAGGCCGATACGCGGGGCAGTTTTTCTTTGCTGACTCACTGCTTAAACCCTTTCCGCCTTATCGCTCGCCCTAGCCTTGCGGCTGCGAGGCATCGACCACTTCCCTGGTAATTTCCAGCAACTGTTGTCCTGCCTGCTCTTGCACCAGTCCAGTGGCGTGTGGATCGAACTCGAGGCGCTTGACGATGGTACCGAAGACTTCTCGCAAGGCGCGTGCGCCCAGCCGGTTTTTACTGGCCGCCAGGTCGGCGATCAGGCATGTCGCTTCCTCGGTGATGCTCAGGGTGATGCCGGCATGTTTGAAATAATCAACCGCGGCGGGCCAGATGGCGCCTTCAGTATTCCTGAATATCTTCGCCAGGTCGGGGGCGCTTAAATCTGTCAGCATGACAACGCTGTCGAAGCGGGACAGGAATTGCGGCGACATGCCATAGTGGAATATGTCTTCCTGTGTCATGTAGCGGGCAAGATCGAAGATGAAACGTCTGTCGAGGCTGCCATCGGCACGTGGCTCCAGACGCCAGAACTTGTCGGAGCCGGATTTTTTTGTGACCCGTTCATAGACCTGGTCATAGAGTTCCTCGAAGGCGCCACCGGCGACGAAGAAGACGTGCTCGGTATTGATCGTTGTTGTCAGTGCCTGCCATTTGCCTGCTTCAAAATAGGGCAATTCAACCTGTACATTCTCGTTTTCCATGAGGGTGAGCAGGCTGTCCTGGGCAACGATGCCCTTGACGTTGGGTTCACCGCCGACCACCGAGCGGATCTTGTCCACTTCATCAACACAGACGATGCCATGCGATACATAACTTTTCATGGTCTCGAGGTCGGCTTTTTCGCCGAGGAGATTGGCCGCCTGGCGCGCCAGTCTGTCCATGACGATATTGGTCTGCTTGCCACGGCTTGCCAGGTCAGCGACAAGGTTGGCATTGATGCGAATGATGGTTGAGTACTTCTCGAAGCCCCTGGTCTGCGAGAAGAAGCGCTCGACCGAGCGCATGATGGTGGTTTTACCGGTGCCCGAATTGCCGATCATGAGCACATTGCGCGAGGAATGCTCGATGAGATGCTTGAAGATTGCCACCGACATGTCCTGCAGGGCCTGGTCTTGTCCAATGACATCCGCGGACAGATCGGCGAGTATTTGCTTGGGTGTTAGTGGAGATTCTTGGGCCATGGCAGGTTTGTTTTCGCTAGCAGTAAGGACAGAGTCTACTGTGCATAGTACCTCTCAATTGAGTCTGCATTCCATCCTTGCCGACAGGCTCTTCTCTACGGCTGTAAAGTCTCCACTGTCGCTATGATACTCTCACGATGATGAGGGAGTCTGGACGGGCCTCCTTAATCTATTTCAAGCGAGTACATGATGTACCACGGCGAACGATTCAACAGTATTAGCCATCTGGTGGGGGCCGCGCTGGCCCTTATCGGCATGGTGCTGCTGGTCGGGTTCGCCTCGGCGCAGGGCGACCCGTGGAAGATCGTCAGTTTCAGTATCTATGGCGTATCCCTGTTCCTGCTGTATAGCCTGTCGACGCTGTATCACTCCTTGCGTGGCCGGGCCAAGGAGGTCTTCCAGAAACTTGATCACGTCGCCATCTACCTGCTCATAGCCGGTACCTATACCCCGTTTACCCTGGTCACACTACGCGGGACCTGGGGCTGGACACTGTTCGTCATCATCTGGGGGCTGGCTATCGTCGGCATTATCGTGGACAGCCTGCACAAGGACGGTTCACGGGCCATTCAGATGGTTATCTACCTGCTGATGGGGTGGCTGATCCTGATAGCCATGAAACCGCTGGTGCAGGCCTTGCCGACGGGCGCGCTGGTATTACTGGTGCTGGGCGGCGTGTTCTACACCAGCGGTATTATTTTTTATGCCATCGATAAAAGAATGAAACACGCCCACGGCATCTGGCACCTGTTCGTGCTGGCTGGCAGTATTTCGCATTACCTGGCCGTGCTGTTTTATATCCTGTAGGTGCAGCCAGTAACTCTCCCGTCTATGGGGAATCAGACAGGCTAGTTGTCATCCTTGTCCAGATTCAGGGATGCGGAGTTGATGCAATAACGCAGTCCGGTGGGTGCCGGGCCATCTTCAAAGACATGTCCGAGGTGGGCATCACAACGGGCACACATTACCTCGACACGCGTCATGCCGTGACTGCTGTCGGTTTCAGTCTTGATGTTTGCAGCCTCCCCGGGGCGCATGAAGCTGGGCCAGCCGCTGCCGGAATCGTATTTGTCGTTGGATTGAAATAGCGGCATGCCGCAACAGATACAGTGGTAAATACCGCTGTCCTTGCAGTCATGGTACTCACCGCTGAAAGGCCGCTCCGTGCCCTTGCGGCGGGTGACGAGGTATTGTTCCTCAGACAGCTGTGCCTGCCACTCGCTATCAGGTTTTTCGATTTTGTCAGTCATGGTCGTTCCTGTCGTTAGCACCCGTGTAGATGCGCGGTGCGCCCGCTTGCAGCTTTTGCAGGAATTCTTTTGCCGTGGCAACGCCAATTTCTGCCTCTGCGCGCGTCCGCGGGTTTTCACTGTTGCGGACCTCGTTTTCAGCCCAGTCGAGGAACTCGGTCACGGCAGTCATCTGTTGATCAACCGGCAGTGACTTCAGGTAGTCACTCGGACGCGCCCTGACGCGGTTACCTTCAATGACATCCAGATTGAACAGGAGTTTCATTCTGCGGGTTCCTCTGTAGCGGCTTTGCTGTGTTGTTCCAGCGGCCGGTGTATGCGCGCCGTCTTCACCATGTTGTCCTTGATCTGCACGATGTCGATGGGGTGATTGTCGAGCAGCAGGCTGGTGCCGGTCTCCGGGATGGTTTCCATGTATTCGGTAATCAGACCATTAAGTGTTTTGGGTCCATCGGTGGACAGCGACATGTCCAGGGCGCTGTTCAGGGAGCGGATGTTGATGGAGCCGTCTACCAGCCAGGTGCCGTCGTCCTGCGGATGGATGTCTTCAATATGCGCGGTGGGGTCGGAGGTGAATTCACCGACAATCTCTTCGAGGATGTCCTCCAGCGTCACCAGACCCTGGATGTCTCCGTATTCATCTACGGCAAAGCCGATGCGTCGATGTTCACGCTGAAAATTGAGCAGTTGCCGGTTCAGAGAGGTATTCTCGGGTATAAAGTAAGGCTCCCGTGCAATACCCTGCAGCGTCTCGTGGTCAAGCTGGTCACGGTAGAGTAACGGTAAAACCTTGCGCATGTGCAGGATGCCGATGACATGGTCAATCGTTTCGCGATACAGCGGCAGGCGGGTGTACTGGCTTTCCATCAGCAACTTGCGAGAAACCTCCCAGTCCGCGTCAATATCAATGCCGGTTATCTCGTTGCGCGGCACCATGATGTCTTCCACCGTGACCTTCTCCAGGTCCATCAGGTTGAGCAGCATGGACTGGTGACGTTCAGGAATCAGGGCGCCGGCCTCGGTCACCACGGTTCGCAGTTCCTCGGTGGTGAGCGCATTACTGCTGCCGTTTTCGGGTGAAACGCCGAGCAGTTTCAGCAATCCGTTGGCAATCCCGTTGACCACCCAGACTACGGGCCACAACAATTTTAGCAACGGCACGTAGACAAAGGCTGCAGGAAAGGCAACACGTTCAGGGTGCAGTGCGGCCAGTGTTTTCGGCGTCACTTCGGCGAACAGCAGGATCACGATGGTCAGTACCAGGCCGGCGGCGAACAGCAGCCCGGTGTCGTTGTAGATGCGCAGAGTGATCAGCGTCATCAGGATCGACGCCAGCACGTTGACGAAATTATTGCCCAGCAGGATCAGGCCGATGAGACGATCCTGTCGCTGCAGCAGTTTTTGGGCACGCACGGCGCCAGGATGCTGCTTGTCGGCCAGGTGGCGCAGGCGATAGCGGTTAAGCGTCATCAGGCCGGTTTCGGAGCCGGAGAAGAAGGCGGACAGCAGGATCAGGAAAAACAGCGCTGCAAACAGCAGGCTCAGTGGGGTGTCGTCCAAACGGGGACAGCCTCCTGGTGATTGGCGAAAGGCTATGTTACAGAAAAAGCGGCCTTGCTGTCAGTGAAAACGGGCGAGATTACCTGCCGATAATCAGTTCCAGTACGAATTTACTGCCAAAGTAGGAAATCATCAGGAACATGAAGCCGCCGATGGTCCAGCGGATTGCCACCCGGCCGCGCCAGCCAAATCGCCAGCGGCCCCACAGGAGAATGGCAAACACCACCCAGGCAATGAAGGACAGGATGGTTTTGTGTGCCAGGTGCTGGGCGAACATGTCCTCTAGAAACAGCGTGCCGCTGATCAGTGCCAGCGTCAGCAACGCAAAGCCGGCCGCGATCATCTGGAACAACAGCGATTCCATGGTTTGCAAGGGGGGCAGTGCGCGAATAAAACCACCGGGATTACGGTTGCGCAGGTGCTGGTCCTGGATCGCGAGCAGCAGCGCCTGCAGGACAGCGAGGCCGAGTATGCTGTAAGCCAGTAATGATGCCAGAATATGAAGGGCCAGCTGCCAGGTGGTGATGCTGCTAATGATGTGCGGTTGCGGAAACAGCATCGTCAGGCCGATGCAGAGCGCGGCGGCCGGAAATGCCGGAATCCCGAGGTTATCGACCGGTTCGGTCAGCGTTGCCAGTAGCAGTAACAGCGACGTGGTCAGGGTCACCAGGGAGGCGGCATAGAATATCCCGATATTCAGGCCCGTTGCGGTGATGATGGCCGGATACAAAATACTGCCGTGAATGATGACCGCAGCGAGGGCAATCATCATGGTCTGGTTGCGCTGGCAACCGACTTCCGGCTCGCCACGCATCAGTCTTGTCAGCAGCAGGACGCCGGCAAACAGGTAAAGAAAAATCGCGAGAAGTCCGGGCAGGGTCGGTGTCATGCCGGGATGATGACATAACTGCCGTTGGCATTGAAGTATTCCCTGCCAGTCGTGAGCATGTTGCCCCGGTGCTGATTTTTACCGCTATAATTGCAGCTTCATTTTTTTCACGGCGACGACTTCGGGGGTTGTAGCGCTCATGTTTGACAATCTTACTGATCGGCTGTCCAGGACAATCAAGGGTCTGCGTGGTCAGGGACGCCTGAGCGAGGACAACATCAAGGACGCACTGCGTGATGTCCGCATGGCCCTGCTGGAGGCCGATGTGGCCTTGCCGGTGGTGAAGGATTTTATTGACCGGGTCCGGGAGCGGGCGTCGGGGCAGGAGGTACTGAAAAGCCTGTCACCGGGGCAGGTACTGGTCAAGGTGGTCAACGATGAACTGGTCCACACGATGGGGGAGGCCAATGACGGGCTGAATCTGAGTGTGCAGCCGCCGGCTGTAATACTGATGGCGGGGCTGCAGGGCTCGGGCAAGACCACCAGTACCGCCAAGCTGGCGCGCATGCTCAGGGAACGGGAAAAGAAATCCGTGCTGGTTGCCAGTTGTGATATCTATCGGCCTGCGGCCATTGACCAGTTGCAAACGCTGGCACGAGAGGTCGGGGTCGAGTTTTTTCCCAGCCGTACCGACCAGGACCCGGTCAGTATTGCGGAAAATGCTATCAGCCATGCACGCAGGCAGCATCTTGATGTGGTGATTATCGATACCGCCGGTCGATTGCATATTGATGAAGAGATGATGGGCGAGATCCGACGGGTGCACGACGCGGTGCAGCCGATAGAGACGCTGTTCGTCGTCGACAGCATGACCGGTCAGGATGCGGCCAATACCGCGCGCACCTTCAATGAGGTGCTGCCACTGACGGGCGTCATTCTGACCAAGGCGGACGGTGATGCACGCGGCGGTGCCGCCCTGTCGATTCGTGCCATTACCGGCAAACCGATCAAGTTTATCGGTGTCGGTGAAAAAACCGCGGCACTGGAGGCATTTCATCCGGATCGTATTGCATCGCGCATCCTCGGCATGGGGGATATTCTCAGTCTGGTCGAGGAGGCGGAGCAGAAGGTAGACAAGCAGCAGGTCGAGAAGCTTGCCAGGAAGATTACCCGGGGCAAGGGCTTTGATATGAATGATTTCAGCGAGCAGCTCGAGCAGATGCTCAGTATGGGGGGGCTCTCGGGACTGATGGACAAGATGCCGGGGATGGGGCAGATGCCAAAGAATGCCATGATGGATGACAGTCAGGTGCATCGCATGAAGGCGATTATCAGTTCCATGACGCCGCAGGAACGCAGTCATCCGGCAGTTATCAAGGGCTCGCGGCGACGACGCATTGCGGCCGGTTCCGGTACCCAGGTACAGGATGTGAATCGCCTGTTGAAGCAGCACCTGCAGATGCAAAAGATGATGAAGAAGATGTCCAGGGGCGGTATGGGCAAGATGCTGCGTGGCATGAAAGGCAAACTGCCGCAAGGCGGGCAGGGGTTCCCTTTCTGATTAAAATCGACCTGTAGGAGATGGTATGGACCTCTCCCTCCTTAGAAGATCCCGAAGGGATCACGGCCCATAATGGCCTTGGTAGAGGCTGGCTCTACCGAACAAAGAAAGGAGAGGCCCATGAGCAAGATTAC
>Ga0316194_10001534_pt1 | contig 15956 bp, 11 predicted proteins | sample CroRivsedime1_MG_FD_204936 | JGI IMG/M metagenome (GOLD analysis project Ga0316194, IMG submission 204936) | Coastal sediment microbial communities from Maine, United States - Cross River sediment 1 | ecosystem: Environmental > Aquatic > Marine > Coastal > Sediment | place: USA: Maine...
AGTGTTGGTGGCGCCCTGGTGCTTTGCACCCTGACGACCGCGCTGGGTTTTCTCAGCTTCTGGCCCACCGACTATCGAGGTCTCGGGGACCTCGGCGTGATAGCCGCAGGAGGGATGCTGGTGGCGGCATTTCTCACTTTTACGTTGCTTCCCGCCTGCTTCGCGCTTATGGGCCGGATCCGTCCGCACGTGGTAGACCTTCCAACAGGTGATCGGCTGGTGCGATTTCTTCTCAAGCATCCCATCACGGTCCTCTCGGCGGTAGCGCTGACCGCGACTGTTGCCGGTGCGCTGGCTTCGCATTCTTACTTCGATTACAGCGTCATGGCGCTAAAGAACCCGGATGCGGAATCCGTGCGCGAGTTGCGCCGTCTGCAGGAGCAGGGGATTGCAACGGACTACGCTTTGACGCTTCTGGCAAGGGAAACGCCCCCGCTTGCGAAGCTGCGGGCGCTGGACACGGTCGATTCGGTGATCGGCCCCGCCGACTATTTGCCCGTCGAGCAGGCGGACAAGTTGGTGACCCTGGAAGACCTGCAGGTGGTGCTGTGGAGCGCCCTCAATCCGACCCGGTCGGCGCTGCCACCTACCGCCGACGCCTTAGGCGCATCTGTGGCCGATCTCCGGCAGAAGATAGGTCGATTTCGGGTAACCGCGGCACCAGATTCCCGCGCTGTACTCGATCTCCTCGAGCGCCTGGACGTCGCTATGGGGCGGCTGCAGATGCTTGAGTCTGATGCAACCGCTGACGGACCCGGGTCTGACGCTGACTCGGATAGCCCCCTGCAGAATTGGCAGGTGGGGGTCGTTGAGACGCTGAGCGCCGAACTGGCCTGGTTGCGCCGAGCGGTAATGGTTGGCGAGGTCACGTTCGACGATCTTCCGAAGCCCCTGCAGGCGCGACTGGTCAGCCCTGATGGGGAGCAGAGGTGGACATTGTTGCCTGCTGAAGACATCTCCGAGGTTGAAGCTCTCGGGCGTTTCGTAACCACCGTGCGGGAGCTGGCGCCGGGCGCGTCGGGCAGGCCGGTGATCGAGTGGGGAGTCGGCAGCATTGTCTCCGAATCCTTTAAGCAGGCGCTGACCCTTGCCGTAGCCAGCATTCTGCTGCTGCTGATGCTGAACTTTCGCAACCTGCGGGACGCCGTGCTTATTCTGATTCCTCTGGCGCTGGCGGCGCTGTTCACCCTCGCCGCCGGGTTTGTTTTTGATGAACCGATGAACATGGCCAACGTCATTGTTCTACCGCTGATATTCGGCCTGGGTGTGGACAACGGGATTCACGTCGTCGACCGTTTTCACGGTGCCGGCGACGTGGAACACCTCCTGGCGTCAAGCACGCCGCGGGCAGTGGTTCTATCAACCTTGACCACCACCGGTACTTTTGCGGCCCTTATGCTCTCTCCTCACGAAGGTACCGCCTCCATCGGCATGCTGCTGACGTTGGCTGTGGCGCTGCTGCTGGTCTGCACCGTGTTCGTGCTGCCCGTGCTGCTCTCGGTCGTATTGGGGGATCGGTCGCTGGACTCTGACGGGCGCTCTTCTCAGACCTGACCTGCTGCGAGGGGTGCTTTAGGTCTCAGCATGCGGCGGATCTCCTGCAATGGTACGGCACGGCTGAACAGATAGCCCTGGCCGTATTCGCACTGCTGCGCCAGCAGGAAATCGAGCTGGGCCTGGGTCTCTACACCTTCCGCAACGACTTCCATGTTGAGCCGGTGGGCCATCGCAATGACCGCGGCGGTAATGGCCTTGTCGTCCGTGCTTTGCGGAATGTCCATGACGAAGCTTTTGTCCACCTTGACGGTGTCGATGGGAAACTTCTTCAGGTAGTTTAAAGACGAGTACCCCGTGCCGAAATCGTCTATCGCCAGGCGGATACCGAGGCTGTGAAGGCGGTGCACGGTTTCTGATGCTGCTTCAACATCGTGCATCAGCATGGTTTCGGTGATCTCTAACTCGAGGCAGGCAGGATCCAGATGCGCTTGTCTCAGACAGCGCCGGATTGTGGCGACGAGGTTGGGGTCCCGGAACTGCCGCGGGGAAATGTTGACGGCAATGCACAGCGGGCCTCCCTCCTGTTCCACTAGAAGTCGGCCTGCCGCGCAGGCTTCTTCCAGTACCCAGTTTCCGATTTCGACGATATCACCGGTTTCCTCGGCGATCTCGATAAAGCCGTCGGGGCTGATCAGCCCGCGCTCGGGATGCTGCCAGCGAATCAGGCACTCGACGCCGACTATTTCCTGGTCGACCAGGCGGATTTTTGGCTGGTAGTAGAGTTCGAATTCGCTGCGTTCCAACGCGCGCCGCAGCTCGTATTCGGTGCGCAGCCGTTTTACCGCGTTGGTATTGAGATCTTCGCTGTAGAACTGGAAGTTGTTGCGTCCCTGCTCTTTCGCGCGGTACATGGCCAGATCGGCGTTCTTCAGCAGCATGTTCGCATCCACGCCATCGTCTGGAAGCAGGGCGATGCCGATGCTGGTGGTTACAACCAGCTGATGGCCCGATATCGTGATGGGCTGGCGCATTGCGTTGAGTATTTTCTCAGCGACCTGCCCGGCGTCGGTTGGGGAGCGGACTTCGTAGAGCAGAATTGTGAACTCGTCGCCGCCAGGTCGCCCGACGGTGTCTTCCTTGCGCACGCAGCCCAGAAGACGCTCCGCTACCTGTCTCAGGAGTGCGTCTCCCGCTTCGTGCCCAAGGGTGTCGTTCACGCGCTTGAACTGATCGAGGTCAAGGTAAAGAAGCGCACCGCGCTGCTTGGATCGGAGGCAGTGCTCGATGCTCTGGCACAGTCGGTCATTGAACAGCCTGCGGTTGGCCAGCTCCGTGAGCGTATCGAAGAACGCCAAGCGCTCCATGCGTCGCTGATTGTTTTTCATCTCAGTGATGTCGGCAATTTGCAGGATGCAGTAGCTGGGCTGGTTGTTGGCGTCTCGCTGCAGCACCATGTGGCAGTTGGCCCATATCTCCAGACCGCTGGCGCAGAGCAGTCGGCGCTCGTTGTAGACGGTAACCTCTCTGGCCTGAATCAGACGATCCAGCTGGGCTTTCAGATCGGCCCGGTCCTCTGCTGGCAGCAGCCGGGAAATATGCAGCCCGTTCAGCGCTTCCTCAGGGTAATCGAGCAGACCGGTGGCAAATCGATTGGCCTCGAAAATGTAACCTCGTGTATCCAGCAGGACGATACCGATGGGTGCATTCTCGAAAGCGCCCCGGAACCGTTGCTCGCTCGCCTGCAGGCGACCCTCGGCTTCCCGCAGCTTGCTCACGTCTTTGGCGATGCACAGGACGCAGGGGGTGCCATCCAGATCGATGAGCGTGGCGCTGAGCAGGGCCGGTATCTGCTGTCCGGATTTGTTGCGGAACACGATGTCCCGGTTGCTGAGGTGGCCGTGCTCAGTCAGGGCCGCCGTGGCTTCCGCCAGGTCCTGAGGGTCGACGAAGGCGTCAAACGCGCCAATCGGTTTCCCCAGCAACTCGTCCCGGGAATAAGCCGAGCTCTGACAGAAGGCGGTGTTGACGTCGCATATGATCAGTCCCTGTTGCTGCAGAATGACGATGCCGTCCGGGCTCTGTGAGAAAACCTGGGAGAACTTTTCCTCGCTGTGCCTGGCGGCCGATTCCGCCTCGATCCGTTTGCTGATATCCCGGGCGATGCACAGGATGTGCAGTTCTCCGTGCAGCTCTATATATCTCAGGGACATCTCCACCGGTTTGAAGCGGCCATCAGATGCCCGCATCCGGGTCTCCAGGGTTACGCCTGAAGGGTGCTGGCGGAGATCCTTGAGCGTCCTTGCCCACTCATCGGGGTCTGCCCAGAGGTCCAGGTCCAGATCCCTGACGCCGATGGCCTGCTCGCGGCTGTACCCCACCACCTGGGTGAAACCCGGGTTGAAATCGATAAGGGTGCCATTGGCTCCGTGCAGGATGACGATGGCGTCCGGGCTGGAGTGAAAAATGCGCGAAAAACGATCGTCGTCCGCCGCGTCGGGCAGGGCAAGCAGCTTGGCGGCTGCTCCGGTGGCCGTTTTCATGCCGATAACCAGCAAGCTGCCGTCGGTCAGCCCCATGAGTTGAACGCGCAGGGTGGGCGCCAGGCCTTGCCGGGGCTCCACGCGGGACGCCTCATCGTGCCTTTGAGAGGGTGCGTTCGCAGACAGTCGCAGCGGGGTCAGGGGAAACAAATCGCCCGGATGCTGCCGCGCCGCTTTAAAAGCTTTCACGCAGTCGGGTACTGCGGATGTCGGGAGATACTCCAGCAGGCTGGTGCCGATGAGGTCAGCCGACGACATCGTCAGCTGTCGGGTTGCACCCGGACTCGCGTATCTGATGCGCCCTTTGGCATCCAGCCGCAGCGTCAGATCCGATAGCGCGCCGATAGCGTTTTCCCAGGCGTCGAGGTCAGTCAGCCCGCTGTCGGTTTCTCCATCGGTCCGGCTAGCCGTCTGCTCCGAGTTGGACTCGGTAGACGACTCGGTAGACGACTCGGTAGGCGACCCGACCGATGCGGCAGAGGATTTTCGACGCTTTATGATCAGCAGGATAACGAGAGCGCTGCCGGTGGCACTGGCAATCGCCGGTAACACCCAGGCGAGTGGCCCAGCCAGGAATTCCGGCCCGCTGTGGGGTGGTGCCAGGTGCAGGTATCCTGAGGCTGCGGCAGTCCCTGCTGCGGTCAGCGCGAGCAGCCATGATCTCGGATCGAGACGTTTCATCTGCCTACTGTTGTTCCTCGCGATGGGCCCTGGCTATGCTGGGCCCAAAGGCTGGGGAAGTGTCATCCATGAACTACAGACTGAAGATATCCGTAGCTGGGCAGGGGCTCTATGACATCACGCACAAAGTTGCTGAAACTGTGGTGAGTTCCGGTGTGACTGAGGGGCTCGTCACAGTTTTTGTGCGGCACACGTCAGCCAGCCTGCTGATACAGGAGAATGCCGATCCGAGCGTTCAGCGCGACCTGGAGAACTGGCTGGGCCGGCTGGTGCCCGAGCAGGACGATCTTTATACCCATACTGCAGAAGGGCCCGATGACATGCCTGCGCACATCAAAAGCGCGCTGACCGCCACCAGTCTCGGCATACCGCTGTTGAGCGGGCGCCTGGCCCTGGGAACCTGGCAGGGTCTTTATCTCTGGGAGCACCGCCATCGTCGGGGCGAACGGGAAGTCGTCGTCAACCTCTTGGGTGATCGGGGCGATCGTTGAGCGAATCGTTGACGATGTCTTCCATCCAGCGTTTGTGCCCTTCGGGGTCGAGAATCACGGAGGCCAGGTAGAGCAGCAGGTCCTTGTGGTTCTGGGTCAGGCGCGCCGTCTTCATGGCCTGCTCGCCGGGCTTGCTGTTGAGATAGCGGAAGCAGGCCTTCAGATTCTGATCTTGCCCCAGCACCCCGGAGATGTGCTCGTTGATCAGATCGTGAAGGGGTTCCAGATCCTCTGGCGTCAGACCGGCTTCGTCGGGATTCAGCACGACGTTGGCCCAGACGGTGGTCAGCAGAATGCGGTAGACGTCTTTGTCGACAAAACGCTCGGCGACTTGGGAACGCTCAACCAGATCGTCCAGCACGGGCTGGAACCGGGCGCGTAATTCGGCGTCTGAGATCCGGTCGACCACTTGCCGTGTCAGGCGCGCAGCTTCTTGAGGTCTTCCAGGGTCGCAGAGAGTCGGTCCAGGCGCGTGGCGATGTCCTGCAGTACCGGGTCGGCGGGCGCTTCTCTGCAGAACGTGGCCAGCGCGGCCCGCAGGCGCCGTTCGCTGTCGCGTTCCTCTGCCACGAACCGCCCCAGCAGGCCTCCCGTCTGCGGATCGATCGTACGATCCGAAAATACCTCTGCAAGAGGGTCGTCGGCGTTTTCTGCAGATTCCTGACCCTCCGGCCGGTAGCCCAGAATGCGTTGAAACTTCTCCACATCGGAGGCGTCGGATGCGGCCAGCCGCAGGTTCTCTTCGTACTGGCTGCTGGGTTTCTCTCGAACCGAGAAACCTAACTCGCACAGTCTTTTCGTAAATGCGGCCGAATGCTCCTGCTCGCGAATAGCCACGACGTTCAGAACCTCGGCCAGATTCACATCGTCGGTTGCGTCTTTCCAGGCGCTCAGTAGGGCATAGCCTCGGGCCTCCCCCACCGCAATGGCGTTGAGTAGCCCAAGATAGGTTGGTTTCTGACTCATGATGGTCATCCGCTGGCGATTTGAACACAGTGTACGAAGGCGGGGCCGGGGTCTCAATGAGGATCGCGCCTTATTCTCTCCCGGTCTTCCGGCGGTTCATTTGCAAAGCCTGAAAGCTCTCAGTAACTTAGCCTTCCCCTCGCTGAATGGTGGTGCGATTCGTGTTGCAGTTCGATCGAATCAGTCTGCCGGAAGACAGTCCGGCCCTGCGCGCTGAAGTGCGCGAATTCCTGGCGGCAGAATCTGAGCATCTGGCCCGCCCGAATTCGGATTTTGGAACCGGCCACGATCCTGCTTTTTCCCGTAAACTGGGCGCCCGAGGCTGGATCGGCATGACCTGGCCCAAGCAGTACGGTGGCGCGGAGCGATCCTTTTTTGAGCGGTACGTGGTGACGGAGGAGCTGCTCGCGGCGGGCGCTCCGGTCAGCGCCCATTGGATTGCCGATCGGCAGAGCGGGCCGCTGCTGCTGCGTTTTGGGACCGATGCTCAGCGGGAGGCCTACGTGCCGCCCATCGCCCGCGGCGAGAGCTATTTTTCCATCGGCATGAGCGAGCCCAATACCGGGTCGGATCTCGCTTCCGTCCGCACCACGGCGAAGCGTACGGGAGACGGCTGGCTGATCAACGGGACCAAGCTGTGGACCAGTGAAGCACACCGTAATCACTACATGATTACCCTGGTGCGAACCGATGCGCCGTCGGACAATCGTCACGCGGGACTGTCTCAGATCATCGTCGATCTGAAGAACGATGGCGCGCGGATAAGGCCCATCAGAAACATCGCCGGCAGTGAGGATTTCAACGAAGTGGTGTTCGAAGATGTGCTGGTGCCGGAAGATCGGGTTGTCGGCGAGCCGGGCAACGGCTGGCAGCAGGTAACCAGCGAGCTGGCTTACGAGCGCGCCGGTCCCGAGCGGTTTCTGTCCGCCTTCAGGGTATTTGTCGAGTTGGTCCGGGCCGCTGGGGAAGCCCCCGAGCCGCAGCTCGCTGCCACCATCGGCCGCATCGCCGCCCACCTGATGGCCCTGCGCAGGATGTCCATTTCCGTGGCGGGCATGCTGGAAGACGGGCAGAGCCCGGAAGTCGAAGCAGCGCTGGTCAAAGGGCTGGGCAACGATTTCGAGAAGCTGCTGCCCGAGGTCGCCCGGCTCGCCGTTCCCACCGGCCCGGGTGCGGAACACCGGCGTTTCCGCCAGACGTTCGCCGACACGCTGCTGCTGTCGCCGGCGTTCACCATTCGTGGAGGCACCCGTGAAATTCTGCGAGGCGTCATCGCCCGCGGCCTGGGGTTGCGCTGATGGATACACGACAGCTGCTGATCGATACCGCGGAACGGATCTTTGCCGACCATTGCGACAAGGCTGTGCTTGATGCTGCTGAGCGCGGTGAATTCCCTGAACGCCTGTGGAATATCGTTCGGGAGAACGGATTTCATGAGCTTGCCATGGCGGACAGCGGGGTGGATCTCAAGGACGCGTTCGCTGTAATTCGTGTTGCGGGTCGGCACGCTCTACCGCTGCCAATGGTGGAAATCCTGCTCGCCAATCGCTGGCTGCGGAGTTCCGCCGAGCTGGCCGTGATTGGCCGCCTCGAAGGGAATCGCATTGCCGATGTCCCCTGGGCCGGAAATGCCCAGCGGGTACTTGGTATTGACTGGGACAGCACCGACGGGGTCTCGACCTCGGTATCTGTGGAGGAGATCGAGACGGATCGAAACGTCGCCGCTGAATCTCGAGATGGCATCCCTGTTGCGACAGGTGCAGAGCCGCTCGGGCTCAACGAGCCAGCGTTCGAAATGCTGGCTCTGGGCCGCGTGGCGGCCATGGCCGGATGCCTGGAACGTATTCTGGAGCTGTCCCTGCAGTACGCCAGCGAGCGGGAACAGTTCGGCCGCCCTATCTCCAAGTTTCAGGCGATACAGCACAACCTGGCTGTCGTTGCCGGTGAAGTGGCGGCCGCCGGCCGCGCCGCCGACGCTGCCATCGATGCGCTGGAAGGTGACCGCTTTGCTCTGGAAGTAGCCGCCGCCAAAGCCCGCGTCGGGGAAGCGGCCGGGATCGTCGCGGAAAGTGCCCATCAGGTGCACGGGGCTATGGGTTTCACCCACGAGCATCAGCTGCATCACTTCACCCGGCGGGTCTGGGCCTGGCGGGACGAATACGGCAACGAGGCGTTCTGGCAGCAGCGGCTTGGGCGTCATCTTGCCGGAATCGGTGCTGAGAAGGTCTGGGATTTTCTGGCGACGCGTGGCTGACGACCTGCCGGACCGGCCGGAACCGCCGCTGTGCATAGCAATCAGCGAGTGCCTGCTCGGTAGCGAAGTGCGCTATGACGGCAGCGGCGCTCGGTCTTCGTTCCCCCACGACCGTCTGCATGGGCTCTTTGAGTATCGTGGTATCTGTCCCGAGATGGCGATCGGCATGGGCACCCCGCGTGATCCCATCCGGCTGGTAGGTGATGTCCGGGCCCCGCAGGCTGTTGGCGTCAAGGACCCAGGCGTGAACGTAACCGCAGAGCTGGCAGGCTTCGGGCGCGCCCAGGCCGCCGCTATTGGTGACATTCGGGGCGGCGTCATGGGCTACGTGTTCATGAAAAACTCCCCCAGCTGTGGCCTGTACCGGGTCAAGGTATACCCCCACGAAGATGGGCGAGTAACGGGCGCGCCTGCGCCAAGGGGTCGCGGTATCTTTGCGGCCGCCGTGGTGGAAGCCCTTCCGGCGTTGCCGGTGGAGGAGAGCGGTCGACTTCAAGATCCGACGCTGAGAGAAAATTTCGCCTGCAGGGTTTTTGCCTACGCGCACTGGAAGGAGACCGAGTCTGTCGGCCTCACGCCAGCCCGATTGATAGCCTTTCACAGCCGGTACAAGTATCTGCTCATGGCCCACAGCGTCCCCCACTATCAGGAGGCCGGGCGCCTGCTCAGCAACCTGAAGTCAGGGTTCGATGAGCGCGCTGCCGGGTATCTCGATGTTCTCATGGCCGGGCTCAGCCGTCCCGCAGCCCGGTCGGGGCATGCCAACGTGCTGTCTCACCTGCAGGGTTACCTGAAAAAGCAGCTCGACGGGCCAACGCGCCAGGAGCTGGCTCAGCTCATCGACGCCTATCGCAAGGGAGAGCTTCCGTTGATGGCGCCAATCACCCTGCTGAAGCATCACCTTCGACGCCATCCTGATGAATACGTGCTTCACCAGGCGTATCTCGATCCCCACCCGGGCTATTCGGGGTTGCGTCGCGCACTTTAGCCCGGTGGATCTGGCCTGCGCGTTAGCTTCAGGTCGGCAGTGGTGGTGAAGAATCCAGAATCGTGCTGGACTCCTGCAGGCTCTGCTGACGGTATAGGTCGTAATACCGACCCTGCTTGGCCATGAGTGATTCGTGGGTACCGTTTTCGATTATCCTGCCCTGTTCCAGAACAACGATGCGATCCGCATTGCGGATTGTCGACAGCCTGTGGGCGATGACGAATGCTATGCGTCCCTGCAGGATAATCCCGAGCCCCTGCCGAATACGCTGCTCCGTATCCGTGTCCACGGACGATGTGGCCTCATCCATCACCAGAATCTGCGGATCTGCGAGAATCGCCCTGGCAAACGAGACCAGCTGTTTCTGCCCGGCAGACAGACGGTCGCCGCCCTCGCCGACCTGGGTTTCGTACCCGTTCTCCAGTGACTCGATGAACGCGTTCGCGCCGGCGAGTCTGGCAGCGGCTTTGACTTCACTGTCGCTGGCCTCCAGGCGCCCGTAGCGGATGTTGTCAATGATGGAACCGCTGAACACGTGCGCGTTCTGCAGCACCATGCCCAGGTTTGACTGCAGCCAGTGCAGGCTTCTGTTTCGGTAGTCGACGCCGTCGATGAGCACCTGCCCACTGGTTGGTTCGTAGAATCGGCAGATGACGTTCACCAGCGTGCTCTTGCCGCCGCCGGTGCTGCCGACGATGGCGACGGTCTCGCCGCGCCTTACTTTCAGGTTGATATTCTCCAGCACGGGTCGTTCTGCCTGGTAGGCGAAACAGAGGTTTCGCAGCTCAATCTCTTCGATCGCCACATCGCCGCCATCCGGCGCGTAGGTTTGTCGCTCCGGCAGGTGTCGGTTGCGAGCCACGGTCTCCACGACGTCGGATGAATCCTTTATGTCAGGCTCTGCCTCGATGAGGCTGAGAATGCGCTCCGCCGACGCCTGCGCCATCTGCATTTCCGCGAACCAGTGACCCAACTGTTCAACCGGGTCGAAGAAGTGGCGTGTGTACGCCATGAATGCCACCAGGGTGCCTGCGCTGATGAGCCCGCCAAGGAGGTCGATGCCGCCCAGGGCCAGCGTCAAACCGGTAGCCAGACTCGCCAGCGTGATGACGATGGGAACGTAGATGGCGGCCTGGGTCAGGTTGAGTACGGACGACCCCTGCATGGTGTCCGTGAGGTTCTGAAACTCGTTGAGGTTGGCATCCTCGCGGACAAATGCCTTACTGGTCAGCACGCCCATGATGGCCTCGTTGTAGGAGGCGGTTATTCTGGAATTGGTGGCCCTGACTTTTCTCGCGCTTGTCAGTATGCGGGTCTGGAAGCGGGCGGAAACCCAGCCCAACACGGGTATGACCGCGAGCACCACCAGAGCCAGCTTGGCATTCATGATCAGCATGGCCAGGGAGATGCCGAGCATCATGGTGCTACCCCAGACCAGATCTAGGAAACCCCAGGCGAGGATGTTCGACAGGCGCTCGCAGTCTGACGTCATGCGGGCCATCAGCCATCCCACCGGGCGATGGTCGTAAAACGAAAATGACAGTCGCTGCAGGCTGTCGAAGCCATCTCGGCGGATGTCGTGACTGACGTGGGTACGGATCTTTCCGCCAAGCCAGATAAAGCAGCCGATGGCAACGACGATGACTGCCGTGGTCGCCGCGTAGCCGGCGATCCACGGCCAGAGTTCGGCCTGAGTGCCCTGCGTCTGAACCGCATCCACCACACCGCGGGTAATGAGCGGGTAGATCACTTCCATGCACGCGGTGATGAAGGCGCACACACCCAGGCCCACCAGCTCGCGGGGATATCGGCGAGCGTAGCCGAAGAGCTTTTTCCACAGCGCAAGGTTGACCTTTGATGCCAGGGCGTCATCGTTGAACCCGTCGTCGTAGTTCTCGTCGTCATAGGTGTCCACGGCGCTCTCCTGCTGCGTCCACGTCCTGACGTATCGCGTTGTCCAGCTCACCCTGGATATCGCACAGGTGACGGTAGGGGCCAGGTTGCGAGGCAAGCTCCTCATGTTTTCCGAGCTGTGCTACCCGGCCCTCCGCGAGCACCAGGATTCGATCGGCATGCCTCACTGAAGAGAGCCGATGAGCAATGATCAGCGTGGTCTGCCGGCCTTTGCGACGCCGCAGAGCTTCCAGGATCAGCGCTTCAGTGCCGGTATCCACCGCAGACAGGGAATCGTCCAGAACCAGCACGGGCGGGTCTTTGAGCAGGGCGCGAGCAAGGGCAAGACGCTGGCGCTGGCCGCCGGACAGGGTCACGCCGCGCTCGCCGACCATCGCGTCATAGCCTCCGGAGAACCGTTCGATGGCGCCGTGGATCGCCGCGTCCTCGCAGGCGGCGATGAGATCGTTTTCAGGCGCATTGGGCCGGCCGACCGCCAGATTGCCGCGAATGCTGCGGGAATACAGGAACGGGTCCTGCAGCACCACGCCAATCTGCTGGCGTAGCCACTGTCGATTGGTCTCAGCCACTTCCTGCCCGTCCAGCTTCACCGAACCCTGCTCATAGGGATACAGACGCAGCAGAACGCGGATCAGGCTGGATTTTCCGGCGCCGGGCGGCCCCACTATGGCCAGGGTCTCTCCCGCCTCGATTGAGAGGTTGATGCCCCGCAACACCGGGCTTCCCCCCGGGTAGGCGAAGTGCAGGTCTGCGATGGTGATCTGACCCCGGGCGCGGCCCTCGGTGGGCATTCGCCCCGGGGATTCTTCCGGCTCGTCGAGGATCTCGTTGATCCGCCCGAGACTTACCACGGCTTTGCCGGTGTCCGTCAGCACGCGGCCCAACTGGCGCACCGGCCAGATCACCATCGACACGTAGGTCATGAACGCGAACAGGGTTCCCACGCTCAGCGAGCCGTTCATGACGAACAGGGCGCCGGAGAACAGCACGATGCCGATCTGCGACATGGCGAAGAAATCGCTAGTGCTCCAGTAAATTCCCATCAGGCGGATCAGTCGATGGTTGTGGTTTCGGAACTCGGCGTTGCGCGTAGCAAACCTCTCGGTCTCGTATGCCTGGCGGGCGAATGCCCGAACGACCCGAATACCGGTGAGGTTTTCCTGCAGGGTGGTCGTCATGGCAGCTTCCGCTTCGTCGGTGGCCTGGAACAGATGCTTGACCCGGGAGAAAAACACGTAAGCGCCGACGGCCAGAAATGGCATCAGGCAGATCGACAGCAATGCCAACTGGGTGTTCATCCAGAACAGGATGGGCATCACGCAGATGACCAGCATCACCGCGCGACCAATCTCGACGATGTCGCTGGCTAGAAATACGCGGAGCGTTTCCACGTCCGAGCTTGCGCGCTGCACCAGATCGCCGGTGTCTGCCGTGTGATAGAAGGCTGCTCGCAGGTGATGCAATCGGTGGTACAGGGTTTCCCGCAGGTTTCTCACGATGGATTCGGATGCTCTGGCCGCCAGCCAGCCGCGGGCGAACAGGCACAGCCCCCCCACTGCTGTCAGGATCACGGCCGCCGCTGCGGAGAGCCAGAGATAGACGATGTATGCGTCGCCTGTGGTGAGGCTACGCGCGGCCCAAAGCAGCGGTGGAGCGGCGAACGCCACGTCCTGGTTCAACACTACATCGATGGCATACTTGCCGACCAGCGGCGCGCCGAACATGAAAAGGTTGGTCGAGGCCATAGCCAGGATTGCGCCGCCGTAGCGTCGGCGTTGGCCTTGGGTAATCTGCCACAGACTGCTGGGCTTGGTTTCGGTCATTTTTCTCTTCCCGCCGGTCAGCCCAGGTGTGCTTCTCAGCGAAGTTTTCGTGTCTGCTGGTTAAAGGCGTTCAGCGGGTAGAACGAAAAATGTCGAATTTCTGACGAAAAACCCGCTCCTGTGATGGGCGGGTCCTGCGGTGCGGGCTGCGCTTGCGGGCGCGGCGTTGACTCAGGGCGGGCTCATCGTGCGCAGTTCTTTGACTGGCTGATTATTTCGCGCACGCTGCCTCCTAAGCCTTCCCGGGTTTCAGGACAATTTATAGTACGCGGCGCTCCGGGTCCGTTCAACTGAGCTCGTCAACTAGGGGCTCGCCGCTGCGTCCATTCGCGACGGGATGCGGGGTAATATATTGATCATGAATACACGCACCCAGCAGCAGGAACGGGCAGACCGCCTGCTCGAGATTCTTCAGCTCGAGCCTATCGAGCAGAACCTCTATCGGGGCAGCAATGAAGTGCACGGTGATTTCCGCCTGTTCGGCGGTCAGGTCCTCGCGCAGAGCCTGCGCGCCGCGTACCAGACCGTGGATGACAGGCAGGCCCACGCTCTGCATGCCTATTTCATCCGTGCTGGTAATGCCTCGCTGCCGGTACTCTATGAAGTGGATCGCATTCGCGATGGTCGCAGCTTCACAACCCGCCGGGTTGTGGCAATTCAGCAGGGCGAGGCTATCTTCAGCATGAGCGCGTCCTTTCAGGTCGAAGAGGCGGGGTTCGAACATGCCGATTCCATGCCCAACGTTCCTCTTCCGGAGGAGCTTGAAGACGACGTCTCGGTGGTTCAGCGTCTGAAGGAGCGCGATCCCGGGCTCAGCCCCCTGGCTGGTCGGGTTCGTCCCTTCGAGATGCGCTCGGTATTTCCCCTGGGAAGCAGCGCGTGGCGACAGAATCGGTCCTGGAATCCGGTGTGGATTCGATTCTGCCGGCCGGTTTCGGCAGACGATTTCGGCCTCGATCGGTGTCTGCTGGCCTATGCGTCAGATATGGGGCTGGTTTCCACCGCGGCGCTGCCCCACGGCGAATCGGTCTCACGCAGCGAGCTGCAGTTGGCCAGTCTGGACCACGCGCTGTGGATCCACCGACCCGTACCCACGGACGACTGGCTGCTTTTTCACCGCCGTACCAGCATGGCGGAAGGCGCTCTGGGTCTGGTTCATGCTGAAGTGTTCGCCCGCGATGGTACGCTGGTCGCTTCCGTTTCCCAGGAGGGGCTGCTGCGTTTGCGCAATGCCCCGGGCTGAGCTTCACCCGTCGCGGTAACGCACTTCCCGCACCACGAAGCTCAGCCCGCCGCTGCCGGTTAGCAGCCGCAGCGCCGTCGCGGTGTTTTCCGGAAGTGGAATGTGAGTGGCATCGACCTGCAGCTGGTTCCAGGTTGGATCCAGCGATCGCCATGCGCCGTCTACGAAAACTTCGTTCCAGGCATGAAATCGGAATGCCGGTGGCGCCAGGTCAGCGTAGGCCAGGCCGAAAACGGTACGGCTGGGAATATCCAGGCTGCGGGCCAGCGTGGTGAGGAGGTCGGCATACTCACTGCAGTCGCCGCGCGGATCATCCAGCAGGGCGAGCACATGAGTGGAATCCCCGGCCTCGACGTATTCCACATAGTGGTGAACAAAACTGGTTAGGGCAGTGACCTGATCCGCTGGCCGGGTGGCAACGCCCACAGCTTGACGTGCCAGGGCCCGGACACGCGAGTCCGAGATCGGAAATGCGGAGGTTTCCTGCAGCGCGCTACGTCGCCGGCTGTTGCCTGATACGGGATTGGCGCTCAGCAGCAGCGTGCGTCCGTCCTCTGCCAGCAGATCCGGCCAGAGGTCGCTGGGTGAAATCTGGCCTTCGATTTCCAGCGCCAGCGTGCTGATGTTGTGATGATCCGGTAGAGGCCGATCTACGGGGACGAAATAGCTGGCGGCCTGCAGAACCGTTCTCGGCGCCAGCGCTACTTCAGCTGACACCCGCTGCAACTCGAACAGGCCGGAAATGGTCATGGTGACCGGTGCCATGGCGTCGTCCAGCTGGATGCTCGACGGGTCCATGGGTGAGGCGTGCTCCACGACATATCCAGTGCGGTTGCGGGCCTCGACACGGAACACCCTTGGTACCACCTGACCGCGACTGAAATCCAGCGTCGAGACCACTCTCGTCGCTCCCGGCTGCGGCTGGTTGCCCAGCAGCCAGGTCTCGAACTCCAGATATTCGCTCATGTCATACGCCCAGGTCGCCGCATGCCAGTTCAATTCGGCGGATGGTGACGTATCGGCGGATGATTTGAACGAGCCCGCGTCGGACCGTCGCTGAATCCTTGCAGTTTCGTAGCCTTCGCCGCTGCTGCGAATCAGGGTTCCCGCCTCAGCCCCGGGCCTCTTTTGCCACTGCTCGGCCCGGCGCAGCGAATAGGGCGGGTAGGCGCCGAAGACCAGAGTCTCCTCGATTCTGACCGGATTACCCGGCGTCAGAACGAACCGCAGGTCGTTTTTGAACACCCAGTCGCCCAGCGGGTGCTTGTACCCCTGGGTGTGCATGAATCCCATCTGCTGGCCGTTGAGCATCAGCCGGTACCAGCGCTCGCCGGCCAATCCGCTGGCACTTTTGATCACCGGGTCGGAACAGCGGGTCAGGCTGAGGTTGACGGCCCCCAGAGTCATCGCGATGAGAAAAGCTGCAAGCAGCCGATGTGCCAAACGTCTGATTCCGGACGGTGGAAGCTTGATTGTAGGGTGGATCGGCCGCCGCGTCCCGGGATCGCTCGTCGAGCCTTGCTACTACTCGGCGGTTTTCGTCATGAATCGCCGTATGG
>Ga0316194_10001536_pt1 | contig 15933 bp, 11 predicted proteins | sample CroRivsedime1_MG_FD_204936 | JGI IMG/M metagenome (GOLD analysis project Ga0316194, IMG submission 204936) | Coastal sediment microbial communities from Maine, United States - Cross River sediment 1 | ecosystem: Environmental > Aquatic > Marine > Coastal > Sediment | place: USA: Maine...
GCTCTGGGGCGTGCCGAGAAGCATGGGCGCCAAGATCAACACCTTCCGATTGCGGCAGGAGGAGAATTGGGAGCCGGACTGGGAGGAGTTCGAGCGGGCCGTCAACGAGAGGACGCGCCTCGTCTACGTGTCCAATCCCAACAATCCCACTGGATCGATTCTCTCGACCGATGCCATGGAGCGCATCGTGCGGCGTTGCGAGGATGTGGGCGCCTATCTCCTTGCCGACGAGGTCTATCTGGGGGCCGAAATCGACTGCCCGCGCACCCGGAGCTTCTGGGGCATGAGTGATCGGGTCATCGTCACCAGCGGCCTGTCGAAGGCCTACGGTATTCCGGGCGTTCGCATCGGTTGGATTGTCGGACCAAAGGAACTGGCATACGAATGCTGGACACAGCATGACTCCTTGACGATCTGCCCGAACAAGCTATCCGATGCCGTCGCGCGGGTTGCGGTCCAGGAGAAGAACCGGGATCAACTCTACGAGCGGGGTCGCGCTCTTCTGCAACGGAATCGACAGATCTTCAGCGAGTGGTTGACCGAATTGGGCGAAGGATTTTCCTACGTACCCCCCGAAGCAGGTGCCATGGCATTCGTGAAATACTCCTCGCCAACACCAAGCCTCGAACTGGTCGAGCGTATCCGGCGCAACCAGAGCACTCTCATCGTTCCCGGGATCCACCTGGGCCTCGAGGGCTACCTTCGCATCTGGATTGGAGGTCAACAGGACTACCTCGAGGAGGGGCTGCGCAGGATCGCCGTAGAGATGTCTTCGCTTCGGTAGCAATCGGGCAAGCATGTCGGAACTGAACAAGTGCCTCAAGGCGGCTGGGCCCATCGGCGTGTGTAAAATTTTTAATTCATACGGGTTGACCGGTCTGGGAGAGGGAGATCCATGAGCGCAGCGACATTTCGCAAATACGTGATGCCGGGCCTCATTTTCCAGGGTGTTCTGATCGGCGGTGGCTACGGCACCGGCCGCGAAATCGTCGAGTACTTCATGCAGTTCGGGCCCGTCGGCGGCATCCTCGGCCTCTTTGCCGTCACCTTGCCGGTGTGGGTGGTCATCCTGGCTGCGACCTTCGAATTTGCCCGTCTGTTCGAAACCTACGACTACCGCTCCCTGCTCATGAACCTGCTCGGTCGGTTCTGGGTCTCTTTCGAGCTGTTCTACGTCACACTCCTGGTGATCGTGCTCGCGGTGGTGGGATCCGCCGCCGGGGTCTTGTTGAGAGACTTCTTCGGGATTCCATACCTGGTCGGTGTTGTCGCGATGCTCGGCGCCGTGGGATTTCTGACCTTCAAGGGGAGTGGACTGATCGAGAAGTCGTTCTCGGTGTGGTCAATTCTCATTTATGTTGTGTACCTCTCATTCCTGGTGGTTTCCGTCCTGCGATTCGGGGACGACATAGGCTCCAGCCTGACGAGCGGTGAGGTGCATCCGGGTTGGGCGCTGGGGGGCTTCAAATACGGTCTCTACAACATGTGCGTGATTCCGGCAATATTGTTCTGCGTTCGCCACATCGAGACCCGACGCGAGGCGATATCCGCCGGCGTGATCGCTGCAGTCACCGGATTGCTGCCCGCCTTTTTCTTCTACCTCGCGATTCTCGGCCAGTATCCCGATGTCGTGACGCAAGAGATTCCCGCCGTCTACGTGCTGGAACGGGCTCGGGTGCCGGCGTTGCTGGTGGTGTTCGTAGTCATGCTCTTCGGTACCCTGATCCAGACCGGAACCGGTTTCATCCACGGCGTCAACGAGCGGATCCAGCACACCCTCGCTGCCCGCGGCAAGGAGTTTCCGGACTGGCAGCGCCCGGTGATCGCAATCGCCCTGATCGTACTGAGCCTGGGGCTCGCCAAGTTCGGCATCATCACGCTGGTTGCCCAAGGCTACGGGTTGATCAGCTGGGGGATCTTCGTGATCTACTTCGTGCCGCTGGTGACCATCGGGTTGTACAAGATCATTCGGCAATCTCGACCGTGATCCGCGATCCGAAGGTGAGAACTGATAGTTCGCAGAAGGTCGGGCTGAAAAAAACCGCCGGGGCAGGCGCCCCGGCGGTGCAAGGTGGCTGCGAACCGGGTTACGGTTCCCAGCGTAGCAAACAGCGTTACGAGCCCCAGAACCTCACACCGACAGCGAGGCCGACTGTCCTCGGCCGAATGATGGACAGGCCGTACGCACCGTTGGGGAGGGCCCCATCAAGGGTCACGGAGACGATGCCCATCTCGTTGGTCAGGTTCCTTCCGTAGAGCTCGAGGGACCAGCGACCGCTGTAGAGACCCGCGCGAAGATCCAACGACGTGTAGCTGTCGATCCTGCGCGGTTCGCCGTTGTCGTCGCGAGAGCCAAAGTCGAATGCGCGGTCGCCGACGTAAGCGATGCTGCCCCCGACAAAGAGCAACGAATCGCGTCCAACCGTCCATTCATAGTCCGCGGTGAACCCACCGCTCCATTCCGGAATGTAGGGCAACGGGTCGCCATCCAGGCCACCTACAAGAGGATCTGTGTCCTGTGTGAGGTAGGCGTCGATGTAGGCGCCGTTCAAGGTCAGCGTCAAGCCGTTCGTCGGGATGACGCTGAACGCGAGCTCGGCTCCCTTGCTCACCGCCGTACCGCCGTTGCCGTTGATTCCGATGCCGTTGACCTGGACGAAGAGCTGAATGTCCTGCCAGTCGAGGTAGTACGCGGCGAGATCGAGCGCGTATTTGCCGGATGACCCGGTGGATTTCCAGCCGACCTCGTAGCTGGTCAGGCTGTCCGAGTCATAGGATCCTGGAATACCCGGCGGAACTCCCGGCGGCAGAACGTTGGGTCCGCCCGGCCGGAAGCCGGTGGCGACGCGAGCATAGATCGACGAGGTGTCGGACAGCTCGTACCGTGGCGAGACGGAATACGTGAACGGGTTTTCCGACGACGTCGCATCGTCGTACTCGATCCGCCCGCCGATCAGGAGTCCGTCCAAGACCTGTGATGCGACCTGATCGTTCCAACTCTGGCGCGCACCGAATCCGAGGTCGAACCGTGGGGTGATGTGCCAGGTGGCGTTGCCGAAGAGGGCGAACTCCTCATACGTGGACTGGAGTAAAACATCTGCCAGCAACGGGATGTCCGTGGCGATCTCGCCCGTATCGCCCTCGATGGCGACAATTTCTTGAACGATCTCGGAATCTTCGTCCGTGTAGTACCCGCCAAGCAACCATTCGAAGTTCTCGTTGTCGGCTGATACGAGACGCAATTCCTGGGTGAACTTGTCGGTGGCCGTGATCTGCGGAAGGATCCCGCTCAGCGGTCGTTCCACGTCGTCACCGAGCGCAAAGGTCAAAAATGATGCCAGGTAGATGCCACCGGTCAGAGAGGTGTCGACTGTCGCGTCTGTCTGGATGTCCTGCTCGATCGAACCGAAGCTCGTGATGGAGACGAGACTGGCAGGCCCGAAGTCCCAGTCGATCGTGGCGTCGAAAACCTGATAATCCGTGTCAACCGTATCGTCAAAATATCGGGACTGCACGAGACCGTAGAGCGGCTGGAGGGTGACCGGGTCGGCGTCGATGAGGTTGGGAGCGCCGCTTTCGATCGTCTGGGTCTGTGCCGTCAGGAGAAGTGAGAACTTCTCGGAGGGTTCCCACAACGCCGCGAGCCGTCCTCCGAAGGAGTCGACCGTGTTGATGTTTTCTGCGACCATCGTGCCGTCGATGATGTCGAGACCCGGAGTCGTGAGGCTCGGGACCGGATTGTTGCCGATCGAATCGATAAATCCGTCGTCGAAGCGATAGAATCCGCTCGCCCGAAGAGCGAATGAATCGCTGAGCGGGACGTTGATCAGTCCCTTCAGGGTATATCCGAGGTCGCCGTCCGTGACGGTCTCCAGGGATCCCAGGAACCTCGCCTCGAAACTCTCTGCGGTGGGCCGGTTCGGCACGAATCTCAAGACGCCGCCGAGCGAGCTCGCCCCGTACAGGGTGCCCTGAGGGCCCCGCAGCACCTCGACCGTCGCCATATCGAAGGTGTCGAAGTCGCCGGCCAGGACCCCGCCGTTGGCCAGACCAGTGCTCGATCCGAAGGGCACGTCACCCAGGTAGACACCGACGGTCGACGCAACACCACCGGTGTTGATACCCCGCAGCATGATGCGGGATTGGCCGGGCGTCGTCACCTGCACGTCGAGACCCGGCACCAGCGGTTCGAGGTCGAGGAGGTTTTCGATCCGTTGCCGTTCGATCGTGTCGCTGTTGACGACAGTGATCGACGCCGGAATTTCCAAAAGTGTCTCCGTTCGCTTCTGCGTTGTCACGATGATCTCGCCGCCGAAGGCCAACGATTCCAGAACGAGATTCAGCGTCAGCGTCTGGTCGGACGAGAGCTCGACTTCCTCTTTGCGGGGGGAGAAGGGGTCGAGCGTCGCGGTCAACTGGTAGATCCCCGGCGCCAGATTAGGGATCTGGTAGAAACCCTTTTGGTCGGTGACAGACCCACTGGTCCCTTGTTCGCCGATGACCCTCACCGCAACGCCCACGAGTGGTTCACCGGTGGGGCCCGTGATCGTGCCCTGGAGAGTGGCGGTCGTCTGGGCCCAGAGCCCCGGCGCGATGACCAGCATTGAGAGCATCGCAAACAAGACCAGAGATCTAATCCCTGGGCCGCGCCGCCGCAAACCGGGTGCGCCTCTGCCAACTTTTTCATGATCAGAATGATCCATCGTTTCATCCTCCTTCGAAGGGTTTGCAGCGGTCCTGGGGCGTTGTGGTGCCCCCTGGGCCGCACGGACCAGCAGCTCTTCTTCCCACCGATCGTCGCGTGCCAGCAATCCTGGTAGGGGCAAGTCAGATGCTATTTGCATGTTTCTGAAAAGTAAGCTAGCATCCAGCCATGTATTCGTCAAGGTATACCAAAATAATTCTTAAAACCCTCGAATCACCGAGCATCCTTATGGTCTCGCCGCCTCAGAGATTTCACGACAAAGGTTGAGTCATGCCAAGGACACAAAGCGATGCCTAAAGGAGAAACAGAACCGGCTCAAGATCGACCCGACATGGCCTACCGTGAGCTCCGCGAGCTCATCGTGTCGGGCCGCCTGGCTCCAGGTACGCGGCTCGTCGAGGCGTTCGCGGCCAAGCGTCTCGGCGTTAGCAGGACTCCCGTCCGGTCCGCCTTCCACCGCCTCCAACGGGAAGGTTATGCCGTGTCGGCAAACGAGGACGATGAGCGTCAACGGCTGATCGTTGCCCCGCTCACCGCCGGCGACGCGGCGGATCTGTTCCACATCGTCGGCGAGCTCGAAGGTCTTGCCGGTTTTTACGCCGCGGGTGTTGACCGCGAGCGGAGGATTCAATTTGTCAGGGAACTCGAAAAGCTCAACAACGAGATGCTCGTCGAATCTCAGGCCGAACGAATGGACACTTATAAGGTGTTCCAACTCGACGCTTCGTTCCACCGTCGGTACGTGGTCGAGGCCGCACCGCCCAGACTGCTGGCCCTCCACGACGCGATCAAACCCCAGGCGGAGCGCTACGCGAGGCTTTACGTCTCGGCGCTCACCGATAAGCTCGACCTTTCGGTCGCTGAACACTCGTTGATCATCTCCTCCATCGAGGCTGGCGACGAGGACACCACCCAGCGGGCGATTCAGACGAACTGGCGAAACGCGGCGCAACGGGTCGGAGCCCTGATCTCCGAATGGGGCGAGAGCGGTGGCTGGTAGGAAGGGAGCCGATTCCCGGGCCGAGGATCTGCCCGCGTTGTTTTTTCATCGTTTATGCATGCAAGGAGGAATCCATGACTGTCTCACGTGTTCGTGTCTGTTTGTTCGTCGGAGCCCTGATGCTCCTGTTCGCGGCCGGCCTTTTCGCGGGGCCCACTGAGGAGGTGGCCGCAGAGGAGGTGGCCTCGGCGCCCGAGTCTGTCGGTCCGACCGATCCAGTGGAACTCGAGGCCTTCATCGACGGCATGATGGCCGCGCACATGCCGTCGAGAAAAATCCCGGCCGCGACGATCTCGGTCGTCAAGGACGGCGAGTTGTTCTTCGCCAAGGGCTACGGCTTTGCCGACCGCGAGAATAAGATTCTAGTCGAAGCCGATACAACCTTGTTCCGACCTGGTTCGACCTCAAAGCTTTTTACCTGGACCGCGGTCATGCAACTCGCCGAGCGTGGCGAGCTCGATCTCGATGCCGATGTCAACACCTACATGACGAGCTTCCAGATCCCGGCGACCTATCCCGAGCCGATCACCATGAAGCATCTCCTTACCCACACGGCCGGGTTTGAAGACGGTTCGCTCGGCTATCTCATCGTGAAAGACCAGGACAGGCTGGTGTCGATGCGTGAAGCGCTCAAGGCCCACATGCCCGATCGCGTCAATCCGCCTGGCGCGTGGTCGTCCTACTCCAACTGGGGGACCGCGCTCGCCGGATTGATCGTCGAAGAGATCTCCGGGATGTCCTTTGCCGAGTACATCGAGAAGAACATCTTCGAACCCCTGCAAATGAATCACTCCACGTTCAGAGAGCCGCTGCCGGAGGACCTCGCGCCGGACATGGCGGTGGGTTACAAGCGCAAGAACGGGCTGTACGAGCCCGGGTATTTCGAGCTCATCAGCGACTTCGCTCCGGCCGGAGCGCTGTCCTCCACCGCCACCGACATGGCCAACTTCATGATCGCCCACCTGCAACTCGGGCGTTTCGGCGACCAGCGGTTCCTCGAGGAAGTGACTGCCCGCCAGATGCAGAGCCAGCTCTACACCCCCGAACCACGCCTCCCGGGCATGGCGCACGGCTTCTATGAATCGAACGTCCTTGGCCAGCACATCATCGGCCACGGTGGAGACACGATCTTCTTCCACTCCGACCTCGCACTCTTCACCGACGACAACGTGGGCCTTTTCGTCTCGTATGCGACGAACGGCGGTCGTGCCCGGTTAGAGCTCGTCGAAGCGTTTGTTCGTCGCTACTTCCCGTACGAAGAACCGGAGCTCCCGGAGCCGCCCGAGGACTTCGCCGAACGGGGCGACAAATACGCGGGCAACTACCGGTTCACGCGTCACAACTGGAGCGACCTCGAAAAGATCATGTCGATGCCGAGCGTGATCTCGGTCTCGGTCACCCCCGACGGAACTCTCATGACCTCGCCCATTCTCGAAGATCCGTGGCACTGGGTCGAGATTGGGCCGAACCTTTTCCATCAGATCGACGGTGGAATGACACTCGCGTTTGTTGAGGACGACGACGGCACTGTCAACCATTTGGCATTTTCGATGCTTCCGTTCATGCCGGCTTATCGCATCGCCTGGTACGCGGCCCCGAATTTCAACTACTTCCTGATGGCGGTGGGGCTGCTACTGTGCGTGACGACTCTGATCAGCGCCTTCCGGCATCGTAAGGCGAGGAAAGAGGAGCCTTCCATCGCAAGGTGGGCGGTCAGGCTGGCCTGGATTGTGAGCGCTCTGACGCTGGTCTTCTGGATCGCAGTAGCAATTATCGTCAGCTCTGCGGGGGAGGACCTATTCTCCGGTTTCCCGCCGACTTTGACAGCGGCGCTAATGCTGCCGATCCTGATCACGATCTTGACCGTGGGCGTCTTGGTCTTCGCCGTCCTGGTCTGGAAAGAAGGGTTCTGGACTCGCTTCCGGCGAATTCACTACACACTCTTTGCCATCTTCGCGGTTGGCCTCGTGTGGTTCTACTGGTACTGGAATGTCCTCGGCGTCCAGTACGGATGATCTGTCGGCGACACCTGAGGTGGGAGGATCGTAACCGAGCATACGACCGCCACTTTGTCGGTTTCGGGATATCTGCGGCTGGGAGAGCGTGATGACGACCAGGGACTACAGTCGGTTGATGAACGAGCTCTCGGAAGAGTACTCGGAGCACTCTCCCTGCTCGGCCGCTCTTCACCTCGACGCGTGCCACAATCTGGTGGATGGTGGCAGCCATGCGCTGCGGCTGATGCAACCGTTTCCTCCCAGAATCGTCTCAGCTCGGGGTGGATGGGTCTCTGACGAGGATGGCCATGACATCCTCGATTTCTGGCAAGGGCACATGGCCAATGTCCTCGGCCACAACCCGGCGGTGGTGACCTCGGAGCTGGCCCGCACCTTTGAGAATGGCTTTGGGCTCCAGCTAGGCATGACGGATCGACTGCAGGCGGAGGTTGCTGGGATTCTATGCCGGCAGACCGGCGCCGATAAGGTACGGCTGACAACCAGTGGCACTCTGGCGACGATGTACGGTGTGATGCTGGCGCGGGCATTCACCGGTCGTGATTTGGTGTTGAAGGTCGGAGGCGGGTGGCACGGAGCCCAACCGTGGTCCCTGAAGGGGTCCTTCTATCGCTCCGAGAAGGGCGTCGGTTTCGGAGGCGTCGATACCGAAGGGCTTCCCCAGGCCGTTACCGACGACGTGATCGTCACCTCGTTCAACGACCCGGAACGGTTGCGCGAGGATTTTGTCCGGTACGGGGACAAGCTCTCGTGTTTCGTAGTGGAACCGCTGATTGGGGCCGGAGGCCTGATTCCCGCGACCCGTGAATTCCTCGAGATGGCCCGTCGATTGACCCAGGAGTACGGGGCCTTGTTGATCTTCGACGAAGTCATCGATGGCTTCCGGTTTCGTGCCGGGAATCTCGCCGCCCTTTACGGCATCCAACCCGATCTGGCTGTCTACGGCAAGGTGATCGGCGGCGGCATGCCGGTGGCGGCGCTGGCCGGCCGCGAAGAGGTGATGGGTTTGATCGGGCGCGACAGCGGGCACCGGGTGGTGGCTCTCGGCGGGACCTACTCCGCGCACTCGGCTTCGATGTTGGCTGCCAAGATTTGTATGAGCTATCTCGTCGATCACGAGGACGAGGTCTACACCAGGCTGTCCGACCTCGGTGAGAAGATGCGCGACGCGATGACATCAGGATTCGCCGAAGAGGGAATCTTCGCTCTTTGTACAGGGAACAGCCCGGATCTGCCGACCGGGAGTTCGCTTGCCATGGTGCACTTCCCCTTCGATGAGAACACCACGATTGATACGCCTGAGGCCGTCTGCGATCCGACCGCGTGCGACGTGGAGCTGCGAACCCGGGTGCTCGGGTTGGCAATGTTGCTCGAAAACGTCCACGTGGTTCAAGGCCACGGTTCGGCGGCCTCCACCCATACCGAAGAGGACATGGAGTTCTTGAAGGAAGCCTGCCGGAGGGTCGCGCGGCGAGTTAAGCCATATCTGTAAACACCCTAGTGACCGTTGAGCAAGGAGGAGCGACAACAATGACTGACACGATTCGAGTGATCCAGTACGGACTGGGCCCCATCGGCGCCGCCACCGCCCGGCTGGTCGACGAGCGCGAAAACCTCGAGCTCGTTGGTGCCGTGGACATCGACCCCGCGAAGATCGGTAAGGACGCCGGCGAGCTGATCGGCCTCGACCGCACGTTGGGAATCGAGACCAAGGGGAAACTGGCCGAAGTTGGCGCGGAGGCCGACGTGGTGGTCCACACCACGAACTCCTACTTCGATCTCTTTACGGATCAGGTGCTCGAGATCCTCGAAGCGGGCTTCGACATCGTGTCCACATCCGAGGAGCTGTCCTTCCCATGGACGGACAACGCCGACGAGGCGAACATCGTGGACGCCGCTGCCCGGAAGGCCGGCAAGACCGTGCTCGGGACCGGAGTCAACCCCGGATTCCTGATGGATTCGCTGCCACTGTTCATTACTTCGATCGCACAACGGGTGGACCATATCGACGTCACACGCGTGATCAACGCAAGCAAACGACGAGGCCCCTTCCAGGCGAAAATCGGCTCCGGAATGACGGTGGATGATTTCAATAGCAAGATGGCCGAAGGCCGGATGGGCCACGTGGGTCTGCCGGAGTCGACCGCCATGCTCTTCGACACGTTGGGCAAAAAACTCGTGCGATTCGAAAACAGCGTCAAACCCGTGGTGGCGGAAAAGCCCGTAAAAACCGAGTTCTTCGATGTCCAGCCGGGACAGGCCCGGGGGCTGCACCAGACAGGGCACGCTTACACCGATGATGGCGAGTTCGTGTCGCTGACCTTCCGGGCGGCGTTGGACGAGGAACCGGATGGCGACACGATCACGGTCACGGGTCGCCCGGACCTCACAGTCAAGCTCCAGGGAACGAATGGCGACCTCGCGACGGTGGCGATGGCGGTCAACGCGATTCGCCGCACGAAAGAAGCCGATCCCGGGTTGGTCACCATGCGCGACCTACCGATCGTGACGGTGTCCTAGATGCAATTCGAAGAAGATCCGAGAATCAAGGTGGCCCGCAGGGGCCTGGTGTTGGCTTGGACTTTTTTTACCGTCTTCCTTGCGGCCGCGCTTGTAGCTGCGGCAACCTTCAATAACGAACCGTTGCTCTTCGGCCTGCCACGATGGGTGGCCCTGTCGTGCTTCATCGTGCCGGCCGTGTTCGTGGTGGCGTTAATCCCGATCGTCGAGAAGCTCATCCCCGACATCTCGCTGTCCGATGAGGAAGAGGAGGCGTCGTGAACCTCGCGCTGGTCGCCTTTCTCGCCTACACCGGGGTTCTGCTGGCGATCGGGATCTGGTCGTATCGTATCGTCGAAAAGGTACCGATCGCCAAGTACGAGGAAGAGTTCTACGCCGCCGGAAGGGGGCTCGGCGGGGTCGTGGTGGCGCTGATCATCGCCGGCGGCATGGCAAGCGCGGGGACCTTCATCGCAGGACCCGGCATGTGTTATGCCTACGGCTACTCCTGGGTCCTCATCAATGTGACGCAGACCTTCCTCAGCCTGATGTTGCTGGCGGCAGTCGGGATCATGGTGGGGTTAGTGGCTCGACGGGTCAGCGTCGTCACGTACCTCGACATCTACAGGGCTCGCTACCAGAGCAGGGCGGTAGTGCTGGTCATGGCGACCCTGGTCACTCTCCTGCTCATTCCGTATATGGCCACCCAATTTGTAGGCGCGGCGCGGGTCATCGTGCAGATGACCGGGATGGGCTACTTCGCCTCGTTGGCGCTCGGTTCCGGAGTGGTGCTGGTCTATTGCGTGCTCGGCGGCATGCGTGGCGCCTCGGTGGCTACGTTGCTGCAGGGGGTCGTGATCACAGTCGGCACAGTCCTGCTGTTCGCAGGGACTTACAGAGCGGCCGGCGGCTTTGCAGGTTCGACCCAAGTGATTGCCGCACTCGACCCCAAGTTCCTTTCACCCACGATGTCGGGTGAGTTTCAGTGGCCCTTCATCTTTTCCGTCGCCTGCCTGTCCGGCTACTTTGCAGCCGGTTCTCCCCACGGTATGCTGGGCGCACTTTCGTACAAGAACACGACCGCCCTCAAACGGGGGATCTGGATCGGCTCGATCCTGGTCTTCATCTGGACCGTTCTGCTGTGTGTGGCGGGCGTCATGGGCCGGGCCATCATCCCGAACCTTGAGGTTGCCGACGAGATCGCGCCGTGGCTGGCGATGAACGTGCTGCCGGGACCGCTCGCCGGCATCGTGCTGGCGGGCATTGTGGCCGGGATCCAGACAACGGTGGCCGCAATGGCAATTGTCATCACCTCGAGCATTGCCAGAAACGTGGTTCGCGAGCTGGGGCTCGAGCTCACCCCGCAACAGATGAAAACCCTGTCTCGGGTAACAATGACCACGTGCCTCGTAGCGGCCATCGCGCTCGCCCTGACCCAACCGAAGCTTGTCCAATGGATCATCTTCTTTTCGCTGGGAGGGATCGTGACTGCCGCGATTGCACCGGTGGTCATCGGGCTGTACTGGCGGAGAGGCAACCGGTGGGGTGCGCTGGCGGCCATTTGTTGCGGTATGACGTTGTACGTGCTCGCCTTCACGGTGCTGCCCGAGATCGGTGTGTTTGGCATGCACCCGTCGTTCCCGTGTACGGTCGCCGCTGCGCTGGTGTACGTGCTGGTGAGCCTGGCCACGCCACCGCCTTCGGAGGACGTCCTGCGGACCTTCTGGGGGAGGCCGATAAAGACTCAATCTGCGCCCAAACCGTCCGCGACATAAGAACACTGCCCGCGTTTTTTGGCGGCGAGTGAGAAGGAGTATTCGAAATGCAGGAGCACCGCATCACCGGAATCGATATCTACCAGGGGACGATCCCCATGGTCGAGCCATTCAGGATCTCTCTCGGGTTGATCAGCGAGGCGTCGTTTCTATTCGTTCGAATCAGCTCAAGCGGGGGAGTCGACGGCTGGGGTGAGGCGACGCCCATCTCACAGATCACCGGCGACACCCCGTCCATCAACGCGGCGGCGGCGACCGATCTCGCGAAGCTGGTGCTCGGCAAGGATCCCCTCGACATCGAGGCCCGCGTTACGGACATGGGTCGCTACCTGGCGTTCAACTCCAGTGTTCGAGCGGCGTTCGATATGGCGCTGTACGACCTCGCGGGGAAGGCGGCCGCCTTCCCCTTATACGCGCTTCTCGGAGGCGGGAAGCGCCAGCTCCTGACTGACGTCACGATCGGGATCGACGAACCGCAAAAGATGGCCGAACAGGCACTGAAGCTCAAGGAGTGCGGGGTGCCGGCGATCAAGGTGAAGCTCGGGACCACCGCGGACGAGGATGTGCGACGTATCGAGTGTATCCGCGAGGCGATCGGTGATGAGCTGCCACTGCGAGTCGACGCCAACCAGGGCTGGGATTTCCCCACTGCGGTCAACTTCTTGAGCCGTGTCGTGTCTTCCGGCATCGAGTACTGCGAGCAGCCGATCGCCCACTGGAATTACGACGGCTTCAGGCGCCTCAGAGAACGCGTGGCGACGCCTATCATGGCCGACGAGTCGGTCTTTGACCACCACGACGCCTTCAAGCTCACCGCCGGCGGATGCTGCGACTACCTCAATATCAAGCTCGCCAAGTCCGGCGGAATCCACACCGCGCTCAGGATCAACGCCGTCGCGGAAGCGAGCGGTGCCAAGTGCATGCTCGGGTGCATGTTGGAGACCAGGCTCGGTTTGACTGCGGCGGCGCATCTCGTCTCAGCCAGACCGAACATTCGCTATGTGGATCTGGACAGCTATCTGCAGCTCAGGGAGGATCCCATCATCGGAGGCGCAAGCTGGGATGGAAGCACGATCACGCTGCCCGACGGTCCGGGCATTGGCGCCGAAATGGATCCCGTTTTTCTCGAACGCTGCGAGCGGACTACAGTGGCCTGATTTCGGGCCGCATCGGAGTTATCAGCGGCTGGGCGAAGTGCGATCGTTCGAAGATTCAGAAGGAGAAATCTCATGACTCACATCAAAAACCGAAGACTGTGGACGGCCGCAATCGTTGCGATCTTCGTCGCTTTTTCCTCGTTCGCCCAGGTCGAAAGCGATCCCCTCGCAGGGCTCGACGCCTTTATCGAAGAGGCGATGGAGCAGTGGAATATCCCGGGCGTTGCTGTCGCCGTGGTCAAGGACCACGAGGTCGTCTTCGCCGAGGGCTTCGGTGTTCGAGATCTGGAAAAAGGTGGGAAGGTCGATGCCGACACCCTCTTCGCCATCGGCTCCAACACCAAGGCGTTCACCGCCACGGCGATCGGTCGGTTGGTCCAGGATGGGCGAATTTCGTGGGACGATCCCGTACTCCAGTACCTCCCGGAATTCCAGATGTACGACCCGCTGGTCACCCGCGAGATCACGATCCGTGATCTTCTGTGCCACCGGGGTGGTCTCGGCACCTTTCAGGGAGACCTGATGTCCTTCGGCTCGATCTACGACCGCGCCGAGATCATCCGGCGGATCCGTTTTATCGAACCGGCCTACGACTTTCGGGCCGGTTTCGGCTATTCGAACCTCATGTTCCTCACCGCCGGAGAAATCATCCCCCGGGTCACCGAGCTGAGCTGGGATGAGTACATCAACCAGCAGTTCTTTTTGCCGCTCGGGATGGACCGGAGCAACACCAGCGACCGCGCCTTCGAAACGACAGCCAACGTCGCGACCCCCCACGGCCTTGACGAGGGGGAGGTCGTACCGATCCCCCACGACCGGGTGGACAATATTGCCCCTGCCGGCGCGATCATTTCTTCCGCCAACGACATGGCGAAGTGGCTCTTGCTGCAGACCGGCGATGGCACCTTTGGCGGCGAGCAGATCATGGATCCCGCGGTGATCTCGGAGACCCGCAGGCCGCACAACCTCCAGCAGGTCAGCGACAGGGCCAAGGAGCTCAACCCGTGGACCCACTTCTCTGCCTACGGCCTCGGCTGGGGTCTTTCCGATTACCACGGTCGCCTCGTGGTTGCCCACGGCGGCGGGCTCAACGGAATGACGTCATCCGTGGCTTTGCTGCCGGAAGAAAAGCTCGGCATCGTCGTCCTCACCAACTTCGACCTCCACGGTCTGAGGCAGAGCGTTGTCAATCACGTCATCGACGCGTACCTCGGTGCCGATCCACGCGACTGGGTTCAAATTTACTCTGAAGCTATTCAGCAATTCGTGGAAGGGCGGGAGCTCGGAACGAAGGCGCGGGACGAGGCGCAAATCCAGAACACCAGCCCCTCTCTTCCCGTCGAAAACTATGCCGGCCGGTACACGAGCGCGGTCTTCGGGGATGCGGAGATCACGCTCGAAGACGGCGTGCTCCAACTCGACCCGAAGACGCACCCCGGGATATCAGGGCACATGGAGCATTGGCAAATCGATACATTTCTGTGCACGTGGACGGATCGGGTCTGGGACCAGAGCCTTGTCTATTTCGATCTCGACGACTCGGGAGAGGTCTCACAGTTCAGGGTCACCGTCCGCCCGGACTGGCTCGATACGCTCGAGTACGTCTTCGTCAAGCAACCAGAGTGAGTTTCGTCGCCATTCAGGACGTGGATTTTGGACTCGATCCGATCGACGTCTGTGTCACGCATCGAAATCAGAATGAGGAGGAGTGGAGATGGCCGAAGTAGTGAACATCGAAGGATGTTTCGAGAAGTTCCAAGACACTTTCTCACCGAAAATTGTCGGCGAGCTCAACGGCCAGTACGTCATGTTGGTGCGATGCGAAGGGGATAAAGTCCCCTGGCATACGCACGATGATGAGGATGAGATGTTCTTGGTGCTGGAAGGCACGCTTGACGTCCTGGAAGATGGCAAAAGCACCACCGTGCGTGCTGGTGAGTTTTACATCGTTCAACGAGGTTCAGAGCACCGTGTTGTCCCTCGAGGACACGTCAAGCTCATGTTGTTCGAGCCGGCGGGTGTTGCACATACTGGCGGAGTGAAGTCGGAGATCACAAAAGACCGTTTCGACCGCCTGTGCTCTTGACGCCGGCCGGAGAAACGGTGGACCCCTGATCGCGGACAGGATTGTCGACACGACCGGAGCCCGCCGTGTTCTCTATATACTCGCTCCGAGAGGAGTATGAAGCATGGCTGGAGTGGAAGGGCGCGTAGCTTTAGTCACGGGCGGGGGCCGAGGAATAGGGCGTGCAACTGCAGAGCTCCTGGCGTCACGTGGCGCCAATGTAATGTGCGTCGCCCGAAGCGAACAGGAACTGGCGGATGTCGGGCTCGAGTATTCGGTTGCGGATCTCGGAAGTCCGGAGGGCTGCGCGCACGCGGTGTCGGAAGCCGAGCGACGACTGGGGCCGATCGACATCCTCGTCTGCAACCACGGCCTCGGCTCGGCGCACGAGCGGGTTGTCTGGGAACAGCAACCGGACGTGTGGAGCGAGACGAGGCGGATCAATCTGGATGGTCCGTTCCATCTCTCGCGCCTCGTGTTGCCGGGCATGGTCGAGCGCCAATTCGGTCGCATTGTCTTTACGAGCTCGACGGCTGGTTTGATCGCCGAACCGGCCGGGTGCGCCTACAACAGCTCAAAACACGGGCTGCTGGGGCTCATGCGCTCGGTTGCGGTGGACGGCGGAGCGTACGGCATCACCTCGAACGCTGTCTTGCCCGGATGGGTTCGGACCGAGATGGCCGAACGCTCGGCCCGCCAGGAGGCGGAGGATCGGGG
>Ga0316194_10001538_pt1 | contig 15923 bp, 16 predicted proteins | sample CroRivsedime1_MG_FD_204936 | JGI IMG/M metagenome (GOLD analysis project Ga0316194, IMG submission 204936) | Coastal sediment microbial communities from Maine, United States - Cross River sediment 1 | ecosystem: Environmental > Aquatic > Marine > Coastal > Sediment | place: USA: Maine...
TGCGTCTCCGGGCTCGGTGCCCGCGAACTGGTAGTCGGGGTGAAAACTCGCGACCTGGAACACACCTTCCAGATCAAGCCGCCGAAGGAGCGCGTCCACCTCATCCAGAAACTGGTTGTAGGTGAGGAAGTCGGTGAGAACATTCGGGTGGATGAGGAGCGTCGTTTCTATCTCCGGTGTCTGCGCGAGTCGTGCGATCTGCTCCGCCAGGCAATCGAGCAGAACGTTGGCGCTCCTTGCTTCTGTCACCACGAAGCGGACGCCACCGCTCTCGAGCGGTTGGCGCGCGAAAGGACAGAGTTGCTCGCCGACGACGAACTGCTCAACCCAGGTCCTGACCGAGTGAATGATGGCATCGGTGTTCATGATCGGTCGTCTGTTCAGCCGCAAGGCGCTCAGGATGGCTGCCTGGCAGGATCCGCGCTAGAGTTGTTTTTTTAACTTTTGGGGAATCACATGGAAATCAAGGGTCACAACGCGATATTCGTCGGCGGCGCATCGGGGATGGCACTCGCCACGGCAGAGCTCTGGCAGGAGCGGGGTGGCAATCTCGCCATTCTGGATCTGCCGACATCGGATGGGGCGGCGGTGGCCGAACGGCTCGGCGGCACTTTCCATGAGTGCAACGTCATGGACTACGAAGGCACCGAGGCTGCGATCAACGCGGCCGTCGAGGCTCTGGGTGGTTCGGTGCACTTCTGCTGCAATACGGCCGGTGGTGGTCTGGCCAAGCGAACGCTCACCAAGGAAGGCCCGCATCCGCTGGAAGAGTTCCAGAGGGTGATCGATCTGAATCTGATCTCCTCCTTCAACATCTCCCGGCTGGTTGCAGCGAAGATGTCCGAGAACGAGCCTAATGAGGATGGTGAGCGTGGCTGCATACTCAACACGGCATCCATTGCCGCTTTCGAGGGGCAGATCGGTCAGGTGGCCTACTCGGCTGCCAAAGCGGGCATCGCCGGCATGACCTTCGTGATGGCGCGGGATCTCGGCAGTATGGGCATCCGCTCCAACGCCATTGCGCCCAGCCTCTTTGATACGGGTCTTACCGCGGGCATTCCCGATGAGTTCGCCCTGGCGCTGACGAAGGACGCCGCTTTCCCGAAGCGGATGGGGCGGCCCATTCACTACGCCATCCAGGCCATCTCCATCTACGAGAACGCCATGATGAATGGCGGCACCATCAGGGTGGATGCGGGCCAGCGGTTCGCGCCCAAGTAGCAGGTCTGGCAGGCCTTACCTGTCCAGCCCGAACAGCGGTCGCAGGCGCACGGCGAGCGCGTTGCCGGCAAACGCGGCCGCGAACCAGAGCCAGCCGTGCAGGCTGGCGGAAGAAAGGCCACTGAAAAAGGCGCCGATGTTGCAGCCGTAAGCAATACGGGCGCCGTAGCCGAGCAGCAGGCCGCCGATGATGGCGGCTGCCAGCGAGCCCACCGGCAGGCGCCAGACCGGCGCAAACCGGCCAGCCAGTCCGGCCGCCGCCATGGCGCCGAGTAGAATCCCGAAGTTCATCACCGAAGTGATATCGCTGAACACACTCGATTCCAGTGCCGAGGCCGGCCCCGCTCTTTGCCAGTAGGGCCACGACGCCACATCCAGGCCGATGCTCGCGGCGGCCTTGGAACCCCAGAGCGCAAAGCCGGAAGTGACGCCCCAGGGTCGTCCGGCCAGGGTGAGCGTTGCGACGTTCACGGCTGCGAGCGCCAGCGCACCGGCGATCAGGGGCCAGGGACCCTGCAGCCACTTTTTCCCAGCGCTGGCTTCGCCGGCTCCGGGATCTATCGCACCGTGCCTCCGGCGTTCGGCCGCCCCTGCTGCGTACCAGACCAGCGTAAAGGCGCTGAGACTCACTGCGATCGCCCCCGGCATGCCAAGGGTCTGCAGCAGGGAGACCGGGGCGAGTTTTGGGGCCGCCTGCCAGGCAGGCCAGTGAATGGCACCGATGACAGAGCCGGCGATGAAGGCGAGCAGTGTGACAACCATGCGCACGCTACCGCCGCCGACCGTGAACAGCGTGCCGGATGCGCAACCGCCGCCCAGCTGCATGCCGATTCCGAACAGGAAGGCGCCGACGATGATGGAACTCGACAGCGGTGCGACGGCGCCGCGCAGAGAAGTGCCGAAAACTTCACCCGCATCCAGCAACGGCATGAAGAGCAGCACCGCTGCACCCAGCATGATCATCTGCGCGCGAATCCCCGCACTTCGCCGTTCGCTGATCATCCGGCGCCAGGCGCCGGTAAAGCCGAAGGCGGCATGATAAAGCGCGATGCCGGCACCGAGCCCGACCAGGAACAGCGACGCCTGGCGCCAGCCATAGCTTGCCAGCAGGAACGCGGCCAGCAGCACGGCCAGGCTACCGGCAAGGAAGACCGTCGTGCGATTCAGTTCGGGCGCTCTGGGCATCGCAGGTGGCGGATTGGCGGTGGCGGCAGTCATGGCGGTCCGGTGGGTGAATGGGTGAAAAGCTATGCTAAGAAATTCCAGGCGTTGCGTGTATAAAAGAATTGGTGGGGCGTGCATTCGAAAAGAGCGCAAGAGAAGATTTAGAGAGGGTCAGATGTTCAAAACCAGTTTCTTTCTGGAAGGACCTGTCGGCAGCGATCCGTTCCGCTACGGCGGAGAAGCGGCGGCTCAGGCAATAGCCGGGCAGATTCAGGGGCTGGCAGGCTATACACAGACGCGAACCCTGAGCGAGCAGGTGGACCCGACAACGGATGCGCCGTTCACCGGTGTCGCCGAGTGCTGGTTTGTCGCGGAATCGGCCGCGCGTGAGGCGGAAGCTGAGTCGGCCATCCTGGCAGCGCTGCTGACGCCTGAGACCCGGATCGGACCCTCCCTTTCCGGAATGATCCGCACGGTGATGCGACTGCCGTCTTACTATGATGGCGACTGCATCAAGGGGGTATTTCCGTTCCGGTGCCAGGACCGGCTCAGCGTGGAAGGCTTCCAGCGCTACTGGTGGAATGAGCACGGACCGATCGCTGCCCGGACCGAAGCCGCCCTCTGCTACACCCAGTGCCACCCGTCAGAAGCGCGCTACGCTGATGGTCGACCGCCATTCGATGGGATTACAGAGCTGTACTGGCCGGATGCAGCGTCCGCCCGTGCGGCAATGAGTTCCCGGCAGATGATCGAGGAACAGGCCACCGATGCTCAGAACTTCGCTGAGCCCGGTAGCGTGATCCTGTTTCTCGCCGAGGAGGAGATCGTGATCGCCGCCTGAAGCGGCGCTTCTCAAGCGTGAGTTAAGCGCCTTTAGCGCTCTTCGAGGCCTCGCTCAGCACGCAGCTTGTTCATGCGAACCTTGTCTGCTTCGAGGCGTTCACCCAGCTCGTCTTCCTCGATGGTGCCCGCCATGTGCCGGCCGGCCGTGCCCGAGTTGTACATGATCTTCTTCACCGGCGTGACGGCGATGATCGTCCGCAGCGGCGAATCGAGCAGATTGTTGAAGTAAGCCTCGAATTCTTCGCTGTCCGGACTCACTTTCTTGGCCAGTGCCGGGTAGAACCAGGCCTTGGTCTCGTCATCGTCGAAAAACTCGGCCGTGCCCTTGAAGGTGATGGCGCCACGCGGCGCGTCGGCCGGCGCATCCGGGCGGTAGCTGTTGCTGCTGACGTTTACGGAAACCCGATTGTCGCGCCGGATGGCCACCGCTCTGTGCCGGTGCTCGGCGAAGGTGAGCCAGATCTTGCCGTCCTTCCAGAAGTAGGCGTGTGTCACACCGACGGGCCAGCCATCCTTGGTTGCCCACATGAGCACGGCTTCGTTGGCCAGCGTCATGAAAGTGTCCACCTCTTCGTCGGTGAACGGGTAAATTGAAACCACCTCGTGGTCGTGTGTCTGAACCATCCTGTCTTCTCCCCAATGAACTGATGGAGAGTATTCGGTTCGCGGAAGAAACAGTCAAGAGTGACGGTTTTAGGGGCGGTGGTCTCAGCGCCAGGCAACCGGCAAGCGGCGCCGGCCCCAGAGAAAGAACGGCGCGATCCGTTCGCCAGGGCCCCTGAGTTCGAGATCCGGCAGACGCTCCGTGAGCCGCCGCAGGGCCACTTCGGCCTCCAGTCGGGCGGTAGGCGCGCCGAGGCAGAAATGCAGGCCCAGGCCGAAAGAAAGATGTCGCTGCCGATCGCGGCGGGGATCGAATCGATCCGGTGCCTCGTAAACACTCGGATCCCGATTCGCCGCCGCGTAGTTCAGGTAGACCTTGCTGCCCGCGGGGACGGTGACGTCGTGCAGCGTGAGCGCCTCGGTGGTATTCCGGTACAGACCGAGCACGGGCGGGTCGTAGCGCAGGCTCTCTTCGATGGCGCCGCCGATCAGATCCGGATTGGCTCTGACTGCCTGCCACAGGGGCCTGTTCTCGAGCAGGCGCCAGACCAGGTTGGTGATGAGCGAGGTGGTGGTTTCGTTGCCGCCGACCAGCAGCTGGGTCAGCATGGAGAGAGCGTCCGGCTCGCTGATGAGCGCGCCGTCAGGCAATCGCGCAGAGGCAACCAGGCCGACCAGGTTGTCCAAAGGCTGCCTGCCTCGTTCAAGTTCCGCCCGGCAGGCGCTCAGCTGAGCCTGCATGTACTGATAGAAAGCAGCGGCTTCCGCCAGGTAGGGGGTCGGATCTTCGGCGCCCATCGCGGCCACCTGGTTGTCGGACCAGGTTTTGAATTGCGGCAGGTCGTCCTCGGGTACGCCCATCAGCCCGGCAATGATGATCACCGGCAAGGGAAAAGCGAAGTCATCGTGCAGGTCGAATTCGGCCGGTCCTGCCAGGATCCGGTCGATCAGCTCATCGGTCAGCGCTTCCACCTGCGGCCTGAGTGTCTCCAGCGCCTTGGGTGTGAAGGCAGGCTGCAGGAATTTCCGCATCACCGTGTGTTGTGGCGGGTCGCACATCATCCCCTGAGGATCGGTGAAGCGCGGCCCCTGTCCGAATTCCGAAGAGAACGTCTCGGGATTCCTGAGCGCCATCTCCACGTCCGCATAGCGGGAGAGCGTGTAGAAGGGCGGATCGAAGGCATCGCAGCGGTGCACGGGGCAGCGCTCGAGCAGCTCCGCGTGCCCGGAAGCCGGATCCTCGAGGGATGCGGCTGAGAAGGGGCTCCAGCTCATGAGCCAGCCGCTTCTTCCGCTTCGATCTGCTGGCGGATCTCCGCGTGACGTTCCTCGGTGATCGGGTAGTTCCAGACGATCAGGGCGCCGAGCAGGAAGAACAGGGACGGGAAAGTGGAGAACAGAAAGCGCAGGCCGAACAGCTCATCTTCGCCATTGACGGCACCGGGTGCTGCATCAAAACCGAACAGGGCCAGCCCGAACATGGCAATGGCGGCACCAATGGACGAGGTGGCCTTCTGCGCGAAGGACCAGGCGGAGAAGAACAGTGCCGCCCGGTTTTCCTTGCTCACCGCGGTGTCCAGGTCGATCACGTCCGCCTTCATCGAGTTCGGCAGCGTCTGGGAGAAGCCGCCGGCGGCAAAGCCGGTCGCCACGGTGATCGGCAGCATCCACCAGAAATCCCCGGCGCCGAGCAGGAGGTAGAAGGGGTGCGCACAGGAGATCATCACGAATGCGGCGATATAGGCCCGGTGCTTGCCGATCCGGTTGGCCAGTCGTACCCAGAACGGTACCGCGAAGAAAGTCGTCAGATAGAAGAACGTGAGCATGAAAATCGCCTGATCCTCTGCCCCAAGTACGTCGGCGACGAAGAAGATGTAGAGTGGGGTGGTCACGTTCAGCCCGATAGAGCCGATCATGAAGGCGAGCACGAGCTGCTTGAACGGTCCGTTACCCCACATGAGCTTGAGTCCAGCCAGCACCGGGACCGTCGAGCGAACCTCCTTACGCGCTTCCGGTGTACCGATGACGGTCATCAGCACGCAGATGGGCATGATGATCAGCATGGTGATGCCGACGATCTCCAGCACCGCCGCGCTGCCGCCGAGACCGAAGAATATGAGCGCTGCCGCGGGCACAAGCTGAGCCGTGAGGCTGCCGAGCACGCCGGCCATGGCCCGGGCGCCCGTGATCCGGGATCGCTCCCGGTAGTCCGTTGAGAGTTCAGCCCCCCAGGCGTAGTAGGGGATCAGCATCATGGTGGTGGCAATGGACAGGGCCATGCTCCAGATCAGCATGTGCGCGGCACCAGCGCCTTCTGGCGGCAGGAACAGCTGGTAGATGGACAGCATCATGATCGGCGTGGCCGCCACGATCCAGGGCCTGCGGCGGCCGAACCGGCTGTGGGTGTGATCGCTCAGATAGCCCATCAGCGGATCGGTGATCACGTCGAACACCCGCACGGCGATCATGATGGTGCCCACCATGGCCAGTGAGACGCCCACGTCGCTGGCGTAAAACCGGGGAATGAAGACGATCACCGGAAAAATGGACATGGCCACCGGCAGATCGGTCAGGCTGTAGTAGAAGAGGGTGGAGGTTTTCAGTGGTCGGGCACCGGCTGAGCCCGTGCCTGCGCCGGCATCACCCGGGTCGGTACCGCCGATCTCTTTCGGCTCGGCGGTACTCATCGGCTCAGCTCCGCTGGTCCGGGACCCAGGCCGCGTGGAACCCATGCGGCACCCGCTGCGGAATCCGGATCCTCGCTACCGGTTCGTCCTCGAAGCGCTGGGCGTCGATGATCCGGCACTCGCTGTCGCCGGTCGCTGCGTCGTAGACAAAGCAGATCACGTAGCCGTCGTCTTCCGCTGTGGCGCCGATGCGGGGTGCGAACACTGCTTCACCGGACTCGCAGCTGTCCCCGAAGCGATGCACCTGGATCTTGCCCGTCTCGTTGTCGTACTTCATCTCGCCATCGAATACCGGCATCTCGGCCACCCGGAATCGGGCAGCATAGGTGTAGCGATTCTTGAATCCCACCAGGTCGTCCTTGATGCGCGGGAAGTCGCAGTAGTATTCCGAGTCGAGGGCACGAGAGACGACTTCGCCAGTGGCCATGTTGAAGCGCCATTCGTGCAGCTGACCGAGCTGTTCACGCGGGTCGGCGCCCTCCGTGGCCTCGATGCCACCGCGGTTGGAGCGGCAGGCCTGGAAAACGACCTCATCGCCTTCCTCCCAGGCGTTCGCCACGTGGAAAAGAAAGCTCTCCTCGATCTCGAACCAGCGGATCGAGGTGTCGTCACCCCGTCGCGGGACGATGCCGATCCGGCTGCCATTGTCCGCATCCCACTCGACAAAGGCGCCGCCGGACATCATCCGCTCCAGATCGAACACCAGGGGCAGATCCGGGAAGATGGTGTAGTGCTCGGTGATCGCACAGTCGTGCATCATGATCGGCTTGGGGATGGTGATCTCGGTCTGGTGCCGGGCTCTGCCGTCCGGATCGATCACGGAGTAGGAAAGATAGGGTGGCGTGATGCCGTAGCCGAAGGTCATCATCTCGCCGCTCTCGGCATCGACCTTGGGGTGTGCAGTGAAGTTGTGGGTGACCGTGCCGTCGAAATCGTGCTCGCCCTCGGTGCTGAGGTCCGGCAGCGAGATCCGGTACGGGGTGCCCCCTTCCATGATGGTGAAGAGCTGGCCGTTATGAAAAACCATGGCCGTGTTGCCCGTGTTCTTCGTCGTCGGCATTTCGCCGCGGGCCAGGTAATCACCGATCATGTTCAGCGTGGGATAAATCCAGTGCCCTTTTTCGCGCTCCTCGAGCAGCCCCGTGGAGGCGACGAAGCGGTTGCGGTAGGTGGCCTTGCCGCCAGAGATGTGCAGGCCGTGCAGCATGCCGTCGCCGTCGAACAGGTGGTAGCGCTCGTCGTCCGGCACGAAGTAGGGGTTGGGCCCGGTGCGCAGAAAATTGCCGGCGATGTCCTTCGGGATCTCGCCGATGACTTCGAGATCTTCAGCCGTGATCTCCTGGTAAACGGGGGCGTTGTTACCCTGCAGAAAAGGATTGTTCGATTCCAGAACTCTTGCTTCAGCCACTCTCTGCTCCCGTGTTGGTCTGATCGCTCAGGTGGGTTGTCCGCCTGCCACGTCGATGAATTGTCCGGTGATCCACGCTGCAGCCGGGGAGGCGAAAAAGACCGCCGCTGCCGCACAATCTTCCGGCGTGCCCGTTCTGCCGAGCGGTATGGCGCCATCGAATATCTCGTGTGCCTGCTCGTCCGTCACATGCATGGTTTCCTTCAGCATATCGGTGACCACGACGCCCGGCGCAATGCAGTTCACCGTGATGCCTTTGGGGGCGAGTTCCACGGCCATTGTTCTGGTCATGCTGATCATGCCCATGTTGGCAGCTGAGTAAACGCCGAATCCCGGCGACGGCCGATGCGCCGCGATGGAAATGATGTTGATGATCCGGCCACCGTCGCCCATGCGCTTGGCGGCCTGTTGCGCGCCCCAGAACTTGGTCTTCATGTTGAGCCCGAGCTGCTCGTCGAACTTATCCAGGTCGATGTCGGCCAGCGACCAGGTGCGCCGATCCAGATTGCCGCCAGCGTTGTTGACCATGATGTCCAGGCTGCCGAGTTTTTCGACCACCTTATCGAGCTTCCCGGGAATCGACTCGTAGTCCATGACGTCGGCAGAGATGCCGATGCCGCGTCGCCCGAGCGCCTCGATCTCAGCCGCGACTGAATCCACATCCTCCTGGCGACGTGCGAGCACGGCCACATCGGCGCCGCACTCGGCCATCGCCAGGGCGATGCCGCGGCCGATGCCACGGCCACCGCCTGTGACCACCGCTACCTTGCCGTCCAGTCGAAACTGCTCGTGCATGCCCATGTTGGGCTTCCTCCCCTCGTGAAGCCCGGGGTGACGGGCCTGTCAGAACCCTTCTGGCCTACTTGCCACCCAGTCGCGGGCCGCCAAGACCGGCGAATTCCGGGTCGGGCTCTTTGCCGAACAGAATGCCGCCCAGGGTCTCGTACAGCGGCGCCGACACCCAGCGATGCGACGCGGCGCCGTGTGAATCGCGGAGCTTCCGCTCCAGCGGGTTGGCCATGTAGCTGGCGCTGGTTCCCGCGGCTGCATGCACCGCGTCCACCACAGCCATGCAGGATTGCGCACCATGGGTGCAGGCCAGTCGGGCATTGATGGTGGTCTCCGCCGAGGGCATCTCGGCGCCTGCTTCGAGTTCCCGCTCGACCGCGCCCATGGCTTCGAAGACATAGGCCCGCGCTGCCCGGTAGGTGGCGCTGAGCTCGCCCATTCGATACTGCGCGATTGGGCGATCCATCAGCTTGGACGCGGACAGCATGGGCACCTTGTTGTTGGCGAGGTCTGCGAAACCATCCAGGGCGCCCTTGGCGATGCCGAGCGCGATGGCGACCTTGTTGTAGGAAAGCCGCAGCGGCACTGGAATGCGGAACACCGGGTTGTCATACAGCGCCGGTGTGATCATCAGATCCACGGGCAGCCACTTTTCTTCCACCACGGCGCCGTCTGCCTTGACGTTATGGCTTCCCGAACCGCGCAGGCCCGCGCAGTCCCAGGTGTCCAGAATTTCCCACTGCGAGCGGTGCAGGAACCACATCTTGAAAACGAAATTGCCGTCCGCGTCTTTGCGCGGCTCGCCATCGTCGATGATCGGCGCGCCCATGAAGCACCAGGTGGAGTTGTGGCAGCCGCTGATGAAGCTGGTTTCGCCCCATACCTTGTAGCTGCCGTCAGGCTGCTCCATGGCGTATGAGGGGCTGGAGCCCGGCCCGCCGCCGCCGCACATGACCACGCGGGGATTGTCGAGGTAGACCTCTTTGGCCAGGTCCTTCGGCATGCCGCCGGCGGCCATGGCATTGATTTCCGAGCCCAGCATCACGTTCCAACCGACAGAGGCGTCGATGGCGGATATGGCTTCGAGCACTTCGATGGTTTCCAGGCTCGAAGCATTCTCACCGCCGAGTTCCGGCGGCAGGGTGAAACGGAACATGCCTTCATCGATCAGGGTGTCGACCACGTCGTCGGGCAGCCGTCTCAGCTGCTGGGCCTCATCGCCGCCGCGTATGATCACGTCTCTGAGGCTTTCCACCCGTTGCAGTGGTGTGCCATTAAGGGTTGGGAGTTGAGTTGCTGCTTCAGACATCGGTGTTTCCTGTTTGCTTACTGCGTGTTCTTGCCGCGTTTCAACCGGAGGGCAATGCCACGGTCGCGGTGCCTTCGAGCGGCGGTTCTGTGCCTTCCCGGTGCAGCCAGATCCGGCAATCCGCCAGTCGTTCGTCGCCTTCCTCACGTACTGCCGTGACCTCGCCCCGGGCGATGACCTTGTCGCCATCCAGGATCACCTGCGGAAAGCGCATGACAATCCGGCGGATGCTGGTGGGCCCCGTCCACTCATGGAGCATGTTGATCATGTAGCTGAGGCCCAGCGGCCCCTGATTGATGGTGCGCTCACCGAAGCCCAGCTGAGCCACCAGCTTCGGATCCCAGTGCACGGGATTCGGATCCCGGAGCACGGCGGCCATGGTGCGCATGCGCGCCGCGCTGACGTGTTCCATCACCCATTGTGGAATCTGATCGCCGACAGAGACCTTCATGACAGATTTCTCCGGTAGTGCCAGGTGATGGTGGTGCGCGCCACGTGGCTGCCGTCCGGATCGGTCAGGTCGAATTGAAACTGGATTCGGTCGAAGGTGCGCTCGGGCGTCTCTTTGCGATCCGCTTCGGTGATCTTTCCGCTGATCTTATAGCGGACCTCTTCCTTCAGCGGCCCGAATATCTCCCAGTCGTAGCTCTCGATACCGATTGAGAAGTCGGATTCGGCCTCCCCGAGCGCAAACATCTCGCCGATGCTGGTGCCTGCGCCGAGTATCGGCATGTGGAACAGCGCGACCGGATGGGCCAGCCCATCGGGCAGCGGCTCGCCACCCGTGCACTCGGTGAGCAGGAAATTCTCCCAGTGGGCGATGGTGTATTCGCCGCCGGGAAATTCGTGGCCGACGAGACGCTGAATTGCCTCTCTGGTTGGCGGTGACTTTGACGCCAAGATCTGACTCCCCTGATAGCCTCCCGGAGTCACGCCAAATAACCGTCAGGCGTGACTGTTTTAGAGCATACCGGAAGTGTTTTCCGATGCAACCAGCGGTCGCCAGCGGCGCAAAGCGCCCCTCAGGTGTCCAGACCGCGCTTGCCGGCCTCGGCGATGAACGGCGCATACTCTTCGAACGCGCCGCTGTTGCTGCCGGCACCGACGGTGACGCCGGCGTCTGTAGTGAGCGTCATTCCCGTAGTGTGCCCCGATTCGTCGCTGGCGAGCCACAGGGCCGCATTGGCCACGTCTTCGGCAACCCCTGGTCGGCCTTTCAGGGGCGACATCTTGGCCAGTCGTTCCTTGGTTTCGTCGATGGCGTTCGGATCGCCGGCCACCAGCTGAGCCACCATGGTGGTGGCCATGCTGCCGGGCGCGATGCAGTTTGCGCGGATGCCGTACTGGCAGAGCTCCACCGCGACGTTTTTGGTCAGGCCGATCAGGCCATGTTTGCAGGTGGCATAGGCATGTGGACCCTGGCCACCGAGCAGGCCGGCGGTGCTGGCCATGTTGATGATGCTGCCCGACTCGCGGGACATCATCACCCGGGCGGCGTGCTTGCAACCGAGAAAGCTGCCGTTCAGGTGAATGTCGAGCGTACGCTGCCACTCTTCGAGCGGCGTCTCGGCGATCGGACCGACCGCGCCGACCACGCCGGCATTGTTGTACATCACGTCCAGCCCGCCGAACGAGGACATCGCAGCGTCGACCAGCGCGGCGACGTCGTCTTCCTGCGTGACGTTGCATTTGAGGAACACAGCGCCATCGCCAAGCTCCTCGGCGACGGCCTGGCCCTCGGCTTCCTGGATGTCGCCGAGGACAACCTTCGCCCCTTCGGCAACGAATCTGCGTGCTGCAGCCCGGCCGAAGCCGCTGGCTGCGCCGGTGATGACGGCAATTTTTCCTTCCAGTCTCATGCTGTTCTCCCGCTTCGATCGGCGGCGAGCGTATCACGTGATCCGCCGCCCTGGCATCTGTGACAGACGTGACGTCCTCGAATAGGATCTGTCGGACGAGGTATGTGAGGAATTGGGGGAGTTCTGATGTCCGATGCTGCGAAGACCAACTACGACGATGTGTCCATCTATCCGTTAGATCCGGAGAAGATCGAGCGGCTCTGCCAGCTGCAGTCTGAATGCGCCGTGCTGTGGTCGACCAAAGATGGCTGGCCCATGGGCGTCATGCATCGATTCGTCTATCAGGATGGCAGATTCTGGGTCACCTGCGCGGAGCAGAGAAAACGCGTTCCGGCGCTGAAGAAACGCGACAAGAGCGCCGTGATCATCACCAGCGAAGGCACGCCGTTGGGGCGCGATCAGACGATGACGGTCAAATGCCGGGCGACCGTCCACGAAGATAATCCGGATGTTAAGGCCTGGTTCTACCCGGCGCTGGCCATGAAGCTGAACCAGGGCAATGAGGAGGGCGCTGCCGTCTTTCAGAAGTTCCTGGATACGCCTAAGCGGGTGATCATCGAGCTGGAGCCGGTGAAGTGGATCACCTACGACGGCGTTAAGCTGGCCGCGCATGTGGCCGGTCAGTGGTCGCCCGACCAGCCCTGGGAAGAGGAGTTGCCGCCTGCGCCTGCCTGGTTGGAGTCATAGTCATTCGCCGCTGGCTGATCAATGCGCTCGGTGGGCTGCTCAGCGTTTTCGCCGGTGCTGCGGCCGGCGCTGCACCGAACTTCCTGCTCATCGTCGTCGATGACCTTGGTTTCACGGATCTTGGTGCCTTCGGCAGCGAGATTGCCACGCCCAATCTGGATGCGCTCGCCGCGGGCGGCATACGCCTGACCAACTTTCATGCCGGTGTGACCTGCGCACCCAGCCGGGCCATGCTGCTGACGGGTACCGATAACCACGTCGCCGGAATGGGCGGTCAGGGATCGTTGCGCACCGAGCGCCAGACCGAGAGTCCGGCCTATCAGAACAAGCTGCGGGCGGGACTGCCGACCCTTGCCGAACTGCTGGGCGCTCAGGGTTACTTCAACGTTGCAGCTGCCAAGTGGCACCTGGGCGATGACGATGCGCTGCCAAACCGTCGTGGCTTCGACCGGTCGCTGGTGCTCATGCACGGTGGCGCGGGGCACTTCGACGATACCCCGCTGTTCGAGAGTTACGGTCGGGCAGACTGGCGGGAAGACGGCGAGCCTTATCAGCTGCCCGATCGCTTCTACAGCACCGATCTGCTGACGGATAAGCTGATCGACTATCTGGATGAGCGGCCGGCAGATGCGCCGTTCTTTGCTTACCTCGGTTACACCGCCCCGCACTGGCCCCTGCAGGCGCCCGCGGAATCCATTGATCGCTACGCGGAGGCCTATCACCAGGGCTGGGATGTGCTCCGGCAGACACGGCTGGCGGGCGCAAAGCGCGCCGGCGTCGTGCCGGAAAGCGCCGTCCAGGTTACGAAGGAGGAAGGCTACCGACCCTGGCAGTCGCTCACCGACGATGAACGGGCGCTGCAGGTGAAGCGCATGCAGGTTTACGCGGCAATGGTGGATCGTGTGGATGAAAACGTCGGCCGCCTGCTGGCGCATCTGGCGGAAAGCGGGCTCAGGGAGAACACGGTCATTCTCTTTATCTCCGACAACGGTGCCGAGGGTCACGACATGGGGCGCTACAGAAGCAATGCCCGCTGGGTTCCCGCCACTTTCGACAATTCGCTCGGGTCGATCGGCTCGAAGCGGTCCTATGTGGCTCTGGGCGCATCCTGGGCGCGGGCGATCAACGCGCCGCTCAGGGGCTCGAAAGGACGACTGGCGGAGGGTGGCACCCGGGTGCCGGCCTTCGTGAACATGGCGGGTGTCGAGGGCAGGATCGATGAGGCTTATCTGCGGATTATGGACGTCGCGCCCACGTTTCTGGAACTCGCCGGCATGGAGCCACCGGCAACGATGATGGGACGTTCGTTCGTCACACGGCTGCAGGGCGGCGCGCCGCCCTATCTCGCATCGGACATCATCGCCGCCGAGACCTTCGGCCGGAGAATGGCGCAGCGGGGCAGCTGGAAGATCCTCTGGCAGGAGCCGCCGCACGGGACTGGCGACTGGCAGCTATACAATCTGGCGGAAGATCTGGGCGAGCAGCACGATCTGAGCGCCGCGCATCCAGAACTCCGCGCCGAGCTGGTTGCAGCCTGGGAGGCCTACGCGGCGGAGGTGGGTGTGATGCTGCCGGAAACGCCCATTCACTATTGAGTAAAACGGAAGAGGGGACGGTCATGCGCCAGTCTGTTGCAGAGAATCTGATCCGTGCGCTCGCCGCGTTGCTGTTTTTCGGCATTGGGCTGCCGGTGATCGCCGCAGAAGGCGAACGCATTCAGGTCGTGCATGCCGGTACCCTGCTTGCGGTGCCGGGTGAACGTCCGGCGGAACGAATGACCGTCGTTCTCGAGGGTAATCGTGTCACGCGAGTGGCGGAAGGTTTTCTGGACCCGGAAGCAGTAGCGCCAGGCGCCCAACTCATCGATCTCTCCGATCAGTTCGTGCTGCCGGGGCTGATGGACATGCACGTTCATCTGCTTGTTGAAATCGGCCCTGATGCACGTGGCCGGGCGCTCAGGGACTCGACCAGCTTCACAGCCATGCGCGGGGTGCGCAACGCGCACCGGACCCTGCAGGCCGGATTCACCACGGTTCGCGATCTGGGCGGCAACCCGGAAGCCATCTATGCGATCCGGGATGCGGTGGCGCGTGGCTATATTCACGGACCGCGTATCCACGCCGCGGGCTCTCCCCTGGCAGCGACCGGTGGCCATGGCGACGTCGACGGCATGAAGAGCGAGCTGCTGGATCTCTGGACGCCGAAGACCATCTGCGATGGTGCACTAGCCTGTCGCCGGGCCGTTCGTTATGCAATCAAACATGGCGCGGACTGGATCAAGATCACGGCCACCGGCGGCGTACTCTCGGATACCGGGACGGGCCTTGGCCAGCAGATGACGGATGACGAGCTCGAAGAGATCGTGGCGACGGCCCACAACCTCGGCGTCAAGGTGGCGGCGCATGCGCACGGCACCCAGGGCGTGAATGCGGGCCTGCGGGCGGGCGTCGATACGATCGAACACGGCAGCTTTCTCGATCGGGACTCCGTCCGCCTGTTCAAGCAGAACGACGCCCATTTCGTGCCGACCCTGATGCCCGGTCATTTCATTCCCGCGCAGATGGTGGGGAACCCGTTTTTCACCCCGGAGATCGTCGCGAAGGCCAATCGGGCATCGCTGGCGGCGAAGCAGAGCTTTCGTATGGCGCTGGACGGGGGTGTGAAGATCGCCTTCGGCACCGACACGGGCGTGACGCCGCATGGCGACAATGCCATGGAATTCGAGCTGATGGTTGCAGAGGGGATGTCGGAGATGGATGCCCTACGCTCCGCCACCGTCACCACAGCGGCGCTCCTCGGTGTCGAGAAAAAGCTCGGCACCATCGAGCCGGGCAAGCTGGCCGATCTCATAGCGGTGGCTGGCGACCCGTTGATGGATATCACTGAGTTGCAACGGGTTCAGACCGTGATCGCCAATGGCGCGGTGGTCAAACGCCCGTGAACGCCCGCCTCCTGAGCCTCGGCGTCGGCGAAGGTGACCCACTGGCGTCGTTGCGATACCACCGCGTTTGCCGGGAACGCTTCGTCCGGGAAGCCCATGGCGGTTGAACCAGTTGAAAGAGCCCACTGTAGCTTGGGTCTCAGCGCCGGGGCCGATCCTGGTCAGATCCGGTTGTGGCAGTGCTCATGGCCGCGAACGGCCTCGATCAGGTAGGCCGCGGCGTTGACGCCGAACAGCCAGATTGCCGTGCCGAAGACCAGGGCCACATAGGCATTGCCGGATTCGATGCTGATCGTGCCGACCAGCAGGTAGCCGACATAGATCATTACTTTGGCCAGCAGGTGATCGGCGCTGTAGTGGGCTGAAGTACTCATGATCCTTTCCCCTGGGGTTGCCGCTTGTCTGTTCGTAG
>Ga0316194_10001541_pt1 | contig 15905 bp, 11 predicted proteins | sample CroRivsedime1_MG_FD_204936 | JGI IMG/M metagenome (GOLD analysis project Ga0316194, IMG submission 204936) | Coastal sediment microbial communities from Maine, United States - Cross River sediment 1 | ecosystem: Environmental > Aquatic > Marine > Coastal > Sediment | place: USA: Maine...
TCCCGTCCACGCGAACGAAACGGGTCTTGCCATCGCTCAGGTAGAGGTCGTTGGGTGACAGGTCGAGCGTCGCGAACTTGCTCTTCTTAACCCGAGCACGCTCCGGCGACAGGTGCCATGCCCTCGTCTTCCGGATCTCGGTGCGGTCATCGAAGTGGAAATAGCCTAACCCGACCTCGTCAGCCTGAGGCGTGAGAGCCTGGACGGCGCGTCGAGCACGTAGGTGGAAGGTCCCGTCCGGCTGCACATCGACACGGGTTTCGCTGAAGAGAATCCGCGAGTCGATCTCGTGGACGCCGGGCTCTATGGGAGGGGTGCTCTGAGACAGGCGCTCGACCCAGTCCGGAAGCTTCGCCCCGTAGGCGGCACCCGCAGATGCGATCAGCAAGACGAGCGCGACGCGGACCCACGTGCGGGTCATGGCTCCAGCTCCGCCCGCTTGAACGTCAATGGGGACCGATCCAGCCTGCGTACGTCTTCGATGAAGCTCCTCAACTCATCGTAGCGATCGACAGGGATCGCAAGGTTGAAGAGAGCGACGGCGCGCTCTACCTTGAAACGATCCTCCAGGCGCGAAACTCTCAGGACGTAGTTGCCTACCGGAGTCTGCAGCTTCTCGGGCTCGGGCGCATCCTCGGGGACGTACCCCTCGGGTGCGACGATCTCGAGGTTCACAACGTCCACCCGTGGAAACTCGAACACCACCGGATGGGCTCGCGGCCCCTCCGGGAGGTCGGGAAGCTCGCGGAGCCACGGTCCGCCCCACTCCAGGTAATAGACGCCGATGTCCTCCTCCAGGGTCGTCCCATACCGTTCGAGCTCACAGTGCAGCTCGAGGCCATGAGAAAGGTCATCGATCCCCACGACATCGGCCTTGACGATCTCGACGTCGGGGCTCGCCCCGCAGAGTAGATCCACTCGCTCGGCACGATCGTCGGGGGACAGCCGACGAAGGTACCGGCGCTCACCCAGCCCGACCTGTCCCTTCCCGGTTTCCGTCCAGCGCGTGACCATGGTGTCGTTATCGTCGGCAAAGCTGATACTCACGGTGCTCTCGGCGACGTTCTTCTTGGCGTCGGCGGTGGGAAGCGTGACGGGATGCGCCCGCGCCTTGGTCAACACGACGGCTGATGCGCCGGTCAGCCACCACGGGATCTCGCCGTAGGGCATTTCGGAGCCGGGATCGACGATGGTGAATCCCTCTTGATCGGGAATGCGAACCGCAGCAAGGGTGGCGTCGAATTGATTCCAGGTTCGTAGCTCACGGTGCCAGACGTTGAATCGGCGGTCCGAGGCCAGCACGAGATTGCCCTCGGCTCCGAGGGCCTTCGCGATGGCGATGAACAACAGCTGGATGTCGAGGGCTGAGCCTTGTCTCGCCTCCATCACCTGGCCAACCGGATCCCGCGTGTCCTCGTCGTCTTCCGCGGCGCCCTGGACCTCCTCGAAGGTGCGCAGCCCCGTGCGGACGATGTTGTTGCCGATCCAGTTGTAAGCCTTGACGAGGCTCTCGCGGGGGTCATTCCCCGGCGCGATGCCCATTTCGCTCATGGCGGCCTCGACGGAGCGCTTTTTCTTCGCCGCAGAGCGGGCCATCCTGTCCATGAATCGTGCGGTGTCGTCCCAGAAGGTGTCGTAGCCCATGCCGTAGGGGATGTAGTAGAGGACCAGCGAGCCCCGTACCTCGTGATCCGGGGGCATCAGGGGTTCCTCGATGACCGGCGGGAGGTTTCTACCGCTGACCTTCACAAGACCACGATTGGACGTGGCGTTCACATCGAGGAGGTCGGTGCGAAACAGACGATACGCACCTTGCAGCATGGAGTAGGGCTTCCATTCGAATTCGAACCTGCGAATCGGCCAGTCGCGCTGAAGCTCGATACGGTCGTACGAGATCAGACCCGCCTCGCGAAGGACGTACCCGAAATCGATGATGCATCCCGGCACCACCCCGGGCAGTGCCGCCTTGACCGCATCGAGCTGTCTGTTGCCGGAGCGCGCGAGGAGCTGACGGTCGAGATCGTTCTTGGGCAGATCGTGAACCGTGCCGTCGGGAAGGATCGTACGCCCCCACCACTTCTTGAGCGTGCTGTCGTGCCTCGTGATCGGGATCTCGATGTTGGCAAGGTCCCGACCCTCGTTGGAGAGAATCTTGGCGCGCACGTGAAAAGTCGTTTCCATGGCACTGCCGAGGTCTTCGTCGCGAAACGTCTCCTCGACAAGGATGACCGCGTGCTCGATGCCGGCCGCGGGATCCGCCTGGATCGCCTTTTCTTCATCCGACATCACCGTCGGTCCGGGCTCGATCTGCAAGCCCCTCTTCTTTGCGAGGCTCGCCGGCTGAAGGGCGACAGCGGCAATCAGCGCGAGAGGTGCCAGCCGAATCCACCTACGGCTTTGGCGTTTTGCCCGGGGCTCACCGTCTTGCGTGATTCCGGACCGGCGATCGGTTGACGTGGACGTGCTCATGGGCCCCTCCTTCGCCGTTACCGCGGATCGTGCCGGTCGAGCCCGACGTCGTTCACCAAGGAATACCTGTCCTGCGTCCACCGTACCAAGCAAAAACCCCCGGAAAAGGGACCAGATCGCTCCGTGAACGCTTCGGGGAAGTGCCGGTCTTCCGGCGAAGAGCCCAGCAGGCCCGAGCTCTACGGACCAAAGACCTCCCCTTTGTCGTCGCACTTCACCGCGCGCGCTTGACCCGTTGGACGGGGCGCGATCTACTCGGCTCCAGACGAACATGACTCCTGGCGAGGAGGCGGCCATGCTCACCTTTGTGGGAATCGCAAGAGGCTTCATCAAGGGAATCCGCGACAGCCGTTTGGCATTGCTCGGCACGATCCTGAGCGCGGGTCTCTTTCCCATTTTGGTGCTGTACACCGCACTGGACGGACTCGGTTACGTTCATCACCCGAAGATCAGCTTCGTGGTTTACGCCGTTGTGACCTGGGCCTTCGTTTTCGGTCACATTCTGGTGTTTCTCGGACTCTTCGTCTTCAAGGGTCGAAGGGACTCCTCCCTGTTCGACGCCGATGAATTCAGGGATCACTTCAAGGTACCCAGTCGCTTCGGAAGCGTCCGCAAGCTAATCTTGTTCGTGACGGCGATCACGATCTTCAATGTCGGCGTCATCGCCGCGGCTGCCTACAATGGTTTCCACTACTCCGAATCGGTCGCTTTCTGCGCCGAGTTGTGCCACGACGTGATGGCACCCGAGCGAACGGCATACTCCAACTCACCGCACTCGCGAGTCGAGTGTGTCGAGTGCCACATCGGCGAGGGTGCCACGTGGTTCGTCCGGTCGAAGCTGTCCGGAATGAACCAACTTGTCGCCGTCGCGTTGGACACCTACCGTCGCCCGATCGCAACGCCCATCCACGGGCTGAGACCGGCGCCTGAGACTTGCGAGCAGTGCCATCGTCCCGAGCTGTTCCACGGCGATCGACTTCGAATCAAGGACAAGTTTCTCGAAGACGAGCACAATACCCACGTCCGCACCGTTCTTCTCATGAAGGTCGGCTCGGCGGACTCCGCAGGCGAGAATGCCTACGGCGCTCACTGGCACGTGTCGCCGGCAAACGAGATCGTGTACGACTACGCGGATCGGCAGCGAACACAGATTACCGCCGTCACCGTCGGTCAGTCCGACGGTTCCGCGCTGGTCTATTCCGGGGCGTCTTCGAGCTCGATCGAACCTGAGAGCGACACCAGCGAAAGCCGGCTCATGGACTGCCTTGATTGTCACAACAGGCCAACGCACGTCTACCTCACCGCCGAGGAGGCTCTCGACGAGAAGCTGCTCAGCGGCGAGATCCCGAAAGAGCTGCCCTACATCAAGGCAAACGCCATGGACGTCCTGCTTCGTGACTACGCGAGCCACGAGGAGGCTTCCGACCGAATAGCCGAGGAGCTTCGACGGTGGTACTCCGAGAACGCACCGGAGTTCCACGTCGCCGAACCGGGAATACTCGAGGAGGCGATCCGGGGAGTGACAGCCGCCTATACCGAGAATGTGTTTCCCGAGATGAAGGTGGCCTTCGGAACCTACGGACGTCTACTGGGTCACGCGACCGGAGGAGGCTGCTTTCGCTGCCACGACGGCCTTCACGAGAGTTCCACGGGAGGAGTCATCTCACAAGACTGCGAGCTATGCCATTCGATTCTGGTCGAGGAGCAGCCCGTGGACCTGCTCGGTCTCCGAGAGGTGGTACAACTCGCGATTCCCCGCATCGCCCGAGAACCGGGACACGGCACGGACTGACGCGGCCGACGAAACCGTCAGCGCGAAGCGTCCCGCGCATATCCAGATCAGTCTTCCGCCGGCGGGGGAGTGGCTTCCTGTCCGATCCGAGCCTGGGACTCGTAGTCTTCCAGGGCTGCGCGAATCGGGGGGGCGACGAAAAACGGCTGGCCCTCCAGGTTCTCGACGGCCAGGCGAGCCCATTTCATCGCGCAGTCGAGATCGCCCAGCTCGTAGCACAGGCGCGCCAGCGTGCTGAGGTGAATCGGGTCCTTGTGTCCGCTGAGGGCATTGGCCCGTTCCGCGGCTTGTTTCACGAGCCGAAGGTCTCGTCGATCGACGTGCTCGTCGGTCAGGATGTCCCAGGCCAGGTCGTTCAGCATCCGACTGTCGTCCCACATTTCCTTCACGAGCGCGTAGCCCAGCGTGTACGCACCGTCGGGGTCATCGAAGTCGCGGAGCCGGGTCATGAAAGCCAGGTTCTTGACGTACAGCTCGGGCTTGACTCGCGGGTCGAAGTTGCGGTCCGGATGAACCGTGGTGCACATCAGATACAGCTCGACGTGAACCGTCGTGCCCGCGAATCCGGGTCCGAGCGGCGAGGGGGCGGTGATGCCGAGGCTGGCCAACGAGACGTCGAATTCCGTGCGCATCACCAGGAGGTCGCTCGGGCTGAACTGCTGAGTGGCCGCCGCGAAGGGCAGCAGGGCCAACCGCGCCTGGGACTCGAAGCGCACCGTCTTGCCCTTGACTGTCAGGTCGGCGACCAGGTCGAACGTGCCCTGCTCGGTGTTGTTCTCCTGCACGACGTCAGTCGCGGGACCGGCGCTGACGAACGAAACGAGGATCTCGGGGTAGCCCTCGCGGTCGAGCCGGTCGGCGCGGTGGAGGACCGCATCGAGCTGCTCGTACCCGGTGCCGAGTGAGGCCACCGGCACGCGCAAGGCCCCTCCGAGCAGGGGAGGGCTCCCGTCTTCGAGCTCGAACGGCGCCACGAAATAGCCGACCACGCGGTTGGACGTCGCGACCGAACGCAACAACGGTGCGTCCGTGTCCCAGGTGAGCTGGGTCCCAGCCCCGGGGATGACGTAGTAGACCTCACCCAGCGTTTGCTGCTTATCGGGGACCTTCAGGGTCTGAAGACCCGCGGAACGCTCGGGCACGTCGGAGGTGGCCCCCGACAACGTTCCGGCCGCCAGCAGCCATGCGATGACAACGCAGTAATAACGCGGCATGAGAGCCCTCCCGCCCCTACCGATTTGCGGCGACGCCCAGATCCAGACACTTGAGCGTACGTTCGTCGCGCACGTAGAGTCGCGTGCCGACCAGCGTCGGCGCGGTCCAGGCGAATCTCTCGAGGACCTTGGCCCGGGCATGGACCTCGAGCTTTTCCGGCGTGGCCGTTGCCACGGCCAGGTTGCCGTCCTCGTCGAGGATGATCAGCTTGCCGCCTGCGAGCAGCAACGTGGCCTTGGAGAAGCCGCGAGCTCGCCACTCGAGCGAGCCGTCGGCAAGATCGACAGCCATCAGGTAGGCGGGGCCCAGGTCACCGCTGGAGCCGTAGACGTGGCCATCGATGCGAACGGCGTTGCCGTGCATGATCCGTAGCTTGTTGTAGTACCACAGCTCCTCGGCCGAATAGGTCCCGTCCTCGGATGGACGGATTCGAAAGAGCCGGCTTCCACCGCCGTGCCCTGCGGAGAAGAACACCTTGTCCGGCGGTATCCAGAGCGGCGAGGTGATGATGCTCCCGCTCTGTCGATCGACCTTGGTCTTCCACAGCGTCTTCCCGGTGGCGGGATCGAGCGCGAAGCGAGTAGTGGCCAGGCAGCCGACGAGCATGTCCCGCCCGTCGAACTCGACGAGAGCCGGGGTCGGATAACCCGGGCTGAGCGGCTCACTCTTCCACACCAGCTCTCCGGTCTCTTGTTTGAAGGCGGCCAGGCCGGCGGGGTCCTCGGCGCCGCGGTCCGGGCCGACGTTGACGATCACGAGCTTCTTGTAGGCGATCGGACTGGAGCCGTAGCCGCGCAGCATCTGACTGGCGCCGACCTCGTTGTGCAGGTCGAGTGACCAGAGCACCTCTCCGGTCTTCTTGTCGAAGCAGTGGAGTCGAGCCATGGCGCCGAGGGTGAACAGGCGATCCCCGGCGATCAACGGAGTCGCGTGCGGCCCCACGCCGTAGTCGGAGAGCATCCCGGGGGCGGGCGGTGCCGCATACTCATGCTCCCAGATGGGCTCACCCGTGTCGGCGTCGATGGCCAGTACCACTTCCGTGTCGTCGCGACGGTACATCGTGTAGACGGCCCCGGCGTCGTGGAGGATGCCGGAGTGACTGGCGCCGACCTCGCGGCTCCAGATCTCTGCCGGGCCTCCCTCCGCCCAGTGGGTCGCGAGATTCCCGGCTTCGCATGTGAAATCTCCGTTCGGCCCGCCCCACCGGGTCCACTGCGCTTCGGCGTGCAGCGGAAGGGCGCCAGCCAGCAACACGAGTGCCGCGAGCAACGCGACGAGGTGACAAGGGATTCTCCTTGAGTGCATGGCTTTCCTCGACTGAGAACGCCGAAATCTCAGAACACCCTTTCAGGTTTCGATCGTTCATACGACCGCGGAACGATTGGGTTCACGACCGCGCCACCCGGTCTTGTCTATTGAGCTGAGATGACCGCAACCGTGAGATCGGTCCTGTGCGGTACCGGGAACGGCCGGGTGGAGGCCCCGGTCTTCCTCCCACCGTAGGTCCCCACCCGATGGTAGGGGGGTAGGTCAACATGGGTTGTTGTGGGGGAGAGTGTGATCTAACGAAACCCGCCCGCCATGGGAACTACCAGGCGGGCGGGTTTCCGGATTCCGTCAAGCTGCCTCGGCAGGTGCCGGGCTAGACCATATCCTTGAGATTCTTGAGGGCCCGGACCTTCACCTTGGTCGATGCCGGCTTTGCGGCAACGTCCATCAGCTCGCCAGGCTTGAAGGGGTTCGGGACGCCCTTTCTCGCCTTCCGCGCCGGGACCTTCTTCTTCTCGATTTTTACCAGACCCGGCAGGGCAAACGCGCCCGGTCCACGCCGGCCGAGGCTCTTGGAGATCTGCGCGGACAGGCTGTCCAGCACGTCACCGACTTGCCTGCGCGTCAGTTCCGTGTCCTCGGCGATTCTGTTCAGGAGCTCACTCTTGGTCATCGGCTTGTTCTTGGTAGTGGCTTTGGCCATCTTCGACTCGTCCTCCATTAGACGCAAAAACGTGGTTGGTTCGCGGAGACCCGCGAGCGCATAGTGTAGTACAAACAGCGTTCCCTTGTCGCCTTTTTCCCGTGTTTTTTAGGCTCAAACGCCACAAAAGGCGGTCTGAGGGGGTCGATTCGTGAGGGATGGCGGCCTCGATCCCCTTGACGCCGTACTTCAGCCGTCCGACGATGGACCCATGAAAGCATCGGTCATCGGCGCGGGGGTGGTCGGATGCGCGGTCGGTCTCGAACTGCGCCGCCGCGGATGCGACGTGACGGTCATCGACAAGAACGGTGACGCGGGCCACGGCTCGACATCCGCTTCGTGCGGGATCGTGCGCCGCTTCTACTCCCAGCCCGGCATGGTCGCCATGGCCCACGAGGCGGCCGGAATCTGGGCCGAGTGGGCCTCCTGGGTCGGACCCATCGACGACGGCGCGGCCGTCTTCCACAGGCCGGGGATGCTCTTCATCCCGCCCCGGGTGGACGACGGTGTCCGCGCCATCGTGGCCGAGATGAAGAAGATCGGGATCGAGGTCTCCCTGTTGTCGGCCGATGAAGTCGCCGAGCGCTTTCCCTTCCTGGACACGGCCTCGCAGTATCCACCTAAGGCACCCTCCGACGAGGACTTCTTCGAGCCGACCGGTCGTCGCCTCGACGGTGCCGTCTTCGAGAAAGACGCCGGTTACGTCGTTTCCCCGGGGCTCGCCACGCTCAACCTCAGGAGCGCGGGCGAGCGCGAAGGCGTCCGCTTCGTGTTGAATCGCGAGGTGGTCGCCATCCGCGGGCTCGACTCCGGTCTGTTCCACCTGAGCCTGAGCGGCGGAGGCCCGATCGAGTCGGAGATCGTCGTGAACGTCGCCGGACCCCACTCCGCGAAGGTCAACCGCCTGGCCGGCGTGGAGCTTCCGCTCGAGACCCGCGCCTTGCGACGCGAGGTCCACGCCCTGGCGAATCCGGTCTTCGACGAGTCAGGAGGGGCCTCCGTCCCGGTCCTGGGGGACCTGAACGGAGGCGTCTACGCACGACCGGAATCCGGGGGGCGGGACCTGATCGTCGGCACCACCGACCCGGAGGGCGACGAGCTGGAGTGGGTCGATCCCGACGACTACCACCAGGAAGTGACCGAGACCTATCGGGAGCGCCAGTGCCTCCGCCTGATGAAGCGGTTCCCGGAGGTTCGGCTGGGACGCTCGCGAGGTCTGGTCTCTCTCTACGACGTGACCGTGCAGGATTGGTATCCCGTGGTCGACCGCACCGAGCTTCCCGGGTACTACGTCTGCATCGGCACGAGCGGCTCGTCGTTCAAGACCGCTCCGGTGCTCGGCCGGCTGATGGCCGAGATCGTCGACGCTTGCGAGAGGGGCGAGGATACTGACCCCAATCCGATTCACCTCGACCTTCCCCGCGCCGGCGTCTCCATCGATACCGCTTTCCTGTCACGTCTTCGGGGCCGGATCCGCACCACCGGCACCGTCATCGGTTAGTCCAGCAGGCAATTCCGAGGAGGACGTCGTGTCGATCCGACCCGTGAAACAACTGATCAAGGCAAGGCCGACCGTCGAGGGAGCGGGCGTGCGCCTGCAGCGCGCATTCGGCTTCGGCAGCACCGAGGACTTCGACCCATTCCTTCTTCTCGACGATTTCCGTAACGACCGGCCGGCGGACTACCGTGCGGGCTTTCCCTGGCACCCCCACCGTGGGATCGAGACCATCACCTACGTGCTGGCCGGGACCGTGGAGCACGGCGACAGCCTGGGCAACCGTGGGGCCATATCCGCGGGCGACGTGCAGTGGATGACGGCCGGTAGCGGCATCATCCATCAGGAGATGCCCCACGGCGACGCCGATGGCAAGATGCACGGCTTTCAGCTGTGGGCCAACCTGCCGTCATCTCTGAAGATGACCGACCCGCGGTACCAGGAAGTGCAGTCCGCCGAGATACCCGAGGTCGTCGATGACGACGGCACCCGCGTGCGAGTGATCTGCGGCAGCATGTGGGGAAAGACCGGGCCGGTGGACGGGGTCGCGGCCGATCCGAGCTACCTCGACATCTTCGTTCCGCCCGGCAAGCGAAAGAGCCTGCCGGTCGAGACCGAGCTCCACGCCTTCGCGTACGTCTTCACGGGTTCCGGGAGTTTCCGCAACGCATCCGAGCCGTTCGAGGCCACCACCGAGAGCGTCGGAGGGGTTCAGGCGGCGCCCGCACGTGAGGCGGACAATCGCTCCCTCGTGCTGTTCGACCGCGGCGACGAGGTCTCGGTAGAAGCAGGCGAGCACGGGATGCGCTTCCTGCTGGTTTCCGGAAAGCCGATCGAGGAGCCCGTGGCCTGGCATGGGCCGATCGTCATGAATAGCCGGGAAGAGCTGCAGCGGGCCTTTGCCGAGTACGAGGACGGCACCTTCCTCAAGCACGGGAAGAAGCCGTGAACACGATCAAGGAATCGGAATGGTGCTACATGACGTCGACTGCGACCGAAGTGCGCGCAGCATAGGTCGCAAGACAACCGGTCGCGCAGCGGCGGGCTTCCTGTGCGTCGTCGCGATGTCGGTCTCGGCGGCGTTCGGTCAGAGCGAGCCGATCCGCCCCGAAGATCCGATCGAGGAACGCGCGAAGGTCCGCGTCCGAACAGCGCGGATCCGGATCGAGCCCGGCCGTCTGTCCACACCCGGTGAGTGCCTGAAAATAGGCGTCGAGGATCTCAAGGTCACATTGCGAGGACGGCGCATCAAGGATCCGGACGCGCTGCGGCTCGAGCGCGAGCCCCAGCGGGCGGTTCATGCCCTGCTGATCGACACCAGCGGGAGCATGTTGGGGCGCCTCGGCCACGCGCGACGTGCGGCGTCGGAATACGTGAAACGCCTCCGCCCCGATCTCGACCGCGCCATGATCGTGACCTTCGACGAGAGTGTCGTGCTGGTCGAAGGGCTCACCTCCGACCGCGACCGCCTCCTGGACAGCATAGGCGGCGTACAGATCGCAGGGGCCACATCCATGCTGGACGCGCTCTACTACACCATGCTCGAGCTCCGGGCTCAACGTGAGCGCCCGGTGATCGTGGTGCTGACCGACGGCGTGGACACAGCGAGTATCTTCGAACGCGAGGACGTGCTGGACCTGGTCGAGCGCACGCCGGAGCTCTCCGTGTTCACCATAGGAGTGAGGCTCCCGTACGCGTTCAAGTCACCTACTGGCGGCGCCTCCTGGTGGTGGATGACGCCGCCCGGCGGACCGCAACTCGTCAACTCGACGAAGCGTTTCCTGCAGCGTCTGGCGACTCGGACCAACGGGAGGTTTTTCGATATCGATGCGAGCTCGAAGCTAACGCGAGTCTTCCTGCGGGTGCGTGAGATGATCGAGAACGAGGCGACGTTGAGCGTGCTGGATCCCGTTCCCGACGCCGAGGCGGGCCGGCTCAAGATCGTATCCCGCAACCCCGACTGCAGCGTCCTGGTCTTCGAGGACTGGGGGCCGGTCGAGAACGACCCGCCCCGGGCGCCGATCATCGAGACCTCCGACGAGCTTCCCCGGCGGTTCGTGCTCCCCAGCCGAATCCTTCTCCCGGTCGACGTCGACCGGGACGACTTCACGACGGTCCTCGCCGATCCCGCGTGCCGCGAGGTGTTCCAGACCGCGTCTGCGCCTTCCCGCCCGGGCGAGTCGCGAGACGGCTTCGTGGAGATCGGGAAGTACGGCATTCGCGGCTGCGCTGAGGACGTCACGCTGGTCTACGGGCAGCTCTTCCTTCCCGGTGGCGAAATGTGGGGGGTTTTCAGGGGGATGCACTTCAATCGTTGGGTGGGCCTGAAGACCCGGCCGTTCGAGATGTCGATCCCGATGGTCGCGGGGCTCCCCACGGACCCGGTGTCGTTGATGGACACCCTCTCGCAAACGGCACTCGGCGTGGCGGACGAGCCTGTCGAGACCGACCATCGTTTCATTCCACCCGACGCCCACGCTCGTCCCTATCACGACCTGCCCTGCTTCGCCGACGGTGCGAACTTTCTCGAAATGCGATCGCGGCTGGCGCGGGCCCTGTACGCGCGGCCCGACTACCGCTACTGGGTGCTCGATCGTCTGCGTCGGGACTCCGAATCCGCCATGGCCGACCTGGAGGAGCTCTATCGTCGCCGCTTCCCGGATACTCCCGAGGAGGTCTTGAAGGAGGTAGTCCGAGGGACGGGCGAGGGGCGAGAGATCCTCGAGCTCGCTCGTGCTCCCGCCGAGATCGATCTTCAACGCTATCTCGGCGCGTGGCTGGGAGACGTCTCTGCCCACGATCTGTTCGTCAGATGGGAGACCGAGCTCATCAATCGGACGCTGGGGTGGGCGGAATCGTCGAACTTCGAGGCTGTCATAGAGCGCTGGGCCGCTCTGAGACGCGTGTTGTTCGTTCCGTCCTACACTCGCGTCCTTGCACTGTTGGCCTTGGGCTACGATCCCGCGCGCGATCGCATCGGCTACTGGCGCGTGGTCCTGCCGCGACCGAGCTGGCTTTGGTACCGAATCCGGGGCCTCCCCGGCGACATTGACGAGGTGAGAGTGCCTCTGGACCTGATTCCCGACCAGCCATTCGCCCTATGGGTTGTGGGACAGCTGAGGCAATCGCAACCGGGCCTCGTCGCGACGTGGCGCGAGAGGGGATACCGCGCACGATCGATCGATTACGAGTTGACCGGTGAAGCGAGTGCGCAGGGGCCGGACCAGGCGTTCCAGGCGCACCGAATCACGGTGACACTTGAAGATGAGACCGCGACCGAGCGCGGGCGTCTCGTGGCCAGCATGATCACGGTGATAGTCGAAGACGAGGCCAAGAAGGGTCGCAGGCAACGGAAGAGGGAACCTGCCCTCGAAGAAGAAAAGCGCGTATTGCAGCTCGAACGGCTACAGTGGATCCCGGACGAGGGTCCCTCCCGCGAGATCACGATCTCGGGGGCGACGCTGCCGGTTCTCTAGATCTCCGCCCACGTCATTCTTCTCGTTTTCGCATCGCGTCACGGAGGGTGTCGGCGAGGGACCCGAAGCCGTCGCTCTTCGCCTGGTCCTTTCGCTTCGCGAACTCGCGGACGTCGCTTTGTTCCTCGGCTTTGGCCGAACGATCCTGCAGCACCGCGACACCGATCCTTTTCTTCTCAGGGTCGAAGCTGAGGATCTCTACCGCTACCTCGGTGCCGGGCGCAACGACCGACTTCCACCCGTCCCTTTTCCCAGCCGGCGGAAATGTCGAGACGTGCGCCAATGCCTCGATCCCCGGCTCCAGCTCGACGAATGCACCGAACTCGGCAACCCGGGTGACGTTTCCTTTCAGTACCTGGCCGACCTCGTAGGTGTCCAGCGCCGCCGCCCACGGGTCGGCCTGAAGCTGCTTCAACCCGAGCGAGATCTTGCCCTTGTCGTCATCGACGCCAAGGACCTTGACGGTAATCTCGTCGCCCGACTGAACCACCGCGTTGGGGTCCGCCACCCTCGACCAGCCCATCTCCGAGACGTGGAGCAGGCCCTGCACGCCCCCGCCGAGGTCGATGAAGGCTCCGTACGACATCACCGACGCGACTCGGCCGGACAGGACGGCGCCGGGAAAGATGGTGCGCCTGACTTCCTCGGCCCGCTCGCGCTCTTCTTCCTCGAGCAAGGCACGCCGGGAGACGATCAGGTTCTTTCCGCCCTCTTTGAACTCGATGATTCGAAAGATGTAGACCTGTCCCTCATGGACCGACGGGTCGGTGGTGAAGCAGTTGTCGATCTGCGAGATCGGGCAGAAGGCACGCTGTCCCGAGAACTGAATCTCGTACCCCCCCTTGATCACCTTCTCGACGCGTCCTTCCACCGGGAGCCCGGCCCGGAAGGCGTCTTCGAGTCGTTGTCGGGTGGCGGCACCCCTGGCGAGCTTGTGAGAGAGCCTTAGCCCGCCGGTGGTCGAGACGACGACGGCCTGGACGATGTCACCGACCTGCACATCGACTTCGCCGTCCGGGTCCACGAGCTCTTCCATGTCGATGCTTGCCTCGCCCTTCCCTCCGATATCGACGAAGGCGACGCTCTCCCCGAACGCCACGATGGGACCCTCGACCGTTTCGCCCTCCTTGAAGGATCTCGGCTCGGTCGATTCCTCCAGCATTCGGGCAAAGTCCTCGTGCTCGTCGACGGTACCCTCGGAGGACGTTTCTTCGGATCGGATTGGAGCGGGGTCGTGTTGCGGCGGGTCGGTGTCGTTGTCAAATGTCATGCGAGGCCTCCATCGGGAGCGTCGAGCATTCTACTACTCGGCCGGCGCGCCGTCCCTCGGCACGTGCGGATCTCGTCATCGAGTCTCGGGCCGTATCGAAGTCATGGAATGGGATGAGAATAGGGGACCATGGGGCTGAGCCCTATACTATCGTCCGGAAGGAATGGGATACCTCTCATGGCCGGTAATGACGAGTTGGGCGTTGGGCTGCTGGATGCCGCCGTGGAGCTCATGGGGCGATCGAGCGGCCGTGGGACGTTTCAGGTGCGCGGCGAGAGCATGACTCCGACGCTCACGCCCGGCAGCCTCGTCGCGGTCGATTTCTCCCAGACGTCGCTCCGGCGCGGCGATATCCTGGTGTTCCGACAGGTCGACTACCTGACGGTGCACCGCCTGCTGGGCCGGGCGCGCTTCCCCGACGGGAGCCCCTGTCTCCGGACCCGCGGCGACGGCCGCACCCGTCTCGATCCTCCGCTCGACCGGTCGCGAGTTCACGGACGGGTCTTCGCTGTCCTGAGGGATGAGGTCTGGCGAGAGATGCGGTCCGGCAGGGCCCGGCTCTACGCCACGGCTCTGGCCTTTCACGATCTGGTTTGGGCGGCAGCGGGGGTTCTGGCGGCGCGCATCGATCGACGGGTGGGTCGTGAAGGATCGCCAGGGTCCCTGGAGAGGGCGGCCGGGGCAGTCGATCGGATGCTCCTCGGCCTGTTCCACCGTGTCCTGTTTCCCTGGTTCCACCCGCGAATCGCCGCCCCGGAGGGTCTCGAGGAAGCTCCGGGCCAGGGGGGGCGCTCTTCCTAGGACTGAGACGTGGACCCGATGCCCCCACCGGACCTGCGAAAGCTGGCGGCGACGGCCTCGGGCATGCTCATCCCGCCGTCCACCTGCAGTACCTCTCCGGTAATGTAGGAGGCGCCGTCGGAGGCGAGAAACTCGACTGCCTCGGCGATGTCTTCCGGCGTGCCGGCACGACCCACGGGGATCTTCTCGAGCCAGACCTGCCGGGCCTTTTCGGGGACGGCACGCGTCATCTCCGTGTCAATGAAGCCGGGGGCCACCGCGTTGGCCGTGACGTTGTATCGCGCCAGCTCGATCGAGAGGGTGCGCGTCAGCCCGATCACGCCGGCCTTGGAGGCCGCGTAGTTGGCCTGGCCGATGTTGCCGCCGGCCGCCACGCTCGAGATGTTGATGATCCGACCCGAAGGCGACTTGCGCACCATCGCGAAGGCATGGCGGCAACACAGGAAAGTACCGGTGAGGTTGACGTCGAGCACCTGTTTCCACTGCTCGAAGGTCATCCGACCGAAGAGGCTGTCCCGCGTGATGCCGGCGTTGTTGACGAGAATGTCGAGGCGCCCGAACTTCTCCTTGACCGACTTGAAGAAGGCAACCACGGAATCGGGATTCGACACATCGCAGGCGAAGCCGGCGATCCGCTCGGTCGCTCCGGACTCGGAGGCTATCTCACGACAGGCCGCGTCGACGCTCTCTTGATCGAGGTCGGCGACGACGACCTTGGCGCCGCCGTTGAACAACCTCTGCGCGATCGCCTTCCCGATGCCTCGCGCCGACCCGGTGACTACAGCCACTCGGTCATCGAATTGCATGGTCTCGTTCTCCCCGGTTGTTGCACGGACCGCGGCCGTGCTCCGCGCTCCATCCTATCCCAACACTCCTAGGGCCGGTAGGGGACTCCCAGCTCGTGAAGGAGGAAGGCGAGCCAGTCGGTGATCTCCTCGACACGAGCGCTTAGCGGCGTTCCCCCACCGTGGCCGGTCTCGGCGCTGGTGCGGAGCAGAACCGGCCTCCCTGAACCGCTCGCCGACTGCAAGCGGGCGGTCATCTTGCGTGATTGCATCGGGTCCACGCGCGGGTCGTTCGCCCCGGTCATGAAGAGCACGGCCGGATAGTCCTTGCCATCCTCGATGTTGTGATACGGAGAGTAGGCATAGAGGGCCCGGAACTGCTCCTCGTCCTCGACGGTGCCGAACTCCGGAATGTTGAACGCACCGTTGGGTGACAGCTCGACCCGCAGCATGTCGTACATGCCTACGATGGAGACCACCGCACGGGCTCGCTCCGGCACCTGGGCGATCATGGCACCCATCAGGAGCCCGCCGTTGCTGCCACCCAGGATCGCGAGTCGCGCGGGAGAGGTGTAGCCCCCATCGATCAAATGTTGCATGGCGGCCGCGAAATCATCGAAGACGTTCTGC
>Ga0316194_10001543_pt1 | contig 15899 bp, 10 predicted proteins | sample CroRivsedime1_MG_FD_204936 | JGI IMG/M metagenome (GOLD analysis project Ga0316194, IMG submission 204936) | Coastal sediment microbial communities from Maine, United States - Cross River sediment 1 | ecosystem: Environmental > Aquatic > Marine > Coastal > Sediment | place: USA: Maine...
AGAATGCCCTCGCTTGACCATTGCCAGCACCCCGTCATCCATGGATTGCACGCCGATTTCAACGGCTGTAATCGGATAATTCTTTATAATTTCAATCCGATCATGGTCAATGGTATCCGGTCGCGTGGAGAATCGAATGGCATCAATTTCTTTGTTCTTTACGAATTTTGCGGAGACATCCAAAAGGCGCTTGATATATTCTTTTTCAAGGCCCAAAAAATTTCCGCCGTAAAATGCCGCCTGAACCGGCCGACGATCATTTCCTTTGTATTTGAGAAATTCATGGATCTGCCGTTCCACTTTTTCGGGAGAAACACTGTCACGCTGAGCGCCGGTAATGGATGTCTGATTGCAGAAGACGCATTGGTGCGGGCACCCGGCATGGGGTAAGAAAATAGGAATGATGAAAGGACGGCGGGTGGATATGGGGTTAACCATCGGATTTCAAAAGTTGAAGACCTTTTCTGGCCGCATCCTGTTCGGCAGCCTTCTTGCTTTTTCCTTCACCGTTCGCTTGAGTTTTTCCGACTATCAGCCTCACACGAAAGGTTTTGTTATGATCCGGGCCGCTTTCATGAATAACGGTGTAAACCGGCATTTCCTGGTGTTTCATCTGGACAAGCTCTTGGACCTGGCTTTTGTAGTCATGATTCGCCGTCGACATGACAACGGAGTCGAGTAAAAAAGAGAAATGGCTGTCAATAATTTTAAATGCCGCATCAAAACCGCCGTCCAGATAAACGGCCGCAATAACCGCTTCAAATGTGTCTGCCAGGATCGATTTTTTTTCCCATCCTTTTGTCTGGATCTCACCTTTGCCGAGCTGCAAATACGAGCCCAGGTCCATTTCTTGTGCGATGGAAGCCAGTTGAGATTCATTAACCAAATTGGCTCGCATCTTGGACAGATCGCCTTCCTTTAACTCTGGATTACGCTGCATGAGGATGTGCCCGACAACAAGATTGAGAACCGCATCCCCTAAAAATTCAAGCCGCTCATTATCCTGAATATCCAGTTCGAGGGTCTCGTTTACAAAAGAACTGTGTCTGAGGGATTCAACAAGAAAATCGATATTTTTAAATTCATAACAAAGTTTTTGCTGTAATTTAGAAAGATCTGTTGATGTCATGGTGATTCCTGTTTATAAGCTCGAAATTAGTTTTTCGTACAATTCATAAGGGACAAAGAAATCTCCTTTGCCGACCCCCATTTTTATTTCGGGTGTTATATCCCCGTGAAAATCCGTACCACCGGTGATCAATAGATTATAGTGACTTGCGAGCCGGGAGTAATATGCAATAAGATCCTTCGTGTGTTCCGGATAATAGACCTCAATCCCTTTCAAACCCATTTCTGCCAACACGGCAATCAGATCTTCGAGAATGTCGTTTTCTTTAATGTCCAAAAGAAGTGGGTGAGCCAGAACAGGAATTCCTCCTGCGTTCAATATGGCTTTTAGGGTTTTTTCACATTCAAAACGGAACCTGTCAACATAGGCTGGTTTGCCGTTTCCCAGATATTCGTCAAATGCCGCATTAATTGACGGAGCATAGCCTTTTTCAACCATAAGTTGAGCAATATGAGGTCTTCCCAGCTGACTGTCTCCAGCCAAATTCCGGACCTCGTCTAATGAAAGTTCAATCCCCAAGCGAGAAAGCAGTTTAAGAATTTGGGGGTTTCGATTCTTTCTTGAGTCTCTCAACATTGAAAGTGTATGATTTAACTCAGAATTGTCGATTTCGACGGCATAGCCTAAAATATGGAAACTTCCAGCGCAGGAAAAAGGCGGCGGCGGTTCGGCACTGATTTCAACACCGGTTAAAAATTTGACTGAAGGGGGAATTCCAAATGAAAGGGCGTCTTTTGAACCGTCCAGCGTATCGTGGTCTGTTATTGCTATTGCTCCGAGATGAAGGTCTTGAGCCAGGGTAAGTATTTCTAACGGCGAAAGCGTCCCGTCTGATGCGGTTGAGTGGATATGAAGATCGATTCTCACATGCTTATTTATAATCCAAGGGCTTTTTCGAAAGCCTCTTCCTTGGTTTTGCAATCGATGCAATGCGCCGTAACCGGTCTGGCTTTAAGCCGTTTAACAGTAATGTCTTCACCGCACTTTTCACAAATTCCGAAAGTATCATTGTCAATACGAGCTAACGCTTTCTTAATCTTTTTGATAAGTTTGTTTTCTCTATCCCTGATACGAAGCATGAAATTACGGTCTGACTCAAGGGAAGCACGGTCGGCCGGATCCGGAAAATTTTCCTTGGGTGATGTCATGCCTGACACCGTGTCGTCTGCGTGGCTTAACAGCTCTTGGAGTCGGTTGTTTAAAAATTCTTTAAAATATTCAATATCTTTCTTTTTCATAATGTAATCCTTGGACGAAAAGACGACTTGTTTTTTTGTAAATCGGCAGAATACATTATGAAAAATATTATGTAAAGCATAAATTTGTTTTTTTCACTATTTTTTAAAGATAATGATATTATCCTGTTAAAATTACGATGTTTCTTTCAATAATCGCTCCAGCTCCTTCATGCTGTTGACATTAAATATCTGACATGGATAATCCTTGGGCAGAATTTTTTTCAAGAGTCCGGTAAGGACTTTCCCGGGTCCTACTTCTACAAAGATTTCAATGTTTTCAGCCATGAGCTTGCGCATGGAATCGTACCACTTAACCGGGCTACAAAGCTGACGGGCCATAATCGATTTAATTTCATCGGGTTTTTTTTCAAAATCGGCGGTGACATTGAATATCGTGGGCCTTTGGGGCGTGTTGAAAGGTATTGACTCGATAAAGTCTTTGAATTCATCTTGGGCGCCTTTTATCAACTCGCTGTGCCACGCACCGCTTACTTTAAGCGGTATGGCTCTTGCGCCATGGGACGATGCGATAGATGAGGCCTTTTTAACAGGATCAGGGGAACCGGTGATGACAATCTGCTTTTCAGCATTATGATTTGCAACAGCCACAACACCTTCTATCTTTGCCTCTGAAACGATTTCTTCGACAACATCTATGGAAAGTCCGATAATTGCATGCATGGCGCCTTTATTTTTGACGGCCTCCCGGTGCATGAGTTCACCTCGTTTAAAAACCATTCTGAAGGTGTCTTCCCGGGAGACAATATCTGATGCACGTATGGCGCTGTATTCACCGAGGCTGTGACCCGAACAGATATCCGGTGTGACGCCTTCTTTTTCGATTGCAGTGAGGCATGCCAGATTCACCGTTGTGACTGCCGGCTGGAGATTGACGGTTTGGGTAAGATATTCCATGGGACCCTTAAAGCAGAGTTTTGATATATTTATTTTGGAAATCTCCTCCGCCATATCAAAAATTTCTCTCACAACATCATATTCCTGATAAAAATCAAGCCCCATACCAACGGCCTGTGAACCTTGACCAGGGAAAAGAAATGCTGTTTTTTTCAAAGCGCCCTCCTTTCATTCATATTAATGGTTCTTCTCCCGATTATTTGGGAGAAGGGGTTCCAGGATTCAGGGATCCAAAGGTTCGAGTGTTTTCTTTCTAAAGATCCCATCCATATGATTTTACCTTAATAAAAATTTCTCGGCCAGTTGCTCTGTATTGGCGTTGCTGAAAATTTATGGTGTGAAACTTGAGTTCTTGTAACACGTTAGCCTTTTGAAAACATTGCCGCTTCAGGTATAATTAAAATTTTGCTGAAAGAACTCGTGAATAAGGGTTCATAATGAAAGAACCTGCCCGGGCTATTAATAAAGATCTCTGCTTTAACAAGGGGGTCACCCAAAAAGTTAAATCGCCTATGGTTCTTTCAAAACGATCCCTAATCCACTCAGACAGCTTCCAGCCAAAAATTTAATCATACCTGAAGCTCCTTTGAAATCGATCTGTTTCAAAGGGCTAAACTATTTTAATTCTTAAGTATTTCACTCGAACCCTTGAATCCTCGATTCCTTGAACCCTTTTAATATCACCACTTCACCCCCAGCATCAGACAATTCAGGCCGCTGCCGATGCCGAAAAATCCGACCAGATCGTTTTTGACCAGAAACTCCCGCTCTTTCGCGATGGCCGCCGTGATGGGTAGAGACACCGTACCGATGTTTCCCAGGTATTTGAATGTCGTAAAATCCTTTCCCTTTGGAATACCGATGGATTCGAGGATATTTTTTTGATGGGTTGCCCCCACCTGATGGCAAATAACCTTGTCCGGCTTATCCTCCGGCCACAAGAGTTCTTTTTTAAATGCTGTGTATGTTTCGATGCCAAGGGCCACGCCGTGCTGCAAAACGCCCACGGAATCCGTTTGCATGATATGAAGACCACTGGCCGGAATTCCGGTATCCGGTCCCCAGCGACATAGTTTGTGATGCACGGTGGCAGACCTGATGACGCCGCCCAAAAGTTGATGGCCTGTATCGGATAAGGATGCATCCGTTAATAATACGGCCACTGCTCCCGAGCCTCCGGTGAGCGTTGCGATGGTTTTTTTAAAATGCTCCATGTCTTTTGTTTCAAGAAGACGATCAATGGTAAAATCGACAATCTGTCTTGCAGATTCACAGGATACCACAAGACCTGCTTTGATCTGTCCAAGTTCTATGGCGTTTGCTGCCTGAATCATTCCGTTTAATACACCCAGACATGCATTTGAGACGTCATAAATCTGAGTTTTGGGACTCAATCCAAGGCCGTTGGATACGGCACATGCGGTTGCGGGTTCCAGGTTGTCCCTGCAAACCCCCCCGTAAATCAGCATACCGATATGCTCAGTGGGAACAGAAGAAGCGGTCATGGCTTTTTGGCCGGCTTTTATGGCCCCTTCATGCATGGCGTAGCCCGGGTCCCAAAATCTGCGTTCCCGAATGCCGGTGAGGGCCTCAAGCTGGCCTTTTTGAAAATGAAGGGCTTTATACACCGGTTCAAGACGCTGTTCGATATCATCTGAAGTGATCACATTGGGGGCCAGCTCATAACCGAACGAATCGATGTAAACATTTGAATACAACATATAGATTTCTTCTTTTGAGCGGCGTAGCCGCGTTGTATAAAATCGCGAATCGATTTTATTTTGGTATCAAGCGAAAACCAAAGTTCTCCATTTGGTAAATATAGAGCCCGTCCACTTTTAAAAAACCATTTGCGTACAGGGTCGGCACCGGACTGTCAACCATTTTAGTGATCACGGCGTCAACTTCAATGGTTTTATTTTCAGGAATGACCTGCCCTCGATAGGACCAGGAATGTGGTTCGTCCATGATCCATTCAAAGCGATGGGTTTCAACAAGATGCGGCCATTGATTCATGGCCGCAAACTTAATGAGTTGCAGAAACGATTCTATTCCTAAAGAACCCGGACAGACAGGGTCCTGAAAAAAATGCGCTTTGAAAAACCATTCATCGGGGTCGACCTTTTTGATACCCCGGATATAACCGAGACCGTAGGGACCGCCGTTTGGAACAAAGGCGTCAATCGAATCGATCATGCGAAGGGCTTTTGCCGGCATGATCAGAGAAGACGCGGTATCCACATCCGGATCTTCGGGAAAAAGAGGCGCTGCATCGTCAAAAATAAAGGGCCGGCTGTGCCGGAGTTCCTCCGGCGAGGGGGTGTATGCTGTTTTTTCAGCGTTCCGGATGCCGACCTGCTGAACCAGGGCCTGTTTTGTGAAGAATCCAAAGTTTGTATCTCCTGAATAAATGGTTTGGGCATCTTGTGAAACCATAAAATCAAAATGCTCGATGATCATTTCAGCAGCTTCGGAGACTTTAGTCATACGGGCGCGTATGGTCAATTTTTTTTCTTCCGGGAAAATCATGCGGTGCAGCACGGCATTTCCCCCAAGGTTTCTGAATTTTAAATCATTTTTGCTTTTAAGGGCAGATCCCAAGTAAGCTGCCAGCCATCCGCAGGGCTGAAGGGCCACTTCCAGCAAAACACAAAAGGGCATGGAAGATGAGCGGTCCGCTTTAAAGTACCATGCATCGGGCGACATGTCGTATTCGGCTTCGATCCATCCATCCGCCCTTAAGATCCATGCTTCAGGTTCAACAGTAACAATCCTGTCCAAAAAGGAATAGGGCGGGCCCGGGAGTCTTGCGATGACCCGGTCTTTATCGAACATTTTGTAAGGTTCGCCAAATGCCTCTGAAGGCTTTCCTATTGCAAAGGAAAGTATCTTATCCCTGTCGTAAAGGGGCGTTTTCCGGTCCCCGATCCCTGTTTTCTGTTTTCTGTTTTCTATTTTCTGATCCCTGACCTCTGAGCCCTGACCCCCGGTCCCTGTTTTTTCCCAGAGCGATTCGATTTCATCCCGGGTGATGCCGGTCATTTTCATGGACATGTCTTTGAACGATACAATACGATGCCCGTCGGCAACCATCAGGGCATCGGCAATGACGTACGGTTCAGGTGCATAGCCGATTTCTTTTATCTCTATGTCGTACCAGACTTTGCTGGTCTCAGGCGTTACCGGCCCCCTGCACTTGAGGACGCTTTGAACGCCGATCACAGGTTCATGGCAGACGCCGGATTTTGCAGTCACCCACCCCATGCGCTGAATAAAGACCCTGAGGGTGTGGGCACAGCATTCATACATCAGCGTTCCGGGCATGACCATGTCATCCATGAAATGGCAGGTAAGAAACCAGTCATCAGGATGGATGTCCGCTTCAGCCCGGATTCGGCCGAGCCCGTATCGCCCCCCTTCGGGATTGAGCTTTAGAATCCGGTGAATCAGTCTCATCCTGCCGCTCGGCAGCCGAAGTGATTCGGCAAGTTGGATGCCGATAAAGTCGGGGCCGAAGCATTCGGAAAGATTACCTTGTCTTAAAGATTCAAGGGCCGCATCATCATAACTTTCCTTTTTAAAAGGGACCAGATCTTTCCAGTCCGAGGGTTTTTGACCGGGCAGGCGTTGGGTGTCTTTTTCGGTCAGAATGATCCCGCCTGAGGTTCTCACCTCTTCTTCTGTAAAGAAACCCGCACATCCGTCGGTCATACTGATAAGATGCGAATCATTGATATACCCTTCGAAACTGAAAAAGAAAAGATAGGTTTCCCCCTGACGGGAAAAATGATCGATCTCGATTTCATAGCGAATCACGTCGCCCGGCTGTGGAAGGCCCCGATGGAATTTGACCTTGGCATCCAAAAGCCGGTAACTCCGCTTTCCTTTCACTGCATGATCGATGCCCAGATAAGAACACAAAAAAAGATCTGCCTGGCCGGCTTCAACCGAGATGCATACCGGCGCCCTGCCGCCGTCAAGATACCAGGCATCCAAAAAAACATCATGCTCCGTCACCACCCGACCGGAGCCCATGGATTTTTTTTCGCCCTGAACTGAAATGATCCGGTCCACCAGCATGAGGGGCTCATCAGGCAGCCGAACCCTGACGCTGTAAGAGTCCACCACCGCAAACTCCGGACCCAGTACCTTTTCAACAAAGCCCACGGCAAACTCCATACACATGTCCCGGTCAAAGGCCGGTTCAATGGGTTGTTGTGTTGTTTTTCTTTGTGTTAGTCCTGCCAGACCATTTTCAGTTTGCAAATGTTCATCTGCAATCAGGGATTCAAGAAGCCGGGCCTGGGTTGTAAAGGTTTTTTCAAAACTTTGGGTGAGTTCATTTGAAAACTCGAGAAATGCCTGGTGGGCATCGGCTGTGGCTTTGGTGGTCTCGGTCAGGGCGTTCATGAGGTTTTGATATTGGAGACTTCCTTCCGACCTCCGACTTCCGATCTCCGACTTCCGGCCCCTGACTTCTGCCTCCTGGCTCCTCCCCTTTGTCTTCGGAAGAGAAGGAGATGGTATCTTTTGGCCCACGGGCAGTTTCATCAGACGCTCCGGTTGTTGCGCGTGGATTTCATCCACGGCCGGGGCAAATGCATGGACGCCGTAAAGTGCATCAAGGTCAACGAGAACCCTATGGGTTGCCAGTGTCCCCAAGAATTTAAGAATGGTGAAAGGGTCGTCTTCCCCCCGGGAACACGCTGAAAGGGTCAGATGGGGCTTTTCTTTAAGGATCGTTTTTATCATTCCCGTGCACGAGGTGTGCGGACCCATCTCAAGGAAAATTCGGATTTCGTCCGAATAGGCCTGCTCGATCAAGGTTGTGAAATTAAATCCTGAAAGAGCCTGCTCTAAAATTGAATTTGCAGCACTCTCTCGGTCCGGCGTATACGCACGCCCCAAAGCACAACTGTAAAATCTAATATCTTTTGGCGGCGTGGTAGGAAACAGGTGAAGATTCTTATAATCCTCTGCAACAGGGGCTGCGGCGTCGCAATGAACCGTGACCACGCCGTCTAAAAAGACCGCTTCGCACCCCAGTTCTTGAATGACCGCTTCGACAAAAGGTTTTCTGCCGCCGATGACACATTGATCCGGGGTATTTATGATGAGAAGCCTTACAAAGGGGTGGTTGTCGATCGTTATTTGAACCCTATCTGCTGGGCGGTTGACAACCGCGACACACCAGTTAATATCTTCATCATCAGGTATTTGCCATGCAATTCGAGCGGCATTGCACGGGCCTGCGAGCTCGGTGCTAAACAGGTCGGTGCGAAGCATGCGTTTTAGCATCTGGCCGCGATCCGGCCACACGCCCGTGGCAAAAAGTCCTGCGGATTCTCCCAGGCTGTATCCGATCACCGCATCCGGCTTGATCCCGAATTGCTTGACAAGACGGGTCATCATTGAGCCGTGAACCACCTGACCGAATATCATATTCAATGGATCTGAAACGATTCTTTTATGGGCCTTTTTTTCCCACCCTGTTTCCCATGAGGTTCTCCAGGGGACATAACAGTCGGGAATGAGCTGGGTCTTTAACTGAAGGGTGTCGGCATCCATCTTTCGAAGAATTTCCGGCCACAGCACGCCGATGCCTCTGCCCATGCCCACATAATGATTTCCTGACCCCGGAAACACAAAGGCTGTTTCTCCGGTTGGGCCAAGGGGCGAAGGAGAATAACCCACACCGCCGACACCGTTCATGTGTCTCGGGGTTTGGGTGAGGACGGCTGTCTTTGCATCATGGATGAAGGTTTCAAGCTGTGCCGGGTTTTCGGCAACAATGGATACGGCAAGCGTTTTATCCGGATCAAGTTCGTTTTTGCGAAACCAGGATCGGGCCAAAGGTTCCATTGGCAGGCCGGCAGTATCCTGTGAATGTTTCATATGAAGTTTGAGCGCAGAAAGACCTTCCAGAAGTTCATTCTCGCTGTTGCCTTCAACCACAAAAAGCCCTGGTTTCATAAAGCCCAAGGGGCGTTTTTTTTCCAATAAGATCTTTTCAGAACCCTGGTCAAAGGCGTCGTACTCAACCCCTTCAAGGATAGCGTGCATGCAGTTGCCGTCTAAGGTCATGGAACTAACGCATGCCCTGCGCGGACCCTCTTTTCTGTTTCTTGACCAGTATTGGGGAAATGCGGGCATATGAAACGGGCTGTTTTGCCAGAGAGAAGACGAAGGGGTTACAAAGTTTGTCAAAGGCGGAATGATCTCCTGGTACAAACAGAGACTGGTTTTGACCAGAGACGCCAGACCTGCGGCAGCCCCTGTATGCCCGATGTTGGGCATTACGGACCCCACAACACAGGTTGTTTTCTGCCCGTTAAAAACTTCCATCAAAGCCTCTGATTCAATCCGGTCTTCTGCAGGGTTTCCGCTGCCGTGGGTCTCGATGAAACTGACTGTGGACGGGGATATTCCGGCGTCCTGAAAGGATCGCTTCAGGGACAGAACATAAGCGTCCTTTGACGGTGAATCGTTTTTCCCGCCGCTTCCGCCGGCCTTTCCCATGCCCTTGACCACACAATAGATCCTGTCGCCGTCTGCTATTGCCTGGTCAAGTCTTTTGAGCACCACGGCGGTCGAGCCTTCACCGGGAAGGGTTCCATCTGCCGATGTATCAAAAGGGCGGATGTCGTGCTTTTGGGTAAAGGATTTTATTTGGTTCGATATAACGACACTGCGGACATCGCAGTAAAGATCCACGGCGCCCACGAGAACGGCATCAGTTTCATTTTGCTGCAGGGATCGCACACCTATTTCAAGGGCTTTTAGACCTGATGCCGCTTCGTTGGACACTACATAGCTCGGCCCTCCGAAACGAAATTCTCTGGCGATCCTGCTGGCGATGATGCCGCCCAGCGCCCCCAGGGTTCGCGTGTTTGTGAGCGGCGGACGAAAGGCATCCTGCAAAGATGCCAACCATTGGGCGGTGTTTTTTGGGTCATCAAGATCGAAATCCAGGCGGCCTTGTTTTTTCCACTCTCGAACCTGGTTGTTCAGATTCCACCGGAGGTGAAAATCCGTGGCTTCAAAGTCAAAATCGATGCCGATGAAAGCGCCCATGCGGGGCCGATCCTGTCTTAAGGGGAGCCCGGCATCTTTCATTGCTTCCATAGAGACTTTCAGCATCAACAGATGCTGGATGAGGATATCCGGAATTTCATTGGGCGGTATGCGAAATCCTTCAAGATCAAGAGAAAGTTCATCCATGAATCCGCCCCAGGCCGCCCTGTTTTCCAAATAAATGTCGGCAACGGCATCACATCCGTTCCACCGGCCCTCGGGTCTTTTGGAGAGGATCGATTCTCCTTTTAGAACCGTTTCCTGGAAAGCCCTTAAAGATTTCAGGGGGCCGAAAGCAGCGGCCATGCCCACAATGGCGATGGAGGGCTTTTTGATTGAAGATTCCGATTTGCCGGGAGTGGTTGAGGATTTGCAATCTGCAATCTTCAATCGACAATCTTCAATTTGAGAGTCCCATTCTTCAAAGAGCAGGTGGCTGTTGATTCCGCCGAACCCGAATGCGCTCACCGCAGCGCGACGGGGAGTATGCGCATCTCTTCTTTTCCAGGGCTCGGGTTCGGTCTGCACCCGAAACGGGCTGTTGTGAAGGGGACTTTTTTCCGAAGATCGAGTGAAATTGAGAGAAGGGGGTAAAGTTTTATGTTTTAAGGCCAGAAGGGTTTTGATCATGCTTGCAGCCCCTGCACCCGTCAAAAGGTGGCCGATCATGGATTTGATGGATCCTATGGCGCACTGATCCGTTGACCCGCCGCAGTCGCCCCAGAGGTTTTTCAAACTCTGAAGCTCCACGACATCCCCTACCGGTGTTCCCGTGCCGTGGCATTCAATGAGATCCACATCCTGAGGAGACCAGCTTGCAGTTTCATAAGCGCTGCGCATGGCACGAACCTGACCTTCACTGTCCGGGGCCAGAAGATTTCCCCGCATGTCATTGGAAAGTCCGATGCCTTTGATGATGGCATGAATGGTGTCCTGATCCCGCAGAGCATCATCGAGACGTTTTAAAACCAGGATGCCCACCCCTTCTCCCACCACAAGGCCGTTGGCGGTTTCATCAAAGGGAGCGCACCGGCCTGATGGCGATAACGCGCGGAGCTGGCTGAATCCCACCTGGGTGTACAGGCACTCGGGTCTTGAGATGCCGCCGGCCAGCATGGCATCGGCCCTATAAGATGAAAGTTCGTCGCAGGCGAGTTTCACGGCATACAGGGATGACGCGCAGGCCGCATCCAGGGTCATGGTTCCGCCGCCCAGACCCAGGGCTTTGGCCAGCAAAGCTGCCGGAAGGCTGGTGACCCTGGCGGCCAAGCATTCTTTTTTTGAAATTGTTTGGTGCTTGTCCGAAATGGGGCTGCCGAACAGCTTTTCTTCAAAAGATGTTCCGAGGATTTTTCGGGTAATGGATGACGACGCATCCGTGGGGAGCGCGATAGCGGCCAGCACGATCCCGATGTTCTTTTTGTCTACAGATGATAAGACGCAACTCGATAGGGCGTCCCGGCCGATGTGAAGTGCCATCTGATGCAAAGGGTCCAGGGCGTTTAAAAGATCTTCATCAAGGTCGAGTCCCTGGGGGTTTAAATTAAAATCCTGAATCAGGCAGGCCCTTTTTGAAAAGGCTTTGTCCGGCATGGGATCCGGATGAACCATGGCATTCGAATCGGCAATCCATCGGCCCGGGGGCACCTCGCCGGTGGTGTCCTTCTTGTTGACGATGTTTTGCCAAAAGGTATCAAGGTCCGAAGCGCCGGGAAACAGCCCGGCCATTCCGACCACGGCAATGGGTGTTTTTTTCTTGTTGGTCATAAACTTTTCCAATTGAACGGATGTTTTTCCTACAACAGTTATTCAAAAAAAACAACCGGCTAATGCCTAATTAAACTTGCCCCAAAGAGTGAATGGAGTGCCGGGTAAACTGAGCTGCCTGAAGTTATTATAGGATAAAGGATTCCAGGATTCAAGAGGTCAAGGGTTCAAGTGTTTGTTTTTTAATTTGGGCAATTTTTTGATGGACTCTAAACATTCCTGCTGGTAATCTTTCCTGAATAATGGTTGAAAATTAAAATGCTATGACATCAAATATCATTGACCTGCCCGAAATGCGGGAACAAACTCATGTTTTTCAGGACCGAACCCATGCCGGTCAAGTCCTGGCCCGGATGCTTGAGGCTGATGACAAGCAAGCCGGGATCATTTTAGCTGTACCGGCCGGCGGTGTACCAATAGGCGTGGTGATGGCTGAAAAAACAGGGCTTGATTTTGACGTGGCCGTTGTCAGCAAGATCACCTTACCCTGGAATACTGAAGCCGGCTACGGGGCTGTGGCTTTTGACGGCACGGTTAAGTTGAATAAAGATCTGGTGCGGCGTGTAAACCTGACGGCCGAAGATGTTAAAAAGGGAATCGAAAAGACCACGGCAAAGGTTGCGCGGCGGGTTAAAAAATTACGGGGTCGGAAGCTCTTCCCGGACCTTGGAAAACGATCCGCAATTCTGGTGGATGACGGACTGGCTTCGGGATTTACCATGCGGGTGGCAGTCACAGCACTGCGCAATGCCGGGGCCGGCCGGATTGTTGTCGCCGTACCGACCGGTCATCGTCGATCGGTGGAAATGATCGCACGTGAGGTTGAAAAGCTCTATTGTGCCAATATCCGTGGCGGTTTGAGTTATGCCGTGGCAAGTGCCTACCGACACTGGTCGGATGTCGCAGAAGAAGATGTGGTAAAAATTCTGGAACAACTCAAAACAAGAAACCTTTGAACTGCAATAAAATCGTTACACGTTTTTATTCCAATACAACAGCGTTGTGCAGTTACTCTCCGAATCCATAATCAAACATTTCGTATTCTGTTTTTCCACCCAGTAAAGCGTCTATCTTTCCCTGAATTTCCTGTCTTTCCTTGCTTAACAACCATTTTTCCCAGTGATCGGGAGTCCGCCAGGTGCTGATGATCAGAAACGAATCGGGCCTATCAAGGCTTTTTAAGGTTTCACCTGAAATATAGCCTTTTTGTTTTGTCGCAAGAATTCTAAGCTGTCTGATATAAGGTATCAGCTCCTTCGCCTTGTCTGTTGGTACGGTTCGTTTAATAATAATTTTAACAACCATTTTACACCTCTTTTTAGTTAAACATTTTTCATAAGATCTACCATTGACAATTTTAAATCATAGCAATATCTAATAATAATACTATATCATATCCGAATAACTGTCCCCTTTAGCAAAGACCATTTTAACCAGGATGATCTGCGAAACCCGTTTTTGCAGAGAGCCTATACTTGCTAAAAACAAATGATTCATATAATGTTGGCGTTGTCTGTAATACCTCCAGAAGGGCATCAATGTTTTTTCTATCCTCGCTTTTTTTCCAAGTGTTCCAATTATCCATGCTTTGCCATGTACTGATCACCATTATTTCTTGGGGATCGTTAGTGTTAACCAGTGTATCACCTGAGATATAACCTTCATATTCCATAGCCTTTAATCGGATTTTCTTAAGTAGGTTAAAAGCTTCCGTATCATTTCCCTCTTTAAAATGTCTTCTTATAAAAACCTTAACTATCATAATAGCTCCTTTCCTTAATGGGTTATAATTCAACCAAAACGATGGATTCTTAATAATAATACATTTTGTGTTCTATTAATTAATGTTAATCAGACAATCTGTTAATGTATGCCGGTCATTCAGGTAAAGTTATGATAGATTTCATTTGATTTACGCTTATAGCCTAAGATAAATATGTCCGGGTTTTCCGAGGTGGTAAACTCAGAAAAAAGGTTAAATGGTTGAAGTGACAAGTCAATAAACAATCAAAATGATAAGATGCGGATGGAGAATATAGTCAGAATAAGAGGTGTTTTGTGATAGAAATAGAACCGAGATAGAGGTCTGATTTCAAAATAGAGCCTATCCAAATTAGCAGAGGACCACGGGCGTGAGCCCGTGAGTATCTATAAAAACTTGTATATTAAAATCATATTGATTGCAAGATGGAATTGAGTGACATAAAAGGCCTTCAATCCAAAACTGAGTCGCTTTTATATCAAAAAATAAAACCTCAGTTGAGCGAAAGTCGAGGGTGACGCTATTTTTATTCTTTTTATATTTAGCAGCATTTTGTTTACGCTCAATTGAGGTTAAAGAATTTCCACATTATGCCGATATATCTAACAAGGCTTCGGGTTGCTTGTGCCGTTATTAGGATTAAACATGGCGTTTCTAAATAACACGGCATGGACCTAAGGCCTGATTATACTTGTGTTAGTTAGTGTCCATCCAGAAATAAGGTTATACAAATATGGGGGCTTATATCGACAACAGGTGGTGTGCCTATAAATCATGGAAACAGGCTGCCAGAAAAAGACAAAAAAGACAAAAACTGATTTTAGGGCCGCAATACCGAAATGCGCTGCATGATGAATGCATGATGGCCGTCGTACTCGGCCATACCGGTCCGCTGATGGTAAAAATTCTAGCGTTCTCTCATCCCTCCGAGATTGAATACGTAAAAACTTTATTCGCCAACAAAATTGACATCACGTTCAATAACGGAAATCTTGTTATCTCCAATTGAACACAAACCGACCGTCGTACTTTATAAACCCCCTATGGGCTAAATGAGTGCATGTTTTTTACCGCGCATTTGTCCCGCATAAAACGGGGTTTCCCCCACCTTCACGGGGGTCATTAATGGCATATCTTCCTCCCCAAAACAAATCTACCACAACGTGACATTTATTTCTTGACTTCGTCGTGTTTATACACATGTTTAAAAAATGTTAACCTGAATATTTCTTGAAAATTTTTCCAAAGTGAAACGAAAATTTTAAAGTTAGGTTTTTTATAATTTTCAAAAATTAAAGGATGAACACCATGAAAATACAATCGAAGGAAAAAATTGAGAAGCTCAAAAACAAAATAAAGGGTCAAATAGTGCTTCCAGATGATCCGAATTATAACGAAGTTCGGGAGATATGGAATGCCATGATCGATCGTCGGCCGGCTGTCATCGTGCAGTGCGCAGAAGCGGATGACGTTCCGCATGCAATCTCTTATGCACGTGACAACGGGTTAGAGATTTCCATCAGGGGTGGTGGGCACAACATCGCTGGGAGTGCTTTGTGCAATAACGGCGTGGTGATCGATTTTTCTAATATGACAACTGTAAGCGTTGATGCACAAAAAAGGCGTGCCTATGTCGAACCTGGTGCTACACTCGGCGATTTTGATAAAGCGGTTCAGGCCCATGGATTGGCGACATCGGTGGGCATTAATTCAACCACCGGTATTGCAGGACTTACTCTGGGTGGCGGTTTTGGATGGTTGACGCGTAAATACGGTATGACAATCGATAATCTTGTCTCCGCGGAAATGATAACGGCAGATGGAAGGAAGATACAAGTTTCGGAAGATGAAAACACGGATTTATTCTGGGCGATTCGAGGCGGTGGCGGCAATTTCGGTGTCGTCACCCAGTTCGAATTCGCGCTCTATCCCGTGGGACCTGAAATATTGGCTGGATTGCTTGTTTTTCCGATGAGCCAAGCAAAGCAAGTGCTTGAAAAGTATCGTGAATTTG